>Ga0310345_10000581_pt1 | contig 50032 bp, 42 predicted proteins | sample HC15DNA20500_MG_FD_204667 | JGI IMG/M metagenome (GOLD analysis project Ga0310345, IMG submission 204667) | Marine microbial communities from station ALOHA, North Pacific Subtropical Gyre - HC15-DNA-20-500_MG | ecosystem: Environmental > Aquatic > Marine > Oceanic | place: Pacific Ocean: North...
ACCGAGATCGACTTCAAGCTGGAGATGCCGGACGAGCCGGTCGTGCCCCTATGCGACCGCCGGCTGCTCTCCCAGGCCGTCACCAATCTGGTCAAGAACGCCAGCGAGGCGATCGACAGCGCCTTCGAAGCCGACCCGGAGCGCACCGAGAAGGGGCAGGTTGTCGGCAAGCTGGAAGTGCATGGCGAGCATATCGATCTGAGCGTGATCGATAACGGCTGCGGTCTCCCCCAGGAGAACCGCCAGCGCCTCGTCGAGCCTTATATGACCACCCGCACCAAGGGCACCGGCCTCGGCCTCGCCATCGTGCAGCGCATCGTGGAGCAGCATGGCGGCGTCCTCCATCTGAGCGACGCGCCGAAGCGCGACGGCGCGACCGGCGGCGCGGCGATCCGTGTGGAGCTGCCCCTGGTGGAGAAGGACGACAATACCGATCTTGCCGAGGGCGAGACGGAAGAAGAGTCGAGAACCGCGGCGGAGAAGCAGGCGGGCGAGAAGGAAAAAGAGGGAGTGAGCGATGGCATCTGACATTCTGGTGGTCGACGACGAAGCCGACATTCGCGAGCTCATTTCGGGCATCCTGGAGGACGAGGGCCACGAGACCCGCCTCGCCAAGAACAGCGACGAGACGCTGATGGCCATCGAGGAGCGCCGGCCGACCCTGGTGATCCTGGATATCTGGCTGATGGGTAGCAAGCTCGACGGGCTGGAGCTGCTGGACGCCATCAAGCAGGTCCATCCCGACCTGCCGGTCATCATCATCTCCGGCCACGGCAACATCGAAACCGCCGTCGCAGCCATCAAGCGCGGCGCCTACGACTATATCGAGAAGCCCTTCAAGGCCGACCGGCTGGTGCTGATCACCTCACGCGCCCTGGAGGCCTCGCGCCTGCGCCGGGAGAACCGCGAGCTTCGCGAGCGCAGCCCGCATTCCACCGAGATGATCGGCCACTCCGCCGCCATCTCCCAGCTCCGCCACGCCATCGACAAGGTCGCCCCCACCAACAGCCGCGTGCTCATCACCGGTCCCTCAGGCTCCGGCAAGGAGCTGGCGGCCCGCGTGCTGCATGACAAATCCGCCCGCGCCGAAGGCCCGTTCGTGGTGATGAACGCCGCCGCCATGGTGCCGGACCGGGTGGAGCTGGAGCTTTTCGGTACGGAGGAGGGGACCGGACCCCGCAAGGTCGGCGCGCTCGAGGAGGCCCATAAGGGCACCCTCTACATCGACGAGATCGCCGACATGCCGCTCGAGACCCAAGGCAAGATCCTGCGCGTCCTTGTCGAGCAGCGCTTCCAGCGCCTCGGCGGCGGGGCGAAGGTGCATGTGGATGTGCGCATCATCTCCTCCACCGGGCGCGACCTCCAGAAGGAGATGTCGGCCGGCAATCTGCGCGAGGATCTCTACCACCGCCTCAACGTGGTGCCGATCAAGGTGCCGGGTCTCTCAGAGCGCCGGGAGGACATCCCCGACCTGATCCGCTATTTCATCCAGCAGATTTCCGCGACGACCGGCCTGCCGCCGCGCAATATCGGCGAGGACGCCATCGCCGTGCTCCAGTCCCATGACTGGCCCGGCAATATCCGTCAGCTGCGCAACAATGTGGAACGGCTGATGATTCTCGTCGGCGGCGATCCGGACAGCACCATCACCGCGGATATGCTCCCCGACGAGATCGTCTCGCCGGTTCCCCTCTCCATCAACGGCGGCGGGGGCGAGCATCTGATGTCGCTTCCGTTGCGCGATGCGCGGGAGATTTTCGAGCGCGAATACCTGCTCGCCCAGGTCAACCGATTCGGGGGAAATATCTCAAGAACTGCCGAATTTATAGGCATGGAGCGCTCCGCGCTTCATCGCAAGCTCCGCGCTTTGGGCGTCAACGCCAACGAAAGAGCCACTGCAGCACGGTAATTCCGGACGGTTATCGTCCATAGTCTTTGCTTGCAGATTCGGGCGTCCATCGCGTCTAATGGCCGCTCTAGGGAGAAGGAAGACAAGGCGCCTTTTAAAAAGAGGCCCATAAGCCACGAAGGGGACGGGGAAGCCCATGGCAACAGAGCGCGCTCAGAGTCTGCAGGACACGTTTCTCAACCACGTCAGGAAGACCAAGACGCCACTCACCATTTTTCTGGTGAACGGTGTGAAACTTCAAGGCGTTGTCACTTGGTTCGATAGCTTTTGTGTCCTGCTGCGGCGGGATGGGCATTCGCAACTGGTCTACAAGCACGCCATTTCGACCATTATGCCGGGACAGCCGATCCAGCTGACCGATATGGGCGAGGCGGAAGGCGCAAGCGAGTAATTGCGGCAACAAGATCCGAGACGACAGAAGGGACAGGGAACTGACGCCGCGGGCGCAGACCGCGACGAGTCTGCCCGCCGTGCTGATCCCACCCGGACCGTCGTCTTCTCCCCGCATCTGGACGGGAAGGCCGCCAAGAGGGGCGGCCAGGCCGCGTCCACCATGGCGCCGCGCTCTCCCGAGGCTCGCCTGGAAGAGGCCGTCGGGCTTGCCCGTGCCATTGAGCTGGAGGTGGTGGCGGAGGGCGTCGTCCCCGTCGCCAATCCGCGGCCCTCGACCCTGTTCGGCTCGGGCAAGGTGGAGGAGCTGAAGGGCATCATCCGCGCCGAGGATGCAGGGCTCGCCATCGTCGATCACCCCTTGAGCCCCGTGCAGCAGCGCAATCTTGAGCGCGCCTGGGACGTCAAGGTGCTCGACCGCACCGGTCTCATCCTGGAGATCTTCGGCGAGCGTGCCCTCACCAAGGAAGGCCGGCTTCAGGTCGAGCTTGCCCATCTCACCTATCAGAAGGGGCGGCTGGTCCGGTCCTGGACTCACCTGGAGCGCCAGCGCGGCGGCGTCGGCTTCCTCGGCGGCCCGGGCGAGACCCAGATCGAGGCTGACCGCCGCATGATCCAGGAGCGCATCACCTCCATCCGCCAGGATCTCACCCAGGTCCGCCGCACCCGGGCGCTGCACCGGAAATCGCGCGAGCGTGTGCCATACCCGACCGTGGCGCTGGTCGGCTACACCAATGCCGGCAAATCGACCCTCTTCAATCGCGTGACCGGGGCCGATGTGCTGGTGGAGGACAAGCTCTTCGCCACCCTGGATCCCACCATCCGCGCCATCCATCTGCCGAGCGGCTCAAAGGCGGTGCTTTCCGACACGGTGGGCTTCATCTCCGAACTTCCCACCATGCTGGTCGCCGCCTTCCGCGCCACGCTCGAAGAGGTGGAGGAGGCCGACCTGATCCTCCATGTCCGCGACATCGCCGATGCCGACTCGGAGGGACAGCGCGAGGACGTGCTGAACGTTCTGGCCGAGCTCGGCATCGATGCGGAAGCGGAGCCGGAGCGCATGCTGGAGGTCTGGAACAAGATCGATCTGCTCGATAAAGATGCACGCCAGGCGGCCGTCAATACCGCACCGCGGGATAGCGGACGTCCGGTCCTCATCTCTGCCGTGACGGGGGAGGGCGTGGACGCGCTTCTCGCCGAGATCGAGACCCGGCTGAACAGGAGCCGCGAGAGCCTGCAGATCGCGCTCGGGCCCGAGGAAGGGGCCCTCACCAATTGGATTTACGAGAATTGCGAGGTCGTGGAGCGGAACGAGCTCGGCGAGGGCGTCGTCGAGCTGGGTGTCCGCGTGGCGCCGGAGAAGCGCGCCAGACTGGCTAAGCTGGCGGGCCCTGAGCGCCTGCCGCCGGCCGCCGAATAGGCGGCTCTTACTGCGCTGCAGCATGGTTTTCGTCTTGCGCTGCAACAGACCCCGTTGCCACAGGCGCTTGAGTTTCAAGGCAAATTCCGAGTATGACAGGAACCCTCCGTATTCTGCGGAGGGGGTCTGAGAACAAGCCGCAAACGACGTACCGAGCCCACGGTTCTCGGGACGCATCCGACTTGCGGGCACTCTGGGAAAACGCCTTCGACATGAAAAAAGACAAGGTCATTACGGCTGACCAAGCCATCGCCCTGATCCAAGACGATGACGTGATCTGCACCACCGGCTTCGTCCAGAGCTGCATTCCGGAGGCGCTCCATGCCGCCCTGGAAAAGCGCTTCGTCGAGACGGGCGGCCCGAAGGGACTGACGCTCATCATGTGCGCCGGCGCCGGCGACAGTAAGGGGCTCGGCACCGGCCGCCTGCATCACGAAGGCCTGCTGAAGCGCGTGATTGCCGCAAATTTCGGCCGCATGCCCAAGGTCGCCGAGGCCGCCGCCAACAACCAGATCCAGGGCTACAATCTGCCCCAGGGTGTTATCTCCAAGCTCTATCGCTCCTGCGCCGCCGGGCAGCCGGGCCTCTTTTCGAAGGTCGGCCTGCACACCTATGTCGACCCGCGCCTCGACGGCGGCAAGGTCAACGAAATGACCAAGGCCGACATCGTGAGCCTCACAGAGGTCGAAGGCGAGGAGTGGCTGTTCTACAAGGCGACCCCCATCGACGTCGCGCTGATCCGCGCCACCTCCGCCGATCCCTCCGGCAATCTGAGCATGGAGAAGGAGGCGCTGACCCTCGACGCTCTCGCCCAGGCCATGGCCGCCTACAACAATGGCGGCATCGTCATCGCCCAGGTTGAGCGGATCGTGGAGCAGGGCTCCATCAAGCCGAAAGACGTGAAGATCCCCGGCATCATCGTCGACTGCGTTGTCGTGCCCGAAGAGGCCGAGATGCATCGGATGAACTACGGCGTGATGTACGACCCGGCCCTGGCCGGCGAGATCCGCGTCCCCGTCGACGCCATCCCGAGGCTGCCGCTCGACGAGCGCAAGATCATCGCCCGGCGCGCCTCCTTCGAGCTGCCCATGAATGGCGTGATCAATTTGGGTGTCGGCGCGCCCGACGGCGTGGCCTCGGTCGCGGCGGAGGAGAAGGTGACGCCATTCCTCACCATGACCACGGAAGCCGGCGCCATCGGCGGCGTGCTGGCCGGCGGCTCGAGCTTCGGCTCGTCGGTGAATGCCGACACCATCATCGACCAGAACCAGATGTTCGATTTCTACCATGGCGGCGGTCTCGACCTGACCTGCCTCGGCATGGCGGAGTGCGACGCGGAGGGCAACGTCAACACCTCGCGCTTCGGCGGCAAGCTGAACGGCTGCGGCGGCTTCATCGACATCTCGCAGAATTCCCGCGCTGTCGTGTTCGCCGGGACCTTCACCGCAGGCGGGCTGAAGATCGCCGTGGAGGATGGCGAGCTGCGCATCGTGCAGGAAGGCAAGCACCGCAAATTCGTGAAGGCGGTCAACCAGATCACCTTCTCAGGCAAATACGCCGCTTCGAAGTCCCAGCCGGTGATCTACGTCACGGAGCGCTGCGTCTTCCTGCTCACGCCGGAAGGGCTGGAACTGATCGAAGTGGCGCCCGGCATCGACATCGAGCGCGATATCCTGCCTCACATGGATTTCGAGCCGATCGTCAACAAGCCGGTGCCCATGAACGGCAAGATCTTCGGCGAGAGGCCGATGGACCTCATGGACGACCTGCTCAACCTGAACCTGGCCGAGCGCGTCTCCTACGATCCGGACCGGAACATCCTGTTCCTCAATCTGGAGGGCTGGAGCGTTCGGAAGAAATCCGACGTGCAGGATCTCCAGAAGGTGCTCACAGAGGCGTGCGAGAAGGCCGGCAAGCGGGTCAACGCCGTGGTCAATCACGACGGCTGCCGCATCGCCGACGACCTTTACGACTGCTATGCCGGCATGATCGAGCACATGATGGAGCACTACTACTCCTCGACCACGCGCTACACGACCTCCGCCTTCATGCGCATGAAGATGCAGGAGGCCCTGAGCCGCCGCGGCCTGCCGCCTCATATTTTCGAGAAGAAAGAAGAGGCTCACGCAGCGCTCGAGCCGGAAGCCAAAACGGAAACCGAAGAGCCGGTGGCTTAGGGCTCACCGGCGTTCAGACGAATGGAGCAGGGCGGCCTAGCCGCCCGCTTTTTCTTCCCGCTTCGCCGCATCCCACAGCGCATCCATCTCTTCCAGCGACGCGTCCTCGATAGGCTTTCCGTCCGCTTCAAGCGCGCACTCTATCGCCTGGAAGCGCCGGCGGAATTTCTCGTTCGCGCCGCGGAGCGCCGCCTCCGGATCGATCTTCAGGTGGCGGGACAAGTTCGCCATCACGAAGAGCAGGTCGCCGAACTCCTCTTCCATATGCGCCTGGTCGCCTGCCTGGATCGCATCCTTCAGCTCCCCGAACTCTTCCTCCGCCTTGTCGAAAACCGGCGCCATGTCAGGCCAGTCGAAGCCGACTCGCGCCGCCCGCTTCTGCAGCTTCACGGCGCGAACGAGCGCCGGGAGGGGGAGGGGCACGTCGTCCAGGAGAGAGGAGGGGGCACCCTGCTCTCCGCGCGCCTCTTTCTCTTGCGCCTTGATGTCTTCCCAGCGCCCGGAGCCTAAAAAGCTATCCCGCAGAGCGGGTTCTTCGAATACGTGAGGATGGCGCCGGACCATCTTGGCGGCGATGGCGTCGACAACGTCGGGAAACGCGAATTCGCCTTCCTCCTCAGCCATCTGGGCGTGATAGACGACCTGAAAGAGCAGGTCGCCAAGTTCGTCCTTGAGCGCTCTACGGTCACCGCGCGCAATCGCATCGGCGACCTCGTAGGCTTCCTCGATCGTGTAGGGGGCGATGGAGGCGAAGTCCTGCTTCGCGTCCCACGGACAGCCCGTCTCCGGATCCCGCAAGCGCCGCATGATGGCGAGGAGTGCGGCGAGCGTGTAGCGGCCGCCAGCGTCTTTTTCGAACTCGGTCTGATCGGTCATGGAGGCGGGAGTCCGTGATGTAGAGATCGGGGAAGGGCGCCCGCTCGGATTTCTCGTGCCGGCGACTCGGGCTATCATAGCCGCCGAGCTCGCCCAAGCCTCCCCCCTCCAATCGGGAAAGTATCTGCCATGCGGGGCGCCATCCAATCATTCGGACCGACCATCCGGGCACCGGCATAAGGAGGGAATGCGATTTGCCGCTCGGATCAGGAGGTTCCCGATGAAGCTTTCCGCACCGATCTACCGCCTCAAGCGCGACGCCAAGAAGCTTGCCCGTGAGAGCGGCATCCCGCTCCACGCAGCCCTCGACCGCATCGCGCAGCAGGAGGGCTACGGACGCTGGAGCCTGCTCGCCACGAAGCATGGGGAGGCCGGCCCCGCGACGCGTCTCTATCCGAAACTGCAGCCCGGCGAACTCGTGCTTCTGGGCGCGCGGCCGGGCCAGGGTAAGACGCTCCTCGGGCTCGAGCTCGCCGTCGAGGCAGCAAGGCAGGGCGAACCGGCCTGGATCTTCACTCTCGAGGAAACGGAGCGCAGCGTCGTCGCGCGGCTTCGCGATCTGGGCCGGGATGTCACGCGAGCCATGTCACGTCTCACCCTGGATTGTTCCGATCGCATAAGCGCCGGCTACATCGTCGAGAAGCTGCACGACGCACCGCGCGGCGCGCTCGTGGTGATCGACTATCTGCAGCTCCTCGATCAGTGCCGAGACACGCCGCCGCTGGCAGAGCAGGTCGCGTCTCTGAAAGCGTTAGCCGAAACCCGTGGCCTCGTCATCGTGTGCCTGTCCCAGATCGACAGGTCCTACGACCCGGCGCTGAAACCGTATCCGGACATGGGGGATGTGCGTCTGCCGAACCCGCTCGACCTCGCGCTGTTCGACCAGGCGTGCTTCCTGAATGACGGGAAGATGCAGCTCGCTGGAGCATTGTAGCGCTGCTGCGTGCCACGAGATTGTGCGTTGAAACGCAAACGGTTAGCGCTGCAGGGGAAGAGAAGGGCTGCAAGCGTTTCGCTGCCCAGCCCCTGCAAATCCACCCATATCCGTTATTCGCATAAGGTATATTATGGAAAATATATGGATATGAGCCGCCGAGGCGTAATCCGCTAAAACTGCACGGATCGGGCGGCGCCCTCTCGGGCCGCCCGATCCTGTAGCTCCCTACTTCTCGTAGGAGTCGCGCACCAGGCGGTCGAGCAGCCGCACGCCGAAGCCCGAGCCCCAGCTGCGGTTAACGTCGCTCTCCGGGCTCCCCATCCCCATGCCGGCGATGTCGAGATGCGCCCAAGGCGTCTCCGGCTTCACGAAGCGCTGCAGGAACTGCGCGGCCGAGATCGAGCCGCCCCACCGTCCGCCGGTGTTCTTGATGTCGGCGACCTTGGAGTCGATCAGCTTGTCGTACTTAGGTCCCAGCGGCAGGCGCCAGAGCCGTTCACCACTCTCCTGCCCTGCCTTCACCAGCTCGTCCGACAGCTCGTCGTTGTTGGAGAAGAGGCCGGCATGCTCCTTACCGAGTGCCACCATGATGGCGCCGGTGAGGGTCGCGAGGTTGATCATCGCCTTCGGCTTGAAACGGTCCTGGGTGTACCAGAGGCAATCGGCCAGAACCATGCGCCCTTCCGCGTCGGTGTTCAGCACCTCGATGGTCGTGCCGGACATTGCCTTCACGACGTCGCCCGGCCGCATGGCATTGCCGTCGGGCATGTTCTCGACGACGCCGATGACGCCGACGGCGTTCACCTTCGCCTTGCGCTCTGCAAGCTCGGCCATCAGGCCGACCACGCAGGCAGCACCCGCCATGTCGCCCTTCATGTCTTCCATGCCGCTTGCGGGCTTCAGCGATATGCCGCCCGCATCGAACACGACGCCCTTGCCGACGAAGGCGATGGGCGCCCCGCCCTTCTCGCCGGCGCCGTTCCACTGCATCACGACCACATGGCTCGGCTGGGTGCTGCCCTGCCCCACGGCCAGCAGCGCGTTCATGCCGAGGCGCTTGAGCCGCTGCTCGGTCAGCACCTCGACCTCGACGCCGAGCTTGGAGAGATTGCGCGCGCGCTTGGCGAATTCCTGAGGGCTCAGCATGTTGGCAGGCTCGTTCACCAGATCGCGGGCGAGATTGACGCCGTTGGCGATCGCCTTCTCCTTGGTGAAGGCGCGCTGCGCCGCGCGCGGATCGGCGCAATGGATGACGATCTTCTTGAGCGTCTTCTCCGGCGTCTTCTTGCCGTCGTCGCTGGCGTTCTTCTTCGACTTGTACTTCTTGAAGTTGTAGCCCCGCAGGATCGTGCCGAGCGCGAAGCTCGCGACATCCTCCGACGAAATCTCCGCCCCGATCGGATCGAGATAGATGTGAGCCTCCGGCGCTTCCTTGCCGGTAACGGCCCCCCTCACCTTCCCGCCGAGATTGAGCCACTCCTCAGAATTCAGCTCCTCCGCATTGCCGAGACCGCCGAGCACGATGCGCGAGCAGTTGAGATTGGACGGTGCTAGAAGGTCGACCGAGCTGTCCTTCTTGCCTTTGAAGTCCGTGACTTCCATCGCCCGGGTCAGCAGACCCTTGGATTCCTTGTCGAAAGCCTTGGCGGATTCGGTGAGCTTGGGCCCCTCCTCCGCAAAAACCACGACCACGCCGTCGCTCTTGGCGGTGAGATTGGCGAAGGAAATCGATGTCTGGTTGGTCAAAGGACTGCTCCGTTCAGGTCGCGCAATGGACATGCCGCGCCCGATTGCCGCGCAGGGTGGCGTTTGACGAGAAAACGCGAGAAAAGGAGCCCTGCGGATGGTGCAAACGCGCAACAGCGATCAAGATAATGCTTCGGCGTAACTAGCGGCTGCCGTTGCGGAAAGCAAGCGGCTCGCCCTGGCCGAAATTCCGCCATTTTACCCTGTGTTTATCCCTAAAGGCGCTAATTTTCGCGCAGTCCAGGGGGAAACCCACGGGTGCCGGGGGGCACATGACCGGGGGATACCACACATCACCATGATGCCCATCGGCCCAACACTTTTCAGCCGGTACGTGTTCCGGCAGGTGGCGAGCGCGTTCCTGCTCATCCTCCTGACGCTGACCGGCATCGTGTGGATGGCCACGGCGCTGAAGCAGCTCGATCTTCTGACCTCCAAGGGTCAGGGAATCCTGCTCTTTCTGCACATGACGATGCTGACCCTGCCGAGCCTGATCGGCCTCATCGCCCCGAACGCGGTGCTGATGTCGGTGCTCTACACCCTCGACCGCATGAACAACGACAGCGAGGTGATCGTCACGGCCGCATCAGGCGGCACGATCTGGCGCATCGGCTCCGCCCTGCTCACCCTGGCCGCCATCGTCTCCGCCGGCATCCTGCTGATCAACGTCTTCATCACCCCGGCGAGCTCCCGCGCGCTGCGCGATCTGATCATCGAGGTCCGTACCGACCTGATCTCGCAAGTCCTTCAGCCAGGCCGTTTTTCCAGCCCCATGACCGGGCTGACATTCCATATCCGCGACCGCGACGACGCCGGCGACATGCTCGGCCTGCTGGTGCATGACGAGCGCGACCCGAAGACCACCATGAGCTATCTCGCCAAGCGCGGCCGCATCCTGAAGCACGACGGCGACGCCTACCTGGTGATGCTCGACGGCCAGGTTCACCGCACCGACAACGAGGATGCGGACAAGGGCGTTCAGATCGTCGATTTCGATCAGTACATGCTGAACATCTCGACCTTCTCCCCCGGCGGCAAGGAGGACCGGACCCTTAAGCCGAAGGAATTGTCGCTCTGGGAGCTGCTCGACCCACCCCCCGAGAACGTGAAAGGAGGCATGGGCAAGATCCGCGCGGAGCTTCACGAGCGCCTCTCCTCCCCGATCTATCCGATGCTGTTCACCTTCCTCGCGGTCAGCGTGCTGGGCCACGCCCGCACAACCCGTCAGGGCCGCTGGGGACCCATCATGTTCGTGGTCGGAACGGCCGTGGTGATCAGGATCGCAGGCATCACAATGACCAATCTTGTTGCCTTGAATCCATGGGCCGTCGTGCCGCTTTATGCTATTCCAGTAGCTGCGATTCTCGTTGCGGCCTGGGCCGCGCACGTTAGAATGGCGCCAGAATTGCGATCCAAATGGAGTCTGGATCTTAAGTCCAAGCTCCCAAACATAAAATTCGGGATCGCACGGGGGATTAAGGCGAAGTGAGAGCGCAGATGCCAGGCATCAGTGCAGCAGGGACGCTTGCGCGCTATTTTTCGGTGCGTTTCCTGGTGGCTATGGTCGCCGTGTTCGCACTGTGCTGCCTGCTGATCTTCTTCGTCGATTTCATCGAAATGCTGCGCCGTGCAGGCAACCACGATGGCGATATCTCGCCGTCGATGCTGATCGGCATCACCCTGCTGCGCATGCCCTCCTTCTCCGAGCTCACCCTGCCCTTCGCGGTCTTGATCGGCACCATCATCGTCTTCGTGATGTTCAGCCGCTCGTCCGAGCTGGTCGTGGTCCGCGCCGCCGGCATCTCGGTCTGGCAGTTCACCCTGCCCGCCGTTCTCGTGGCCTTCGGTCTCGGGGTCGGGTTCGTGGTGCTCTACAACCCGTTGGCCTCCATGGCGCGCGCCCAGGCCGAGGAGATGTACGCGACCGCGTTCGGCAAGGATGAATCGGTCCTGAGCAGCAGCAAGGGCGGCGCCTGGCTGCGCGAGGACGGCATCGACGGACCCTCCGTGATGCAGGCTGCCCAGGTCCTGAATCAGGGGTTGGAACTGCAAGGCGTCACCGTCTTCCAGTACGACAAAAAGAACAATCTGACCGAGCGGGTCTCCGCCGAGCGGGCTGTCCTGAAGAACGGCCGGTGGGAGCTCGAAAACGCCCTCGTTACGCCGGTCGGGGCCGAGCCCCAAAAGCATCAGCAGTATCTGTTGAGCACCTATCTCTCCCCCACCCAGGTGCGCGACAGCCTCGGTTCGGTGTTCTCGATCTCCTTCTGGGATCTCCCGAACTTCATCGAAATCGCCGAGAAGGCGGGTCTTCCGGCGACCCAGTACCGTGTGCAGTACCACCTGCTCCTGTCCCGGCCCTTCCTGCTGATGACCATGGTGCTGGTGGCGGCCACCTGCTCCTTGCGCGCCTTCCGTCAGGGCAATGCGCAGATGCAGGCCGTGGTGGGCCTGGTGGCCGGATTCGGGTTCTTCCTGTTCTCCGAGATCTCGCGGAATTTCGCCATGGCGGGCCTTACCTCCGCCATTGCGGCCGCCTGGGTCCCGGTAATTATCGCTGCAAGTCTTGCGGTAACTGTTCTCCTGTATAAGGAGGACGGATGATGGTGTTTGTATTGAGTATGCCGCGATTCACACGCCGGGCCCTGCCCGGCCTCGCTGCGTCTATGGGCAGATTTTCTGCGCGTGCGCGGCACGGTTCTGCACGTCTCGCGTCTGCTCTGGTTCTGGCTGTTTTCGCCGGCTCTTGCTTCGCCTTCCCCCAGCACGCCAAGGCCGCCAACGAAGACAATCTGAACAACATCGTCAGCCCGCCGAAGATCGACGAGAACTCGCCGATGCTCCTGCAGGCCGACGAGATGATCTACGACAACGACTCCAACAAGGTCACCGCCAGGGGCAATGTCGAGATCTACTACGGCAACTACACCCTGCTGGCCGACCGGGTGGTCTATGACCGCAGCGGCAACACCTTGTCGGCGGAGGGCAATGTCCGCATCAAGGATCCCGACGGCGCGGTCATCACCTCCAACCAGATGACCCTGACGGACGATTTCCGCGATGGCTTCATCGATGCGCTCAAGGTCGTGACCCAGGACGACACGCGCATCGTCGCCAACACCGCCTCGCGCCAGGCCGGCAACGTCACCGAGTTCCAGGATGGCTGGTTCACGCCTTGTAAGCCCTGCAAGGAGAATCCGGAGAAAGCGCCGACATGGCGGCTGCGGGCGAAGGAGATCACCCACAACAAGGAAGAGGCGACGATCACCTTCCGCAACGCCGCCTTCGACCTATTCGGCGTGCCGATCGCCTGGACGCCTTACCTGCAGACCGCAGACCCGACCGTAAAGCGCAAGTCCGGCTTCCTGATGCCGGTCTATACCCACTCGAACGATCTCGGCAACACGCTGACGACGCCGTACTACTTCGCCCTGTCGGACCATTACGACTTCACGTTCTCGCCGATGTTCACGACGAAGCAGAACGTGCTGCTGCGCGGCGACTGGCGCCAGCGTTTCGCCAACGGCTCCTATCACATGGAACTGGCGGGCGTTTACGACAACGGCGATCCCGACAGCCCTGCCAGCTCCGACTTCCGCGGCAGCGTCAAGACGGCCGGCCGCTTCGCGCTCAACCCCTACTGGTCCTGGGGCTGGGACATCCTGGCGGAGTCCGACGACACGTTCCGGCGCTTCTACCAGCTCGACAGCTATCTGAAGACCGACCGCGTCTCCCAGGTCTATTTGGAAGGCCTGCATGACCGCAACTACATGAGCATGCGCGCCTACTACACCGATGGCTTGATCTGGTACGACGACGACGAGTCCAAGTCGCGCGTGCATCCGATCATCGACTACGACTACATCGTCGATAAGCCGATCCTGGGCGGCGAGCTGAGCTTCAACTCCAACGTCATGAGCCTCTCCCGCGTCGGTGCCGAGGATAGCAACCGCGCGATCATGGAAGCCGATTGGCGCCGCGAGATGATCGACGGCATGGGGCAGGTTTACACGCCCTTCGCCCGCCTGCGCGGCGACGTCTACAGCATCTCCGATTATCCGGAAGGCGATGACGGATCGCTGGTGCGCGGCAACGCAGTGGCCGGCGGCGAGTATCGCTATCCCTTCGTGGCGAGCACCGGCAGCGTGACCCACGTCATGGAGCCGGTGGCGCAGTTGATCGCGCGGCCCAACTCCGTCGGCGATCAGAACGACATTCCGAACGAAGACGCGAACAGCCTCGTCTTCGACGACACCATCCTGTTCGAGATCGACAAGTTCTCCGGCTATGACCGCATCGAAACGGGCACCCGTGCGAATGTCGGCGTGCGGTATACGGCGCAGCTCATGTCGGGCGCCTATCTGCGGACCGTCTTCGGTCAGAGCTATCAGCTTGCCGGCGAGAGCCCCTTCGCCGACGGCACCGGCCTTTACAACGATACGTCGGACTATGTCGCGGGCGCCTATATCCAGGCCTCCACCTATCTCGGCCTGTCGGCCCAGAGCCGGTTCTCCGAGGACGACTTCTCCATCCGGAGGACAGATCTCGGCGCCAACGCCAATTACGGGCCGATCTCGGTGTCGCTGGATTATGCCGACGTGCCGGGCGATAATGACTTCTATATCGAAGACCGCGAGGAAATCCGCACCCGCGGCGCTCTTGCGGTCACCGACAACTGGGCGCTGCTCGGCCAGCTCCGCTACAATCTGGACGACGATCTGACCCTGCAGGACGGTGTCGGCCTGCGCTATCAGGACGATTGCTTCACCTTCGCCCTGACCTATCTGCGCTCGAACTTCGAAGATCGCGACATCGATCCCGATCAACGCATTATGGCCCAGTTCTCGTTGAAGTATCTTGGCGACTACGAGTTGAAAACCGACGCGTCGAGCTTCGATTCAGACAACTAGATTTGATGACCCAACACCGCGCCAATTCGGCTGGAGAGACCGCAAGCCTCTCCCAGGCCACTCGCCTTACATGGACCGTTGCCTTCGTGGCGTCGGCCCTCGCCCTCGCCTGCTACGCGCTGACCTGGTCGGCACCGGCCGCCGCACAGAGCGAGCAATCCATCGTCCTCCTGGTGAACGACGATCCGATCTCGGCCTACGATATCGATCAGCGTACCCGCTTCCTCGCTGTGACTTCGCAGCAGCAGCCGAATGAGGAGCTGCGCAAGAAGGCTGAGGACATGCTGATCGAGGAGCGTCTGCAGCTCCAGCAGGGCAAGGAGCTGAAGGTCTTCGCCGACGAGGCCGACGTGAACAAGGTCGTCTCCAACATGGCGGAGAAGAACAACTTGACCGGCGACGGGCTCGCCGCCGCCCTCGGCAAGGCCGGCATCAACATCAAGACTCTGAAGGACCGCATCCGCGCCCAGCTCGTCTGGCAGGACGTGATCGTGAAGAAATTCCGGCACACCGTGACCGTCGGCGAGACCGACATCGACGAAGCCCTGTCGGAAGCCGATACCGGCAGCATCGCCGCCAGTACCACCCTGGCCTTGCAGAAGATCCGCTTCCCCGCCAGCGGCGACGCCGCGATCGCGCGCCAGCTCGCCCAGGCCGACACCATGCGGAACCGTTTCCGGACCTGCGCCCGCACCGAAGCGCTGGTGAAGGATTTCCCCGGCGCCCGCATGCAGGCGATCAGCGAGACCAAAGCCACCAACGTTCCGCAGCCTGCCCGCACCATGCTCATGCATGCGGAGGTGAATTCCATGATCGCGCCGACCATCTCGTCGGGCAGCGTCGACGTCTACGTGCTGTGCGGCAAGCAGAGCGATGCCGACTTCGTGCAGGAGCGTGACGTCGCCAAGCGCGAGATCATGACCAAGGAAATGAAGGTGCGTGCGGAGCGGCTGCTGCGCGATCTCAAGAACGACGCCTATATCGAGCGCCGATGATCGGCACGCTGCGGCATCGCATCGAAGTCATGATCGGGCTTTTCCCGACTGAGCTTTCCTTAATCGAGCTTTTCAATGACTGAGCGCCCGCTCGCGTTGACCATGGGCGACCCCGCAGGCATCGGCCCGGACATCACCCTTGCCGCATGGTCCAGGCGGAAAGAGCTTGAGCTCCCCTGCTTTGTCCTGCTCGGCGATCCGGACGTGATGGCCGCCCGGGCGGAGCTGCTCGGGCTCTCCGTGCCGCTGGAGATCATCGACGATCCAGCCGAGGCAGGCGACTGCTTTGCCGACGCGCTTCCCATCCTGCCCGTGGCCGTTCCGGTCGAGGTCATCCCCGGCGAGCCCGACGCCGCCGCGGCATCCGCCATCCAGGGGGCCATCGAACAGGCCGTGGATCTGGTTCGTGGCGGCCTGGCCAGCGCCGTCGTCACCAACCCGATCAGCAAGGTCGTCCTGACCCGCGCCGGCTTTCCGCATCCCGGTCATACGGAGTATCTCGCAGCCCTCGGCGCCGAACCCGGCGAAGAGCTTCATCCGGTGATGCTGCTTGCTTCCGACGCCCTGAAGGTCGTGCCGGTCACCATCCATATGCCCCTGAAATCCGTCCACGACGTGCTGACCACGGAGCTCATCCTCCGCACCATCCGCATCGTGCACGAAGACTTCCGCCGCTATTTCGGGATCGAAGCCCCGCGCCTGGCGCTGACTGGCCTCAACCCCCATGCGGGCGAAAGCGGCACCCTTGGCGACGAGGAAGAGCGCATCATCGTCCCGGCGATAGAGGCGGCCAGGGCGGAAGGCATCGATGTCTCCGGCCCCTACCCGGCCGACACCATGTTCCACGCCGCGGCCCGCGAAACCTACGATGTGGCGCTCGGCATGTATCACGACCAGGCGCTCATCCCCATCAAGACGCTGGCCTTCGACACGGGCGTCAACGCCACCCTCGGCCTCCCCTTCGTGCGGACCTCGCCCGACCACGGCACCGCCTTCGCCCTCGCCGGCAGCGGCAAGGCGAGCCCGGACAGTCTCATCGAAGCGCTCAAGCTGGCCGACCGCATGGCCAGACGCAGCAAGGAAGGCTCTGCGGCGTGACGGAGGCGGACGACGGGCTCCCGCCCCTGCGCGACGTCATCGCCGCTCACGACCTTCGGGCCAAGCGCAGCCTAGGCCAGAACTTCCTGCTCGATCTCAACCTGACCCGGCGCATCGCCCGGGCCGCCGAACCGCTGGAGGACGCGGCGATCGTCGAGGTCGGACCCGGCCCCGGCGGCCTCACGCGCGCACTTCTCATGGAAGGTGCCAAGAAGGTCGTCGCCATCGAGCGCGACGCCCGCTGCCTCCCGGCGTTGGCCGAGATCCAGGTGGCCTACCCGGACCGGCTCGACATCGAGGAGGCCGACGCCCTCGCCTTCGACTACGCGGGCCTCGGCCTGCCGGCACCTGCGCGCATCGTCTCCAACCTGCCCTATAGCGTTGGAACGCCGCTCCTCATCGGCTGGCTGAAGACCGAGCCCTGGCCGCCCTGGTTTGACCGGATGATCCTGATGTTCCAGCGTGAGTTCGCCGAGCGCATCGTGGCCAAGCCCGGCAGGAAGGATTACGGCCGCCTCTCCGTCTTCGCCGGCTGGCGCTGTACCTGCCGGATCCTGTTCACGGTCCCGGCCCGCGCCTTCACGCCTCAGCCGAAGGTGGAATCCGCCGTCGTCGAGCTCGTGCCGAAGGCCGCGCCGTCGCCGGCTTGCGATCCTGCCATGTTGGAGAAGGTCACGGCCGCAGCGTTCGGCCAGCGCCGCAAGATGCTCCGGGGCTCTCTGAAGAAGCTCTCGCCGGACATCGAGCCGATCCTGGAAAGCCTGGGCATTTCGCCGACTGCGCGGGCCGAGGAGCTGGAGATCGCCGATTTCTGCAATCTGGCGAACGCGCTGAGCTCGGAAGGCTAGGAACAGCGTCTAGAGATCGGCGAGGAGCGTCTTCACGAAGGGCGCGATGCCGGTCTGACGGTCCCGGCGCACCCGCTCCGCCGCAAGCACGGCTTTCAGATAGGTCAGCGACCGGTCCACATCGGAGTTCACCAGCACGTAATCGTATTCGTTCCAGTGCTGGATCTCGTTGCTCGCGCCCTGCATGCGCTTCTGCACGACATCTTCGTGGTCCTGGGCGCGCTGGCGCAGCCGCTCCTCAAGGGCCTGGGCCGACGGCGGCAATACGAACACCGAAACCACATCGGGGGCGGCATTGCCCCGCAGCTTCTGCGCGCCCTGCCAGTCGACGTCGAACAGCACGTCCTTGCCTCCCGCGAGCGCATCTTCGACGGGCTTGCGCGGCGTGCCGTAGCGATTGTCGAACACCACGGCCCATTCGAGGAATGCGTCCTCGCTCTGCATCTCGATGAAGCGGTCGTGGTCGACGAAGAAATAATCCTTCCCTTCCACCTCGCCCGGCCGCGGCGGCCGCGTGGTGCAGGAGATGGACATCTCGATCCCGTCGTCGTCCTCGAGCAGCCGGCGCGCCAGCGTCGTCTTGCCCGCACCCGAGGGCGACGACAGAACCAGCATCATGCCCCTGCGCGCGATCTCTTCGCTCATTCCTGTCTCACCTTGGCCGCCTCGTTCCCCTCATTCGATATTCGCCACCTGCTCGCGGAACTGATCGATGACGCTCTTCAGCGCCAGACCGGCATGGCTCACATCGATGTCGTTCGCCTTGGAGCAGATTGTATTGGCCTCCCGGTTGAACTCCTGGGCCAGGAACTCCAGCTTCCGGCCGATCGGCCCGGCCTCCGCCAGCAGCGCACGCGCCGCACCGATATGGGCGGCGAGCCGGTCCAACTCTTCCTGGACGTCGGCCTTGGAGGCAAGCAGCACCGCTTCCTGGTGAAGCCGCTCCGGATCCAGCGCCATGTCGCCTTCCGTGAGACGTGCGATCTGTTCCGAAAGCCGCCTGGCGATCGCTGCCGGCTGCCGTGAAGCGGCCCCGGAGATCTTTTCGATCAAGGCACCGATTTCGTCGAGCTGCGCGCTGACGATGGCGGCGAGCCTGTCGCCTTCCGCGGCGCGCGCCGCCGCAAGACCGTCCAGCATTTCGGAAAGCCCGGCGAGCAGCGCCGCTTCCAGGGCTTGGCGCGCCTCCTCACTCTCTTCGCTTTCTGCGGTCTCCACGACACCGCGCATGGACAGCAGGCTGTCGAGGCTGGGTGCCGGCATGTCTGCGATCTCTGACGCGGCCTTCGCCACGGCGAGCGCCTGACGCAAGCCGGCCTCGCTCAGTCGGATCTCGCTCGCCACCATCTCGCGCTGAATGCGTAAGGAGATGGAGCAATTGCCGCGTGCCAGAACCGCCTGGCAGCGCTGACGGGCCTCCCGCTCCAGGCCGTCGAACCCGGGCGGCATGCGAAACCGCAGCTCCAGGCTCTTCCCGTTGACGCTGCGCCCTTCCCATTGCCAGCGCGTCTCGGCGTGAACGCCGTCGCTGCCAGAATAACCCGTCATGCTTTTCACGGTCATGGGTGGCGCCTTGTTCATGGCTCGATCGGAGGCGCTGCGCGAGCCGCAGCACCGGCACCCGGCTTATAGGCCGAGTCGCACGGTTTTACGCAAACCCGCCGCCCGCATCCAGACGCAAGACCGGCGATAGGTTAAGCGCGAATCAGCACCACGTGGCCGCTAAGGCGTTTCAGTCAGCTTGGGATTGCGCTTGGGAAGTGGCGGCTGCCCGTCATCGGCCTCGGCCGCAAGCCCCGCGGAGGCCGCGAGACCTGCCGTGGCGTCGCCCTCGATATCGGGAGAATCGGTGCTGGCCGCACCTTCCGCCTCTTTGCGGGCCTCTTCCTCGGCGCGGCGCTGCTTCTCGATCCGCCGCCAGTCGGCGACGTTGTCGTTATGCTCGCTGAGGGAGGAAGCAAAGGCGTGCCCGCCGCTGCCGTCCGCCACGAAGTAGAGCGCATCGGTCTCGGCCGGGTTCAGGGTCGCCAGAATGGCCGAACGTCCCGGATTGGCGATGGGCGTCGGGGGCAGACCGTCGATCTGATAGGTGTTGTAGACCGTCTTCTTGTCGAGCTCGCTCTGCAGGATCGGCCGGCCCAGTTTTCCCTCGCCGCCGACCAGCCCGTAGATGATTGTCGGATCGGACTGCAGCCGCATCCCCTTCTTGAGCCGGTTCTCGAACACCGCTGCGATCTGCGGACGTTCGCCTTCGACCGCCGTCTCCTTCTCCACGATGGAGGCTAGGATCAGGGCCTCTTGCGGGGTGTCGATCGGCAGGTCAGGCGCGCGATTCTTCCAATGCTCGGCAAGGAAGACCTGCTGCGCCTGGGCCATGCGGTTCAGAATATCCTGCCGGCTCTCGCCGCGCCGGAACAGATAGGTGTCCGGCAGCAGCGAGCCTTCCGCCGGGATCTCCTGGATCTCGCCCGTCAGCTCCGGATGATCGAGCAGCTTCCGCACCACCTGCTGGCTGGTCAGCCCTTCGGCGACGGTCACCTTGTGACGGATGCTCTTCCCCTCCACCAGCTTGTCGAGCACGTCGCGCATGCTGGTATGGGCGGCGAACTCGTACTCGCCGGCCTTCAGGGTCGAATTGTCCTTGAGATAGTTGAAATAGAGCGCCGTGGTGACGAAGACGCGCCGGTCGGCGATCACGCCCTCCTGCTCGAGTTGCTCGCCGATGGCGCTCATGCCACGCCCCGACGGAATCACCACCACCTTCGCGGTCTCCAGCGGGCCCGGCTTGTCGAACTGCACCTTGAGGAAATAGAGCAGCCCGACGCCGATTCCCGCCGCGACGATAATCAGCGTCAGGAAGCGATTTATGATTCTCAAGAAAGGATGCATCTGCACGGTTCGCGGTTCGCGGCTTGGACGCGCTGGCGCCGGCCGCGGCTGAAGCGCCTCTGCGGGGCTGCGCGGTCTCGGTGCTTGGCTCCTTGCCCCCTGATCGGCACGCGGGAACGGACCGTCATCGCGCGATCCTGGTTGGTCCCCACCGGTCATGGACATGAGGTGACAGCCTCAAGGTTACGACGACACCGCTTATCCCCTGGGGGCAAAATATGGCTAAAGCCGGTACGCGCTGACAAGAGTTACGTCCGCTTTCCTCAAGCGTCGTAGCGCCGCAAGATGAGGGACGCGTTCGTCCCGCCGAAACCGAAGGAATTGGACAGCACCGTGTTGACCTCACGCTCCTGCGCCTTGTGGGGCACCAGGTCGATCGCCGTCTCCATGGACGGGTTGTCGAGGTTGAGGGTCGGCGGCACGACGTTGTCGCGGATCGCGAGGGTGGAGAAGATCGCCTCCACCGCGCCCGCGGCGCCCAGCAGATGACCCGTCGCCGACTTGGTCGAGGACATGGTTGTCTTGCCGGCCGCGTTGCCGAACAGACGCTCCACCGCCCCGAGCTCGATCTCGTCGCCCATGGGCGTCGAGGTGCCGTGGGCGTTGATGTAATCGATATCGGCGGGCTCGATTCCCGCCCGGTTCACCGCCGCCATCATGCAGCGATAGGCGCCGTCGCCGTCTTCCGCCGGCGCCGTGATGTGATAGGCGTCGCCCGACAGCCCGTAGCCGATGATCTCGGCATAGATCGTCGCGCCGCGCGCCTTGGCGTGCTCCAGCTCTTCCAGGACGACCACGCCGGCACCCTCGCCCATCACGAAACCGTCGCGGTCGCGATCATAGGGGCGCGAGGCCTTCTCGGGCTCGTCGTTGAAATGGGTGGAAAGCGCCTTGCAGGCCGCGAAGCCCGCCAGGGCCAGACGGCAGATCGGAGATTCCGTTCCACCCGCCAGCATGACATCGGCATCGCCGAGCCCCACCAGCCGGGACGCATCGCCGATGGCGTGCGCACCCGTCGAGCACGCCGTCACCACCGCGTGGTTCGGACCCTTTAGCCCGTGCCGGATGGAGATATAGCCCGACGCCAGATTGATCAGACGGCCGGGAATGAAGAACGGGCTGAGCCGCCGCGGTCCCTTCTCGTTGAAGAGAAGCGAGCTCTTCTCGATCCCCTGCAGGCCGCCGATACCGGATCCGATCAGCACGCCCGTGCGGATCTGATCCTCGTAGTCTTCCGGTTTCCAGCCAGCATGCTCCAGCGCCTGGGTCGCCGCCGCCATGGCGTAGATGATGAAATCATCGACCTTGCGCTGCTCCTTCGGCTCCATCCAATCGTCGGGATTGAACGTACCGTTGGTGCCGTCGCCGCGCGGAATCTGGCAGGCGATCTGGCAGGTGAGGTCCGAAACGTCAAACTCATCTACCCGACGCGCAGCACTCTTGCCCGCACGCAGCTTTTCCCATGAGGCCTCGACGCCGCTAGCCAGCGGCGAGACAAGCCCCATACCTGTGATGACGACACGTCGCATCTGGCGCTAAATGGAATCCGGTTTAGCAGCCGCTTTCCGCGGCTGGTCGCTGAGGGTTGCCGGGCGCACGTCGCGCCCGCCGTCGAAAGCCCGCTAGGAGCTGTTCTTTTCCAGGAATTTGATGGCGTCGCCGACGGTGAGAATGGTCTCCGCCGCATCGTCCGGGATCTCGCAGCCGAACTCTTCCTCGAACGCCATAACCAGCTCGACCGTGTCGAGGCTGTCCGCCCCGAGGTCGTCGATAAAGCTTGCATTCTCGGTCACCTTGTCGGCTTCGACACCGAGATGCTCGACCACGATCTTCTTTACACGCTCTGCGATATCGCTCATGTCCGCCTCACAGTCTTTCTGTCAGTCCTTAGGCCTCGCACGTCCCCCCTGGAGCCCCGGCTCACGGCCTAACAAACCTCCGAGCGGTGATAATCGTAGGGTCGATAGCGAGTGGGATTTTTCCTTGATTAGCCCCACAAAGCGGCGTTTGGGTAACACACTTTCCGGGACATTGCCAGCGGCCTCGGGCCAAAGGGAGGCCCTTTGATTGAAGGCCGATTTATTCGGTTTTCGTCTCCTAGATCAACGCTTACGCCATCACCATCCCGCCGTTGATATGCATGGTTTCGCCGGTAATGTAACCGGCCTCCTCACTGGCGAGAAACACAACGGCAGCCGCGATGTCTTCCGGCGTGCCGAATTTCGCGGCCGGAATCGCAGCCGCAATAGTCTCCACCTGCTTCTCTGTCAATGCATCGGTCATCGGCGTCTGGATGAAGCCGGGGGCGATGCAGTTCGCCGTGATGCCGCGGGCCGAGACCTCGCGGGCGAGCGATTTCGTCATGCCGACCAGCCCCGCCTTGGAGGCGGCATAGTTCGGCTGACCGGGATTTCCGATCACGCCGCTGATCGAGGCGATGTTCACGATGCGGCCGGCCCGGCGGCGCATCATGTTGCGCAGGATCGCCCGGGTCAGCACGAAGACCGAGGTGAGATTGACGGCGATGACGTCGTCCCACTCCTCGTCCTTCATCCGCATGAAAAGATTGTCGTGGGTGATGCCGGCATTGTTCACCAGGATGTCGACCTGGCCGAGCGTCGCCTCGGCATCCTCGCCGAGCTTCGCCACCGCCGCCCGGTCGCGCAGGTCGCAGGGCAGCACATGAACCCGGTCGCCAAGCTTCTTGGCCAGCTCTTCCAGCTTCTCCGCCCGCGTGCCCGAGATGGCAACCGTCGCCCCCTGCCCGTGCAGCGCCTCGGCGATGGAGCCGCCGATGCCGCCCGTGGCCCCCGTGACGAGCGCATTCTTACCGCTCAAGTCGAACATCTACCGGTTTCCTCCTGATCCTTCGCCGCCGGCGCTTCTAGCCGGCAAGCTCGGCCGCGACGGCTTCCACCTCTTCGGCGGTGCCGACGCTCTTCGCGTCAATACCTTCAAAACGGCGGGCGATGCCAGTCAAGACCCGTCCGGCCCCCACCTCATAAACGGCTTTGATGCCCTTGGCCTGCAGAAACAGCATGGATTCGCGCCAGCGCACCGAACCCGTCACCTGCTCCACCAGACGCTTGCGGATCTCTTCCGGATCGGAGATCGGCTCGGCCAGCACGTTGGCCACCAGCGGCACGCAAGGCGCCTTGATCTCGATTCCCGCAATCGCTTCGCGCATGGCGTCCGCCGCAGGCCCCATCAAGGAGCAATGGAACGGCGCGCTCACCGGCAGCGGCACCGCACGGCGCGCGCCGTATTCCGGCGCGAGCTTGATGGCCCGGTCGATCGCCGCCTTGGCGCCGGAGATCACCACCTGGCCCGGCGCGTTGTCGTTCGCGACCTCGCAGACATCGCCTTCAGCGGCGGCGGCAGCGAGTTCCTTCGCCTGGGGCAGCTCCGCGCCGAGCAGCGCCGCCATGGCGCCCTCGCCCACCGGAACGGCCTCCTGCATGGCGCGGCCGCGCGTCTTCAGAAGCCGCGCCGCATCGGCGATGCTGAGCGCACCGGAAGCGGCAAGCGCCGAATATTCGCCGAGCGAATGACCGGCGACATAGGTCGCCGCCTTCTCAAGCGTCACGCCCTTCTCTTCCAGCGACCGCATGGCCGCGAGAGAAACGGCCATCAGCGCCGGCTGGGCATTTTCCGTCAGGGTCAGCTCGTCCTCCGGACCGTCCCACATCAGCTTGGAGAGATCCTGGGAGAGCGCCTCGTTCACCTCGTCGAACACGGCCTTCGCCGGCGCGAAGTTCTCGGCAAGCGCCTTGCCCATGCCAACCTGCTGGCTGCCTTGGCCTGGAAAAAGGAATGCGTTGCTCATGACGATCGTGCGCTGAAACCTATTGTTGAGGGGATTGTCTTGTAAGAAGCGCGCCAAAGACACCGTTTGCCCCTGCCCTGTCAAGGTGGGCACCGTGCCATGCCGCCGCAGTTTCCTTATTCTCCCGTGACCGTGGCGATGCAACCTGTGTCTTGTTCACAGGGTTTATGTCAGTAGTCCGCCAACGCACATATATTTGGAGGAGATTTTATGACGAAGCTTTCAGCCCTTTTCCTGGCTGCGTCCATGGTTATTGGCGCGAGCGGCGCAGCCTTTGCCGCAGATCCCATGGTCTGGCCGTTCGTCGACAAGGCGCCGCGCGACCCTGCCCTCGGCCTTCTCCAAAAAGTCGACAGCGTCGACGTCGAGATCAGCGACCTCGAAGGTCAGCTCATCACCATCGACGTGAAGGCGACCGCGCCGCGGCCCGGCTATACAGATGTCACCCTCGTGAACCGTCCGGGCAAGCTGAACGACCGCATCTTCGCCTTCGACCTGCGCGGCCGTCCGCCCCAGAAGCCCGCAAAGGAAGAGGATCCCACCGAATTGACCGCCGGCGGCACCTACAAAGACGCGCCCGTGGGCGAGATCGACGTCATCGAGATCTATGCGGAAGAAAACTGCATCGCCTATTCGATCGTCGACAAGAAGACGGTTGAGTGCACCACCCGGGTGCGGGACGACGAGACTCTCTAAAACCGAGCCTCTATAGAGAGAGGCGGCGGAGCGGCCGGAAACGTGCGTCCGGCCGCTTGCAAATCCCACAAACGCCGCTATAAAGCGCCCCATCTGTAACCGCCTCGGTCGGAGGCTGAACGGAAGATCGCGCGTATGATCGCGCGACAGGCGGTTTCGCCACCAGCGAAATGCCGGCTTCCCGTGTCTCCACTCCTTGAGAACTCTTCTTGAGCCTTCCTTCTTAAGCGCTCGAGAGAGGCTTCGCGCCGAGGCAAACGAAAGAAGGAATGGCAAGCCATGCCTCTTTACGAGCATGTCGTTCTTGCGCGTCAGGATATTTCCACGCAGCAAGCCGATAGCCTCCTCGAGGATCTGAAGAAGATCGTCGAGGACAATGGCGGCTCCGTCGGCAAAACCGAGAACTGGGGCCTCAAATCCATCGCCTACCGGATCAAGAAGAACCGGAAGGCGCACTACGCCCTCATGAACATCGATGCGCCCGTCGAGGCGATGACCGAGTTGGAGCGCCAGGAGCGCCTCCATCAGGACATCATCCGGGCGCTGACCATCCGCGTCGACGAGCTGGAGGAAGGTCCTTCCGCTCAGATGCGCCGCTCCGACGAGCGCGAAGGCCGCGGACGCGGCGATCGGGGAGACCGTGGCGATCGCGGAGATCGTGGCGACCGCCGCGGCCCGCCGCGCGATCGCGAGCGTAGCGAAAACCGTAGAGAAGACCGAGACACTCAGTCGAAGGAGGACGCATGAACGCGGCCCAAGCCCCCCGGCGCCCCTTCTATCGCCGTCGGAAGACCTGCCCGTTTTCCAGCGATAAGGCACCGAAGATCGATTACAAGGACGTCAAGCTGCTGCAGCGCTACGTTTCGGAGCGCGGCAAGATCGTGCCGAGCCGGATCACCGCCGTCTCTGCCAAGAAGCAGCGTGAGCTGGCCCGCGCCATCAAGCGTGCCCGCTTCCTTGGCCTCCTGCCCTATCTGGTGCAGTAACGCGTCTTTAGGCGCATAGCGTAATTGCGGTTGGGCCGGTCCCTCGTTGGGGCCGCCCCTAACCCCTTCGATGCGAAGGCGGGACAGCTAGACCAATGTCACGACAGTATTTCATAGGCCTCGGTGCCGGCGTCATCACCGCCACTCTTGTGGGGGCGGCCGCTGTCGCGCAGGCTCTCGCGGCCTTTCTTCTTTATATAGCGCCGCTGCCGCTCTGCCTGGCCGGCCTCGGCTGGGGCAGCCGATCGGGCCTCGTGGCGGCGCTTGCCGGCGCCATCGTCGTGTCGCTGACCTTCGGTCCAATGGCGGGCATCGTCTTCCTGCTGTTCCTCGGCCTGCCCTTCGCCTTCTTCTGCCACCTCCTGCTTCTTTCCCGCGCGCCGGACAACACCGAGGGCACCAACGCCATCGCCGTTGAATGGTACCCGGTGAGCCGCTTGGTCGGCTGGTCGGCTGTCATCGCAGGCGGCCTCGCCGCCTTCGTCATCGTCGCCCTCGGCTTCGACGAGACGGCGCTCCGCGAGACCATCACCGCCGAGCTGCAAGGGGCGACCGGCGCCGCGCTCGATCCGGAAGGCCAGCTCCTGACGCCGGAGAACATCGAGACCCTGAGCGCCACGTTCGCGATGATCATGCCGGCCATCTTCTCCGTCGGCTGGATGACCACTGCCCTTCTCAATCTGTGGATCGGCGGCATGATCGTGGAGGCTTCCGGCCGCGCCCTGCGCCCCTGGCCGAAGCTCGAGGCGCTGGAGCTGCCCAACGCGGTCTTTTTCGCCCTCGCCGGATCCCTGGCGGCCTCGTTCCTCCCCGGCTCGCTCGGTCTGATCGGAACGGCCTTCGCCGGCGCCTTCCTCGTCGCCTTCGTGCTGCAGGGCCTGGCAGTGATCCACGCCGCCACCCGCGGCATGTCCCTGCGCGCCCTGATTCTCGGCGCGGTCTATCTCGGCATCTTCCTGTTCGGGTGGCCCGCCATCGTCGTCGCAATTCTCGGAGTCGCCGAGCCGATGCTCAATCTGCGCGGCCGGGCGGCCCGGAATCTCAATGAATGAACCGATTGCAATAGGAGCCTAAAATGGAAGTCATCCTGCTAGAGCGCATCGGCCGTCTCGGCCAGATGGGCGACACGGTCACCGTCAAAGACGGTTATGCCCGTAATTTTCTCCTGCCTCAGGGCAAGGCGCTTCGCGCCAATAAGGCCAACAAGCAGTTCTTCGAGCAGGAACGTGCCCAGCTGGAAGCCCGCAACCTGGAAGCCAAGCAGGAAGCGGAGAAGCTGGCCGAGCGCATGGAAGGCGAGACCTTCGTCGTGATTCGCCAGGCTGGCGAGACCGGCCATCTCTACGGCTCCGTCGCCACCCGCGACGTCGCCGAAGTGGTTACCAAAGGCGGCTTCTCCGTGGATCGCCGCCAGATTCTGCTCGACCGTCCGATCAAGGTCCTGGGCCTGAAAGACGTGCAGATTCAGCTACATCCGGAAGTCGAGGCGACCGTCACGATCAATGTCGCCCGTTCCGAGGACGAAGCCGAGCGCCAGGCCCGCGGCGAGGATCTGAGCCGCCCGATGGACGAGGCGGAAGAGGAGCGCCAGGAAGCCCTGAACGCCGCTGAAGAGTTCTTCGAGGAAGGCACCGACATGCCCGAAGACGTCGAGACCGACGCGGAGGCTCTGACGGAAGAAGAGGAAGCAGCGCGGAGCGAGTCGGAAGCAGACGACGAGGCCGAAGAGTCCGACGAGGAAGACAAGGCTTAAGAAACGCGACAACTTCTTGCTGTAAATTCCCCCGGCACCTGTGAGATAGTTTCAATCATCTCCCGGGTCGCCGGGTGCGAATCGCGCCCGCGCCGGGGAATGCCGGGACGCGATAACGATGCTTCGTCCGCTCGACTACGCACTGAAGAGAATCATCGTTCGGGGCCACCTCAAGCTCGTCGACCCCGACGGTAAGACGCACGAATACGGCGACCCCTCTGCCAAGACCGTGGTCGCCCACATCAAGACGCGCGCCGCCGAAAGGCGCATCGCTCTCAATCCTGGACTTCATCTTGGAGAATGCTTCGTCGACGGGTCCCTGACCGTCGAACAGGGCACGATCTACGACTTCCTCGAAGTCCTGCTCCAGGATCTCGACCCTTACGAATGGCCGCGCTGGACGCGCTTCCTCGACAGCTTCCGCTACATCACGCGCTGGATCGAGCAATATAACCCTGCCCCGCGCGCCAAGCGGAACATCGCCCATCACTACGATATCGACGGGTCGATCTACGATTTGTTCCTCGATCCCGACCGGCAATATTCCTGCGCCTATTTCGAGACGCCCGACCAGGGGCTGGACGAGGCCCAGCTCGCCAAGAAGCGGCACCTGGCGGCGAAGCTCGACCTGCATGAGGGACAGAAGGTTCTCGATATCGGCTCCGGCTGGGGCGGGCTCGGGCTCTATCTGGCCCAGAGCGCCCATGTGGATGTGACCGGCATCACCCTGAGCGAGGAGCAGCTGAAGGTCTCCCGAGAGCGCGCCGAGAAGAGCGGCCTCGCCCGCTCGGTCAATTTCGACCTCGTCGACTACCGCTCCCTGGACGGCAAGTTCGACCGCATCGTCTCCGTCGGCATGTTCGAACATGTGGGCGTGAACCACTACCGGGCCTTCTTCCGGAAGATCTACGAGCTCCTCGCCGATGACGGCGTCGCGGTCATCCATTCCATCGGCCGGTTCGACGGACCCGGCACCACCAACGCCTTCATCGCGAAATACATCTTCCCCGGCGGCTACATCCCCGCGCTCTCCGAGGTTTTCCCGGCCATCGAGCGCGAGCGGCTCATCTCCACAGACGTGGAGATCCTCCGCCTTCACTACGCCATCACCCTGCGCCATTGGCGCCAGCGCTTCCGCGCCGCTTGGCACACCCTTTCGGAGCGATTCGGCGAGAAGTTCTGCCGCATCTGGGAATTCTACCTGGCCGGATCTGAGACCGCCTTCCGCTATCAGGGGCTGATGGTCTTCCAGATCCAGCTGAGCAAGAATCAGGAAGCCCTGCCGCTGACCCGCGACTACATGGTCGACACGGAGCGGGAGCTCCGCGGCACCGGCTCCGGCGCCCTGAAGCGGCCGGCGCGCTCAGCCAAATAGGCTGCGCCGTCAAATCGGCGGAGCGGAGTTTTCCACCGCCCTGTGTAAAGCGTTGATGACACTCCGCCAGCTCTCCCTCACGCCCGTCTTGGCCTAGCCAAGGCGTGCTTTTTGGCTAGTGTCCGCTGAATGAGCAACGCACTGATTCTGCCCCGGCAGCCCGCCGAAGACACCCCCGATTTTCGCGAGCTGCCGCATAATATCGAGGCCGAACAAGCGCTTCTCGGAGCCATCCTGGTCAATAACGAGGCGTGCGACCGCGTATCCGGCTTTCTGAAGGAGCAGCATTTCTTCGAGCCTCTGCACGGCCGCATCTACAGCGCCGCCGCCAAGCTGATCTTCGGTGGCAAGCGCGCCACGCCGATTACGCTCAAGACCTTCTTCCAGAACGAAGAACCGGCCGGCGATATGACCGTGCCGCAATATCTCGGCCGCCTCGCCGCCAACGCGACCACCATCATCAATGCGGAGGATTACGGCCGCACGATCTACGACCTGGCGATTCGGCGCGAGCTGATCCAGGTGGGCGAGACCCTGGTGAACACGGCCTACGATTCGCCCATCGATGCGCCGCCCGCCGCCCAGATCGAGTTCGCCGAGCAGCAGCTCTACGAGCTGGCCGAGACCGGAAAATACGGCCAGGGCTTCTCGCCCTTCTCCGCCGCCCTGACCGACGCCATCGACATGGCGGCCAACGCCTATTCCCGCGACGGCGGCCTCTCCGGCCTTTCCACCGGCTTTGCCGATGTCGACCGCAAGATGGGCGGCCTCCAGGGCTCCGACCTGATTATCCTGGCCGGGCGCCCCTCCATGGGTAAGACGGCGCTCGCCACCAACATCGCCTATCACGTGGCCAAGAGCCATCGGACCGACCCGAACACGGGCAAGGATGTCGACGGCGCCGTCGTCGGCTTCTTCTCGCTGGAAATGTCGTCGGAGCAGCTCGCCACCCGTATCATTTCCGAGCAGGCGGCGATCTCCTCGGAGCGCATCCGCCGCGGCCGCATCGACCCGGATGAGTTCGACCGGATTGTCGAGGTGGCGCAGGAGCTTCAGAACCTGCCGCTCTATATCGACCAGACCGGCGGCATCACCGTGGCCCAGCTCGCCGCCCGTGCACGGCGCCTGAAGCGGCAGCGGGGCTTAGGCTTCCTCGTCGTCGACTATCTCCAGCTTCTCGCCGGCTCGTCCCGGCGGGCCTCGGAGGGCCGCGTCCAGGAGATCACCGAGATCACCACGGGACTGAAAGCGCTGGCGAAAGAGCTCGAGGTTCCCGTCCTCGCCCTCTCCCAGCTCTCCCGTCAGGTGGAGCAGCGTGACGACAAACGGCCGCAATTGGCTGATCTTCGAGAATCCGGCTCCATCGAGCAGGATGCCGACGTGGTGTTGTTCGTGTTCCGCGAGGAATACTATCTGGAACGGCGCCAACCGCGTGAGGGAACCGAAGAGCACCGCCAGTGGCAGGACGAGATGGAAATCGTGATGGGCAAGGCCGATCTGATCATCGGCAAGCAGCGCCATGGCCCGACGGGAACGGTGACGCTCCAGTTCAATCCGGAGTTCACGAAGTTCAGCAATCTGGCGGGCGACGAGCGGTTGCCGGAGCGCTTCGAGTGAGGGAAGAGGCGGAGACCGCTTCGCCTGAGATCCCAGAGCACGACCCAGAAGCCGGAGCGCCGGGCATCGTCACAATCGATCTCGATGCCCTCATCGCCAATTATTGCTATCTGCGGAAGCTTGCGGAACCGGCCGAATGCGCCGCCGTGGTCAAGGCCGACGCCTATGGCCTCGGCATCGCCAAGGTCGCGCCTGCCTTATGGGGCGCCGGCTGCCGCACCTTCTATGTGGCAACTCTGAAGGAGGCCTGCAGCCTGCGGGATCTCCTGCCCGACGCGACGATCTACGTCTTCGACGGGCTGATGCCGGGCACTGCCGCCATCTTCGAGGCGGCGAACATCCGGCCCGTGTTGAACAGCGCCGAAGAGATTCGCGAATGGGCCGCCCATTGCCGGTCCGCGGGTAAGCCCCTGCCTGCCGGCATCCATATAGACAGCGGCATGAATCGCCTCGGCCTGCCCGAGGCGGAGATCGAGGCAGTCGCGAGCGAGCCCGCTCTCTTCGATGCACTCGAGCTTTCCCTGGTCATGAGCCACCTCGCCTGCTCCGACATGCCCGATCATCCGAAGAACGAGGCCCAGCGTGCCCGCTTCGACGCGCTGCGCAAGCGGCTGCCGCACGCCCCTGCGAGCCTGGCCAATTCCGGCGGGATCATGCTGGGGGCCGGCTATCATTTCGACCAGGTGCGCCCCGGCATCGCCCTTTATGGCGGCCAGCCGGCGGAGGACGCCGAGCACCGTTTCGAGACCGTTGTGACGCTGGAAAGCCGGATCCTCCAGGTCCGCACCTCGCCCGCCGGCGACACGATCGGCTACGGCGCCACCCGCCATATCGATACGCCGGCCCGCATCGCCACCATCGCCTGCGGCTATGCCGACGGCATCTCCTGGGTGCTGTCCGCCGGAGACGGCAAGCCGCCGCTCAACGCGTTCCTCGGCGATTATCCTGCCCCCATCATGGGCCGCGTCTCCATGGACCTCATCACTCTCGATGTGACCGGGGTTCCTGAGGAGCTCGCCCGCCGCGGCGCGCTTGTGGAGCTCATCGGGCCGCGGGTCCCCCTGGAACTCATCGCCGATTTCGCCAGCACCGTGAACTACGAGATCCTGACCAATCTCTGCCGCCGCGCCGCCCGGCGCTACGTCGGAGGAAAGTCGTAAATCCCATGGCCAAACGCTCACGCAATTTCGTCTGCCAGGACTGCGGCGCCGTCACCTCCCAATGGGCCGGCAAATGCGTCACCTGCGGCGCCTGGAATTCTATCGTGGAGGAGCAGGAGGAGATCACCCCGCCCTCCACCGCCAATCTCGTCTCCATCAAGGGCGGCAAGGGGCGAAGGGCGAATTTCGAGACCCTGAAGACGGAGACCCGCGACGCCCCGCGCATCGAGACGGGCTTAAGCGAATTCGACCGGGTGACCGGCGGCGGTCTGGTGCCGGGCTCCGCCATTCTGGTGGGCGGCGAGCCGGGCATCGGCAAGTCGACCCTGCTTCTGCAGGTCGCCGCGGCGCTGGCCCAGAACAATGCCCCGGTCGTCTATCTCTCCGGCGAAGAGGCGACGGCCCAGGTGCGCATGCGCGCCGGCCGTCTGGGCTTGAGCGAAGCGCCGGTCGCCCTCGGCACCGAGACCAATGTCGCCAACATCGTCTCCAGCCTCTCCGAGGGCGAGACGCCGGCCCTGGTGATCGTCGATTCGGTGCAGACTCTGTGGGCGGAGAATCTGGAGGCCGCGCCGGGCACCATCTCCCAGCTCCGCGGCTGCTCCTCCGCCCTCATCAGCCACGCCAAGCGCAAGGGCTACTGCCTGGTCCTCGTCGGCCACGTCACCAAGGAAGGCCAGATCGCCGGACCGAAGGTGATCGAGCACATGGTCGACACGGTGCTCTATTTCGAGGGCCAGAGCGGCCATCAGTTCCGCATCCTGCGCAGCGTGAAGAATCGCTTCGGCCCCACGGACGAGATCGGCGTGTTCGAGATGGGCTACGAAGGCCTGGCCGAGGTGGCGAACCCCTCCGCCCTCTTCCTCTCAGACCATGAGGAGAACAGCCCCGGCACCGCCGTCTTCGCCGGCATGGAGGGCACAAGGCCGATCCTGGTGGAGATCCAGGCGCTCGTCGCTCCATCCTCCCTCGGCACGCCGCGCCGCGCCGTCGTTGGCTGGGACACGAATCGTCTCGCCATGATCATCGCCGTGCTGGAGGCCCGCTGCGGCGTGCGCCTCTCCGGCCACGACGTCTATCTCAATGTCGCAGGCGGTTTGCGCCTCACCGAGCCGGCCGCCGATTTGGCCGCCGCGGCCGCCCTGCTCTCGTCCCTCACCGAGACCCCGGTCCCGGAGCACACGGCCCTGTTCGGCGAGGTGAGCCTCACCGGCGCCGTGCGCCGTGTCGGCCATGCGGAGCAGCGGCTGAAAGAGGCAGCGAAGCTCGGCTTCTCGCGCGCCATCCTGCCGGCCGGCAACGATGCCCAGACGGGCGAAGGCGGCCTGGAGCGCATCGAGCTTTCCGAGCTGAAAGAGCTGGTGGCGCGCTTCGGCCCGTTCGATCAGCCCGACGAGAATTAGACGCCCGTGCGGGCCGCGCGCCATCCATCGGCCAAAAACCGCTGCATAGCTCACGCAGGAGCGTTGCCCAGCCATCCCAAGTATGCTTGATGCGCGGGAATCGTGTTAACGTTACAGCGGTCGGAGGGAGCCCAACTTCATGCCAATCTCTTGGCTGGACATCATTCTCATCGTGATCATGCTGATCTCGGGCTTCCTCGCCATGGTGCGCGGCTTCACCCGAGAGGTGCTCTCGATCTTCTCCTGGGCCGTCGCCGCCGTCGCCGCGCTCTACCTGACCCCGAAATACTGGACGGTCATCGAGCCCTATTTCCCGTCCGACACCGCCGCGCAGATCGTCTTCGGCATCGCCGTCTTCATCGTCGTGCTGATCGTCGTCAGCCTGATCACCTTGCGCCTGTCGGACCACGTGCTGGACAGCCGCGTCGGCGCCTTCGACCGCACGCTGGGCTTCATCTTCGGCCTAGCCCGCGGCTTCCTGCTGGTCGCCATCGTCTTCGTGATCTTCACCGCGCTCGCCAAGGAGCAGCCGGATTGGGTGGAGAACGCCAAGTCCTATCCGCTCCTGCAGCAGACCCAGCTCGCCATCGAATCCCTGATCCCGGAAAATCCGGAAGCTCATCTCCCCGGACAGGGTGACGACGAGGAGGCCCCGGCCACCGGCGCGCCCGATGCCGCGTCCCCGGGCGCCGAAGCGCCGACCGAGAGCGATACGCCGCCGGAGCCCGCGCCCGAACCGGCTCCCGCGCCCGCACCTGAGACGGCTCCGGAGACCACGCCCGACACCGAAGCCGCTCCGGAACCCGATGCCGCGCCGCCGGCACAATAAGCCTGATGCCGGGAGCCCCGGCAGATAAGGAAGTCAAAACCTTAGTTGCGTAGCGTGCACGAAACGAAGCCGCACGGAGAGGGTCAGTGACATCCGGCGCGACGCCGCGCCACATTTTAACCTGGGAACGAAAAGGCCAGGAAATGGGCCAAGAAACTTCCCAGGGGGGTCATTGACGCACGAGCCGCGGCTCTTATTTACAGAGGGCGAGACAAGGACAGCCGTGACCCATACTTCAGACGACCAGATCACCGAAGACCATCAAGCGCCTGCGGATTGGTTCGAAGCCGATCGGCTCCATGAAGAATGCGGCGTTTTCGGCATCTTCAATCACCCCGACGCCGCGGCCCTGACGGCGCTCGGCCTTCACGCCCTCCAGCATCGCGGCCAGGAAGGCGCAGGCATCGTGTCCTTCGACGGGGAACGGTTTCATCCCGAGAGGCGCCTCGGCCTCGTCGGCGACCACTTCACCTCCAGCGCCGTCATCGATCGGCTGCAAGGCGACGCGGCCATCGGCCATGTGCGCTACTCCACCTGCGGCGACCACGTTCTCCGCAACGTCCAGCCCCTCTTCGTCGATCTCGATTCCGGCGGCTTCGCGCTCGCCCATAACGGCAACCTGACCAACGCCCTCACCTTGCGCGAGCAGCTCATCCGCCAGGGCGCCATCTGCCAGTCCACCTCCGACACCGAAGTCATCCTTCACCTCGTCGCCCGCAGCCAAAAGGGCGAGTTCATCGAGCGCTTCGTGGAAGCCCTGCTCCAGGTTGAAGGCGCCTACGGCCTCGTCGGCCTCACCAACAAGAAGATGGTCGGCGCCCGCGACCCTTACGGCATCCGCCCGCTGGTCCTCGGCAAGCTCGGCGACGGTTATGTCTTCGCCTCCGAGACCTGCGCCCTCGACATCATCGGCGCGGAATTCGTCCGCGAGGTGGAGAACGGCGAGATCGTCGTGATCAGCCGCGACGAGGACGGCGTCACCCGCCTCGACAGCCATCGCTTCGTACCGAAATACGATCCTCGCCTCTGCCTCTTCGAATACGTCTATTTCTCCCGCCCCGATTCCATCGTGGGCGGGCATTCCGTTTATGACGTCCGGAAAGAGATGGGCCGCCAGCTTGCCCTGGAAGCCAGCATCCCCGCCGATGTCATCGTGCCGATCCCCGATTCAGGCGTGCCGGCCGCCATCGGCTACAGCCAGGAATCGGACATACCCTTCGAGTTCGGCATCATCCGCAATCACTATGTGGGCCGGACCTTCATCGAGCCGGAGCAGCAGATCCGCCAGCTCGGCGTGAAGCTCAAGCACAGTGCCAATCAGGCCCGCATCAAGGGCAAACGGATCATCCTTCTGGACGACAGCCTGGTGCGCGGCACGACCTCGGTGAAAATCGTGCAGATGATGCGGGACGCAGGCGCCGCTGAAGTCCATATGCGGGTCTCCTGCCCGCCCATCCGCCACCCCGATTTCTACGGCATCGACACGCCGGAGCAGGAGAAGCTCCTCGCCGCGACCCACACGGTGGAGCAGATGCGCGACTTCATCGGTGCCGACAGCCTCGCCTTCCTCTCCGTGGACGGCATGTATCGCGCGCTGGGCTATGACGGCCGCGACAACGAGCATCCGCAGTTCACCGACCACCACTTCACCGGCGAGTACCCGACGCGGCTCAGGGACCGGGAAGGCCCGCCCCTGCAGAAGCAACTCTCCTTCCTCGCCGAGGTCGGCTAGCCGCCGGCAGACGTGACGGCTTCATCGCAACAGCAGCGTCTCAAGGACCGCATCGCGCTCGTCACCGGGGCCTCCCGGGGCATCGGCCGCGCCGTGGCGGAGGCCTATGCGGCGGAAGGCGCCCATGTGCTGCTCCTCGCCCGCAAGCAGGAAAGCCTGGAGCCGGTCGACGACGTCATCCGCGAAGGTGGCGGCACGGCGAGCATCATTCCCCTCGATCTCGGCAGCAACAAGCGTGTCGATGGCTTGGGACCCGCCCTCTACGAGCGCTTCGGCAAGCTGGATATTCTCGTGGCCAATGCCGGTGTGCTGGGTGGGCTCTCGCCGCTGGCCCATACGACGGACCCGAACTGGGAGCGGGCTCTTGCGATCAATGTCAGCGCCAACTGGCGGCTGATCCGCACCCTCGATCCGCTCCTGAAGCGCTCCGACGCCGGCCGCTGCATCTTCGTCACTTCCGGCGCCGCCCACCGCACGCGCGCTTATTGGGGTCCCTATTCCGTCACCAAAGCCGCGTTGGAGGCCCTGGCCCTGACCTACGCCAACGAGACGGCGCAGACGCCCATCAAGGTGAACCTGCTGGATCCCGGCGCGGTCGCCACGGCCATGCGGGCCGAGGCCTATCCGGGAGAGGATCCGGCGACCCTGAAAGGCCCGGAATCCCTGGTGGAGAGCTTCATCAGGCTGGCCGAACCGGCCTGGTCGGAGACCGGACAGCGCCTGGAGGCGCCGGTTTAACTGCCTGATTCTAAAGCTGCTTTTGCTCAGAATTTGGGCGGCACATTTTGTCGCGGCCCGCTATTTCGGCGCCGCCGAACGCCTTAAATTCATAATCTGTTAAATAGCCTGTCCCAAGACGGAAGTCGGCCAAAGGTCGAAGCGAAATCGCTGTCTTGAGGGAGCCGGCCATCATGATCGAGACGAAGAAGACGCAACGCCAATCAGCGTCCACGGCAGCGTTCCAGAGAGCGCCGAACACCATGACCATCAAGACGACCCTGCAGCGGGGGATGCTCCTCGCCGCCCTACCAGCTCTGATGCTGGCGAGCGCCGCGCAAGCCCAGCAGGTCTGCACCACCACAAACACCAGCGGCTGCATCGCCGTGCCCGGCATGAGCCAGGACATGGTGCAGAACCGCTTCGGCCGGACCGCGGGCACCAACCCGACACAAGACCGCGTCAACAACCGCTTGAACAACGGCCACTGGCAGGCCGACGGCAATGTGAAGACGCCCTTCAACATGCAGGAAGCCGGCAGCGGCACGAAGGTGGAGACGAGCCTTCAGGAGTGGCGCGCCGCCCTCACCGATGCGGAGCGGAAGCGTCTGCAGGAGGCCAAGGAGAAGGGCGAAGACCTGAAGCTGCCCGAACCCGTCCGCCACCAGGCGCCGCCGGTCGACGTCTGGGTCCGCTCCCAAACCCAATCTCTCGATGCCGGCGGCGAAGCCAAGCGTCGCGGCGATGCAGTCACCACATATGTGGGCGCCGATTATCGCGTGAACTCCGACGTGCTCGTCGGCGGCATGGTGCAGTCGGATGAAGCCGACCAGCACGTGGTTGGTACCAGCGAGCAGGTCGACGGCAAGGCCTACATGGCCGGCCCCTACGCGGCCTATCGCGTGACGGATAAGGTGATCGTCGACGCCAAGACCATGTGGGGCCAGTCCAACGACGTCGCCCGCACCGGCGAGGACGCCGCGAGCTACGCCACCAACCGCTCCCTCAGCCAGGCGCGCGTCAGCGGCAACTGGGGCATCAACAAGCTGCAGCTCACCCCGTCCGGCGCCGTCACCCACGTCACCGAAGACGCCGATATTCCCGTGGCTGGGGTCGATGCCGGCCGCTACGAGGAAACCCGCGTGTCCGTCCGGCCGGAGATCAAGCGTCCGTTCCAGGCCGGCGAGGACAAGAAGATCGAGCCCTTCGCATATTTCGAAAGCAGCCTGAACGTCGACGATTCGGACTTCACCAACGCCGCGCCCACCAACAAGGTCGGCGGCGGTGTGGGGCTGACCAAGACCGACGCTTACAGCATCCGCGCGACGATGGACTACACCGAGACGATGAACTCCGAACTCGATCCGTCCGCTTCGGGCCGCGTCTCGGTCAACGTGCCGATCGGCAACAAGCCGTAGCTAGCTTTTCAGAGCTAGCCTTCCGTCTCCAGCACGAGCCCGTCATAGGCGGGCTCGACCGCTTCCGGCAGCTGCCGGCGCAGCGTCTCGTAATCGAGATCGATATGCATATGGGTGAAGACGGTCCGCGCCGGCTTCATCCGCTCGACCCAGGCAAGCGCCTCGTCGACGCTGAGGTGGCTCGGATGGGGTTTCGGCCGGAGCGCATCGAGGATCCAGACATCCAGATCCTGCAGATGCTGCACGCTCTCCTCCGGGATATCGTTCACGTCCGGCGAATAGGCGATCCCGCCGAACCGGTAGCCGATGCTGTGGGTCGCGCCGTGCTGCTGGAGATAGGGCATCACGGCGATATCGCCCCCTGCCCCTGAAACGGTGAAACCCTCACCCGGACGGATATCGGTCGCGTTCAGGATCGGCGGGTAATCGCTGCCCGGCGGCGTCTCGAAGCAATAGGCGAAGCGCCGCTTCAGCACCGCGCCGGTCTCCGCATCGTGATAGACGTTCACCCGCCGCTTGCCATTGAAGGCGATCATGCGCAGATCGTCGATCCCGTGGGTGTGGTCGGCATGGTCGTGGGTGTAGAGCACCCCGTCGACCCAGGTGACGCCGGCGGTCAGCATCTGCTGGCGGAGGTCCGGCGAGGAATCCACCAGGATCGTGGTCTTGCCGTCCGGCCCCTCCTTCTCCACCAGCAGTGAGCAGCGAAGCCGGCGGTTCTTCGGATTGTTCGGATCGCAATCGCCCCAGATCTCGCCGATCCGCGGCACGCCGCCTGACGTACCGCAGCCGAGGATCGTGACTTTCAAGCTCATGGAGAAATTCGCCGTGCCTGGCGCCTACGCCGCATCGGCATTGCGCATCGCCGCCTGGCGCGGGACCTTAGAGAAGAGACGAAAGAAATTGTCCGTCGTGATCCGCCCAATCTCCTCTTCGCTGACGCCCTTCACCTCGGCGAGCTTCGCCGCCGTGTGGATGACGCGAGACGGCTCGTTGGTCTGGCCCCGATGGGGCTCCGGCGAAAGATAAGGGGCATCGGTCTCCACCAGGAGACTGTCGATGGGCGCCTCGGCGAAGATCTCCCGCAGCGCATCCGACTTCTTGAAGGTCAGCACACCGGAGGCCGACAGATAGCCGCCGAGCGCCAGACCGCGCTTCGCCAGCTCCGGACCCGCGGTGAAGCAGTGGAGCACAAAGGGAAATGCTCCCTTCGCGCTCTCCTCCTCCAGGATGGCGGCGACATCGTCATCCGCTTCCCGCGCATGGATCACCAGGGGCAAACCGGTCTGGCGCGCCGCGGCGATATGGGTGCGGAAGCTTTGCGCCTGCGCATCCACCGGCGCGTTGTCGTAGTGATAGTCGAGCCCCGCCTCGCCGATCGCGACGACCTTGGGGTGCTGGGAGAGCTTCACCAGCTCATCCGCGGTCACGTCGAGTTCTTCATCGGCGTTATGAGGATGGGTGCCCACCGAGCAGAAGACGTTCTCATGGGCTTCGACGATGGCGCGGATCTCGTCGAACCGCTTCACCCGCGTGGAAATGGTCACCATGAGATCGACACCGGCCTCGGCCGCGCGCCGCAGGACGGCCTCGCGATCCTCGGCGAGGGAATCGAAATCGAGATGGCAATGGCTGTCGATCACATGCATCGGAAAACTCACTCTGCCTGGGACGGCATCTCGTAGCGCGGGAAGATCCCCTCAGGTGTGGGAAGCGAAACGCCCGCCGTCAACCGCCCGGGCTCGCCCAGCGCGGCAAAGTCGCGCTCATCCTGAGGGACCGCGAGCTGATCCAGCAGCTTTGCCGCTGCCACGGGGATCACCGGCTGGGCCAGGATCGCGACCTGCCGCAGCACCTCCGCCGTCGTATAGAGAATCGACTCCATGCGCTCGAAATCGGTCTTCCGCTTCGCCCAGGGCTCCTCGCCCGCGAAATAGCGATTGGCGTCGGCGACGACGCTCCAGATAGCCTCCAGGGCCCGATGCGGTGCGTAGGCATCCATCGCCTCGTCCACCAGGCTGCCGAGGGTGTCGGCGGCAAGCAGGATCCTCTCATCCTCCTTGCTGAAGCCCGTGGCCGGAGGGAGCTTGCCGTCGCAATGCTTGGCGATCATCGAGAGCGAGCGCTGGGCAAGATTGCCCAGATCGTTGGCGAGATCGGCATTGATGCGCGTGGTGATGGCCTCCGACGAATAGTTGCCGTCCTGGCCGAACGGCACCTCGCGCAGAAGGAAGTAGCGCAGCTGATCGACGCCGAACTCCTCCGCCAGCGTGAAGGGGTTCACCACGTTGCCCAGCGACTTAGACATCTTGACCCCGCGATTGTTCACGAAGCCATGGCCGAAGACCTTCTTGGGCAGCGCGACGCCAGCCGACATCAGGAAGGCCGGCCAATAGATGGCGTGGAAGCGGATGATGTCCTTGCCGATGATATGCACGTCCGCCGGCCAGAAGCGCTTGAACTTCTCGCTCTCCTCGTCCGGGAAGCCGACGCCGGTGATGTAGTTCGTCAGCGCGTCGACCCAGACATACATCACGTGCTTCGGATCGCCCGGCACCGGCACGCCCCAATCGAAGCTGGTGCGCGAGATGGACAGGTCCCGCAAGCCGCCCTTCACGAAGTTCACCACCTCGTTCCGGCGCGTCTCGGGCCCGATGAAGCCGGGATTGGCCTCGTAGAAGCTGAGCAGCTTGTCCTGGTAGGCGGAGAGCTTGAAAAAGTAGCTGTCCTCCTCGACCCATTCCACGGGCGTGCCCTGCGGCGAGAGCTTCTGGCCGCCCTCCTCCGTCAGCTCGTCCTCGTCGTAATAGGCCTCGTCCCGCACCGAGTACCAGCCGGCATAGGTGTCGAGATAGATGTCGCCCGCATCCGCCATCCGCTTCCAAAGCTCGCTCACCGATTTCCAGTGGCGCTCCTCCCGGGTGGTGATGAAGTCGTCATGAGAGCAGTTCATCGCCGCGACCAGCTCACGGAAGCGCGGCGTGTTGCGGTCGGCAAGCTCCGCCGGCGTGATGCCTTCGGCCTTGGCCGTCTGCACCATCTTGATGCCGTGCTCGTCGGTGCCGGTCAGGAAATAGACCTGCTTGCCCTGCAGCCGCTTGTGGCGCGCGAACGCGTCGGTAGCGATCGCCTCATAGGCATGACCCATATGAGGCTCGCCGTTCGGGTAAGAGATCGCCGTCGTGATGTAATAGGAATCTTCGCCAGACATGGCCGGAGACATAGCCGCGCGCCCGGCCCCCCGCAAGCATTCGAACGCGGTGCGGCTAACGGTTCGTGGCGCCGGCCAGGCTTTGCAGCCGGTCGAAGCTCTCCAGCACCAGCACGCCCCGGTCCAGATTGAGCCCGAGCGTCTCGTCGTGGGCCTTGCCGATCGCCTCCCAGGCCTCCGCCCAGCGGCCGAGATCGGAGTCGGCGATCAGCGTGTCGGCCAGCTCCGACTCTTCCCGGTGCCGGCTCGTCTCCGTCGCCCGCGCCCGGATCAGCCGCTCCAGGAGGCCGAGCAGCAGCGCGAAGAACAGCTCCAGCTGCTCCGTGTTGCCCGGCGCGCTCAAACGCTCCGCCTTCTTGTGCAGCCAGGCGGAATCGAGCCGCGGCAGCTTGCGGAACGCATCGAGGATCTCGCCGTAGAGCGCGATGCCCTCGCCGCCGGACAGCACAAGCGCCCGGCGCACGCTGCCCTCGGAAAGCGCGATGGCCGTCCCCAGGGTCTCCTCGTCGATCTCCTCTTCCGCGTCCGCGAGCGCCTGCCGCGAGGCTGCCTCGACATCGGCATCCTCCAGCGGGTGCAGCCGCAAGGATCGGCACCGCGACCGGATCGTCACCGGCAGCCGGCCTTCCGCCGTCGCGACCAGAAGAAAGATCGTCTTCGCCGGCGGCTCCTCGAGCCCTTTCAGGAGCGCGTTGGCGGCTTGCGCGTTCAGCTCGTCCGCCCGGTCCACCACCACGACGCGCCAGCCGGTTTGGGCCGCCGTGCCGCCCAGGAAGGACCGCAGCCGCCGCACCTCGTCCACGCCGATCCACTGGGAATAGCGCTTGGTCTTGGGATTGTAAGTCCGGTTCAGGATCAGGAGATTGGGATGGGCCCGCCCCGCCACCTGATGAAATAGCGGACCGTCCGGGTCGTCGGGATCGTCGCCGGGGCGGTCATGAGCGAGAGCCTCGCGGGCAAGCGCATAAGCCAGGGTCGCCTTGCCGATACCTTCCGGCCCCGAGATCAGCCAGCCGTGATGCAGCCGGTCCTCGGCAAGCGCGCGCTCGAACTGCTCCTGCGCACCTCCATGGCCGAAGAGGCGAACGGTCTCCCGCGGCGCCGGAAAGCCGGCCAGGCGATCCGGCTCCTCGTCGCGGGCTTTGGTGTCCGCGGCCGCCATCAGGCGCCGAGCCGTTCCGTCACGGCTTCCCAGATATTCTCCGCAACCACCTGCTCAGGCTGGGAGGCGTCGATCACGACGCAGCGCTCCGGCTCCTCCTCGGCGATATCGAGGAAGCCCTGGCGCACGCGGTCATGCAGCAGAAGCTGCTCCTGCTCGAACCGGTCGGCCTCCTCACCTTCGGCACGCCGCGCATTGGCTCGCGCCATGCCCTCTTCCGGGTCGATATCCAGAATTAGGGTGAGATCGGGCATGAACCCCCCGACCGTAAGCCGTTCCAGAGACGAAAGAATCGAGCGCGAAAGCCCCTGCATGGCGCCCTGATAGGCGCGTGTGGAATCGATGAAGCGGTCGCACACGACCCATTTGCCGTCCGTCACCGCCGCACCGATCTGAAAGTCGATATGGTCCTTCCGGGCGACCGAGAAGAGCAGCGCCTCGGCGAACGGGCCATATTTGGCCACTTGGCCGGAAAGGATCGCCTCGCGGATGGCCTCCGCCCCCGGTGAGCCGCCGGGTTCGCGGGTCGCCACCACGCGCCGCCCGGCCCGCGCCAGGCGCATCGCCAGGATGTCGGCCTGGGTGGACTTGCCGGAGCCTTCGCCCCCTTCCAGGGTGATCAGCCGCCCGTTGTCGAACCGCATGGTCTACCTCGCCGCCTAAAGCGCCCAGCCGAAGGCGAGCACGAACAGGGAATCCAGCCCACGCCACGCGAAGCCGGAAGGCGCGATGTCCTCTCCGGCATAGAGCGGGATCTCGTTCTTGGTTTTCAGCTCCACGCCTTCCACCCGGAGATAGCCGATATGGTCGCCCTTCTTCACCGGCGCCTTCACCGGCCCCTGATAGGCGATGCTGGCCGTCACCCTCGGATCGTCGGAGATCGGCAGCAGCACCTCGATATCGCCCTTGCCGACCAGCTTCACGTAGTGCTTCTCGCCGCCCCAGACGAGCGCCCGGCTCACCTTCTCGCCCTCGTCGAAGAGCTTGTAGCGCTTGAAGTGGTTATACGCCCATTGGAGGAGCTTTTTGGCCTCCTCCTCCCGGTCATTCTTCGACTTAAGCCCGCTGACCACGACGTTGATTCGCCGACCCTTTTGCTTGGCGCTCGCCACCAGCCCGTAACCGGCCTCCTTGGTGTGGCCGGTCTTCAGCCCATCCACGCCGAGCCCGTCGTCGAGCAGCGGGTTGCGGTTGCGGAAGGTGAAGCGCGTGAACTCGAAGGTCGGCTGCCCGAAATAGTGATAGTACTCCGGGTACTCCGTGCGGAGATATTCGGCGAGCGTCGCGATGTCCCGGGCCGACATCACATGGCCTTCCGCCGGCAGCCCCGTCGAGTTCGCGAAATGGGAGTTCGTGAGCCCGATCTCCTTCGCGTAGTCGTTCATCATCGCGATGAACTTCTCCTCCGACCCGGCGATCCCCTCAGCCAGGATGAGGCAGGCATCGTTCCCCGACTGCACCGTGATGCCCTGGATCAGCTGCTCGATGGTCACGTTGGAATGGATCGGCGCGAACATGGTGGAGGTGCCCGACGGCGCCCCGCCCGTCCGCCAGGCGTGCTCGCTGACGGGAAATTCCTGATCGAGCTTCAGCCGGCCGGCCTTCAGCTCGCGGAACACCACGGCGAGCGTCATGAGCTTGCTCATGCTCGCCGGCTCCATCTTCTCGTCGGCGTTCTTCTCGAACAGCACAATGCCCGTATCGGCCTCGACCAGGATCGCGTGCTCGGCCGACGTGGTGAATTCCGCCGCATGCGACGGCGCTCCAAAGCCACACAGCGCGACCCAGACCGCCACGGCAGCCACGGCGCCGGTCGCGATAGGAAAGTGAAAAACCTGACGAAAGCGCGAAACTGGCGGCATTGGATCGGAGGCGGCAACGCTCGATTGTGCTGGAATGGATAGGGGCGGCTCGCTCGCCGCGCCCTTAATCTTACTATCCAGCCGCACTGCCCGAAAATCAATCGGCTGCAGCCCCATCGTCCTCACGATCGGGCCTTACGGCGCCACGACCCGCGCGCCGGTATACCCGGCAGAAGCCGCTCTTACACGGGCCGCTTCCGCCGATTGCTTGTCGGCGAACGGCCCAACCTGCACACGGTAATAGGTGGCGCCGTTCACGCTCACCGGCGACACGTCCACCTTGCCGAGATTGCCCAGGGTCTGGTGTGCCTGCATGGCGTTTTCCTGCACCGAGAACGACCCGGCCTGGACCGTGAAGCTGCCAGAAGCTGGGACAGAAGGCGGCTGCGGCGGCGCGATCGATGCGGTTTGCAGCGATGCCACTTGCGATGCCACTTGCGACCCTTGCGGCCGCGGAGACGGCACCGGCGGCTTCGGGCTCGGTACCGGCGCGGGATCCGGCAGGCTACCGAGCGCCATGGGCTTGGCCATCTTCGGCCCGCTCTCGTTGGAGGCGTAATGCGCCCATTGCTGCTGCGCGAGGAACTGCCGCTCGAAGCTGTCGTCGCCGCTGATGGGCGCCGGCCCCATATAGGTCACCTGGACCTTTGCGACGCCCTGCTTCCGATAGCCCAGCGCATGGGCCGCCCGGCTGGAGAGATCGATGATCCGGTTGTTGGAGAAAGGTCCGCGATCGTTCACCCGGACCACGACCGTGCGGCCGTTGGAGAGATTGGTCACGCGCACCAGCGCCGGCAGCGGCAAGGTGCGGTGGGCGGCCGAGAGCCGGTTCATATCGTAGATTTCGCCGTTCGCCGTGCGGCGCCCGTGGAAGAGCTCGCCGTACCAGGAGGCCTGCCCCACCTCGGTGTAGTGGCTGACGGCTTCAGGTTTGTACCAGCGGCCGGCGACTTTGTACGGCTTGCCGACCATCTGTCGTCCGCCGCCTTTCGGCACCGGCTGGCCGAGCGGAATGACGCGCGGCCCCAGCTTTTCGCCGTTGCCGCTCTCGCCGCAGCCATTGAGCATGACCGCGAGGCCGACAACCGCCAGAAATGCAAGCAGAAGCTGCGCAGCCTCCGGATACGACACGGCACGCACCCTGCCGGCCGCGCGCGGCGCGCTGTTGGGCAAGCCCACCCGTTTCAATTTGGACCCCGTCTACGCAAGAACTTGATGACGCGTCGAAGCGGTTTCGGGAGCCATCGCCTCCCTCCCCGATCATCTCGCATCAATGCCCGGAGACGATTGAGAAAGCCTTAAAGCCCGTTAACCAACGATAGGCCTGGCGCTTTGTCCCGAATCTGCACAATTTCCGTGATCTTGCGGCCACAACAGGCAGAAACAGCATCGGACGACCTGCCTGGCGCCTTGCCGCTTTCACAGGGCTCCGATAATTTCCACGCACCGAACTGGGCGGGTGAGTACGTAATGAGGGCTGGGTACCAATATCTGGCAGCCGTTTTGGCTGCCTGTTGCGTTGCCATGAGTGGGGGCGCGCCTGCGCTCGCCTCCTCCTCTGCCGTGGCCAAGAACGAGCCGCTGACGCCCGCTCAAATCGAGCGCCGCCGCGAAGCCATGCTCGTGGAGATGATGGCGCGGCCCAACGATCTTGATCTCGCCTTCGAATATGTGAAGCTTTCCAAGATGGTCGGCGACCTGGAAGGCGCCGTCTCCACCCTGGAGCGCATGCTGATCTACAAGCCGAACACGCCCCAGATCCAGCTCGAGCTCGGCATCCTCTACTATCAGCTCGGAGCCTACGAGGTGTCGCGCAACTATCTGGAACAGGCCAAGGTCAATCCGGCCACGCCGCCAGACATCGCGCAGCAGGTGCAGATTTATGTCGAGCAGCTGGACGTCACCGCCGATCCGGAGCCGTTCTCCGGCTCGATCTATACGGGCATCCGCTGGGAGAGCAACGCCAACACCGGACCCGCCAATAATACCGTCACCCTGAACGGAATCGATTTTACGCTTGGCGATCAGGCCGTTGGTAAATCGGGCTGGAGCAACCTCACAATCGGCAACGTGCACTATTCCCACGACCGGGAGCGCCAGGGCGACACGATCGAGTTCGACTTCCTGACCTACAACGCGTGGTATTTCGACGACGTGCTGCGGGACATCAATCTCAACTTCTTCGAGGCGACCCTCGGCCCGAGCTACAATCTGAAGCGCTGGGAGATGCCGAAGAGCCGGGCCTATGTCTACGCCATCGGCGACCTCGCCTATCTCGGCGATGAATACTACTTCGGCGCACCGGGCGCCGGTCTCCGCTACACGAGCTTCGCCGCCGACCGCGCCTTCCTGGATGTGCGCCTGGAAACCCGCGTGCGCGAGTTCAACGACACCGCCGAGCTGCCGACCGCGAGCCTGCGCGACGGTCCCCAGACCCGCTTCGGCCTCACCTATTCCTACATCATGGGACCTGGCGTCATCCTGACCACCCAGGCCTATGCCCAGCGTGAGGACGTCGACGCCGCCTTCTACTCCAACTGGGAGATCGCCCTCTCCAGCGGCGTGGCCTGGACCTTCTCCAACCCGCTCTGGACGAGCCGTTATCCTTGGACCTGGCAGATCGGCGCCGGCGTGATCAAGCGCAGCTACGACTCGCCCGACCCCACCATCAACGCCTTTGAGTCCGAGGAAGACGACATCTTCTGGGGCCGCACGGCGATGATCCTGCCCGTGGCCGAGACATGGGCGCTGATCCCGCAGGTCGAGTATCGCGATCAGTCCTCTAACTACGACATCCGGACCTTCGACGATCTGAGCCTGATCCTCGGCATCCAGAAGACGTTTTGAGGCGCGCCATGGCACTCTTGAACGGCACGAGAGGAAAGCCTGTGCTACCCTGCCTTGTAGGGCGCGAGCGCAGCCCCTATTTGATGCCCAGCCCACAACGGGTGACGAGACGGGAGGGGATCATCATGGATCGTCCGGTTCAGCCGGCGGGTAACGCCAGCAAAGGCCAGATCAAGAATGTCCTCACGAAGGGTCTCCTCACGACGGCTTTCGCCGCGCTCTCCCTGATCGCCACGACCGCCCTTCCCCTTCAAGCCTCCGCCAACAACAAGGTCGGCGTTGCCGCCGCCGTGAAGCCGGACGCTTTCTCCGGCGGCCAGCAGATCAAGATCGGCAAGTCGATCTTCTATAACGAGCGCATCAACACCAACGGCAAAGGCCTGGTGCAAGTGCTCCTGATGGACGGCTCGACCTTCACCGTGGGCCCCGGCTCCGATCTGGTGATCGACAAGTTCGTCTACGACCCGGCGAAGAACCAGGGCGAAATCGCCGCCTCCTTCTCCAAGGGCGTCGTTCGCTTCGTCGGCGGCAAGATCTCCAAGAGCCCCGACAGCGTGAACGTGAAGACGCCGTCGGGCGCGCTCGCCATCCGCGGCGGCATGTTCCAGGGCTCCATCAGCAGCCAGGGCACGATCTTCTCATTCCTCTTCGGCGACCAGATGGTGCTGACCGGCACCAACGGGCAGACCTACAAGGTCTTCCAGCCCGGCTACACGCTGGATCTCACCGGCGGCACCCCCACGGTGCGCCCCACGACGGCGGCCGACACCGCGCTGATCATGAACGCGCTCCGCGGCAGCGGCCGTGCAGTCGCCGGCGGCACAGGCGGCGGAGACGGTACCGGCGGTGGCGACGGTACGGGCGGCGATGGCGACAGCGGTGGCAATCAGCAATCGCGCAACGATCCTCTGGATCCCTTCCAGGACATGGAGACCATCGTCACCGACGCGACGACCACGATCATCAATCAGCAGATCCAGGATCAGTTGAACCAGGACAAGCCTGAGCCGCCGACGCCTCCGGGCGCACCGACGAAGACGGCCGAATATCAGGGCTTCGCGGGCGGCATGATGTATTCGGACGTCCCGATCCAGAACTTCAACGTTCCGGTCGGCGGCGCATCGCTTAGCGACTTCCAGATCGTCCAATACGACGACGGTTCCGCGACGGCCCGCATGATCCTGCGCGACACCCTGAATCTGGACGGGGCCGTCAGCCGCTACGATTTCAGCTTCGCAAGCAACACGGGCTACAATTTCGTCCCCACCAGCTTCACGGCCTATGATGATTACGGGTCGCCTTACCCGAATAATTTCGCCGCCACGACCAACATTCAGACCGGCGGCCAGGGTTTCTGCGACGACTGCACCTTCATGAGGTGGGGCGCCGTTACCGCCTATACCGATTTCGGGCCCGCCGGAAATCCGAAAGAGTATCGAGACCGGTTTCAGCCGGCCTACTGGGTCGCTTCGAACAAGCTGACGTCGCCAGTCCAGATCGACAATCTGCAGGCCCAAGGCGCTTCTGCGTATTACTCAGGCGGCGTTGTCGCCAATGTTTACAATCCAAACGCCCAGAACCCGCGATACAGTACCTCCGGCAGCTTCACGCTGGATTGGCAATTCGCGAACCGCCAAGGCTTCATGGATATGAATTTCGACGGTCGGAACTACTTCGGCTCCATGAGCAATCCGGCGGGAACTCGGACCTTCGCCGGCAGCTTGGGCAATTCCCAGGAATCTGCCTATGGCGTCGCCGCCGGCGCGTTCTTCAACAGCAATGGCCGGCCCGCCGGCGGTGTGATGGGCAATTTCGCCATCCAGGACCAGGGCTATCGGGCCGGCGGCATCTTCGCCGGAACCGGTATTCCCTCCCAACCGCACTAAACCTCGCCAGCCGGGACGCAATATGCTCCCACCCTCGTTTATTTCCTCGCTGCCCTGCAATCTGCAGAGGCGCGCACAGGAAGCCTGTGCTACTATAACTTGCGGAGGCCATAATCAGCTCTTTGATGCCCAGGGCCGAAGACGGGAGGGGATCATGATGGGTTGTTATCGGGGGCTCGCTCGCTCGTGGGCCGGACCGATCCTCGCGTGCGCAATTCTCGCCGGCCTCACATTCCCTGCTCCAGCCCTGGCTGAACAGGTCGGCACCGCCGCCGCCGTCAACCCCGACGCCTTCAGCCAGCTCAACGGCGGCAAGCGCGAGCAGCTGAGCATCGGCAAATCCATCTTCTTCAATGAGCGCATCAACACCTCGGATGCGGGGCTGGTGCAGGTCCTGCTCAATGACGGCTCTACTTTCACGGTCGGCGCGGGCTCTGACCTGGTGATCGACAAATTCGTCTACGACCCCTCCAAGCAGCAAGGCGAGATCGTCGCCACCTTCTCAAAGGGTGCCATACGATTCGTCGGCGGCAAGATCTCTAAGAACGCGGATAGCGTTACGGTGAAGACGCCGGCCGGCGCGCTCGCCATCCGCGGCGGGATGTTCCAGGCCTATATCGGCGGCGGGCGCCGGATCTTCTCCTTCCTCTACGGAAACGAGCTCAAACTGACCGGCACCAACGGGCGCACCTATCGCGCTTTCCAGCCTGGATACACGATCGACGCCGCCGGGAACCCGAGGGTTCGAAAGAGCGGGCCGGACGACACCAACATTTTCACCCACGCCTTCCGAGGCCGCGGCCAGGTCTATGCCCTCGGGCAAGGCGGCAACGCGGCCAACTCCGGCAGCAATACTCCCGTGGGAGGCACTGGGGGGCGGCAATCGAGCGGCAACAGTTCTACCGACTGGGTCTCGGTGCAAACCCTGACCACCGATGCGACCACGACGTTGATCAATCAGGAAATCCAGAAGCAGGAAAACAAGCCGCCTCAGCAAAACTCCGGCACCCCCGGCGGACCGCCGCCCGTGACCGGTCAGAAGCCCCCGACTGGCGGTCCGCCCCCTGATGACGGTCCACCCGGTGGCGGTCTGCCACCGCCTGATCCGGATCCTGACCCGACACCAGGACCGGTGAAGAACGGCGGCGAGTTCAAAGGATATGCCGCCGGCTTCGCACAGACAGAGACGACCCGGCAGACTTGGTTCGGCCTGCGCACGTCAAGCAGCGTCGATAAGGTCGTGAGCCTGTCTCCGGAGGACGTGCATCTGATCCTCGATCCGGCAGGCGACACGGTTTCCGGCGGCATCAATGTCTACAACGCCGATCTGCTGGATGTTTCCTATACGGAGTACAAT
>Ga0310345_10000582_pt1 | contig 49922 bp, 40 predicted proteins | sample HC15DNA20500_MG_FD_204667 | JGI IMG/M metagenome (GOLD analysis project Ga0310345, IMG submission 204667) | Marine microbial communities from station ALOHA, North Pacific Subtropical Gyre - HC15-DNA-20-500_MG | ecosystem: Environmental > Aquatic > Marine > Oceanic | place: Pacific Ocean: North...
TGGGTCTTCCCGAGCCTGAGAAAAACTACGGCGTCGATCTATCAACCTTCTGGGAGAGTTAAGGGTTCGAAGGAGCAAGGGGGCTCCATCTACCACTTAATCCGGATACCCAATAAAAAAAGGCCACCAGAGGTGGCCTCTTTTCTGGAAGCGCCGTTATTACATCTGAGTAATAGAGGCGTTATTGCCGGCACCACCGTGCTGGCTGATGCTCGCAGCATTGAAGTCAGAAGACTGCAGGATAGTTGCAGTGTTCGGATCAACGCCGGTGCCCAGGCCCGTTTGCAGGATGTCAGCGACGTTACCTTCGCCAGACTGCTCGATGGAAGCAATGCCATACTCAGCAGGTGCTGTTTGGTTGATGTAAGCATCGTTACCGGTGTTGGACTGCAGAATGGTAGCTTCACCATTGCCGCCCCACTGGTCGATGTCGCCGACGTTGTTGGTGCCGGACTGAGTCACGGAACCTACGTTGTCAGAGCCGGATTGCTCTACACGACCGTAGTTGAAGGCGTCAGATTGGGTAATGGTGGCTACGTTACGATCGCCCAGACCTTGATCCACTTCAGCAATGTTGCTATCGCCGGACTGCATCACGGTGGCGGAGCTTTCAGTGGATTCGTCCTGGATTACGCTGGCCATACCATTGGTGCCACTCTGGTCGATGAGGGCGTCAGACAACCAGGAAAAGTCCTGGCTGACGGTACCAATGTTGTTGTCGCCGGATTGCAGGATCGTGGCGGTGGCACCGTCAGAAATGGCGACCTGGCTGATGTCAGCGGTATTGTCTGAGCCGCTTTGGTCAACGGTGGCAGTTGCGAACCAGCTGTCGTCCTGCAGCACGGTAGCGGTATTGTTGTCGTTGGTCTGGGTTACGGTCGCAACGGAGCCAATCAGGTTGTTCTGGGTGACGGTTGCCTGCAGGTTGAAACCATTGGTTTGGGTGATGCTGGCTTCCGCGTCGGTGGAAGCGCTCTGAACAATGGTAGCACCGCTGTCATAGGCAGCATTCTGGTCGATGCTGGCCTGTGATGTGGTGGTGCCGCCGATCTGCTGGATGCTGGCAGAGGTGTAGTCAGAAATGGCGACCTGACTGATATCAGCATTGTTGGCGTCGCCATCCTGTTCGATGGTGGCAGTGGCGAACCAGCTATCGTCCTGGCTGATGGTGGCAATGTTGTCGTTACCGGTAGTGTCGACGTCAGCAGTCATCATGTTGGCGCTGTTGGCCTGGCTGACATCAGCGGTGTTGTTGTCACCATTCTGATCAACTGTTGCAACAGAGTCGTTAACGCTGGTCTGGCTGGTAGTGGCAGTGTTGCCGTTACCGGTCTGGTTGGTGGTGGCGGTGCTGCCTGCGGCCCAGCCAGTGCTGGTGATGGCGGCCAGTACGGCCACTGCCAGGGGCTTCATTACGTTCATGGGTGTTCTCCTCATCATTTATCTAGGCAAAAAATCAGTGCTGCAAAGTTCGTCTCATTGCTGAACCGAGACATTCATTCCGGATCCATACTGGATAACCGAAATTCCGTTGGCCGTGCCGGTCTGCTTGATATCGGCACGGTTTCCTATTCCGTATTGCTGTACATAAGCGCGGTTGTATTCACCGATCTGCTCAATGGTGGCGGTGTTGTACATGCCGTTTTGATCAATGGTGACGCTGTTGCCGATGCCGTATTGGGCGACGACGGCCAGGTTTTCCCAGCCGAGTTGGGTGATGTCGGCCTGCTGGTCTGATCCGTACTGGATAACGTCCGCCTGGTTGGCGTAACCCTGCTGGACAATGCGGGTATCGTGGGCGTGGCCTTGTTGATCAACGCTGGCCTGGTTGTTGCCGGTCTGCTCGACATATGCCATCAAATCGGCGCCGGTCTGGGAAATGTCGGCTTCGTTGCCGTGGGGGATTTCGTGGAAAAAGGACAGGTCGCCCGCATAGCTTTGCATGCCGGCCAGCAGCAGAATACCTGCCAGTGTCAGGCGTCGTGATTGCCCTGTTCCCATGTTGCCTTCCCTGAGCGCCATGATGCTTTTCCCTGAATGCCTTCCCGAGCATTTTTGTTCCTCGCCCAGTGAGTCTTGCGTGTTTCAGGATGGGGCGAAATTCGCCATGGGTGCTGAATTTCTGTGCATGATTTAACACCTCAGTGGTATACAGCTGTGCTGCCGGGTCGCATTCGGGATGCCTGCAAAGGGGGCAAAACGTGAGAAGTGCTGAATAACAAGGGAAATGTGATCTTGTTCGCGATTAGCCCCTCGGTGTAGGAGATTGTCCATAAGGTGTCATGCACGAATTTTGACCAGTGGAGAGGGAAGGGGCTCAAGGGGGCGAGACTGACTTGCCGCAGGCGGGATTGCTGTTCAAACTACCGTTTGAATCATCCAACAGAGGGAGAGCCGCGTGCTCGATTTGCTCAGGCAGCGTCTGCCTGATTACCAACGCACCGAATTGCCTTTGGCGCTCCCGGAAGCGGCGGTTCTGATGCCGCTGGTGGATGCGCCTGACCCTCGTGTCATTCTTACTGTGCGTTCCAGCAGCATGCCGACCCATGCCGGTGAGGTGGCGTTCCCGGGAGGAAAGCGGGACCCGGGCGACCGTAACCTGTTAATGACGGCGTTACGGGAAAGCCATGAGGAGGTGGGGCTGGAGTCCAGTTATGTGGATGTGCTGGGGCAGTTGTCGCCAGTCGCCTCCCGCTATGGCATGAAAGTCACGCCCTTTGTGGGGATTGTCCACCCCGATGCCCCCTTGCAGGCAGAACCGGGTGAAATCGAGCAGATCTTTCAGGTGCCTCTGCGCTTTTTTCTGGAAGAAACCCCGGAATTGTCCAGTCCGATTGACTTTTTTGGTCGTCGTTTCCGGATTCCCAGCTATTACTATGAAGACAAACGCATCTGGGGGCTCACGGCCTTCATGATTCTGGAATTGATCAACCATGTTTACGATGCAGGGATCCAGTTTGATGTCACTGGATTGCCTGAAGAGGACAACACATGATTTACAAGATTGGCAGCCGTCAGCTGGAAATGCGTGGCGAGGGCCACTGGATTGCCGATAACGCTACGGTCATTGGCTCGGTGATTATGGAAGCCAATACCAGCATCTGGTTCAACGCGGTATTGCGAGCCGATAACGATGTGATCGAAATCGGGGAGAATACCAATATTCAGGATGGCTCGGTGCTGCACGTCGATCCGGGTGTTCCCATGAAAATCGGTCGTGATGTGACGGTTGGGCACAAGGTCATGTTGCACGGTTGCACGATCGGCGATAACAGCCTGATTGGCATCAATGCGGTGGTGCTCAACAAGGCCGTGATTGGCAAAAACTGCATCATCGGCGCGAATTCCCTGGTCCCGGAAGGCATGAAGATTCCGGATAATTCATTGGTAATGGGCTCACCGGCAAAAGTCGTGAAGGAAATCACCGATGGTCACAAGGCCATGTTGACCATGAGCAGCATGCACTATGTGGCTCATGCCAAGGAATTCCGTGAGCATCTTGAAGTGGATGAACGCTTCTCCCATGACTGATCGGCAACTGGTTTCGCCCTGCGTATCCATCTGCGCGCTGGATGAAGACGATATCTGTGTGGGATGCTTTCGTACCGGTGGGGAAATTTCCATCTGGGGGTTGCTGTCGGATGACGAAAAGCGCGAAGTGTTCCGGCGCATCGAACGGCGAATGAACGGTGAAACTGCACCCTGTGTGGTGCGCAAGAACAAGGATGGCCAATGACCACGCAGCTTGCGCAAGAGCAGGGCAGTAAACCGGTTGTCGGGTTGGCGCTGGGCAGTGGCTCTGCCCGTGGCTGGGCGCATATCGGCATCATACAGGCGCTGGAAGATATCGGTGTTCAGCCTCAGGTCGTGGCGGGTACGTCCATTGGTGCGCTGGTCGGTGGGGCTTATGTCACCGGCTCGCTGGATGCGTTTGCCGACTGGGTGGAGACGCTGACCGTTAAGGATGTGTTCGGGCTGCTCGATATCAGTTTTTCCGGTGGCATGGTGAAAGGCGAGAAGCTGTTTGGTTTTTTCCGCGAGCATCATGCCAACCCGGATATCGAGACTCTGGACAAGAAACTGGTCACTGTCGCCACAGATATGCAAAGCGGCCGCGAGGTTTGGATTACCGAAGGCAAGATGCTGGATGCTGCCCGCGCTTCCTGCGCGCTGCCGGGGTTGTTTTCACCGGTAAAACGTCAGGGACGCTGGATGCTGGATGGCGGTCTGGTGAACCCGGTGCCGGTCTCTGCCGCCCGTGCCATGGGTGCGGATGTGGTGATCGCTGTGAATCTGAATGCGCAGTTGGTGGGTGCTCACATGGCCCGTGACTCCCGCGCCCAGGTGGATCAGGCCGGTGGCAGCGACGAAGAGCGCAGCATCTGGAACAAGATGATGGATTATTTCTCATCCAGCGATGGTGAGGACCCCGGCTTCTTCGATGTGGTGGCGTCCAGTATCAATATCATGCAGGACCGCATCACCCGGTCGCGTATGGCGGGTGACCCGCCGGAAGTCACGCTGGTGCCCATGCTGGAAGATTTTGCCCTGATGGACTTCCACCGGGCGAAGGAAGCGATCGAGGAAGGGCGAGCGCTGGTGAAACGTTATGAAGCCGACATCCTGGCTTGGGTAGGCTCGCCCCTGGCGGATCGGGTGTAGCGGCCTGTTGGCGGTAATCGCCTGCAGGCAGGCTCCCACTAGTGATTGTACTCTCACGCCGTTTTGCCACATGACCTCTTCGGGTTCTGTGGCAAAACGGTGCCTGGAGGTTAGTCTTCCAGGCCGAGAATAAAGTCGGCGCCTTTTTCAGCAATCATCACTGTGGGGGCGTTGGTATTGCCCCCTACCAGCGTTGGCATGATCGACGCATCAATGACTCGCAACCCTTCCAGCCCGTGAACCCGCAAGCGGTCATCGACGACAGCCATATCATCCTGGCCCATCTTGCAGGTACCTACCGGGTGGTAGATGTTGTCGCATTTGCGGCGCAAATAATCACGCAGCTCGTCATCACTCTGAACCTGTTTACCCGGGTAGATTTCCTCACCGCGCCAGTCTTCCAGTGCCGGTTGTTGCATGATGGTGCGCATGGCTTTCAGGCCGCGCAGCATGCCTTCCATGTCCTCCGGGTGCTCAAGGAAGCGCGGGTCGATCAGTGCCGGCGAGCGTGGGTTGGCATCGCGCAGGGTAATGTTGCCTCGGCTTTTCGGCCGGAGAATGCAGACGTGGCCCGAGTAACCGTAGCCCATGCTGAACACGAAGTTGAGGCCGTGGTTGTCCAGACGAGCCGCGGTCAGGTGAAGCTGCAGGTCAGGGATAGACTCTTCCGGGCGAGACTTGATGAAACCACCGGCCTCGGCCACGTTGGAGGTCAGTTGTCCGGTGCGGCGGTAAAAGAAATCGAACACGCCCTTAAGGCCGGTCGAGAGCAACGCCCCCGGTGCCAGGCTCAGGGTATCCTTTTTCTTGCTCTTGTTGACCACCAGCACATCCGGGTGGTCCTGCAGATTTTCTCCCACGCCGGGCAGGTCATGCACTAGCGGGATGTTGTGCTCGGCCAGTTCTGCTGCCGGGCCAACCCCGGATAGCTTCAGTACCTGGGGGGAATTGATCGCACCGCCGGAGAGAATGACCTCATTGGCCGCCTTCAGGGTACGGATCTGGCCATTGTGCTCCACTTCCACGCCGACAGCGCGTTTGCCCTCGAAGAGGATGCGGTTGGCCAGGCAGTTTGTCAGCACGGTCAGGTTAGGACGATCCATGGCCGGGTGCAGATAGGCTCGGGAGACCCCGCAACGCTCGCCATCTTTCTGGTTTACCTTGTAGAGCCCGACCCCTTCCTGCACATCGTTGTTGAAGTCGTCGGTTTCCGGGTGCCCAGCTTCTACCCCGGCCCGGACAAAGGCGTTACTGACAGGATGGTTATAGCGCAGGTTGGCGATGTTGAGCTTGCCGCCAGTGCCGTGGAAGGCATTTTCGCCATCTTCATAGTGCTCGGAGCGCTTGAACACGGGCAGCACGTCATCGTAGCTCCAGCCGCGGTTGCCCAGCTCTGCCCAGTGGTCGTAGTCCCACTTGTGGCCGCGGGTGTAGCACATGGCATTCACCGCTGAGGAACCGCCGAGGGTCTTCCCGCGGGGGATATAGATCTGTCGGTTGTTGAGTGCTTTCTGTGGCACAGTGTAGTAACGCCAGTTACGGGCGTTGGAGCGCATCATCAGGATGATGCCGGCCGGAATACGAATGAAAAGGCTGTTGTCTGCCGGGCCAGCTTCCAGCAGGCAGACGCGGTTATCCGGGTTTTCGGAGAGACGGTTGGCAAGCACGCAGCCAGCGGAGCCAGCTCCGACAATGATGTAATCAAATTCCATGAAGTTTGCCTTCAAAAAGGTAGCTCAAGCACGAAAAGCAAAGGAAATGGCGACAGACCGGGCGCGCCTCTGCTCTATACATGCTGTGTATTCTAGGAAATTAAGCCATGAAAACGAGGTCTGTGACTGACTCGGTGGTCCAATGTATACCTGCGCTGCTGCTAATGTCTTTGGCTGTGTGGCCTCTAGGGCCGGCTTTGGCGGTGGCAGACGCGGCGGGAGCGTTGCCTGAAGGATGGCGAGAAGTCCGGTTTTCCGGGCAGACCCACTATCGTCAGGTCGAGGGGTGTTGGCGGGGGACGTCTGATAACGCGGCATCCGGGCTGGTCCTTGAGTCGCGGGTGAATGTGTCACAAACGCCCTGGCTGGTGTGGTCGTGGCGTGCCTCAACCCTGCCTGCCTGGCCTTCCATCTCTGAGCGCAGCAAGGACGGGGATGATTTTCTGGCCAGGGTCTATGTGATCCACAAAGGCTGGCTACCCTGGCAAACGCGGGCCATCAATTATGTCTGGTCACGGGAGGCCCGGGTGGGTGAGCACTGGCCCAATCCGTTCGCCGATCAGGCTCATATGGTGGTAGTGCAGGGCAGGACAGGTGCGGGCGAGTGGCAACATTTTGCCCGGGATGTCCGGGCGGATTTTCTCCGTTATCACGGTATCGAGGTGGAAAGGATCGATGCCGTGGCGATCATGACAGACACCGATAATACCGCCAGCCGGGCAGAAGCCTGTTATCGACTGCCGGTGTTCCAGGTTCGTCGCTGACAGTTGCGGTCGATTGCTGCCTCTGTATATTATTTGAGCTGTCTGTGATTAGCCTGTCGTGGCAGGTTAATCACAGACCTCCGGCAAAGGCGCACCATGGTGTTGAACCGACCGCCAACACAACTCCTTCCTTCCAGACCCTGTCTGCTGGCCGCCCTGTCTCCTTTGCCCTGCTGTCGCCGAATCGTCATCGCTCCTGACTTAGGGCCTGTTCACACTAATTCCGTGGCCCCTGTTGCGGCCCACAATGCGCCAATCTAGGCGCGAGGAGAGAGGTTTGGTATCTCCAAATGAACGACGAGCAACAACGAGTGGCGCATTGTGGGCCGCAACCCGAAGGGCTGGGCCCTTTTTCCGTCCAGCAGCTCCAACCGTTACTTATGTAGAGCAACTACACTGCGCACCGGTTGAAGCTACTGGACAAAAAAATGACTCCAGCAGGGGCCACGGAATTAGTGTGAACAGGCCCAGGCATCTATCCGCATACGCGACAGTGAGGTTGCCCATGAGTGAACGTATCCTGCGTCTGGACAAGGCTGGCACCCCGGTGGAGTGGCTGGATTGGCAGATGGCCGCCACCCTGTATGCCCGTGGCCTGGTGACCTGGACGCTGGGGGAGGTGATCTATCGATTGCGCGGGGGAGTATGCCGGGATACCGGCCAGCGTTCGTCGTTGTCGCTGCACTCGATCATTGCCTGTGATGGCACCCCCTTCTCATGTCGTCGTACCGCGCCACCATTGACGAACCGGGCCCTGTTTCGTCGTGATCAGCATCTGTGCCTGTATTGTGGGAAACCCTTTGCTGAAAATGCGCTCACTCGGGACCACATTGTGCCGACCTCCAGAGGGGGCAAAGACCGCTGGTCCAACGTGGTGTCGGCGTGCCGACGCTGCAATCAGCGCAAGGGAAATCGCCAGCTGGAAGAAATCGACATGGAGTTGCTGGCTCTCCCTTATGTGCCGAACATGGCGGAGTATCTGGCCTTGATCAACAGTCACCGAATTCGTGGTGACCAGATGGCGTTCCTGCGTAACCAGTTTGGTAAAGATAGCCGTCACTTGTAAAAGTCATTGTAAAATAATGTCCCTAAATCGCTGTTTTATCGTGGTTTTCAAGCCAAGGGCCTCTTTGTTCACTGCCTGTTGATGTATAACTGGATATAGTGAACAACACTCACATGGACAGGGTGCCTTTTGCTTTCACGCGTTCTCCTCGCCGTTGCTCTGTGGCTGGTCGGGATTTTGCCGGCCTACGCAGGTACAGCCGCTGCTTTTTACTATGGTCCGGACATCCCATGGTCCCGGCTTGCCCTCTATGACTATCCTGTCGTCGAGCCCGATCAGGCCGACGGTGTGCCTTCGTCGGTGTCTGACCAACGCTTCTACGCCTACGTAAGCCTTGGCGAGGTGCTGCCACAGCGCTCTTATTTTTCCCTGATCAAGCCTGAGTGGCGGTTAGGCAAAAACCGCAACTGGGGCTCCTGGGTTCTCGACCAGTCGCAACCCGAGTTGCGCGATATTTTTGTGGAAAAAGTGTTTGCCCCGTTGTGGGAGGCAGGCTATCGCGGCTTTTTTCTCGACACTCTGGACAGTTATCAGCTCGGAGTGACAGAGGAGGCGGCGCGTCAGCGCCAGAGAGAGGGGCTGGCAGCACTGATTAATGCGGTCTCTGAGCGTTACCCGGATGCCCGATTTATTCTCAATCGTGGATTTGAGCTGATGCCGATGATCACGGCAACAGTGGATGCTATCGCCGCAGAGTCGCTTTACCAGCGCTGGCTGCCTGACAAGGATAGCTATCAGGTCGTGCCGGATACGGATCGTGAGTGGCTGCTTCAGCAATTTTTGCAGGTCCGAAAGCAATTTGATGTGGATGGCATTGCCATCGATTACGCTCCGCCAGCAGAACGCGATCAGGCACGCAAGCTGGCCAGGCAGATCGCGAATCATGGCCTGATCCCCTGGGTGACCAACCCGGCGATCGACGGGTTCGGGGTAGGCATCAGAGAAGTATTGCCGCGGGATGTGTTGTTGATCCACGGCGGAAGCGAAGAGCGTCTTTGGGAGCATGCCGATGCTATCCGCTACGGACTGATGCCATTGCAGTTCCAGGGGCTGATCCCTGATATCCGGAATGTTGACGACGCCATGCCGGCGGGCGAATTGCGCGGTCGTTATGCCGGCATTGTGGTGTGGCTGGAGAAGGACGGTGTGACCAGCGCCGATTTCGAACGCTGGCTGGTTCGCCAACGTGAGTCCGGCGTGCCTATTGTTATGTTGGGCTACCCTGCGGTGGATCCATTAGGGCCTAACGGGCAGGTTTTCGGTTTTCAGGGGAGGACAACCCCACAGGTGTTGCCTTCGATTGTCAGTCAGCACGCCGATATGGGGTTTGAAGCACCATTACCGCGTTTCCTGCCGGTGGGCGAGCCGCTTTACAACGAGCAGGCCACAATGCCCTGGCTGGAGATCGTCTCGGGATCCCAGCGGTACATGCCTGTGGCGATTACGGACTGGGGCGGCTATGCCATGCAGCCCTATCTGATCCGTTCTGCGCTGCCTACTGTCAAGGCGGAGGGGCTGGACCGGTGGATGCTCAATCCCCTGACCTTCCTGCATGATGCCCTGCGATTGCCCGCCATGCCGATTCCGGATGTGACCACCGAGAACGGTCGCCGCCTGGGTTTTGCCCATATGGATGGCGATGGCTTTCCCAGTCTGGCAGAAGTGCGTGACTATCAGGGCCGGGCCGATGCCCGTGTGTTGCTGGAAGAGGTGCTGAAGAAGTTCACTCTGCCAACCACGCTCTCGGTGATCGAAGGCGAGGTCGCCAGTGATGGTCTGTACCCGAACCAGGCCGCAGATCTGCAGCAGATCGCCCGGGAAATGTTCCGGCTGGATCATGTAGAAGCGGCGACACACACCTACTCGCATCCGTTCTACTGGTATGACGCCCAAAACAACCCGGGAGAACTGTATGGCCCGGAAGGGCAGCTTCGTCTTCCCATGCCAGGTTACAAAATGGATCCGGTGCGAGAGGTGGCTGGCTCGGCTGACTACATCGAGAAAAACCTGCTGCCGCCGGGGAAGAAAACCCGCATGGTACTGTGGAGCGGCGATACGGTTCCGACCCCTGAAGCCCTGGCAGCAGCCCGTGAACATGGACTGCTGAACATGAACGGCAGTGACACCACAATCACCCGCAGTGCGCCGACCTGGACCCTGATCAAGGGCATTGGCTTGCCCAAGGGCAATGAGTACCAGGTTTATGCGCCGAACCAGAACGAAAATATTTATACCAACGAATGGACCGGGCCGTTCTATGGTTTTGAGCGCGTGATCGAAACCTTCGAAATGACAGAATCACCCTACCGGTTCAAGCCGGTGGATATCTATTACCACACCTATATTGCCAGCAAGAATGCGTCTCTGGAGTCGCTGAAAAAGGTGTACCAGTGGGCGCAAGACCAGCCGTTGTTTCCCCTGTTCGCATCGCAATACGTGCGCAAGGTGCTGGACTTCAACCAGATGGCCATCGCACGGGAAGGAGGCCGCTGGCTAGTCAGGGGTGGCGGTGAATTACGGACCCTGCGCTTACCGGAGGGGATCGGGCTGCCGGATATGAATGGCAGTGAAGGGGTTGCCGGCTATCGGGTCGACAAACCCGGGCGTTACCTGCATTTACAGGACGGTTATGCCAGCTGGGAATCAGGCAGTAACTCCCGGCCTTACCTCCAGCAAGCGAATGCCAGACTTACGGACTTTACCCAAACCGAGACGGGACTGACTTTCTCGCTACGCGGTTATGCCGCTCTGGAATTTGCCATTGGCAATGCCAAAGGCTGCGCGCTGCGGCACGCAGGCAAGATCCTCAGCCCGGAGCGCCGGGAAGGAAACATCCACCACTACCGGAGTGCGAAGCATGAGCTCGTTGAGCTACGGCTACAATGTTCGCAGTGAGCGCCTCCGGGTGATGGGGTTGCATGAACTACTGGCGTTCCTGCTCTTGATTGCCGTGGTGTGCTGGATGATTTTTCCGCGCGATTTGTCTACCACGTTGCGTAATGCGCGACTGGATGCGGTGACATTCAGTTATATGCAGGCTTGGCTCAAGGCGAAGCCGAACGATGATGAGTTGCGCCTGTTGATGGCCCGGGAATTGATTTTGCTTGGGCGTTTTCGAGAGGCAGAAGATCAGCTTGCGCTGATTGCCGGGCATGGTCATTTCCATGATGGCGATGTGGCCTGGTTGCGGTTGTTAAAAGATTTTTACCGGTTGATGGCGTTACCGCCCAGAGACCGTATCGGCACCATGCTGGAGTATGAAACCGTCGAGCGTCTGAATGCTGTGGATTGGGGAGCCTTGACCCGTGAGCAGCGTGAGGAATTCGCGGAAATGGCATTGGCCCTCAACCAGGCCGAGGCCGCGGCCAACGCCTATGCCCGTATTGCGGTGCAATCGGATACTCCAGCGCAATGGCATGAACGTGCCGCCCGTGTTCAATTGGCCCATGGCAACTATCTGGCGGCGGCGACATCCTATATTCGCGCTATGGATGCCCGTGGCGATTATGATGTGCGCAAGACGTATTTTCTGTCCGCAATGGACGTGCTTGTGGCAGGGGGGCTGCACGGCCAAGCACTGGCCCTTGCAGAGCGCCGCGAACGCAGTTTTCTTGATGATAAAGAGGTGGTCTATCGGCTGATGCTGCTTGCCCAGTCCGGTGGTGACATGACCCGTGCGCAACGCTATGCGGTAATTCTTCTGAATCTTCCCGGCGCAGAGGCGAGCCGATGAGACGGGGGATTGCGGCAGGGCTATTACTGGTGGGTGTCGTGCATGCCCAGTCTCCTGAGCCCTACGTGGAAAATTATTACGACCGCAGTTATCAGGTGTTCGTCGGTGCGGGCAATCTGGTGCGCGCAAGACAGGTCATCAACCATGCGCTTTATTGGCACCCTGATGATGTGCGCTGGCTTGAACGGTTGGCACAGGTGGCACGTTGGCAGGGTGATATGAGCACCTCACTGCGCGCCTGGCAACGGGTGGCGCATCTCTCTGATTCGCCACAGGCCTGGGATGCGGTTCTGGAACTGGCGCCGGCGACCTACAACAACGAGCTGATTATGGAGGCGCGCAAGAAATCGTTGCGTGAGCACCCCTACGATGCGGATCTGATTGAAGATATCGCCCGTCAATATGAATTGCTCGGTAAGCCCGCTGAAGGTGTTCGATTTCTGCAGGAGTGGAATCGCCGTTATCCCAGTCGGGCTGCACTCAGGGAAATGCAGCTATTGGCGCTCAACATGGGAGACGACCTCCAGGCAGCCCGTTTTGCCCGTGAGTACATGGATCGATTTGGCCCGGAGCCTTCCATGGCGCTGGATACGGCAAGGCTGTTGTGGTTACAGGGCGAAAGGGAAAGTGCACTGTCCGGTCTTCAAGCCGATGCACAACGAATGGACTACCATCCGGAGGTCTCTCGCTATCTTGCCGTGATGTCTGCAGAGCAGGGCAAGTGGGATCTTTCGATCGCCAGCTATAACGCGTTGGTTGAGAACGATGATGACACCATCCCTGATCTCTACATGTTCATCAATCTTCTGCGTTATTTCGATCGTGACCAGATGACAGCATTGATGGATCGTGCCTGGGAAAAGCTGGACGACCCAAACATGGCCGTGGCGGTGCTCTACGCCTTGCAAGATCGGGGCGACTATCGGGGTATTGAAGTTTTTCTTGGGCGGCTGAGTCCCGAGCAGCGGAAAACGCTTGAGCAAGATCCGGCTTTCTTGCGGTTCCTTGCGGGGCTGGAGTTGCGAAACCAGAGGCATCAGGCAGCCAAGAATACCTTGCGCCGCGCACTGCACCTGGCGCCAGGGGACAGAGACTCAAGAATCAACTGGCTTTGGCTGAATATCGCCATTGCCGATGAAGCCGTTCTGCGCCGCAGTGTCCAGCGTTGGCAGAGCGAAGCAGTCTCTGACAGTCGCTATTGGCCGGCATTTTCCGCGGCCTACCTTGAGCTAGGCGATCCAGAGACTGCCCTGCGTTATCAGCGTGCCATGTTGAAACAGCGGCCTCATGATTGGCTGACACAATGGAATTACGCGCAAACATTGATGACCGCAGGGCGCCATGGCGAAGCCTGGCCTGTGCTTCGTTCCTTGTGGCGCAATCTACCGCAGTCAGTGGATGACGACCGAAAAACAGAATACCAGTTCATGTTGCTCACCTTGAGCCAGACCTTCGAAAGCGGTGATGCCGCATTGGCGAGGGCGCAAGCCATGGCGGGTTCGCCACCGGATGTGTCTGACTCAACCCGTGCTGAATGGCTTGCACAATGGTCGCTTTATCAGGATAGCCGGGAGTTGGCGCAAAGCTGGTATTTTCATAAATGGCAGGCGGATGGACAGTTAGAGGCGGGCTCTGCCCTTGCGTATGCCGGGCTCCAGGATGATCAGGACCAGGTTGCACAGGTGCGGGAGCAATACTGGAACCGCCTGACACTCAGTGAGCAACTTGATACTCAGATGAGACTGGATGAGGAGCGGCGTGCAGCAGCGACCCTGATGCGCATGCAGGAAGGTGCCCCGGAGTTGGCGGGGGAGGTGATGCTTCAGGAGAGCCTGTTATTGCCTACCGCGCGTTCAACCGGGCTGGGGCTGGAGCGCCGCAGGCTCGGTGCCCTGGACGTGCTCGACTGGCAGTTCACCCAGTATCAACCCGTCAGTGATCATAGTGAGTTGGTGTTTCAGTTCGATCGTCGGCACTTCACCAGTAACGACGAAGAATTGCTGGTGGTGGATGACCAGGAACACCGTGCGGGGCTCTACTGGAACCATCAGCGGCAACGATATCGTCAGTCGCTGTTTGTCGGGCAGCGTGACTTGCTGGATCACAGCGAGACCATGGCCGAGCTGGAATTGGGGGCCTCCTGGCACACAGACTGGTCCGGCACTCTGGGCTATCAGTGGCAAATGCCGGCGGATGAATCGTCATTATTGTTGCTGGGGGGCTCGCGTACCGGTTTGCGTTACGGCCTGGCCTGGGCTCCGTCGGCGACCTGGCAGAACAGTGCCGATTTGTCGGATTACACCTATCACGACCTGGATGGCGAAACCCTTGGCAGCGGTACTATCCTGAATATGCAGAGTACCTGGCGCCCCTGGCTGTCGCGTTTTTCCCCAGGGCTGAAAGTTCGTCATACCCGTGCCGATTTCAGTGAAAAGCGGGAAAGTATGGACGAAGTGCAAGCTCTGTTGCCGCCAGGGCAATCGGCGGTTGCTATCCCGGAGGGTTATCACGAGACAGAGCTGTCTCTGCTGCTCGGGATGCCCGATGTGCATCTGCGGCCGCACCGGCTGCAGGGTTGGGCTGAACTGGGCTATAGCCACAACAGCTTGTCCGGTGACGGCTTTACGGGCCGGGCGGGGGTAGAGGGGCCGTTCATCGGTCGTGATGGCTGGAAATTGTATCTGGAACAGCAATTGAATACCGGGGGTAGCGGTGAAGATAGCTACCGAGCGGCTTTTGAATACAGGATCTATTACTAGGAGAGTTGCCATGAGATTACTGATAAGCGTGTTGCTGATCGTCGCGCTGGCGGGCTGCACTCACGTGCGCAGTAGCCAGGATGTGAGTGTGTCCGGGCAGGGCACCTGGTTGGTGCTGCCGCTGGTGAACCGCACCGCGACCCCCCAGGCGGGCTTGCGAGCGGCAGCCATTGTGGAGTCCGTTCTTTACCGTCATGGTGTAGAGAGAGTGGAGGCCTACCCGGACACGGAAAATGACGGTGTGCTGTTTGAAGCCTCGTCGCCTGCAAGCCGACAGAAAATGACCCAGTGGGTCAGCACCCAGGATGCGACTTATGTCGTCAGTGGTGTGGTTCACGAATGGCGCTACAAGACCGGTGTGGATGGTGAACCTGCAGTGGGTGTCATGCTGGAAATTCGCGAACTGCCATCCGGTGAGATCGTGTACAGCGGCACGGGCTCTCGTGCTGGCTGGGCAAGGGATTCCCTGAGTGAAACAGGGCAAAAGGTCATTGATAAATTACTGAAACCGGTAATCGACTGATGCTGGAGCGGATCGGCAACGGAAAGCTGTCTGCCCTATTGGCCCCCATGAAAGGCGGCGCCTGGGCGGTCTTCGAGACGCTGTTGCTGACGGCGGCAGCAGTCGGGCTTGGCCTGTGGTTACGGACAGAGGATCCCCTGACGCTGATTGACACCTTTCGGTGGGTGTTACTGGTGCCCTTGTTATTGGCGCTTCGCTACGGGAGTCTGGTCGGTGTGCTGGCGATGCTGTGCCTGATCGGCTGCTGGTTCATTCTGCATTTTCTCGGTTTCTATATTGGTCATGACTTTCCTGAAAGCACCATGCTTGGTGGCTTTATCATCACCCTGATTGCCGGTGAATTTGCCGATCTCTGGCGAGTCCGGTTGTTGCGTGCCGACAGCGCCGCAAGCTATGCGCTCGAGCGTTTGCAGAATCTCACCCAGCGCTATGTGTTACTGCGCCTCTCCCACGATCGCCTTGAAGAAAACTTGCTGATCAAACCCTACACCGTACGGGATGCTCTCACCCGGCTACGCGACCTGATTCTCGATGAAAGCCGGGACATTACCCTGCCCGCCGCTGATGATCTGGTGGGCTTGTTGGCGGAATATTGCCAGCTGCAACGGGCAGCCATTTACCCGGTTATCCATGGCGTCGTGCAGGACAAGCCCGCCGCCGCACTGGGCGAGAACAAACCGCTTGAGCGAACCAATGCGCTACTCGAACATGCTCTGGACAATCAGTTGCTCGCCCACGTTCAGCAGGCAGAGCATGATGATCACTACCATGGCATTTACCTGGTCGCCTCGCCCATTATCACCAGCGCCGGGCAGACCATCGGTGTGTTGGTGGTCGAACGTCTGCCATTCCTGTCCATCAACTATGAAAACCTGCAACTGCTATCGGTATTGATGAACTTCTATGCTGACGTGGTGCACAGCGGCCCGGAAACCCAGAGTATGCTGTCGCGCTGGCCCGGATTGCCCTTCCGCATGGCCAGTGAGCTGGTCGCGCTGACCCGTCTGCGAACCGACGTGCGGGTCGAAACCGCCTTGACCCTGTTTGTGGCCGATGACAGTGAGCAGGCCGGGTTGATCCTGGATGCGCTGGCGCGTGGTCTGCGCAGTCTGGATCTGGCCTGGTGGCTGAACGACAACGTGCTGATGATCATGATGCCCATGACCGGGGAATCGGGGCTGGAAGGTTTTGTCCTGCGCACAGACAGCTGGCTACAGGATGAGTTTGCCTTTATGAGCCTGCGTCAGGCGGGCGTGCAGTTCTTTTACCGCCATCTGGACGGACGAGACCCGGAAGAACAGGTGGCCGAGTTGCTGGGAGCCGCAGGTGTCTAGCCTGAAGCTGCTGATCTATGCCGTCAGCGCAGAGCTGGGCTCTCTGCTGCTTTTGCTCAGCAAGGAAGCCTCGCTGGGCATTTTCCTGCTGTATCTGGTTTCCCATGGACTGGCATCGGCCTTGATGACGGTGGTGGCGTGGGGCGTGCTGCCGGCGCGCTTCAGGACTCCCAAGCTGCTGTCCTGGCTATTGATCTTTGGCTTCGCATTTTTTATTCCAGCGATCGGTCTGTTGACCTTGTTGGGAGGGGTGGCACTGGGGATCTGGCTGCCGACGAATTTTCGGCAGCACGGTTTTGGCATTGTCGAGCAACCTTACTTCACCCCTGTGCAGGCCTCGGCTGGCAGTGGGTTTCGACAGATTGACCTGAAGCAATTGTTGTCCAGCAATGAGGCCCCGGATGCATTGCGCGTTCAGGGCATGCTGGTGCTCAAGGATATGCCGGCGAAGGTCACGGGCAGGGTATTGCGAGAATCCCTCGGCGATCGTTTCGAGGATGTTCGGTTGCTCTCTTACGGGATTCTTGATCAGAAAGAAAAGGTGATTACCCGGGATATCGAGCGCGCCATGCAAATGCTGGAACGGGCAAAAGAGTCCCGCCGATACCGGCTGGCCCGGCGACTGTCAGAATTGTACTGGGAACTTAATTATCAGGATCTGGTGCGTGGGGATATTCGCAGCCTGACCCTGGAAAAGGCCGCTTTTTATGCCGACATGGCATTAATGGAAGCGCCCCAGGATGCCGGGTTATGGCTGCTGCGCGGTCGGATACAGCTGGCTCGTCAGGAGTACGGTGATGCCCAGCAATCGCTGGTGTTTTCCCGGCGCCTGGGGCTGTCGGCCAATCAGGTCAACCCATGGCTGGCGGAGATCGCCCTGAATCGGCGCCAGCTGATCATGGTGCGTCGGCTGATGGCCGAAATCACGGATGACAGCCAGTTCACCAACCTCAATAAATCTGTGGAATTCTGGAGACGAAATGGGATTGCCCACCGCTGACAAGGCGGATATCTGTCTGTTGCTGGAAGGCACCTTCCCCTATGTGAGTGGTGGGGTGTCGAGCTGGGTGAACCAGATCATTCGAGGGTTCCCGGAGTACACCTTTGCCTGCTGTTTTGTTGGCAGTCGTCCGGAAGACTACGGTGAGATGAAGTACGAGTTGCCGGACAACGTGGTGCATCTGGAAGTGCACTACCTGCACAATTTCAAACGAGGTGTGGAAAAAAAGCCCTCCAATGGAAATGCCAAAGCCTACAAGGATGTCTGTACCTTTCACGAGCTCATCAAAAGCGGGGCAGACAACCAGAAAAAGGCAAAATTATTTGAAAAAATTGTCAATCATCTTGGCGACGGAGAAATCTACTCCGAAGAGTCGTTTCTGCATAGCCGGGCAAGCTGGGACTATATTTCCCAGGCGTACCGTGATTACAGCCGTGACCCGTCCTTTGTGGACTATTTCTGGACCGTGCGCATCATGCACGCCCCCATTTGGGTGCTCAATGACATTGCCGATAATCTGATTCCGGCGAAGATGTATCACACCATCTCCACAGGCTATGCCGGGTTTCTCGGTGCCATGCTAAAGCGTCGCACCGGCAAGCCGTTGCTGTTGTCCGAGCACGGCATTTACACCAAAGAGCGCAAGATTGATCTGTTTCAAAGCGAATGGATCAGTGACAACCGTGGGCTGGTGGAAAAGAACAACGCGGAAATGGCCTATTTTCGCGAGAAGTGGGTGAATTTTTTCACCGAGCTGGGGCGAGAATGCTACCTGGCGTCGGACAGAATCGTCGCGCTTTACGAGCGTAACCGCGAGCGCCAGGTCAGTGACGGCGCACCGGAAGCGCGCACCATGAATATCCCCAACGGTATCGACCTGCCACGCATGCAGAAAGTGCGAGCGGCCAGAGGCCCGGGTGTGCCGAAAACGGCTTGCCTGCTGGGCCGGGTGGTGCCGATCAAGGACGTGAAAACGTTCCTGCGGGCCATGCGAACCCTGGTCAATGAGATTCCTGATGCGGAAGGCTGGATTGCTGGCCCGGAAGATGAAGACAAGGATTACGCCAAAGAATGTCACGGGTTGGTGGCCAGCCTTGGGCTGGAAAAAAACGTCAAGTTTCTGGGCTTCCAGAAGATTGATGAGTTGTTGCCGAAAGTGGGCGTCATGGTGCTGAGCTCCATCAGTGAAGCGTTGCCGCTGGTGATTCTGGAGGGGTTTGCGGCCGGGGTCCCCACGGTGTCCACCGATGTGGGCTCCTGCCGTCAGTTGATCGAAGGATTGGGGCCGGAAGACGAGGCCTTCGGCAAGGCCGGCGATGTGGTCGGTATTGCGGACCCGGAAGCCCTGGGCAAGGCCGTCGCGCGCCTGCTCTCTGATGACGACGAATGGTATCGGGCCCAGCAGGCAGGAATTCGCCGGGTGGAAGCCCTTTACACTCAGGAGATGATGTTCGGCGCATACCGCGAGCTGTACCAAAGCCTGATGGGCGATGCTGGCAGCAGCGCAGCACAGGCAGGGGAGCATTAATGGCCGGTATCGGGTTTGAACTTCGCAAACTGTTGCGCAAGGACACCCTGCTTGGGCTGATCCGGGCCTATGCCTATGCCGGTGTGATCAGCTCTGGTCCGTGGGTGTTGTCGATTATCGGCATCCTGATTATCGGTATTTTCAGCCTTGGCATGGTGGTGCCAGATCTGGCGGTCACCCAGTTTCAGGTGACGGTGACTTATCTGATCGCAGGCAGTCTGGTGCTGACAGGGATTGTGCAGTTGGCGTTCACCCGTTTTTGTGCCGACCGTTCCTTTGAGCAGCGCGAAGATCTCATCCTGCCGAATTTTGGCGGGGTGACGGTGCTGGTGACTCTGATCGCCGGTTGTCTGTCGTTGCTGATCGCCCTGTTTCTGTTCCCGGCGCAGAGTATTCTTTTCCGGGTGCTGTTGGTCGCCAGTTTTGTGGTGCTGAGCAACATCTGGATTGCCACGGTATTTCTGTCTGGCATGAAACAGTACAAGGCAATCCTGTGGCTGTATGCCCTGGGTTACACGGTCACCGTTCTGGCAGCCCTGTTGTTACGGTTTATGGATCTGGAAGGGTTGCTGCTGGGGTTTTTGCTGGGGCAGGTCACCCTGCTTGGCGGCATGCTGGTGTTGATCATTCGCGGGTACCCGGCGCTGACGATTGTGTCTTTCGACATGTTTTCCGGCAAGTACCTCTATCCGTCGCTGATGCTGGTGGGCTTTTTCTACAATGCGGGCGTCTGGGCGGACAAGGCCATGTTCTGGTTCTATTCCGGTACGGGCAGTGACGTGATCGGGCCGTTACGGGCCTCATTGATTTACGATATTCCGGTGTTTCTTTCCTACCTGTCCCTGATTCCCGGTATGGCGGTGTTTCTGGTGCGCATGGAAACCGATTTTGTGGAGCACTACAGCAACTTCTACGATGCGGTACGCGAGGGCGGTTCGCTGGCCTATATCGAGGAGCAGCGCAACCAGATGGTGTTCGTCATTCGCCAGGGTATTTTCCAGATTCTCAAGATCCAGGCGATTTCCGCATTGTTATTGATGGTTACGGGCGCACAGATCTTCGCCGCGCTGGGGATTTCCGACCTTTACCTGCCGTTGTTGAAAGTTCAGTTGATCGCCACCGCTCTGCAGGTCGTGTTCCTGGCGATCATCAATGTGTTCTGTTACCTGGATCAACGGCGCATGCTGGTGCTTCTCACCGGCTTGTTCATGGTCCTGAACATTCTCTTTACCGGTATCAGCCTTTATCTGGGGCCGCAGTTCTTCGGCTTTGGCTTTCTGCTGGCGCTGGCAGTGTGCGTGCTGCTGGGGCTGTGGCTGGTGAATCGCAAGATGGGCGAGCTGGAATACATCACTTTCATGCTGCACTGAACGACGGGTGTTTTGAAGTCAGTTCTTTTGCGGATGCGGCGGGGGTTCTACGTTGCCTTGCAACACCTGCCTGCAAGCGATCCCGACCCGGAAAAAGGTTCATCGAGGATTAGCGGGAAAACAGGTTAGTCAGACGTCTGACGTCCGACCAGACCACGCAATCTTCCCTCAAGTCTGCGACGAACCAAAAAAAACGGCGCCCAAAGGGCGCCGATAATAGTTTGGCTCGGGAGAGCTATCACGGAGCAGAACTCCGCCATCGATGGATGGGACCTCATCGACAGGCACATTATGTGGACACTTGTTCGCGCAAGCATTCGCTTTACAGACTTTTCGCGTGGCTCTAATGGTCAATATTTGCACTTTGGTTCCATTTTGGTGCATATCATTCGGTTTTCGATTCTGCCTGCTGTCCGTCTTATCTCATTAGGAGCCAACACATTTTTGTGGCGGGCCTATGCTATGTTTGACCCACTTACCGACCAGAGGGAAAGGATTCATGTCGTCACCGTTTGCCATTGTCAGCCGGCTGCTCTTGCTTGGCCTGGTACTGACCCTTGTCGCCTGTGATAACAACGATGGAAACGGTGACTCCCTTTCCGATACCCGGCCGGATGCGCCAGCCACCAAGCCGGCCGAAGCTGAGTCCACTGCGTCACTGGATGATCGCTGGCAGGCCCATCTGGCGGCGGTGCCTTCCGGCCTGATCAGTGCCCGCAGTGCCATCGTCGTCCGTTTCAGCCATCCGGTTTTCGGCCAGCAACAAGTCGGCAAGCCTGTCTCTGGCGTCGCCCGACTGGCGTCACAGAAACCGGTGACCGTGGTGGCGACGAGCCCGGATACCTTGTCCGTGCAGCCGCAAGAGCCCTTTGCCAGTGGCGAATCGGTGACCTTGCTGCTATTCGCCCAGGGGCTCGAGGGGGTCGATGACAAGCTGCCCGTGGCCGAATTGCCGCTGCAGGTGATGCGCCAGCAGATGACCCTGACGGTGCAATCCCTGCTGCCAGCAGAACAGGGCGATACCATGGTGCTCAGCGGCAGCCTGGAAACCCGTGATGTGGCCGAGGCCGCCACGGTGGAGGCAGTGTTGCGTGCCCGCCTTGAGGGCGCCTCACCGGTGATCCGCTGGCAGCATGATGCCGCGGGGCTACGCCATGATTTCACCGTCAGTGAGGTGGTTCGGGGCGATAGCGAAGGCCGCCTGACGCTCAGCTGGGACGGCGAGCCCCTGGGACTGAACAACAGCGGCGAGCGCCATTATGGGGTGCCGGCCATCGCCACTTTCGCCGTCACCAATGTGCGGGCAGTGAATTATCCGCAGCCCCATGTGGAAGTGAATTTCTCCGAGCCGCTGCAGGGAACCCAGAATCTGATGGGGCTGGTCACTCTGGATGGTGACCTCAAGCCGCGCACGGAAGTGGATGGCAGCCGGCTGCGGGTCTACCCGAAAGACGACAGCAACGAGGCGGTGAAACTGGTGGTCGAGGCGGGAGTCCGTTCTGCCAAGCAGGCCCGGCTCGGCAAGAAACTGGAAAAGACCCTGACCCTGATGATGACCCGCCCCGGCGTTCGCTTTGTCGGCAAGGGCACCATTCTGCCCAATGGCAAGGTTCTCAGCGTGCCGTTCGAAGCCGCGGGTGTTAACAGCGTCAAGGTACAGGCGTTCCGCGTATTCGATGACAACATTGGCCAGTACCTGCAGGGCAGCGAGCTGGACGAAGGGCACATGGATACCCGTGCCGGTCGTTATCTGTGGCAGAAATCCATCCCGCTGCCGGCGGCAGATGAGGGCTGGCAGCGTTACCAGCTCGATCTCACCGAGCTGATGTCCAGCCATCCCAACGGTTTGCTGCATTTAACCCTCACCATTGATGGCGACGACATTCGCTACAGCTGTCCGGAAGGAGCCCTGAGCCGAAAAGCCACCCTGCCGGACAACTATGAAGGCCCCGGTCAGGATCAGGTGGATGTCAGCCGTTACTATCGCGATGCCGGTTACCTGAGCTGGTATGAACAGGACAATCCCTGCTCCGACAGCTACTACCGCTACAACGATCTGGCCAGCAGTACCCGGGCGTTTCTGGCGTCCAACCTGGGGCTGATCGCCAAGCAGGGGCAGGGCGATGACCTCCATGTGGTGGCGACGTCGCTGGATGCCAATGCCCCGGCGGAAGACGTGGTGGTCAAGGTCTATAACTATCAACAGCAGCAGATCGGCATGGGCCTGACGGACGCTGAAGGCATGGTCGCCATCAAGGTTGAAGGCACGCCGTTCTACCTGAAAGCCGTCAAGGATCGCGACACCGGTTTTCTGAAACTGGCCCGCAACCGGGCGTTACCCACCAATCAGTTCAACACGGGCGGCGAGCGCGTGCACGATGGCCTGAAAGGGTTCTTTTACGGCGAGCGGGATGTATGGCGCCCGGGGGACGACATTCACCTGACCTTTGTGTTGCAGGACCCCGAAGACCGTATCCCCGATGATCACCCCCTGACCCTGGACTGGTTCGATCCGCGCGGCAACAAGGTCAACAGCTACACCCTGGAGTCTCCGCTCAACGGTTTTTATGCCTTCACCCTCAGCACCCAGGAGTCCGCTCCGACCGGTAACTGGCGGGCTGTCGCCCGGTTGGGCCAGCGTTATTTCGATACCCCGTTGCGGGTTGAGGCCATCAAACCCAATCGTCTGAAGATCGAGCTGGACCTGCCGGAAAAAGTGCCCGCCAACGAGGCCACGCCGGTGACCCTGTTCAGTCAGTGGCTCAATGGTGCCACTGCGGCCAACCTGAAGGCCGATGTGAAGGTTCGGGTGACGCCGAAAGCCACCCGTTTTGCCGGCCTGGATGCCTACCAGTTTGATGATCGCACCCGGGCATTGGGCAGTGAGCCATTCACGGCTTTCGAGGCCAGCGTGGATGCCCAGGGCAAAGCCACTTTCCCGTTGACCGTGCCGGTGGATCTGCCCCCCGGCATGTTGCGGGCCACCCTGACCACCCGGGTGTTTGAAAACAGCGGCGATTACAGCACCCAAATTCGTAGCGTGCCGGTGTACCCCTATGCGCAATGGGCGGGGCTGCGTATCCCGCATGGCAGCGGCTGGGGTAACTCGCTGGCCCGCGACAAGCAGCACGGTATCGACCTGATCAGCGTGGACAGCGATGGCAAACCCCTCGCCGGTCGGCCCCTGCAGATCACCGTGTACGAAATTGACTGGCGCTGGTGGTGGGACCGTTCCGGCGAGAACCTCACGCACTTTATCAGTGACCCGCACACCAAGGTGGTGTCCGAGGCGCAGCTGACGACCGACGCCGACGGCCGTGCCCAGTGGACCCTGAACGGTGAAGATTACGAGTGGGGGCGTCACCTGATTCGGGTGTGCGATACCGCCAGTGAGCATTGCGCCTCGCAGACGGTGTACCTGGGATGGAGCTGGGACCGCGCCAGCGACAATCAGGATGCGGCTACCCGGCTCAGCCTGGGCGCCGACAAGGACCGCTACCAGACCGGCGACACCGCCCGCATTGAATTGCCCGCAGTGGTCAATGGACGACTGCTGGTGACGCTGGAAACCGGCTCCCGGGTGATCGACCAGTATTGGCTGGCTGCCAGTGGTGAGGCCCAGACCCTGGATATCCCGATTACCGGCGAGATGGCGCCCAATGTCTATGTGCATGTGGCGTTGCTGCAGCCACACCAGCGAGACAATGACCGCCCAATTCGGCTGTACGGCATCGTGCCGCTGCTGGTGGACGATCCGGCCACCCGCCTGGAACCGCAGATCAACGCCCCGGACAAGGTCAAACCGGAGCAAACCTTCCGTATCGAAGTCAGCGAAACACAGGGCAAGGCCATGACCTACACCCTGGCGCTGGTGGATGAAGGCCTGCTCGGACTCACCAACTTCCAGACCCCGGATCCCCACAAGGCGTTTTACCAGCGCGAGGCGCTGGGTGTGCTGACCTGGGATTTGTTCGACATGGTGGTAGGTGCCTATGGGGCTGAGCTGGATCAGCTGCTCGCCCTCGGGGGCTCCGATGGCAGCGACGATGGCCGCGACAAACAGCGTCGCCGTTTCCCGCCGGTGGTGTCGTTCCTGGGGCCGTTCTCGCTGGAAGCCGGTGAGACTGCCCAGCACGAGATTACCCTGCCGCCCTATATGGGGCAGGTGCGGGTGATGGTGGTGGCCGGTGACAACGGCGCCTATGGCAAGGCGGACAAGGACATTACCGTGACCCAGCCGCTGACCCTGCTCACCAGCCTGCCGCGGGTGCTGGGCCCGGGTGAGAGTGTGGATCTGCCGGTAACCGTATTTGTGACTGATGACAGCCTTAACAAGGTCACGCTGAGCGTGGAGGCCGATGAGCGCCTGTTCTCGCTGGACAAGGCCAGCACCGAACTCACCTTTACCGGGCCGTCGGATCAAATTGCCATGCTGCGGGTCACGGCCAGGAAGCAGACAGGGATTGGCGAGATTACCGTCACGGCAAAAGGGGGCAAGCACGAGGCCCGCGAAACCGTGAACCTGCCGGTACGCGCTGCCAATCCGCCGACCACACGCGATACCTTCAAGGTCCTTGAGAAAGGCCAGACCTGGGCGCTGGAAACCGCCCCTCACGGGCTGCCCGGCACCAACAGCGCCTCGCTGGCCGTGAGCAGCCTGCCGGCCATGGGGCTGGAGCGGCGTCTGGATTACCTGCTGCGCTATCCCCACGGTTGCATCGAGCAGACGACCTCGGCGGCGTTGCCGCAACTGTATCTGCCGCAACTGATGTCGCTGGATGACAGCCAGCAGCAGGATATCGAAAACAACATCCGCGCCGCCGTCGAGCGCTTGCAGACCTTCCAGATGCACGGCGGTGGGTTCAGCTACTGGCCGGGCCTGGCCAATGCCGATGACTGGGGCACCACCTACGCCGGGCACTTCCTGCTGGAAGCGCGCCGTCTCGGGTATGCGGTGCCGGCAGAGATGCTCGATAACTGGCAGCGTTACCAGATCCGGCGCAGCCAGCAGTTGGGGGACCGTCCCTGGGAATGGAGTGCGGAAGCCTATCGTCAGTACACCCTTGCGCTGTCCGGTAGTCCCCAGGTCGGTGTCATGAACCGCCTGCGTGAACGACTGCAGATGGCCGAGCAGGACTACCGTCGCAGCAGCAGTTATCACACCGGGCGCTGGTTGCTGGCGGCGGCTTATCAGCAGATGGGCCTGACTGATGTGGCGGCCGAGCTGACCACCCTGAAAGCCACCGGGCTGGACAACGATGGTGCCCGCTACAGCTATGGTTCGCTGCTGCGTGACGATGCCATTCGCCTGACGGTCAGCCAGGCCCAGGGCGATGCCCAGCATGCCTGGACACTGGCGCGCAATATTGCCGATCAACTGGCGGGTGACGACTGGCTGAGTACCCAGAGCACCGCGTGGGCGCTGATGGCCATGGCCCGTTATGCCGGCGCCCAGGGGGAGGCGAAGGGCTACCAGTATGCCGTCAAGGAAGGCAAGCAGGGCTGGCAGGAAGTGGCCGCCACCTCGCCGGTAACGCGCCAGACATTGCAGGCCGGGGGCGAGGGGCTGACCGTGCGTAACGACAGTGATCGCAAACTGTTTGTCACCCTCAGCCAACGCGGCACGCCAGAGCCCGGTAACGAGCAGGCGGTGAGTGAAGGGTTGCGACTGGCCGTGCAGTTCACGGCCAATGGTCAATCAGTGAATCCGTCCAGCCTGACCCAGGGCCAGGATTTCACCGCCCGGATTACCGTGACCAACACCACCCAGCGGACCCTCGATAACGTGGCCCTGACCCAGATCCTGCCGTCAGGCTGGCAGATCACCAGCAGTCGTCTGGATGGCAGTGCCAGCGAAGGGGGGAATCAGGAAAAGGTGACCTATCAGGATGTTCGCGACGACCGCGTCATGCATTACTTCGATTTGGCGCCGGGCAGCAAGAATGCACTGTCTCTGTCAGTGAACCTCAATGCTACCTTCGCCGGGCGTTTCTACCTGCCGGCCTGGACAGCGGAAGCCATGTACGACGGCCGCTATCAGGCGAGAAGCAAAGGGCAGTGGGTCGAGGTGAAGCGTTGACCCGGGCCGCAAACATGGCTCCCTGCCAAGGCAAGGGAGCCATGCGCGGGCTTAGGCGGCCTGATCCTTTTGGTAGCCTTCCACATCGCCGATCAGCTGATCCATCTCGGCCAGGTATTCGCGGTTGTCATGGTCCCAGGGGTGGAAGCCCGGCTTGAACCAGTCCAGCCAGGGAAGGATCACCCGGCGCAGGCCCCCAGGTGACAGCCACTGGAACCGGAAGGATTGCCACCAGCCCTTGAGGTTGAACAGCTGGCCAACTTTCCAGGTATTGATCAGATAGAACGGATAAAACAGGGCAAAGAAAATGGTGGTGGCCAGCACCAGTGCGCTGGAGCGTAGCAGCCAGGCCTTCAGGCCACGGCCAAACACCGTCTCGAACACATCAAACGCGACCGCCTTGTGTTCGGTTTCTTCCAGCGCATGCCAGTGCCAAAGCTTCTGGTAAGCCGGGTCTGAGCCGTCGATCAGGTCTGGCTCGCGCAACAGTACATCAGCAAGAATGGCGGTGAGATGCTCCAGGGCCACGGTCGCTGCCAGTTGCATGGAATCCGGCAGATAACGGCTCACCGCATCCAGCAACTTGGTGACGATCAGCTCCTGAGTGTCCACCGGTAACCCGGCTTCCACCATCTTCTGGTTGTAGTCTTCATGCTCGCGCCCGTGCATGGCTTCCTGGCCAATAAAATGACGCACGGCTTCCTGCAATTCCGGGTCGTCGATCCGGTCACGGTATTTGCGAACGCTATTGATAAAGAACCGCTCTCCCTCAGGGAAAAACAGCGACAGTGTATTGAAGAACTGGGTGACCGTGGGGCCCCAGTTGTGCCAGTTGAGCACCTGCTCGTCGGGCACATGGAACTTGAGGTTCCGGCGAACCGGCATGATGTGCATTTTCATTGTTATCTCACTCCCTTGCCGCTTTCTTCGTGGTCCTCTTCCACTTAGCGCTCGATTTGGCAGAATTACAAGGTCACTGTGACAGTCGGATACGCAAAAGAAACAATAGGCCAATCATGGTATGAAGATGCATGGGAAAGCACGGAATCTCACATGGATAAAATGATGAAGTGGCGCTTGTGGATTTCCGCCATTGTGCTGTTGGTGGTACTGGCTGTGGCGTTTCATACCCTGGTTTGGCAGCGCCACCAGATCCCCGTGAGTGGAGTGCGCGTCACCACAGAAACCGGGGCAGAGGGGCAAGACTGGCTGATCTCCCTGTATGACCAGGGCCAGCAGCGCTGGCAGGCCAATGAGGAGGGTTATCGGTTGGTGATCGAACGCCTGGGGCAAGACGCGTTTGACCTGGATATCAGCTATCAAAATGGCGAAAGCCAGCGCCGTATTCGTCAGCGGGTACGACTCAACCCCGGCCTCACCCTGGTGGCAGCATTTGGCCCGGACCAGCACAGCCATACGCCGCACAGGGTGCTCATCGATCGGCACATCAGTGACAGCCCCTAGCCTGTTTGCCCGGTGTCGTCACAGGCGGCGCCTTCACTGAAGGACGCCGCCATCGCTAATCATCGCGTCACCTATCCGTGTGCTTCGGGGGCGGTTACCGCGCCAGGGATGGCGCCGTGCTGAGGCGCTGTTGACTCGGCAGCCCGTTCCCGGTGGCCTTCATCATCCGCAGGCGGTGTGCTGTTTCGCAACAGGATCGCCACCAATGCCGCAGTCCCGGCAAGAATCACCGCGCCAATGGCCGCATTGGTATGCAATGCCAGGTTGAAGGCCGTTTTGGCCGCGCTCATCAGTGCCTGCCCGGTCTCACCCGGTAGCTGGGCGGCGGCCCCCAGGGCTCCGCCAAGCGTATCCATGGCCGCCAGTGACAGGGTATCGGGCAGGTCTGCAGGCATGGAAACGCGCATATGTGTGCGGTACACCGCAGCACCGATACTGCCAATCACCGCGATTCCCAGAGCCATGCCAAGTTCCGTGGCGGTTTCCGAGGTTGCCGATGCCGCGCCGGCCTTACGCGGTGGCGCGGCACTCACCACCATGTCGGTGCCGAGAATCATCATCGGCATCACCCCGATGCCCATGATCGTCATGCCGGCAATCAAAAGCGGTATATCTGACGGATCCTCAACTGGCAGTAGCAGGACTAGCCCGAAGGCGGCCATCAGCAAGCCGAGACTGACCAGCTTTTGCCGTGAGATGCGCCCCACCAGACGGGGGATCAGCAAGGACGCCACTGTCTGCACCACCGCCGGTGGCAGCATGACCAGGCCGGACTGCAACGGCGACAGATCCAGTACCCCTTGCAGATACTGAAACACCATCAGCCAGGCACCCGAGAGTGCCAGGATGGTCAGCATCATGGCGCCGACCGAGGTGCTGAACATCCGGTTGGCGAACAGGGTCATATCCAGCATGGGTTCTGCCAGCCGTCGTTGGCGGCGGGTAAAGGCCACGCCAATAATCAGGCCGAGTACAATGGCGAGCAGCGGGAGCACAGTGATGCCATTGCGAGCCATGTCCTTGAGGCCGTAGATCACGGCCAATACCATCGCAACGGACAGCAGGGCACTGGTCCAGTCCTGCCGGCCAGCCTCATCATCACGAAACTCTGGCAACAGCACGGGGCCGCAAATCAGCAGTAACAGCATCACGGGCACCCCGAGCAGGAATACCGAGCCCCACCAGAAATATTCCAGCAGGGCGCCGCCCACCAGAGGGCCGATGGCACTGCCGACTATGAAGCCGGTCATCCACACGGTGATCGCCAACGTCCGCTCCTGCTCCACCTGAAACATGTTACGCAGTAGCGACAGGGTTGATGGCATCAGCGTGGCGCCCGCAATGCCGAGCACCGCACGGCTGGCAATCAGCATTTCGGCCGTGCTGGCGAAGGCTGCCAGTGCGGAAGCCGCCCCAAATGCGGTGGCCCCGGCCAACAGCAGCTTGCGGCGGCCAATGCGGTCACCCAGGGTGCCCATGGTCACCAGAAAGCCGGCAATCATGAAACCGTAGATATCCAGTATCCACAGCAATTCCGCGCTGGTGGGCTGAAGGTCGGCACTCAGGTGCGGGGCGGCCAGATGCAGAACCGTCATGTCCAGTGCCAGCAGTACGGTAGGCAACATCAGCACAGCCAGTCCCAGCCATTCACGGCGGGTGGCGGGTTTTTCAACGGGGGTCATGGTCTCTCCAGGTCCTGCAAACGCAAAAGGTCATAGCGACCCTAAATCCTCAACCAGACTTGAGGTCAATAGTGCAGTGCATTCAGTCAGCCGGTTAACAGACCAGCGTCGTGTTCAATTCGTTCAAGATTCTCTATTCATCATGATGCTGTCATGACCAGAAGGGGGGCAGGGGTGGAAGGGGCGTCGCCCGGCAAGCTCGACTGACCTGCGTTACATCGACAGGTAAGTGTCAGGTAGCGTGGCGGTTTGGCAGGTTGGCGCGGCGCTTGCGGAACTGCAAGCCTGAGTTCCCCCTCTTCACCGTCAGGCGAAGAGGGGGCGGCCGAAGGAGCGGCCGGGCATGGTAGGTGTTTTGCTAGAACTGGAAGCGCAGTCCGGCACCGAACATGTCCACGTTCAGCTCGTTATCAAAACGCATGTATTCCGCGTAAACGTACAGTTTGTCCATGATATCAACGGTTGCACCCAGCCCGCCGAATGCATCTGTTGATGAATCATCATCATCGCCCAGAGGGTGCTTTACATCAAAATCGGTATTGGCGATCCCGCCTTTGCCATACAGCCCTACAGGCCCGAGTTCAAAGCTGAGCAGGCCTGCAAATGTCACGGCTCCGCCTTCGACCTTGGTGTTGTATTCACCTTCGATTTCACCGAAATCATAATATCCGACTTCTACGCCGACCAACTCGATAGGACGCCACCCAAGGAACAGGCCTCCCGTGGTATTGTCGTCATCGAATTTGACGTTTTCGACTTCTTCATCAACGGCGGTGTTATATAGGCCTGCACCGATGTACACGCCAGCGGTAGATAATGGCGCCAGTGAGCACAGCGCGACACCTGCAATAAGTTGTTGTAGACGTTTCATTGTTATCTCTCCCTGATGGTTGGTCGTCGTCAGTATTACCCAGTTTGTGACAATTGTGTATGGGCGGCGTCACACAACCAAGCCTGCCTATAAATGAAGGAATGACCGAAATGCAGATCGCCAACACGGATTACGCTGGCATCATTTTCGATATGGATGGCACCTTGGTGGACTCCCGTCTGGATTTCACGTTGATTCGCCATGAACTGGACTGCCCGGAAGGGATCGGCGTGCTGGAATTTATCGATACCCTGCCGCGGGATCGGCAGCCCGCGGCCCGCGAGGTGGTGCTGCGCCACGAACGCAATGGGGCCATGAAGGCCCGCTGGATGCCTGGGGCAAAAGCCTGCCTGGAGCGGCTCGCCGCCAACGGTATTCCCACCGCCATCCTGACCCGCAACGCCCGGGAAATTACCGCGCTGACTATCGAACGGTTGGGCATCCCGATCAGCCATTGGCTGGCCCGGGAAGACGCGCCCCCCAAACCGGCGCCAGAGGGTTTGCTGTCCATCGCTGCAGACTGGCAAATGGCCCCCGCCACACTCGCTTATGTCGGGGATTTTAAATACGACCTGTTGGCTGCCAGAAACGCGGGCATGGTGGGTGTGTATTACAACGGTGACGGTCGCAATCTGCATGGCCATCTTGCTGATCGCATCATTCATCATTTCGACGAATTATGAACCGGCGTAGTGCCCGTTGAGGTTGGCACCGGTTCCGGGGATCGGCCCGGGGAAATTTCTTATCGGGGCAGCCGCAACATGGCCCAGTGCATGACGGAGCCGCCAGGCAAATAACCATGGTGAACAATCTCGAAACCGAAGCGTCGGTAAAGCGAGACATTGTTTTCGTTATGGGTGTCCAGGTAGGCGGGCAGCCCTTGTGAATCCAGCGTCGCCAGGGTTGGGCGCAGCAGGGCGCTACCCAGACCTTGTCCATGCTTGTTGGGTTCAACGCCGAGAGCGGCAAGGTAGTAGTGGGGTTCGGTAATGATGGACTTGTGCATCGCCTGCATAATGTCCAGTGCCTTCAGTTGCCTTAGCAAGGCCGCAGGGCCCTGACGCAGGCTGCCGCGAATCGCGCCGTAGCGAAGCAGATCCAGCAAGCCATAACGCATGGTGCCGGAGGGAGACCAGATGGCGGCACCGTCCTGGCCGTTGTCAGTGACGACAACCTCACCCTTGTTGTGGCCATGGGTCAGCATGTAGCGGAAGGTATACCAGCAGAGCGTCTCCCGTTTTTTATCATCGGGAAAAAAATAGACAAACAGCGGATCATGGAAAAACGCCCGGCTCAACATGCTGGCCAGCGTATCCGTGTCGGGGTGTCGTGCAATTGCCATCGCCGTGTTCTTTTTCTCTTTGGGCCAATAAGGGCAGGACTTTCGCCTCATGGTAAGCCGGTTTCCTGTGGGGGGCGACTAGTGATGACAGATGTATACCCTGCGGTGCTGGGCGAGTGATATTACAGGGCCAGGGCAATGCGATTGCGGCCAGCGGATTTGGCGGAATAGAGCTTCTTGTCAGCGCAGCGTGTCAGGGCGTTGAGTTCCATGCCTTCCTGTTCGCCAAAACAGGCGATACCACCACTCAAGGTCAGAGTGATGCTGTGCTCCCCAAAGGTCAGGGGGCTGGCCGCCAGTTGCTGGCGGATTTTCTCGGCCACCAGCAGTGCCTGGTCACCATCGGTATCCGGCAGTAACAGGCAGAATTCCTCTCCGCCAAGGCGTGCCGCCAGATCTGTTTTGCGGAGCCGCTGTTTCAGTAGTCTGGCCACATGCTGCAATGCCTTGTCACCGGCCTCGTGGCCGTGCCGGTCGTTCACCTTCTTGAAGTAGTCCAGATCCAGGAGTACCAGCGACATGGGATTGTTCAGCCGTTGGTGCCGGGCTTGTTCGTACTCAAACCGGCTTTGCAGGTGCGCCCGATTAGGGAGCCCTGTTAGCACGTCCGAGTGCGCCAGTTTTACCAGCCGGCGTTCGCTCTGTTCACGGGTAATTTCATAGACATGCGAAAACGCCGTGAGACAAAGCGTGAGCACACCAATGTTGGCCAGAATCACCGGTTGCATGGCCTCCGGGTCATCACCAAAGCGCCAGAAGAACAGCCCGGCGGCAATGGACATATAAATCACCGTCAGAACCAGCCCCTTGATCCTGCCCAGCAACAAGTGCGACACCATGGGAATCAACAGCACCCAGACAAACACATTCATGGTGGAACGCGGCGAGGCCAGCGCCACCATCATCACACTGAAAAACGGGATCAGGTAGGCAAAGGCCCACAGTTCCAGCCGTTGGGTACGGCGAATATTGAAATACAGCACCACGGAGTAGGCGGCCATGATGAGCTCGGCAGCGGCGACGACCACATTGCCGCGGCCCAAATTGATCCAGGCGAATAGCAGGCCACTGCTGAAGGTAATCAGCAGCAACGCAATCAGCAGGGACTTGCGGTACGGGCGCGCGAGTTCACGCTGCTGGCCAGGGTTGTTATACATGGGCCGCCATGATTGGTATTCGGAATGGGCAGCATTGTCGCCTGAAAATTGAACAAAAGCCAAGGGTAACCCTGAAGATCCAAGGTTGTTCCGGCACTTCGGGCCAACCGGATTTCAGAAGTGTTTAGGATTCAGGGGCGGGACACCGGTGGGGGTGAGAGTGGAAAGTCACCGGCATGACGATGGCACTGCACGGGAGAGCTGGGCGAGTCTTTACGGCGTTTATTGTCGAGCGACGCCAGCGGTGGCGAGGGTTTCGTCCATCGGGCGCCTTCGTCCTACCTTGTTACATTTGACATACTGGCGAGAATGTCGGGGTTCAGATAGGCTCGGGTGAATTGAATAAAAAAACACCACAACAGAACAATAATCCCGGGAGAGAGTGGGACCATGGATATTCTCCAGCTGCTGGTCAGCGGGGTCGCGAACGGCTGTATCTACGGGTTGTTGGCGCTGGGCTTTGTGCTGATTTACAAAGCGTCAGAAGCCGTCAACTTTGCCCAGGGCGACATGATGATGCTGGGTGCTTTCCTCGGCATCACCTTCATTAACGCCAGTTACGCCGACCTGCCATTTCTGATCGGCATTACCCTGGCCGCCTTGTTGCTCGGCTTGTTTGGCTATCTGCTGGACAGGCTGGTGTTACGGGCCATCTTTGGCCAGCCGCAGTTTGCCATGGTGATCCTCACCATCGCCCTGGGCTTCCTGATGCGCTTCGTGGCCGGGGTGATCTGGGGCCATGATCCGTCTTCACTGGAAACCCCGTTTGTCGGCAAGGTCTGGCAGCTGGGCGAGCTGATTATCCCGGTGGTGGATGCGGTCATCATCTGCACCACCGTGGCGTTGACCGCCATCCTGTACTTCTTCTTTGCGCGTACCCGCCTGGGGGTGGCCATGCAGGCCAGCAGCCAGAACCAGATGGCGGCGTACTACATGGGGATTCCTGTCAAACGCATCAATGCCATCGTCTGGGCGCTGTCCGGGGTGGTGGCCGCCATTGCCGGGGTGATGTTTGCGGCCAAGGGCGCGGTGGAACCTTCTGTTGGCCTGCTGTTCGGTATCAAGGCCTTTGCCGCGGCGGTGATCGGGGGGCTGGGCTCGCTGCCTGGCGCCCTGCTGGGCGGCTTGCTGGTGGGTATTGTCGAGCCCTTTGCGGGCCGTTATCTGCCTTCCGGGGCCGGCCAGGTTGCCCCCTATGCGTTGATGTTGCTGGTGCTGATCCTGCGACCCGGCGGCCTGTTCGCGCAGATCAGCCAGAAGAAGGTGTAAGCCCATGAGCAACCGATTCAAAAGTCGCTACGACGACGATATCAATCTCTTTGAGGGGCGCTGGCACCTGACCCAGTACGCCATCCTGATTGCCTTGTTACTGGGGGCGCCCTGGGTGCTGGGCGATTACTACCTGGGCGAACTGACGGCGGTGCTGGTGTGGTCGCTGGCCGGGCTCGGGCTGATGCTGGTGAGTGGGCATACCGGGCAGGTCAGTCTGGGGCATGCTGCGTTCATGGCCATTGGTGCCTTCACCAACCTGGCCCTGATGCAGCGCGGCTGGCACTTCATTCCTTCGCTGTTGGCCAGTGCGGTAACCGCGGGCCTGGCCGGTGCCATCATCGCCCGGCCGATTCTGCGCATGAGTGGCATTTATCTGGCGATCGCGACCCTGGCGCTGAGCATCATTCTGGAAGATGTGGCGATCATGGCCGAACCTGTCACCGGCGGGGTGGCCGGATTATTTGCGCCGCCGATTCAGCTCTTTGGCCTGGAGGTCGACCGGTATGCCACGCCCAAGGCGTTCTACTACATCTGCCTGACGGTGCTGGTGTTGGTCACACTGGGCTACCTGAACCTGCTACGCAGCGCCTCCGGGCGTTCCTTCCTGGCGGTGCGTGACAGTGAGGTGTCGGCCCGGGCGCTGGGGGTCAACGTGACTCGTGCCAAGACCCTGTCGTTCAGCCTGTCCTGTGCCATCACTGGCCTGGCCGGGGCACTGTATGCCCACCTGGCCCAGGCCGTGAACTACGAAAGTTTCCTGGTGCTGATTTCCATCACGCTGTTGTTGCAGGTGGTGATCGGCGGCCTGGGCTCGGTGCACGGGGCCTTCTTTGGCGCCATTGTGGTGGTGGTCTTGCCGCAGTTGATTGCCATTGCCCGCGACTATCTGGATAACGCGGCGGGCATCAAGATTGCGGCCTATCCCGGCATGGATACCGCGCTGTTTGCGTTGTTGATTTTGTTGATGGTGATCTACGAACCCCGGGGCTTGTATGGCGTCTGGTTCAAGGTGCGCACCTGGTTGCAGCTGTTCCCGCTCTACCGCAAGGGCATGTTCCGCCGTACCCGTACCTACCTGAAAACGGAGCGCCAACGATGAGTCTGCTACAGGTAAAAGATCTGTCTATTGCCTTCGGCGGCGTCAAGGCGGTCGATGGTGTCAGCTTCTCGGTGGAACCCGGTGAAGTGTTCACGCTGGTCGGCCCCAACGGGGCAGGCAAGTCGACCATTTTCAATCTGATCAGCCGTCTCTATGAACCCAGTGCCGGGCAGATCCTGTTCGACGGTGAGGACATCACCCGCCTGCCGGCCCACAAGGTAGCCGGGCTGGGGATTGCCCGCACCTTCCAGAATATCGAGTTGTTCGACCATTCATCCGTGCTGCAGAACCTGCTGATTGGCCGGCATTGCCGCCGCAATACCCGCTGGTTTGAAGAGCTGCTGTTTCTGCCCAAAGTCCGCCGTAGCGAGCGGGAACATCGTCTGCTGGTGGAAGAAGTGATCGACTTTCTCGATCTGGCTGCGTACCGCGACAAGCTGATTGCCGGGTTGCCCTACGGGGTGCGCAAGGTGGTAGAAATCGCCCGTGCTCTGGCCAGCGAGCCGAAACTGATCCTGCTCGACGAACCGGCATCCGGCCTGAGCGTGGAAGAAACCCAGAACATGGCGTGGTGGATCGAAGACATGCAGAAAGATCTGGGCCTCACGGTGTTGATGGTGGAGCACGACATGAGTCTGGTATCGCGGGTGTCCGACCGGGTGCTGGCGGTGGCGGAAGGCCGCCCGCTGGCCATGGGAACCGCGGCCGACGTGCAGGCCGATCCGAAGGTCATCGAAGCCTATCTGGGCACGGAGGCGAGCGCATGAACCACGCAGCAGACACGACCCCGAACCGCGCCGAGCCGTTACTGCAGGTCAAGAATCTGGAAGCCTTTTACGGTCCGGTCATGGCCCTGCGGGGTGTCTCGATCGACGTGAATGAAGGCACGGTGGTGACCATCCTGGGCGCCAACGGGGCGGGCAAGACCACCCTGATGAAAACCATTTCCGGCGCCTTGGCCCCGCGCAAGGGCACAGTGACCCTGGGCGGAGAAAACATTCAGGGCAGCGAGCCGGACCGGCTGGTGCACAAGGGCATTGCCCATGTGCCCGAAGGTCGGGAAGTGTTCCCGTTCCTGAGTGTGGAAGAGAACCTGACCATGGGCGCCTACACCCGCCGCGACAAGGCGGGCATCCGCCAGGACATGGCTATGGTGTACGACTACTTTCCCATTCTTCACGAGCGTCGCCAGCAACCTGCCGGCACCCTGTCTGGCGGTCAGCAACAGATGCTGGCCATCGGTCGCGGCCTTATGTCCCGGCCTTCGGTCATGCTGCTGGATGAACCGTCGCTGGGGTTGTCGCCCTTATTGGTGCAGGAAATCTTCACCATTATTCGTCGCCTTAACAAAGAGCAGGGGGTGACCCTGTTGCTGGTCGAACAGAACGCCCAGGTCGCACTGAACACCGCCGACCATGGTTACGTGCTGGAAACCGGCCGAATCGTGATGGACGGCAGTGCGAAAGATTTGCTCGCCAGCGATGACATTCGCGAATTTTATCTGGGCCAGTCGGCGGGGGATGACCGACCGGAAAAACGCTGGAAACGAAAGAAGACCTGGCGCTGATCATGACTGACAATAACAACACCTCACCCACTCAGCTCCACGGTTGCGACACCGTGGTCAAACTCTGGCGTCAGCAATGCCTGGAGCGGGGCGATACCATCGCCCATCGCGAAAAGGAACTGGGCATCTGGCAAAGCCACAGCTGGCTCGATTACTACCAGAAAGCCCGTGCCATTGGTGTGGCGCTGTTGTCCCTTGGGCTGGAGCGCGGACAGCCGGTTTCCATCCTCAGCGAAGACAACAAGGAATGGCTGTACTGCGACCTCGGCATTGCCGGGGCAGGGGGCATCAGTAACGGGGTCTACACCACCGACAGCGCCGAACAGCTGGCGTACCTGATTAACGACAGTGGCTCGGCCTTCCTGTTCGTGGAAAACGACGAGCAACTGGACAAGTACCTGACGGTGCGCGACCAGGTCCCTACGCTGAAAAAGGTTATCGTCTATGACCGCAAGGGGCTGCGCGATTTCAGCGATCCCATGGTCATGTTTCTGGATGAGTTGTACGCCCTGGGCGAGCAGATTCCCGATGCGGAAGAACAGTTCAGCGCCAGCATTGCCCAGAGCCAGCCCGACGATATTCGCATGCTGATCTACACCTCCGGCACCACGGGCGCCCCCAAGGGCGCCATGATCAGTCACCGCAATGTTCTGTTCCAGTTGGCCGCGGGGGAACAGGTGCTGGATGCCCACGAGGACGATGACCAGCTGTGCTTTCTGCCGTTGTGTCACATTCTCGAACGGCTGGTTTCCGTGGAGTTGCCCATCTACAAGGGTTGCACCGTCAACTTTGCGGAAAGCCCGGAAACCGTGTTCGAAAACCTGCGCGAAGTCTCACCCAATACGTTCGCAGCGGTACCGCGTCTGTGGGAAAAAATTTACAGCTCACTGATGACCCTGCGTGACGAAGCGACGCCGTTCGGGCGTTGGTGTTTCGACCGCGCCCTTGCTGCCGGCGAGGCCTGGCATTGCGACGGCAAGCGTTCACCGCTGTCGGCGCTGCACTATCAATTCTGGAACCTGTTGGTGCTGCGCAACGTACGCGACATGATCGGCATGAATCGCCTGCGTCGTGGCACCACTGGCGCGGCCCCCATCGCGCCGGACCAGATTCGCTGGTTTCAGTCCCTCGGGGTGCCCCTGTTCGAAGGGTACGGCATGACAGAAACCACCGGTGTAGCGTCGCTCAACAGCAAAACCCGTGAGCAGGTTGGCACCGTGGGTGAGCCTTTGCCCGGGACGCAAGTACGCATTGCCGACAATGGCGAAGTGCTGGTGCGGGGTGGGCATGTCTTTGCCGGGTATTGGCGCAAGCCGGAAAAAACCGCCGAAGATATTCGCGATGGCTGGTTGCACACTGGCGATGTCGGGCGCATGGAAGACGGCATGCTGACCATCACCGGTCGTCTCAAGGACATCATCATCACCGCCGGGGGCAAGAACATCACGCCTTCGGAAATCGAAAGCAAGATGAAGTTTTCACCCTATATTTCCGATGCGGTGGTGATTGGGGACAAGCGGAAATACCTGACCTGCCTGATCATGATCGATCAGGAAAACGTAGAGAAGTACGCCCAGGATCGCCAGGTGCCATTTTCCAATTTCGCTTCCCTGTGCCGGGCCAAGGAAGTCCTGGACCTGGTTGATGGCATTGTCCAGGACGTGAACAAACAATTTGCCCAGGTGGAACAGATCAAATATTTCCGCCTGATCGATGTGCTGCTCACCGCCGAGGATGAGGAGCTGACTGCCACCATGAAGCTCAAGCGTTCGTTCGTAGAGAAAAAACACAAGCACCTGATTGATTCCATGTATTGATGGTACGAGAGGAGAGTGCATCATGAAGAAGCTTTGTCTGACGGCCCTGGCCGCCATGGCCCTTGTGGCTTGCAGTGATAACAAGGAAGAAGAAAGCGCCGCGGCCGATGCGGTACGCGGTGTGACGGACACCGAAATCCGGCTGGGCGGCATGCATGACTTGTCCGGTGTGTTCGCAGCGTTCTCATCCCCGGCCGTGCAGGTCGCCAATGACATGTTCGCCGAAGTGAATGCCCAGGGCGGTATCCACGGCCGCAAGATTCGGTACATCGTGGAAGACCATGCCTACCAGGTGCCCAAGGCAACCCAGGCCATTAACAAACTGGTCAGCCGTGATGAAGTGTTTGCCATGGTCATGAGCCTGGGCACGCCCCATAACCTGGCCGCGTTCCCGATCATGGACCGCAACAGCGTCCCCAGCATTCTGCCGCTGGCGTTGTCCAAGCCCATGGAAGAACAGGGTGACTTCCGTTACCGCTATGTGTTCGGCCCCAGCTATTACGATGGCGTGCTCAAGGGCGTCAACAAACTGGTCGAGCAGGACGGCATCGAAAACCTCTGTGTCATGTATATCCCGTCTGACTTTGGTGAAGAGGTGAATCAGGCCGCCACCGATGCGGCCGCGAGTAACGCTGCCCTGACGCTGGTGGAAAGCTCTTCGCACCGTCCTGATGAAAGCGATTTCACCGGCACCCTGGCACGCCTGCGTGATGCCGGTTGTGAGCTGGTAGCCGTCGCACTGCCGGTACGCCCGATCATCACCGTGGTGGCCACGGCCAAGCAGATGGGCTGGGATGACGTGAAATTTATCGTCTCCCAGGCGGGCTTCCATTCTGCCGTGGCCGCTGCGCCGGGCGGGGTGACCGAAGGTCTGTATGGGGTGGCCTCCTGGGAAGACATTGTCAGCCGCATGCAGCACGTGCCGGAAACCCAGGCATGGGCTGATGAGTACAAGGAAAAGTATGGCGAAACACCCAGCGGTGGCGCGGTCCTGGGGCGGGTTGGCGCCATGGTCACGATCAACGCGCTGCGCAACGCAGGCCCGGATCTGACCACCGAATCGTTCCTCGATGCCATGGAGTCGTTGAAGTTCACCGACGTGGTGACCGGCGTGGATACCCAGATGAGCACCACCAACCACCGTGCCGGGGACGGCATTGTCCTGTCCCGGGTGAAAGACGGGATCTGGCGCCCTGTAGCTGAAATGGAATAACCCAAAAAGGCGCCAATGGCCAATGCTGTCCCACAGCTTGACTTAGCGAAGTCCGAACCCCGCCCGGCTGGCAAGCCGGCGGGTTTCTCTGTTTAGGTGCCTCTGAATAACTCCTCGCGTGCACAGCGTGACCTGAAGCGTGCAGCTGTTGTGTCTTGTCTCGACGGTAAGGGTGGTTCCCTTTCCTGGAGGCAAGGCGCAGCAGATGTGTGCTTCAGGCCGCGCCCTTATGCTCGTCAGGATACGTAGGGTCTTCCAGGCTGGCCCGCACTCGTTGTTGCGCTTCCTTCGAAGGTGAAGAGCCGATGGATGGACATACACCTTCAAAATCGCGCCCCTCTTTACCTTGGCCGAGGGGGCGACCAGCCTGAAAGACTGAGCATGCAAGGAGTTATTCAAAAGCTCCCTGGCGCCTTGAGCTGCGGGGGCGCTAGACCCCACTTCTAACAGATATGCAATACGTGGTATAAATTAAGCCCCCTTGAGGGAGGGGATAAGGAATAATTCAGACAGAAAAGGAAGAGACGTATGTGGGGGAAAATCCTGGCTGGCGCTACGATCGCCAGCACCTTGGTGTTAACGGCGTGCGGGGGCGGTGGCTCAAGTGATTCCAAACAGGCCGGTGGTACAGCAAACAACAAATCGACTGCCTATTTCGTAGACAACGCCGTTATCGGCCTGCGTTACAAATGTGGGGCAGACGCTGATTTTCAGTTGACTGGTGAACAAGGGATCCTCTCTTGCGCTGCCGGAGAAACGGTTTCGTTCTATGTCGGTGATTTGTTGTTGGGTGAAGTTACCATGGCTGCGGGAACGAGTTTCGTGACCCCGTTGAGCTTGGCAACTTCGGCAGCCGGTATTGATGAAAACATGGTGGCCAACATTGCGCGCCTTTTGATCAGCATTGATGTTGATCAAGACCCGGATAACGGTATTCAGATCGATCCAGCTACGCATCTGGATACGGGCCTGACTCTGGATTTTACGCTCGACAGCGCAAGCTTCGAGACGGCAGTTTCACCTGTGTTGACGGCTCTCACTCAGGGTCTCGACTCCGGACCATTTACCCTCGTGTCTGCGGATGATGCTGAAGAGCACCTTGTCTTCGGCCTGTATTTGGCCAATGCCGGATACTATGAAGGTGTCATCAATCGTGCCCCTGGCGTTACCTCGAAAATGGCTTTCCTCGTCTCCCGATTTGGTGCGGCCTATGGCGTGAACTTGAGTGCAGAGGGCATGTATGCGGCGGCCGCATTTGATGAAGGATCGGGTGCGTATGAGCTGTTTGAAGATACGGATTATTTCAAGATTGATGGCGATACCGGTGCAACCCTGCTGTTGGATGTCTCTGTAGGCAACGGCCAGGTTGTTAGCGTGGGTGAAGATGAATATCCGAACTTCACCGCAACCCGGCAAATCAGTTATGACCCCTTGATGAATGTTGCCCTGCTGGAGGCATTCAATGAACTGTTGCCGGTGGCTATCGACCTGAAAGGTAACGAGGACTACTTTGTTTTAGATAATGATGCTATTGGCGGCATGTTTTATGGTGCATGGGAGGGTAGTACTCCCAACGCAGAAGATCCGAGCAAGCACACGACGTACTGGTTTATCAATTATGCGGATGTGGTGAGTGCCAAAGACGGTGTTCTCAAGCTCATTGCACTTTCTACCAATGGGTATCTGGTGGAAGTGACTGCAGATTTCACTGGTGAAGAGCCAGTCATCACCAGTGATTGGCGCCAGCTTCACGAAGGCGATAGTGGCAGCACTTCTTCCTATATCGCTAACTATGAATACCCCGATGAGGAGTCTGACTCTGAGCCAGTTGAAGAGCCTGTGCTCCTAAATGCACCGGTGAAAAGCGGAGCTTCCGGGTTCAAACAGAAAGCCGAAGCGAGCTCAGGTTACTGGCACTAGTCGTTATACTCTGTTCCCTCCGAAAAAGGCGCCATTGGCGCCTTTTTTCGTTGTGGTAGCAAGCGTCACGACGATGCCTTTACCTGCTGTTGAGGCGGGTAGGGATCTCCACCACCGGGAAACGCCAGGCGAATATTTTTCAGCCAGGTGGTACCAAACTGCCGGAACAGTGAGGCGCTGTTATAAGGCAGGCCATACCGGTCGGCCAGTGCCCGCACCCGGGGCGAGACTTCCTTGTAGCGATTGCTGCACATGTCCGGAAACAGATGATGCTCGATCTGGTGCGACAGGTTGCCGGAAAGAATGTGGAACAACCGGCCCCCTTCGATATTGCACGAGCCCAACAGCTGACGCAGGTACCAACGCCCGCGGGTTTCTCCTTCCACCTGTTCCAGAGTGAAGTTATGCGCGCCGGCGGGAAAGTGCCCACAGAAAATGATCACGAAGGCCCAGATATTGCGAATCAGGTTGGCCACGGCATTGGCCCCCGCCACAATGCCGAACACCGCCAGCGGTGAAAACGGCACATAAAACGAAATCGGAATGGCCACCAGCGCGGCCGCCAGCGGCCAGGCAATATAGTCCTTCGCCACCTGTCGCCAGATCTTGTAGCCGATCCGCTTCAGCAGGGGTTTGAAATCCGACAAGGTGTTTTTGCCTTTCAGGTGATCATCAATGGCCTGTTCGTGCAGCGCCACCCCTTCTTCAAACAGCAACATCAACAGAATGAAGTACACCGGTTGCAGCAGGTAGGCGGGTTTCCACGGTTGCATGGGGGTGACCCGCATGATGCCGTAGCCCACATCCAGATCCTTCTCCAGCACATTGGTCCAGGTGTGGTGCACCACATTGTGTGAATGCATCCAGCGGTCCGACGGGCTCATGGTGTCCCACTCCCAGGTGTTGGACTGGATCTCCGGGTCTTTCATCCAGTCCCATTGGGCGTGCAGCACGTTATGGGCGATCTCCATGTTTTCCAGAATCTTGGCAATGCCGAGCATGAAGGTACCCAGCCCAAGCAGGGACAGCATGATCGGCCAGAGCGCCAGCGCATGCCCCCAGGCCGGCAGGAAAAACAGCGAGGCATAAATCACGAAACGGGCGCTCACTGCCAGAGTGCGCTGGGTCTTGATGACCTTGAGAATATAGGCCCGGTCCCGTTCGCCGCGGTCATCGAATACCTCATCGCGAATGGCATCCAGCTCGCGGCCAAATTCCTCGATTTGTTCGTCGGTCAGGTCGACCGGGTATTGGTGGGTTCGCATTATTCTTCCCTCACAAATCCAGTTCGCAATCGCCTGCAGCGGCACAGATACAGGTCTGCACAATGCTGCCCGCTTCGTTCAATACCTCGCCGGTACGCAGATCGCGCACGCAGCCAGACACCAGCGTGGTGTTACAGGTATGGCAGATACCCATGCGGCAACCGTGGGGCGGATTCATGCCCGCCTCCTCGGCGACTTTCAGTAGCGGGGTTTCGCTGTCGCCCTCGGCATCCACACCGCTTTGGGCAAAGCGCACCTTGCCGCCCACGGCATCGGCGGGAATCTCGGTAAAGGGCGCGCGGAAGCGTTCAATGTGCAGGTTGCGGCTGCAACCGGCCTGTTCGAAACACTGCTCCACGGCTTCCAGCAGGGAAGGCGGGCCGCAGGCATAGACATCCCGCTCTTTCCAGTCCGGGCACAGGGCGTCCAGCTGGGCGGCGGAAAAGCGCGCGTTGCCAGGATGATTTTCCTCGCGGGTGTACAACAGGTGCAGATGATAGCGATCGTATTGCGCGGCCATCTCGCGCAGCTGTTTGCCCAGCACCACATCGAATTCATGGGGCGCGTAGTGCAGGTGGCAGGTGTCTGGCAGACGTTCCTGGGCAATCAGGCTGTTCACCATGCTGAAGGCCGGGGTAATGCCACTGCCGGCGGTAATGAACAACGGATGAATATGCTGCGCGTCGGGCAGGTAAAAATCCCCCTGGGGCAGCCCGATAGGTAGGTAGTCGCCCACCTTGATATTGCGAACGATGTGGTGGGATATGGTGCCCTTGTCGATGGCCTTAACCGTAATGGTAAAGCAGTCGTCGTAGCGCTCCGGCGCAGAGGAAATCGTATAGGTGCGGGTGTAGTGCTTGCCGTTGGCAGGAATCCCCACCCGCACATGTTGCCCGGCCCGGTGGCCACGCCAGTTGAGGCCGGGGCGCAAGGTCAGGGTGCGGGCATCGCGGGTTTCATCCCATACCTTGACCACGCGGGCCTGCATCTTGTGGGTGGTCCATAACGGATTCACCAGCTCCAGGTAATGGGAGGTACGCAACGGCCAGGCGAAATAATCGGTCAGGGTACTCAGTCGAGACCAGATGGAGGGAGAACCCCCTGGCACAGGCTGGGTGGGTTGACGCATAACGGTTCCTCTTTCGTTGTCATTATCTGAGGTGTCGCTTGCCCGGTGGGCCGGGCGGGGCAGCAGGCTGCCATGTTCCGTTGTAGTCTTGTGTTAATGCGGGCGCAGGCCCGTTCTTGAGTATCCTCCCGGTGCAGGCAATGAATCCAAGGTTTGTACGAATCTGTACGTAACACCACGGCGCGAATACACAACACGCCTTATGTGAACAAGTGTTTACAAGGCTAGAATGAATCCCCGCTGCCTGTCTACCCCCTGAGGGGTTTCGAACGGGCCAACGGGGTCGGGGAAATTGGCATGATCTGCTGTCAGTAAAGCGATGGAGGCGTGCTAGGGCCTGTTAACGCTACCGGGATGGCACCTGTTGAGCCCCAAAAGCCGCCAATCTAGGCATGAGGAGTGAAGTTTGGTTTCTCCAAATGAGTGACGAATAACGACGAGTGGCGGCTTTTGGGGCTCAACCCGGAGGGCTGATCCCTTTTTCCGCCCAGCAGCGCCATCCGCTGTTTATGTAGAATGACTACACTGCACACCAGCTGGCACTACTGGACGAAAAAATGCATTCAGCAGGAGCCATCCCGGTAGCGTTAACAGGCCCTGGTGTCTGCCCCTCGCGAAATGGAGGAGCGATAAATGTCTACTGTCATGGTCACCGGCGCGTCCGGGTATATCGCGGGCTGGATCGTCCGCTACTTGCTGGAAGCCGGCCACACGGTCCACGCCACCGTGCGTGATCCCCACAAGGCTGCCAGTGTCGATCACCTGCATGCCATCGCCGATGTCACCCCCGGGACCCTGAAACTGTTCAAGGCGGATCTGCTGGATGCCGACAGTTTTGATGCCCCCATGGCAGGGTGCGATGTGCTCATGCACACCGCGTCTCCGTTTGTGCTCGATGGCTTTACCGATGCCAACGAAGCGCTGGTACGCCCGGCAGTAGAAGGCACCCGCAATGTGCTTAACGCCGCCAACCGTTGCGAGGCCCTCAAGCGGGTGGTACTGACCAGCAGCGTGGCGTCTGTGTATGGCGACGCCACCGACATGAAGGGCAAGAGCGCCTTCACCGAAGCCGACTGGAATACCACCAGCACCGTGGATCACAACCCGTACCAGTACTCCAAGGTGGCCGCCGAGCGGGAAGCCTGGAAGATCCACGATGCCCAGACCGGTGAGCCAGGCAGCCGCTGGGATCTGGTGACCATCAACCCGGGTATGGTGTATGGGCCGTCCCTGACCAATGCCAGCCATTCCGCCAGTATCGGCACCCTGCTCGACATGGGACGCGGCAAACTGCGCACCGGGGTGCCGGATCTGGTGTACGGCATGGTGGATGTGCGCGAAGTGGCGCAAGCGCATTTGCTGGGTGCCTTCACCGCCGAGGCCGAAGGCCGCTACATTCTGGTCAGCGAATCGGTCTCCATGCTGGATATCGCTGCCAGCCTGCGTCGCCAGTTCGGCAAGCAGTACCCATTCCCGATGATGAAAGTCCCCAAGCCGGTGGTATGGGCCGTGGGGCCGTTCATGGGCCCGGTGACCCGCAAGTTCATCAGCCGCAATGTGGGCTACCCGCTGCGTTTTGATAACCGCCGCAGCCAGACCCTGGGCGTAGCCTATCGCCCGGTAGATGACACCCTTCGGGACCACTTCGAACAGGTGCTGGAAGACGGCCTGGTTCGCCGCCGCTAATACGGCCAGCGCATCCCCCAACAGGGGGATGCCGCACTGGCTGGCCCATGACAAGCTGGGTACCTCGCGAACCAATGAGAAAGACCATGCGGAAACCATGGATCACCTGGATGCTGGGCGGCCTGCCGGTGCTGGCGCTCGCCTGTGGTGGTTGGCCCCAGGACGTTAACCTGCTGTACGCCACCGCCTTTCGTGTAAGCGCAGTACAAAACTGTGCCACACAGGCCTCGGCGATCCGCTCAGAATGCCTGCAAGGGGTCATGACCGAACCGCTGATCTCGCGCCCCGGCACCGCAGCGCAGCTTGAGCTGATTCGCTACAGCAGCCTGCGCGACCTGGCCCCTTGTTCCGGGCAGGAGCTGCAACAGATCCGGCAGGTCGGTGGCCAGCGGGCCGTCTTGTGGGCCTGCATGGGGCTGCTGCATTATCCCGGCGAGCGGCCCGCGCAAGGCGTGGCCGTCGCCGTGGATCCGCAGGACACTGACAGCCTCGTGAGCGAGGGGGTTGCCGGGCTCAAGATCACCCAGATCGTCACATTGCCGTTATCGAAATAGTGCCATTGCCGGTAGACTCGGGGCGGCAATGATCCGTCCACAGGAGTCCCCATGGCCCATTCCCGACAACAGTGGCTACAAGCCTTTACCGGTGGTTTTCTCGCCACGCTGATCTTTCATCAGGGCGTCTTGGCCCTGTTCTGGTTGGGCGGGATGATTCCGGCCTTCCCCTGGAATATGAACCCGGTACCGCCTCTTGGCGTTCCGCAGGTCATTTCCCTGGCGTTTTGGGGTGGGGTGTGGGGGCTGCCCGTGTGGTGGCTGATCCGCCGCTGGAAAGGCGCTGGCTACTGGCTGGGTGCAGCGGTCATCGGCGCGCTGGGCCCCACCGCAGTGGCCATGCTGGTGGTGTTTCCCATGAAAGGCCTGGACGTGAACGCCAGCAAAGTGATCGGCGGCCTCATCGTCAATGGGGCCTGGGGGCTGGGGTTGGCCGTGTGGATGCAGCTCACCCGCTCACGCTAAACACGTTGACGATCAGGTGTGTTGGCAGGGCGTTATCACCGCCCCCCAATAATCGATGATCCATTGTGGTGCGCTTTTAGGGTGCAAAATTGCACCGATTATGCGCACCGCCTAGCCCGCCTTTTTGCTTAGCTCTGCCAGTTTCTGGTCCAGCATGTTCAGAATATGGCGGCGGCTGATCACTCCCAGCACCTTGTTGCTGGCATCCACCACCGGGTAGATCTTCGGCTTGGCATTCAGCATCTGCTGGGCCAGGGTCAGCACGTCGTCACTAACAGATACCGTGAGAACGTCGGTCTGCATCAGGTCCTTTACCGTGGCGACCCGCTGGTTGTGATACACCACCTGCAGTGCGGCCTGCAGGCATTCGCGCTCACTGATCCAGCCCAGCAATGTTCGGGCCTCGTCGGTGACCGGGCTGCCCAGCATATCGTGCTTGATCAGGTTGCCCGAGGCCTCTACCACCGGCATCTCCGGGCGGATAGTGGCGTAACGGGTACACATCAGGTCTTTAATTGATACCGAATCCATAAGGCACCTCTTTGTCTGTCGGGTGTTGAGCCAGGCTGCCGGCAAGGCAGCAGATACCCTTGTTAGTGCGGGAACCGTGCCAACTTTGCGGGCGCCTGTCGGTGCCGGTGATGTCCTCTTTGGGGGAGGGGGCGTTGCAAGAGGAGCAGGGCGTGGGACTAAACAAGCCCCCTCCAATCGGGGACACCCACCTATTTCACGTCAGACGGATTTAGCGCGTTAAGCGGTGTGCAGATCTATGCGTGGCGCCTTCCCGTAACAGGAATGCATTATTCGTTTAGTTACGGGCTTGCCTTGTTGAATCGGCCAACGTGGGCACACAGAATGAATCTTGTCTCAGCCGGGCTGGCCCCGGCGATTTGGCAGGCGCGTGAAGCGTGCCCAGACAGGAGAATGGCCATGACTGACGCCGCGAGTGCAGTGAAGAACAATAATACCCGTGCCAGCCAGCCCCACGAGAAAGACCCGGTTCCATTGTTGCCCGGTTCTTTAATGTGGAAAGACTTCGGTTCCTACCTGTTTCACCTGATGTTGCCCCAGGCATTTATCCTGCAATCCGCCCACCCGGTGATTAAGGGGTATCGGCGTAGTGTCTGCGGTGTAGACAGCATTTACTACAGGCTAAATGGCGGAACGGTTGAGATTATGCGGGTGCTTGGTCGTCAGGATATTGATAAGAATTTATAACGTCCAGGATCTACCCTCTACCATGCGGAAAGGAACCCGAGAATCCGGTCTTGCCCGGTGCTCTTTTGGCTGAGCCTTCCCAAAACCCGCTTCGCGGGATCGCCATGCGAGCATGGCTCCTACAGGGGGAGCGATGGGGTGTTGTCCTGATAAAGAAAAACCCCGGCGGATAAGCCGGGGTTTTTTGTTTCCAGTCCTGCCCTTGTGAGGCGGGGCCGGAAATTGGCATCCGGGCCTGAGGCCGGAGCGAGTCCGGCGTCAGGCGGCGGGTGTCAGGCTTTATACACGTTCAATGACGGTAGCGATACCCTGACCCAGGCCGATACACATGGTGGCGAGACCCAGTTGGCCATCTTTCCATTCCATGACGTTCAGCAGGGTGCCGGTGATACGCGCGCCGGAGCAACCCAGCGGGTGACCCAGGGCGATGGCGCCACCGTTCAGGTTCACTTTCTCTTCCATCTTGTCCAGCAGCTTCAGGTCCTTGGCCACCGGCAGTGACTGGGCAGCGAACGCTTCGTTCAGCTCCACGTAGTCAATGTCGTCGATGGTCAGGCCTGCGCGAGCCAGCGCCTTCTGGGTGGCCGGTACCGGACCGTAACCCATGATGGCGGCATCACAGCCGGCAACGGCCATGGAGCGGATCTTGGCGCGGGGCTTCAGGCCCAGGGCCTGGGCACGCTCGGCGCTCATGACCAGCATGGCGGACGCACCGTCAGACAGGGCAGAGGAAGTACCGGCAGTGACGGTACCGTTGGCCGGATCGAATACCGGACGCAGTTTCTGCATGTCTTCGATGCTGGCACCGGGACGGATCACTTCGTCGATTTCACACAGGACCTTGTTGCCTTCCTGATCATGACCTTCGATCGGCACGATCTCGTTCTTCCAGCGACCTTCCTGGGTAGCTTCCCAGGCCAGACGGTGGGAACGCACGCCGAACGCGTCCTGCTGCTCACGGCTGATGCCGTGCATTTTGCCCAGCATTTCTGCGGTCAGGCCCATCATGTTGGATGCCTTGGCGGTAACCTTGGAGATCTCCGGGTTGATGTCGACCCCGTGATCCATGGCTACGTGACCCATGTGCTCAACACCACCGATCACGAAGGTGTCGCCGTTACCGGTCATGATGGCCTGGGCGGCAGTGTGCAGCGCCTGCATGGAAGAACCACACAGACGGTTCACGGTCTGGGCAGCGCTGGTGCGCGGCAGGCCGGCCAGCATGGCGATGTTACGGGCGATGTTCATGCCCTGTTCTTTGGTCTGGTTTACACAGCCCCAGATCACATCTTCAGTCAGCTGGGTGTCCCAGTTGGGGTTACGCGCCATCAGCGCTTGTACCAGCTGGGCAGACAGTTTCTCGGCACGCACGTGACGGAACTGGCCATTACGGCTCTTGCCCATGGGAGTACGGACCGCGTCGACGATGACTACGTCATTCGGATTCAAGCTCATATCTATATCTCCAGTGTCCGTGGCTTAGGCGAAGAAAGACTCGCCCTTGGCGGCCATGTCTTTGAGCATCTGCGGTGCTTCGTAGATGCCACCCAGGTGCGCGTACTTGTCACACAGCGCGACGAATTCTTTCACGCCGAGGCTGTCGATGTAGCGCAGCGGACCACCACGGAAGGGAGGGAAGCCGATGCCGTAGATCATGGCCATATCGGCCTC
>Ga0310345_10000583_pt1 | contig 49920 bp, 47 predicted proteins | sample HC15DNA20500_MG_FD_204667 | JGI IMG/M metagenome (GOLD analysis project Ga0310345, IMG submission 204667) | Marine microbial communities from station ALOHA, North Pacific Subtropical Gyre - HC15-DNA-20-500_MG | ecosystem: Environmental > Aquatic > Marine > Oceanic | place: Pacific Ocean: North...
GCCCCGGTGTTGGGGTGTGTTCGTGTTTACCTAGCTTGGGGGGTGGGGGGCCCCTGGCAGCAATCGAAATTTGCCCCTCACCCCAACCCTCTCCCCGCAAGCGGGGAGAGGGAGCGCATCGCTTTTGCCACCCCGCCCCACGTATCCCATCCGGAAAAGTTTCAAACTCCCGAAAATTTATTTCCTGAAACGCCTCGTCCCGGCTTCCGTAGCTCGGATAACGGCGGCGCGGTCGATCCTCCATAAGCCTGCGCTGCCGCCATGCCCGGCGGATGTCTGCCGGGATTTCCAATTCACCGGGAGTCCAAACATGTCCAAGCGTATTGCTCTGTTGTCCGCCGCCGCGATCGGCGCGCTGACTTTGACCGCCGTTGTGACTGCGCCAGTCCAGGCGCAGGACAAGATGATGAAGAGCGAAATGTCCGGCGAGAAGACCGTGATGGTCGGCGGCGCGCCGATGTATCCATCGAAGAACATCGTCGAGAACGCCGTGAATTCGAAGGATCACACCACGCTCGTCGCCGCCGTGAAGGCCGCGGGTCTTGTCGATACGCTGTCGAGCAAGGGCCCGTTCACCGTGTTCGCGCCGACCAACGCCGCGTTCGGCAAGCTGCCGGCCGGCACCGTCGACACGCTGGTGAAGCCTGAGAACAAGGCGACCCTGACCAAGATCCTCACCTATCACGTCGTGCCGGGCAAGCTGAACGCCGCCGATCTGAAGGACGGCCAGAAGCTGAAGACCGTGGAAGGTGAAGAACTGACCGTGAAGGCTTCCGGCGGCAAGGTCTCGCTGACCGATGCCAAGGGCGGCACCTCGACCGTGACCATCGCCGACGTCAACCAGTCGAACGGGGTGATTCACGTTATCGACACCGTGCTGATGCCGAAGTCTTAATCGCAGTCGTCATCGAACTCATAACAGACGTTCTCACCGACGTCGCAGTCGATCGCATTTGTCTGTCCCAAGAAACGCGATCGGAAGCGCGACGGGCGAGCCGGAGAAATCCGGCTCGCTTTTTTTGCGCGCGTTGCTCTGCGGTGGTTTGCCGCGCGTTACATCGCAACTTCGTGAAGTCTGAGACGTGCACTGCTGAAACCAAACAACCCACGGCCCGTAAATCGCACACGACGGCGATACGATCTTTTCCTCTGAAGAGATGACGGTCCGTCGGAAATTTCACGCCCGGCCCAGTTGCCGGTTTCACCATCAACGGAGATGATTCATGTCCAACACCTTATCGCGTTCTGCATTGATGTCGGCGGCTGTGTTCAGCGCGCTGATGATGACGGCGACTTTTGTCGCGCCGGTTCAGGCCAAAGAGAAGACAGTGATGGTCGGCGGCGCCGCGATGTATCCGTCCAAGAACATCGTCCAGAATGCGGTGAACTCGAAGGATCACACCACGCTGGTTGCTGCCGTGAAGGCCGCGGGCCTCGTGGATACACTCTCCGGCCCCGGACCGTTCACGGTGTTCGCGCCGACCAACGCGGCGTTCGGCAAGCTGCCCAAGGGCACTGTTGAGACGCTGGTGAAGCCGGAGAACAAGGCGACGCTCACGAAGATCCTCACCTATCACGTGGTGCCGGGCAAGCTTGCGGCTGCCGATCTCACCGACGGAAAGAAGCTGACCACGGTGGAGGGCGAGCAACTGACGGTGCGCAATGTCGGTGGCAAGGTGTCCATCGTCGATGCCAAGGGCGGAACTTCGCGGGTGACCATTTCCAACGTCAACCAGTCGAACGGCGTGATCCACGTCGTGAATTCGGTCCTGATGCCGGCGTCGTAAGGCCAAAGGTCCGCTTCTGCGCCTCTCCCCGCGTGCGGGGAGAGGCGGCGGCCCCGATTTGGCAGCCTATTCCGCGGCATAGCCCTTTCGGGCTATGGAACGGGTCCGATCGGCATCGCGTTGATCTTATGGTCACTTCGACGCGAAGCCGCAGATGAGCGAACAGCTGGAGGTTCTCGGTGAGATCCTCGCGCGATTGAACCGGGACAAGGAAAGATTCGAGAAGCTTCTTGAGAATCCGGTTGATGCTCACTCGGACGAGTGTGTCCGCCAGGCGCTGGCCGGCACCGAACTGCTGATCGCAGACGTGCAAGTGCAAATTTACAAGCTATCGGCCGGTGACCGCGAAGCTGTGCCCGGCAGCGAAACGGACAGCGAGCCGGACACCTGGTTCCGTATCATCGAATAGCCGGGCCGCGCGGGCCTGCCTCGCGGTTTTGTGAACGGCCATCGTGGTGTTCGTCGCTGCGAATTTTGCGATGCGGGGCGTAACACGGTCTAGAATGCCCCGTATGGTGTTTGTGACATCGTGAAACCGGAAACGCTCATGTCCAGCATCGCCACCACAGATCGTCCGGCCGAACAGGCCGTGAGGTCGAAAACCATTCAGCCCGCCTGGGTACGGATCGTCCACTGGATCAACGCGGTGGCGATGGTCCTGATGATCATGTCAGGCTGGCAGATCTACAATGCGTCGCCGCTGTTCGGCTTTCTGCGCTTCTCGCATTCGATCACGCTGGGCGGCTGGCTCGGCGGCGCGCTGCAATGGCATTTCGCCGCGATGTGGCTGTTGATGGTCAACGGCCTTGTCTATCTCACCCTCGGCCTTGTCACCGGACGCTTCCGCAGGAAGCTGCTGCCGATCACCGTCGATGGCGTTGTCGGCGATACCAGGGCTGCGCTGACCGGCAAGCTCTCCCACGCCGATCTCACCACCTACAATTACGTGCAGAAGCTGCTCTATGCCGGCATCATCGTGGTCGGCATTGTGATCGTGCTGTCGGGATTGGCGATCTGGAAGCCGGTGCAACTGCAATGGCTGACCGCGTTGTTCGGCGGCTACGACGTGGCGCGTTATGTCCACTTCTTCTGCATGGCGGCGATTGTCGGATTCCTTGTGGTCCACGTCGCGCTGGCGCTTTTGGTGCCGAAGAGCCTGCGCGCGATGATTATCGGCAAGTAGGCATGATTCCGAAAAGTGGGCACCGGTTTTCGGATCAGGTCATGCCCCAAGGAGAACCATCATGGGCCGTATGCGCAAACTTCTGATTCCCGGCGTCGACAAGCAGTTGCTGGTCAGGGACGCGGCAAAGCTGATGCCCGATCTCACCCGCCGGCGCTTCATTTCGGGCGGCGCCAGCCTCGGCGCGTTGACGCTGCTGACCGGCTGCGACGTCACCGACAGCTTCTCGGCTGAATCGATGCTGACGCAGATCTCGAAATTCAACGACGCGGTTCAGGCGAAGCTGTTCAATCCGAACACGCTGGCGCCGACATTTCCCGAGAGCGCGATCACGCGGCCGTTCCCGTTCAATGCCTATTACGCGCTCGACGATGCGCCCACCATCGACGGCAAGGACTGGAAGCTGGAAGTGCGCGGCCTTGTCGAGAACAAGAAGCCGTGGACGCTCGATGAGCTTTACCAACTGCCGCAGGAAAAGCAGATCACGCGGCACATCTGCGTGGAAGGCTGGAGTGCGATCGGAAGCTGGACCGGCACGCCGCTGCGTCACTTCCTGCAACTGGTCGGCGCGGACATGCGCGCGAAATATGTCTGGTTCAATTGCGCCGACATGGACGGCTACAATTCACCGCTCGACATGGCGACCGCGCTGCATCCGCAGACGCAGATGACCTTCAAGTTCGGCGACGAAATCCTGCCGCGCGCCTACGGCTATCCGATGAAGATCCGGGTGCCGACCAAGCTCGGGTTCAAGAACCCGAAGTATGTGATCTCCCTGGAAGTCACCAACGACTACAAGGGCGGTTACTGGGAAGACCAGGGCTACAACTCGTTCAGCGGCAGCTAGGGCGGGGCCAGTTTCCCGCCATGTATCAACCACCTATGCGAAAAACGCGGGCTTGAGTCGCCCTTGCCACGAAAGCGGGCATTTGCCGCCCCTGCATCCTTTTGCCTCAAAGGCAGTCAGGCGCTCACACGCCGCTGACGTAATCGTGAGCAGTCTTAACGGCTGTTAACATCTTTAAAAACAGTGGCTTATGAAGGCCGCGACATCGGGTCACCCCGTCGGGATGTTGCGATGCACACCGGCACAATTCATGCTGAGGACAATCAGCAAGGATCGTGCATCGGGTCGCTTTTCAGCGGTTGGTCCCGGTCGTTCTGGTTTCCGGTTATGCGAAATAAGAAGGATACGATATGCCCCCGCGTCCCAACGCGATGACTTCAATGGCCCTGCTTTTTGGGGCTGCGGTTCTCCTCTCCGGCTGCAACGATCAGAGCGTCGCCTCCGCGCAGCCTCCCGAGCCCCCCGAAGTTAGCGTTGTCACCGTCAAGGCATCGTCGCAGGCGATCATCCGCGAGCTTCCGGGCCGCATCGCGCCGCTGCGGGTCGCGGACGTCCGCCCCCGCGTGTCCGGCATCATCCTGTCCCGCACCTTCGAGCAGGGCCGCGAGGTCAAGGCCGGCGAGCCGCTCTACCAGATCGATCCGAAGCCGTTTGAAGTCGAATTGCAGGCGGCGGAAGCCGCGCTGGCCAAGGCCGAGGCGGCGCTGTTGCAGGCCAGCCAGCATGCCATCCGCATCGAAACCCTGACCAAGAGCAACGCCGCCTCGCAGGCCGCCAATGAAGTCGCGGTCGCCAATCTGGCGCAGGCCAAGGCGGATCTCGCCGCGCGCAACGCCGACCTGTCGCGTGCGCGTCTCAATCTCGACTACGCCACCATCAAGGCACCGATCAACGGCATCATCGGCGCGGCGCTGCTGAGCGAAGGCGTCCTCGTGGTGCAGAACGAGGCTCATGCGCTGGCGACGATTCAGCAGATCGATTCCGTCTACGCCGACTTCACCCAGTCGGTGAACGAGCTCAACAAGCTGCGCCGAGATTTCGACCGCGGCGATCTCGATGCGGTGTCGCCGGATGCCGCCAAGGTGCGCCTCGTGCTCGACGACGGCTCGATCTATCCGCTCGACGGCAAGCTGCTGTTCTCCGACGCCAAGGTCGATGCCGGCACCGGACAGGTGACCCTGCGCGGCGAATTCAAGAATCCGAAGCGCGAACTCCTGCCCGGCATGTTCGTCCGCGTTCAGATCGAGCAGGGCCGCGACCCCGATGCCATCGTGGTGCCGCCGCAAGCGGTCCAGCGCAATTCATCCGGCGCCAGCGAAGTGTTTCTGGTCAAGGATGACAGCCGCATTGTCGCCCAGCCGGTCCGCACCGGTGGCATTGTTGACGGCCAGTGGCTGATTACCGAAGGCCTCAAGCCCGGCCAGCGTGTCGTGGTCGAAGGCTTCCAGAAGTTCGCCGTCGGCGATGCCGTCAAGGCCAGCGACTGGCGCGTCTCCGGTGAAACCGGCCGCCAGTTCGACAAGTCGGCCAGCGCGTCGGACCAGGTGCGCTAGCAGCCTCGATCGTCATTGCGAGAGGCGCGAAGCAATCCAGACACACTGGACGGCTTCGTCGCGGCGCTCGCAATGACGAATCGTGTCCCTCTCCCGGTTGGATGAGGTGAAGTCAATTCACGTTGAATATTTTTGGCGGTCGTCACTCCGCCTCTGAAACCAGACCGAGAGAACCGAACCATGCCCGCCTTTTTTATCGACCGCCCGATTTTCGCTTGGGTGGTGGCGCTGTTCATTTGTCTGATCGGACTGATCTCGATTCCCTTCCTGGCGATCGCGCAGTATCCGATTATCGCGCCGCCCTCGATTTCGATCTCGACCAGCTATCCCGGCTCGTCGCCCGAAGAGCTCTACAACTCGACCACGCGGCTGATCGAGGAAGAGCTGAACGGCGCGTCCGGCATTCTCAACTTCGAATCCACCAGTGACTCCCTCGGTCAGGTGGAAATCATCGCCAATTTCGTTCCGGGCACGGATTCCAACCTTGCCTCGGTCGAAGTGCAGAATCGCATCAAGCGCGTCGAAGCACGCCTGCCGCGCGCGGTGATCCAGCAGGGCATTCTGGTCGAAGAAGCCTCCAGCGCGGTGCTGCAGATCATCACCCTGAAATCCACCGACGGCAGCCTCGATGAAGTCGGTCTCGGCGACTTCATGATCCGCAACGTGCTCGGGGAAATCCGCCGCATTCCCGGCGTCGGCCGCGCCACGCTGTATTCGACCGAGCGTTCGCTCCGCATCTGGATCGATCCGGTCAAGCTGATCGGCTACAACCTCACCGCCGACGACGTGACCAAGGCTATCACTGCACAGAATGCGCAGGTGGCATCCGGCAGCGTCGGCGCGGAGCCGAGCAGGAAAGATCAGGCGATCTCCGCGCTTGTTCTGGTGAAGGGCCAGCTCAACTCCGCCGACGAGTTCGGCGCCATCGTGCTGAAGGCCAATCCGGACGGCTCGACCGTGCGCCTGCGCGATGTTGCGCGCATCGAGATCGGCGGCATGGGCTATCAGTTCACCACCCGGCAGGATGGCAAGGCCATTGCCGGCCTCTCGGTGCTGCTCGCGCCGACCGGCAACGCGCTGGCAACGGCGAGCGCGGTGCAGGCGAAGATGGATGAACTGTCGAAGTTCTTCCCGTCCAACATCACCTACGATATTCCCTACAACATCACCCCGGTGGTGAAGGCGTCGATCTCCAAGGTGGTGCAGACGCTGATCGAGGCCGTGATCCTCGTCTTCATCGTGATGTTCCTGTTTCTCCAGAATTTCCGATACACGCTGATCCCGACCATCGTCGTCCCGATCGCGCTGCTCGGTACCTGTACCGCGCTCTACATGTTCGGATACTCCATCAACATGCTCACCATGTTCGGCATGGTGCTGGCGATCGGCATTCTGGTCGATGACGCCATCGTCGTGGTCGAGAACGTCGAGCGCATCATGTCGGAGGAAGGACTGTCGCCGAAGGAGGCGACGCGCAAGGCGATGTCTCAGATCACCAGCGCCATCATCGGCATCACGCTGGTGCTGGTCGCGGTGTTCGTGCCGATGGCGTTCTTCCCCGGCTCGGTCGGCATCATCTATCGCCAGTTCTCGGTGACCATCGTGGCCGCGATCTCGTTCTCTGCGCTGATGGCGCTGTCGCTGACCCCGGCGCTGTGTGCGACGCTGCTCAAGCCGGTGAAGGCAGGCCACGGCCATGCGAAGACCGGCGTGTTCGGCTGGTTCAACAAGCGGCTCGATAGCGCGCGGGACGGCTACGGCCGCGTGGTCGGCTGGTCGATCCAGCGCACCGGACGGCTGCTGATTCTGTACGCGGTGCTGCTCGGCGGTCTCGTGTTCGGCTTCTCGCGTCTGCCCGGCGGCTTTTTGCCGGTGGACGATCAGGGCTTCATAACCGTGGACGTGCAGACGCCTTCGGATTCGTCATTCAACCGCACCCAGGCCGCTGTCGAGAAGGTCGAGCAGTATCTGGCGAAGCGCTCCGGCATCGAGGACGTGACCTTCCTCACCGGCTTCAGCTTCCTGGGACAAGGCCAGAACACCGCGCAGGCGTTCGTCACGCTGAAGGACTGGTCGGAGCGCGGGCCGAACGATTCCGCCGCCGCCATCGTGGCGGATATCAATAACTCGCTGAAGTCGATCCGTGACGCGAAGGTCTCGGCGCTGCAGCCGCCGCCGATCGACAACCTCGGCAACTCGTCCGGCTTCTCGTTCCGTCTGCAGGATCGCGGGCAGAAGGGCTATGCCGCGCTGATGCAGGCGAAGGAGCAGTTACTGGCCGCTGCGAAGCAGAGCCCGGTGCTGCAGAATGTCTATGCCGAAGGCCTGCCGGAAGCGCCGCAGGTCCAGCTTCTGATCGACCGCGAACAGGCGGCGGCGCAGGGCGTCACCTTCGCCGACATCAACAGCACGATCTCGACCAATCTCGGTTCGGCCTATGTCAACGACTTTCCGAACCGCGGGCGCATGCAGCGCGTCATCGTGCAGGCGGACAGCATCGGCCGCATGAACGCGCAGGACATTTTGAAGTACAACGTCAAGAACAGCCGTGGCGATCTGGTGCCGCTGTCATCGTTCGCGACGATTAAATGGACGGTCGGCCCGACCCAGATCGTCGGCTTCAACTACTATCCCTCGGTGCGCATCTCCGGCGAAGCGAAACCCGGCTACACATCGGGCGATGCGATTGCGGAGATGGAGCGGCTGACCGCGAAGCTGCCGCGCGGCTTCGGCTATGAGTGGACCGGGCAGTCGTTGCAGGAGAAGCTGTCGGGCTCACAGGCGCCGTTCCTGCTCGCGCTCTCGGCGCTGATCGTATTCCTGTGTCTGGCCGCGCTCTATGAGAGCTGGACCATTCCGCTGGCGGTTCTGATGACGGTGCCGCTCGGCATTCTCGGCGCGGTGGTGGCGGCGATGTCGCGCAGCCTGTCGAACGACGTCTACTTCACGGTGGCGCTGATCACGATCATCGGCCTCGCGGCAAAGGACGCGATTCTGATCATCGAGTTCGCCAAGGATCTGCGCGCGAAAGGCACGCCGCTGATGCAGGCGACCATGGAAGCGTGTCATCTGCGCTTCCGCCCCATTCTGATGACGGGTCTCGCGTTCGTCTGCGGCGTGCTGCCGATGGTGATCGCATCAGGCGCCGGCGCCAAGAGCCAGCAGGCGCTCGGCACCACGGTGATGGGCGGCATGATCGCGGTGGTCGTTCTGGCGCTGCTGATGGTGCCGGTGTTCTTCGTCGCGGTGACGAAGTTCTTCTCGAAGAACGAACGTGACGGTGAAGTCACGCCTGAGAAGGGATCGAAGCTGGAGCGGCTGCTCGGGATGTTCCGGCGCAGTCGTTCGGCGCAGACCCCGGCTGGATGAGCGTTCGCAACTAACAGTGTCATTCCGGGTCGCGAGCAACGCGAGCGAGCCCGGAATCCATCTTCGTTATATGTGGATTCCGGATCGGCTCGCTTTGCGAGCCGTCCGGAATGACGGTTACATCGCCTTCACCGGCCGCTGGAATGCGCAGAGGATCGCACCGAGCGCCAGTGCGGCGGTGGAAACGCGCAGCGCGTAGGACAGGCCCATCACGTCGGTGATCGCGCCGGTGACGAACGGGCCGAGCGTCTGGCCGAGGCCGAAGGTGATGGTCATGATGCCGATCACTTTGGCCCATGCGTCCGGCGGATAGTTCAGCCGCGTGAACACGGTGGTGGCGGCCACCACGGGAAAGAACGACAGGCCGAACACGAATGCCGACGCCATCAGCAGCGGCGGCGACGTGCCCAACTGCGCGATGAATGTCCCGAGACAGGTGACGGCGATCATGATCGCGATGGTCGTGCCGCTGTTGCCGCGCGCCATCACGCCGCGCCACAGCCACGATCCTGCGAACGACATCAATCCGATCAGGCACCAGAACGCACTCTGCGCCGCCGCTCCGCCGCCGCCATCGCGGACATAGGCGATCATGAACGTCATGTAGGCGATATAGCCCGCGCCGAACAGAAAATAGCCGGCGAGATAAACCGCGATCGGGCGCAGTGACACCGGTGACGATGCGGCCGATGTTTCGCTGGCCGCGACGTCGATCGGATTGAGCATCAGCGGGATCATCATCAGGGCCGAGATGATGGTCAGCGCCGCCCACACGATCCACCACGAGCCGGGACCGAAGTACTGCAATAGAAACGGAGCGGCGAGGCCCGAGACGATCAGGCCGGTGCCGGGGCCGGTGTAGAACAGGTTCAGCAGCAGCGCGGATTTCATCGGCCGCGATTGCGCGATGGTTGCCGCCAGCGTCCCGCCGCCGACAAAGGTCGTTGCCGCGCCGAGGCCCGACAGCAGGCGTCCGAAGCCGAACACCAGCGCATTGCCCGACAGCGCACAGATTCCGAGTGAGACGACGCAGGCCAGCGCACCGATCCAGACCGAACGGAACACCCCGACGCGGCGGATGAAAGCGGCCGCGCCCAGCGCGCCGGCGAGATAGCCGATGGCGTTGATCGTGTTCATGAAGCCGGCGGTCGAATACGACCAGCCGAGCGAGTCGCGCATGTCCGGCAGCACCAGCGTGTAGCCGAAGCGTCCTATCCCGAGCCCGATGGCCGGCGCCAGCGCGAGGATCAGGATCATGCGCATCGGGCGCGCGAAAGGTGCTGGGTCGGGCGATCTCATGGAAGCTCAGCTCCGGCGGGAGCGGTACATGTGGCAGTTTCCGACCGGCTTGGCCAATGAGATCAGGGCAATGGTGTCTTGCCAATTCTGCAATGGCGTTTTAGCAAGTCGGCGCAAGGCGCAGACATCAACATTCAAGGCAACTCGATCATGGCATCGCACAAACTCCTCCTTCTCCCCGGCGACGGGATCGGCACCGAAGTGATGGCGGAGGTGAAGCGCATCATCGACTGGCTGAACAAGCACGGGTCCTGCTCGTTCGAGACTGAAAGCGGTCTGGTCGGCGGATCGAGCTTTGATGCCGACAAGGTCGCGATCACCGATGCGACCATGGCGCGCGCGCAGGCCGCGGACGCCGTGATCTTCGGCGCGGTCGGCGGACCGAAGTGGGCGGACGTTCCTTATGAAGCGCGTCCGGAAGCCGGCCTGCTGCGTCTGCGCAAGGACATGGCGCTGTTCGCCAACCTGCGCCCGGCGATCTGCTATCCGGCGCTTGCCGAATCCTCCAGCCTCAAGAAGGAGGTTGTCGAAGGCCTCGACATCATGATCGTGCGCGAACTGACCGGCGGCGTGTACTTCGGCGAGCCGAAGACCATCACCGATCTCGGCAACGGCCAGAAGCGCGCCGTCGATACCCAGGTCTACGACACGTATGAAATCGAGCGCATCGCGCGTGTCGCCTTCGACCTCGCGCGCAAGCGCCGCAACAAGATGACGTCGATGGAAAAGCACAACGTCATGAAGAGCGGCGTGCTCTGGAAGGAAGTCGTGACGCAGGTGCATGCGCGCGAATACAAGGACGTCGAGCTTGAGCATCAGTTGGCTGACGCCGGCGGCATGCAGCTCGTGCGCTGGCCGAAGCAGTTCGACGTGATCGTCACCGACAACCTGTTCGGCGACATGCTGTCCGATATCGCCGCGATGCTGACCGGCTCGCTCGGCATGCTCCCGTCGGCCTCACTCGGCGAAGTCGATCCGAAAACCAAAAAGCGCAAGGCGCTGTACGAGCCGGTGCATGGTTCGGCGCCGGACATCGCCGGCAAGGGCATGGCCAATCCGATTGCGATGATCGCGTCGTTCGTGATGGCGCTGCGCTACTCGTTCGATCTGCAGAACGAAGCCGACATGATCGACGCGGCGATTGCCGCGACGCTGGCCAAGGGTCTGCGCACCGCGGACCTCAAGTCGGACGGCGCGACGATCGTTTCCACCTCGCAGATGGGCGAGGCGATTGTGAAGGAACTGGACGCGCTGACGGCGTAAGCCGATCTCTCATTTTGAGATCGCAATCATATTACCGGCCTCCGCGAATGCGGGGACCGGCTTTTTTGATTTACTGGAGTTCCCGCTTTCGCGGCAATAGCGAACGGATGAGCGTTGCTTCAATCGCAGATTTCTGCGGTCATGCTTGCGTGACTACCGAAGCCGGTTCCCCGGCCGATGCGGCATCCCTTACGCAGGGGACGGCAGCCGCCGCTGTCGCAAATAATTTGCCCGGTGGGTTTGGTTTCCGCTGCTTTGGCAGGCTTTGTTGACTCATCCTGCTTCGCCACCGGCGGAGCAGGCTTCTTCACCTCGATCTTCTCGCAGGTGTTGTCGTCGCCGACCTCGTAGCCTGCGCGGCAGGTGATCCTGGTGCACTTGTCGCCGTCAGCCTTGTAGCCCCATTCGCAGACCAGCGGACACACGCGGCCCTGCCTCGCCTTCACCGCGTCAAGTGCATCGGCGCTGGCGAGTTTGATATCGAATTTCGTCTTGGCGTTCTTGTTGAACAGGTCGAGTGATTTCTGGGCTGCTGCGGTCCAATTGCCGTCGGTGGCGCCGGCATAGCAGCCGGCGCGCTTCAGTTCGATCTGCAATTGCTTTGGAACGTCGGCGACAATCACCGGCGCATCCGGCTTCGGTGCGGATTGATCCGGCGTCAGCGCGGCGACAGGTCCGATCGGCTTGTCGTCGCTGGCTTTCTGTTCGGTGGTCTTCTGTTCAGCGGCTTTCTTTTCAGCGGCAAGGCGCGCAGCGTCGGCCACCCTGGCATCTTCGGCAGCTTTTTTATCGGCGGCGGCACGCGCCCGTTCCTCTGCCTTTGCAAGCGCCGCAGCCTTGGCCTTCTCCGCTTCGGCCAGTTTGGCTTCCTCCGCCTTCTTCGCGAGCTCAGCCGCGACGCGCTGCTGCTCGGCCTTGCGGGCAAGTTCTGCGGCCTTGTCCTGTTCGGCTTTCTTCGCGCCTTCTATCGCAAGGCGTGTTTGTTCTTCCTGCGCGGTCTTGGCCTTCTCGGTCGCGGCGAGGCGTGCTTCCTCGGCGGCGAGCTTGTTGCGCTGGGCCTGTGCCAGTTTGGCGTAGAAACTGTCCGGGTAGGTCGCGATGAAGTAGTCCCATGCCTCGCGCGTGCCGACCCGTTCTGCAAGCTCGTAATCGCGGCGCAGGGATGAATTCGGATCCGTCTGTTGCGCGACTGGAGCAGCGGCGACGGCAGGCACGAGCGGCACGTCATTGCCGCCGAGCGAGCCATAGACGAACGGCTCCTGCTTGTTGTTCGTCACTTTCAGCACATCGTCGCGCACGAAGCCGAATGCCTTGCGCAGGTCGAGCCCCGGTTTGACGAGATGTTTCACCAGGGCGGTCGCGAACGGACTGTTCTTGCCTTCGCCGTCGGAAGCGGTCGAACCGGCCTTCGCGGCGAACGCGATCAGTGTGTTCGGATTGGCCGGCTCCACTTTCGCAAGTCCGCGGTTGACCGCGCGCGAGCCGATGGTGCGTTTCATCGTCTTGTTGAACGGGTTGTCGCGGCAGGCATCGAGAATGACGAGGCGAAGGTGCTTTGCCGGATCGGCCGCGACGATGAAACGGTCGAGCGGAAACGCTTCGTCGAGAACATCCGTATCGATTTCGAGTTTCGCATCGACGGGGATCAGATAGTTCGTGCCCTCAAGCTCGATGCCATGGCCCGCATAGTAGATCACCGCCACATCCGCATCGCGGACCTTGTTGCCGAACTCGCGTAGCGTGCGCTTCATTTCGATGCCCGACAGATTCGATTTTGCATCGACGGTATCGAAACCGGCTTTCGTCAGGATGGCCGCGATGGCGGCGGCGTCGTTGGAGGGATTCGTGAGCGGCGCGACGTTCTGATAGTCGGAATTGCCGATCACCAGTGCGACGCGCTTCTCGGCAAGCGCCGGTGTCAGCGCGGCTGTCAGGAAAGTCCATACGAGAAGCAAGCGTCGCATGCGCAAGGCGGCCTCGAAAATCAAAGTCCGGCAAACGTTAAAATATGCCGGAACTCTAGACCGGGGTCTGGCGGACGCAAAGTGCAAAAGCGCATCCGCGGGGGGCGGTTCTCCCGATTGGCCGCAAAACGCCCTGCCACAGTCCCGCCCTTTGGGGCGAGGTTCGTCACCACTTTGCCTTATGCAAATCCGCATAAAAATGCCCGGCTCAGGCCGGGCATTTTGGTGGGGCAAGGTGCCGGAAATCAGTAGAGCGGGAACGGGAACGGTGTGCCGGTGTCCCACTGGTCGCCGAGCGGGCGGCGGCTGGTGTAGAGCCGGTCGATCTGCTGGCCGTAGGAGTAGCCGGGCGGGAAGGCGTAGTCAGTGAACTTGCGCTCGCCGGGCACCACCTCGGTACCGGCATCCAGCCACGAGCGACGCGTGACGTAAACGCGGGTCCGGCCGCGCTGATAGACGCGGTTCTCCGCCCTGCGCGGTGCGCCGTCATAGGTCGGGTCTTCCACCACGACGCGCTTCCGGGTCTGGGCATCGGCGGCACTAACGCCGAGTCCGGCGGTCGCGATCGCGGCCGTGGCCAGCAAAATCGCCAGTGTTTTGGCGCCCGGGTACTTCAAAGCCATTGAATCCTCGTCACATTCCCAATTGCGTCGCACCATACCCGTTTCCATTGCTCCCCCACAAGGACGAATGGGCCACACTTGCCGGAGGATCGTCACTCCCTTGAGAGATAGGGCGGAAAAGCCGCGATTCCAGCCTTCAGAGCCGGCGGGGCGGGCGCGCTGGACGGGTGTCGGTGGTTTGCGAGACCGGCTCGGCACTGCAACGGGCCGAACGCTTCATTCCTTCCTCGAAGAAGGTTTGCGCGGCGGCGGTCGGAAGCACACCCTTCAGTGTGATCTTGTCGATCATGCAGGCCAGGGTATGGAAGTTCGGACGCGCGCCGCTGGCTTCGCAGTACCAGCCCTTGAGATACACGGCGGTGGTGTCGAAGCGGCTGAGATAGGACACGCAGAGCTTGATCTGGCCGTCCGAGTTGATCTGGAAATTCGCGGCGCGGACCGCGCCGAAGCGCGTCTGAAGATCGTAGTAGGTGCTGGAGCCGATATAGGCCGTGCGCAGCAGCGGCCGGAGGCTCGACATTTCATAAGAATAGTCGCGGACCACCGGCGTATCCGGATTGGCCGGCATGTTCACAACCAGCGTGAAGTCGGTGTTGCGATCGTAAACCTGGCCGTATTGCAGGATTTCCTGCCAGCCCGCGTTGAATCGCGCCGAGTTGGCGCTCGGTGACAGCCTCGTGAGTTCGGGCGAATTGATCTGGAACGATGCCTTGGTGCTCACTCTGGATGGCTGATCGAAAAAGCTTGTGACGCGGATAACGACCATGCCGATGAGGGCCAGTACGATCGTCCCGACCGCGTAGAAGGAATAGCGTACCATCTTCCCGGCGTAGGTGCCGAAGGTCGAGATATGGTTGTGATCGAAGGACATTTCAAAATTCCCGAGAGGCAATGTTTCCGATTGATCGTCTCAATCCTGTGTGAGCGGGCCGCGTAATTGCGGAGCGTCGCCGGAGACGATCCAGTTTGCGGAAGCAGTGGCCGTCATTGCGTTGCAGGTGTCGCGTTTCAGTTCGGCGCGCGCGAACAGTTCGGCCATCTTCGGATCGTTCCCCGCCGACAGCAGGGTCAGCCGGTTCAGCGTGCAGCCGAGAAATGCCCGCTGCGCGGCCAGCGAATCGGCCTGACACGACCATCCGCTCACCCTGACGCTCGGGCTGGAAAAGGTTTTCACAAAGCCCAGGCAGTTCTGCCTGGCAGGCAGGGCGGCCCCGCTCAATCGGAGCAGGGAGAGGCGGCCGAATTTGGTGTCCACGAAGCCGGCAGGTTCGACCTCGGCGGCCCGTCCTCCGGCCATCCGGACTGCGACATCGGCATCAGCCGCCGCAAACGCATCCAGTTCGCCGCCGGGGCGGTAAATCTCGATTTCTGCCGTCGGCGCTTCGCCGGCATGGGCGGCCCAGCGCAGGATGTCCTTGCGGCCGCCTTCGGGATGCCGCAAGATCTCATAAGCATCTGTTCTGTCAGACAAATCCAGCTTGCTGATGGCAAAGGCCGGATGCGGCCTGCTGGCCTGCGTCCAGCTTGGAAGCACGGGAAGGCCAGCCTCGGCCGCGCCCGGCTCGGTGGACACCAGATCCACGGCAAGGACCGCCAGCACCGCCAGGCCGCAGAGATAGGCCAGGATACGCACCGCGACCGCGCTGCATTCGTCCGCAAAGCTGCGCAGCGCCGGGTGAATTCCTGACATGTTCGGCAGGGGCTGGTCGAGCAGGATCGGGCTCATATCTGACTCGGCGGACGTTCTGTTCCGTTGTGATAACGGGAACGAGCTTCCGCCGTGGTCATGGTCGCGAAGACCCTCCTGCCACTTGACGTCACCTGCCCCCGCAGTTGCTTCTGCGTTGTATTTGGGCCGTTTTTCGCATAGAAGCGCTGCCTCTTCCCTTTCTACAGACAGCGAGGGCGAGGCATTTTTCTTCGGAGAGTCAACGATGGGTTACAAGGTTGCGCTAGTTGGAGCGACCGGCAATGTGGGCCGGGAGATGCTCAACATCTTGGACGAACGCAGTTTTCCCGCTGACGAGGTGGTCGCTTTGGCCTCCCGCCGCAGCATGGGCGTCGAAGTGTCCTATGGCGACCGCACCCTGAAATGCAAAGCGCTCGAACATTACGATTTTAGCGATGTCGATATCTGCCTGATGTCGGCCGGCGGCGCGGTGTCCAAGGAATGGTCGCCGAAGATCGCAGCCGCGGGCGCTGTCGTGATCGACAATTCGTCGACGTGGCGGATGGATCCGGACGTTCCGCTGATCGTGCCGGAAGTGAATGCCGATGCGGTCACCGACTTCCGCAAGAAGGGCATCATCGCCAATCCGAACTGTTCGACCGCGCAGCTCGTCGTCGCGCTGAAGCCGCTGCATGATGCGGCGAAGATCAGGCGCGTCGTGGTCTCGACCTATCAGTCGGTGTCGGGCGCGGGCAAGGATGCGATGGACGAACTGTTCTCGCAGACCAAGGCCGTCTACACCAACGACGAACTGGTCAATAACAAATTCCCGAAGCGGATCGCCTTCAACGTCATCCCCCAGATCGATGTGTTCATGGAGGATGGCTACACGAAGGAAGAGTGGAAGATGATGGCGGAGACCAAGAAGATTCTTGATCCCAAAATCAAGCTCACGGCCACCTGCGTGCGCGTGCCGGTGTTCGTGGGCCATTCGGAAGCTGTGAACATCGAGTTCGAGAATCCGATCTCCGCCGATGAAGCACGCAACATTCTGCGTACTGCGCCGGGCTGTCTCGTGATCGACAAGCGCGAGCCGGGCGGCTACGTCACGCCGTACGAATCCGCCGGCGAGGACGCCACCTACATCAGCCGCATCCGCGAGGATGCGACGGTGGAGAACGGCCTCGTGCTGTGGTGCGTCTCGGACAACCTGCGCAAGGGCGCCGCGCTGAACGCTGTTCAGATCGCGGAATGTCTGGTCAACCGCAAGCTGTTGCAGCCGAAAAAGAAGGCGGCCTGAGCCGCCTGATGTGAGCAGAAAAACGGGGCCGGGAATCAGGATGACAAGCGAGCCATCTGAGCACCGGCCCTCTACTGCGGAATACCGGCCAAATCCAAAGCTGAAGCGTGCGGAGCACGCATTTGAATCCCTGCTGTTCAACAGCCGCTGGCTGATGGCTCCGTTCTATCTCGGCCTCGTCATCAGTCTCCTCGTGCTGCTGTTTAAGTTCGTTGCGCTGCTGGTCGAGTTTATCGCTCACGCCACCCTGGCAAAGGAATCCGACATCATTCTCGGCGTGCTGTCGCTGATCGATGTGTCGCTGACCGGCAATCTGGTTCTGATCGTGGTGTTCTCGGGCTACGAGAATTTCGTCTCGCGGATCGATCCGCGCGGCCATCCCGACTGGCCGGAATGGATGACCAAGGTCGACTTCGCCGGGCTGAAGCAGAAGCTGCTGGCCTCGATCGTCGCGATCTCGGCGATTCAGGTGCTCAAGGCGTTCATGAATATCGATGTGGCATTCGACGCCCAGAAGCTCGCCTGGCTCGCCGGAATCCATCTCGTGTTTGTCGTCTCGACCCTCTTGATCGTGTGGTCGGACAGGCTCGGCGATCACGGGGCGTCGAACAAGGCCGGCCATTAAGCCGGCCTGTGCTCGGCTCAGGACACCAGCGCGCTGTGATAGACGCGGCTGAATTCGTTCGTGCTCTGGTCGACGATGGACAGCGAGCCTTCCGCGACGCCGAAATAGGCGCCGTGAAGCTGCAGCTCGCCGCTCTCGACGCGGTTCTTCACGAACGGAAATGTCATGAGGTTTTCCAGGCTGCGCAGAATCGCCGCCTTTTCAATCCTCGTGACGAATTGCTGCATCGTTTCGTGGTCGCGCTGCGAGACCGTCTCGCCTGGCTTGACGAACATCGACATCCATTTGCCGATGAAGTCGCCGGGGGACAGCGGCGCGCTGTCATCGACAAAAGCGCGAATGCCGCCGCACTGCGCATGCCCCAGCACGACGATGTGCTTTATCTTCAGGACCTGATTGGCATATTCCAGCGCGGCCGAGACGCCGTGGGCGTTGCCGTCAGGCTGGAACACGGGCACGAGATTGGCGACGTTGCGAACGACGAACAGTTCGCCCGGTCCGGCATCGAAAATCACCTCCGGCGAAACGCGGGAATCGCAACAGCCGACCACCATCACCTCGGGGGATTGCCCCTTTTGCGACAATTCACGGTAGCGCGACTGTTCGGTGGGCAGGCGCTGGGTGACAAAGGTCTGGTATCCGGCGAGCAGGTGTTCGGGAAACGGTGACATGGGGAGCCTCGCAAAATCGTCTCAGGTTGGTTCGCTAGTCCGCAACGTTTTCTCGGTCCGCCCGGTCTGTGGACCTACGAACCAAGCTGGCATCATCATTTTCCAGCGCCCTTATTGAAATCCAGAGTTCGCCGTGGCGTGTGCCGCGAGACCAACTGCGGATTCAGGACACTGGTGGCTAACCTAGGAGAGCAATCCGAACAAGCCTTTCGGGCGCGGGACGGAAATGCTACTCAGGGTGCTTCCCCAATGGAAACCAGACCATGATCCACCCGCGCCGCAGTGTTCTGTTCATGCCCGGCTCGAATGCCCGGGCGCTCGACAAGGCGCGGAACCTTCCCTGCGATGGGGTCATCCTCGACCTTGAGGACTCGGTGGCGCCCGACGCCAAACCGATGGCGCGCGATCAGATCGCGCAAGCTGTCGCCGCGGGAGGCTTCGGCAAGCGTGAGATCATTATCCGCATCAACAATCTCGAGTCGCCATGGTGGGAAGACGATCTGACCATGGCTGCTCATGCCAAGCCTGACGGGATTCTGGTCCCGAAGATTTCCCGTCCGGCCGACATCAAGAGACTGGAGGAGCGCCTTCGCACGCTCAAGGCCGATCCCGGCATCGTGCTGTGGGCGATGATCGAGTCCCCGCTTGGCGTTCTGTCGGCGCAAGAGATTGCCGCAACCGCGCGTGACGGCGACAAGCGTCTTGCCGGATTTGTCATGGGACCGAACGACATCGCGCGCGAGACGCGGATGCGGATGCTGCCGGGCCGCGTCGCCATGCTGCCGCTGTTCGCGCATTGCATTCTCGCGGCGCGGGCCTATGGCCTTGAGATTCTCGACGGTCCCTACAACGACATCAGCGACGTGGCCGGTTTCGCGAAGGAGTGCGCGCAGGGCCGCGACATGGGCTTCGACGGAAAGACGCTGATCCATCCCGGCCAGATCGATGCCGCCAATGCCGCCTACACACCGCCGGCGGAAGAGATTGCCCGTGCGCGCAAGATCATGGGTGTGTTCGATCTACCGGAGAACGCGAACAAGGGCGTGGTTCAGCTTGATGGCCAGATGGTCGAGCGTCTGCACGTCGAGATGGCCAAGCGCACCATTGCGATTGCGGATGCGATTGCCGCGCTGAAGGCGAGCTGAAGTCAGGAACATTGAGATCGTCATGCCCGGGCTTGTCCCGGGCATCCACGTCTTACCTGTCCGAGAAGCCCAAAACGTAGATGGCCGGGACAAGCCCGGCCATGACTTAGTCTATCAATTCGTTTTGAATTACAGCCACGGGCGCTCGGCCTTTTCCTTCGCCTCGAACATGTCGATCGACTTGCCCTTTTCCATGGTCAGGCCGATGTCGTCGAGCCCGTTCAGCATGCAGTGCTTGCGGAAGGGATCGATCTCGAACTTGATCGTGCCGCCGTCGGGGCCGCGGATTTCCTGCTTCTCAAGATCGACCGTCAGCGTGGCGTTGGAGCCGCGGTCGGCGTCGTCGAACAGCTTGTCGAGTTCTTCGTGGCTGACGCGGATCGGCAGGATGCCGTTCTTGAAACAGTTGTTGTAGAAAATGTCGCCGAACGATGTCGAGATGATGCAGCGGATGCCGAAATCGCCGAGCGCCCATGGCGCGTGCTCGCGGCTCGAGCCGCAACCGAAGTTGTCGCCGGCCACCAGGATCTTCGCCTTACGGTAAGACGGTTTGTTGAGCACGAAATCGGGATTCTCGCTGCCGTCGTCCTTGTAGCGCTGCTCGGAGAACAGTCCCTTGCCGAGGCCGGTGCGCTTGATGGTCTTGAGATACTGCTTCGGGATGATCATGTCGGTGTCGACGTTGATGATCTTCAGGGGCGCCGCGACGCCTTCGAGTGTCGTAAACTTGTCCATGATGTTCCCGTGAACCGGATGCAATTTGAGCTGTTCTAAATATACCATCATCGCCGTCAAGGCTATGCGCTGAGGGAGGACACATCATGAACGCCATGCGCTGCGGCCGCCTGCCGGAGCTGGTTTTTCTGGCGGGAATGATGGTTTTGCTGATGCCTCTGGGCGACGCTCATGCTGAGATGTGGTGCATACGCGATTTCGGCAGCGACAGGCCCGTCTGCATATTCGCCACGGCGCGGGATTGCACGTCGGCTGCGGTGATCCGGGGCGGCATCTGTGAACGCGAGTCGCTCGTGTCCCGAAAACCGGCGCCACGGATCAGGTGACGGCCGCCTCGATCGCTTCCATGTCGTCATCTGAGAGGCCGAAATGGTGGCCGATCTCATGCACCAGAACATGTGTCACGACATGACCCAGAGTTTCGTCGTGTTCGGCCCAGTAATCGAGGATGGGACGGCGGTAGAGCCAGATCATGTTCGGCATGGGTGCAATATCGCCGCTTGAGCGAAATGGCAGCCCGACCCCCTGGAAGAGACCGAGCAGATCGAATTCGCTCTCGGCCCCCATCTCCTTGAGAACGTCCTCCGTTGGGAAGTCATCGATCTGGATAATCAATCCCTCGCAGAGATCGCGAAAGTGTTTTGGCAGCCGCGCGAAGGCGTCATGCGCGATCGCTTCCATGTCTTCAAGGGTGGGGGATTTTGCAGTTGGCCACATCGCTCCTGTTTAAAGGGCTTGTCCACCGGGGCCAAGGGTTTCGAAGAGCGCTTCAAAGGGGGGTGGCATGACGCTGAACTCCCCCTCAATTTGCGTGTTCATGGTGTTGACGGGCGCGCCTCAATCGGAGACGTTGCCGCCCATAGATTGAACTTATGGATACGGGACGGCGCTTCATGACGCGGGCAAGGATTTCGGCCATTCTGATGGGCCTCTTTGCAGGCCTGATTGTTTGGGCGTTGCCGGGTATGGCGCAGGCTCAATCTGCTTCGACGGCTGTCCATCATGGGCTGACCGCCGAGGAATTTTCCGCGCAGAGCCGTGAGGTCATTCGCCGCACGCCGCGCCGCATCCGGATTTATCGCGGCTCGAACTATCCCGGTCCGAACTCCAAGCGCGTCTGCAATGCGCACTACGAGCAGGAGTATCGCCCGAGCGGAACGGTGATCGTGCCGCGCATGAACTGCTATTGGAGCGGCTGACTTTCGGCGAGCGGTTCAGTTTTTTCTGAATGTGCCGATCGTCGTCGGCGAATACCGTCGCACACAATCCATCGATACCAGTTGTCATCGTCGCCTGCGGCGCCATGCCGCGCGAGCAAATCTGTTCATCAATGCGGCGCAGACATTCAGCACGCATTCACATCCTCCTTCTTAGCCTGATGCAAACGAACTTCGGACAGAAACACGCGCCGGAATTCGTTCCAGATCATGAGGAGAGAGTGTTCATGAAGATGAATGTCAGAACGATTTTTGGTCTCGCAGCCGTCGCCGGGCTGCTCGCGGTTGCGGTGCCCACGGGCGGCGCGCAGGCGCTGTCGCTGATGAATCCGGCTGCGAGTTCATCCGCCAGGCAGGCATCCGAGCCCATGACGACGCAAGTTCATTGGCGTCGGCATCATCACCACCGCTGGCATCGTCACCACGGTTGGCGCCGCCATCACGGCTGGCACCATCACCACGGCTGGCGGCATCATCGTCGCCATCACTGGTATTAAGTTAAAGCTTCGATCACCATGCGGTTTGACCGGAATTGATCAAATCCGCGCGTCATGATCTTGCTCCAAACTCGACGTCATCCTTATTTAGACAGGGCCACCGCTACGGCCCTGTCTGGTTCGCAGGGCTAACGCAGGCCATTGGCGGATGGATGAACGTAAATCGGTGATGCGCGTTATCTTTAACGTGTCGAGCAACGATTGGAGGAGAACTGCAATGAGAAAGCTTGTGGGAGCCGCGGCGGTTGCTGCCGCTCTTTCGATTGCCGGCTGGATGTCGCTTGCACCTGCGAGCGCCGCATCACCGGCCACAACGGCATCGCGTGACGCGCGTCCGGCGGAAGCCCAGCCGACGGATGTCAGCGCGCGCCGCCGCTATTATCGGCGCTATGGCTATTACGGCCCGCGTTACTACAGACCGTACTATCGACCATATTACCGGCCCTACTACAGGCCGTATTACGGCTATGGTTACGGCTATCGTCCGTACTATCGCCCCTATTATTATCGGCCGGCCTATTACCGGCCTTACGGCTACGGCTATCCGTACGGCGGCTATGGATACGGCTATGGCGGTCCCCGTTTCTATGGACCTGGCCTCAGCATCGGCTTCGGCTGGTAAATCTGGTGCCAGCAAAACAAAACAGGCGCTCGAAAGAGCGCCTGTTTTTATTTGACCGGTCGATAGCGATGCGAACGGTTCAGGTCGAATGCCATTCGCGGATATCGACGAAGTGTCCGGCGATCGCCGCGGCCGCGGCCATCGCGGGCGACACCAGATGGGTGCGGCCCTTGAAGCCCTGACGGCCTTCGAAGTTGCGGTTCGAGGTCGAGGCGCAGCGCTCTTCCGGTGCGAGCTTGTCGGGGTTCATCGCAAGGCACATCGAGCAGCCTGGCTCACGCCACTCAAAACCGGCCTTGATGAAGATCTTGTCGAGACCTTCGGCTTCGGCCTGCTCCTTCACAAGGCCCGAGCCCGGCACGATCATCGCATTGAGGTTGCCGTTGACGGTGTGACCGGCGACGACCTTCGCGGCGGCGCGCAGATCCTCGATGCGTCCGTTGGTGCATGAGCCGATGAAGATGCGGTCGAGCTTGATGTCGGTGATCTTGGTGCCGGGCTTCAGCCCCATGTAGTCGAGCGCGCGCTGCTTGGACAAACGCTTGGCTTCGTCCTCGATCTTGGCAGGATCTGGCACAAAGCCTGAAATCGACACGACGTCCTCAGGCGAGGTGCCCCAGGTCACGATCGGCGGCAGCTTGGCCGCGTCGAGACGAATCTCGTGATCGAAGTGTGCGCCCTCATCGGTGCGCAGCGTATCCCAGTAGCGAAGCCCGGCTTCCCATGCAGCGCCGGTCGGCGCCATCGGACGGCCCTTGAGGAATTCGTAAGCCTTTTCGTCGGGCGCGATGAGGCCGGCGCGCGCGCCGCCTTCGATCGACATGTTGCAGACCGTCATGCGGCCTTCCATCGACAGCGAACGGATCGCGTCGCCGGCGTATTCCAGCACGTAACCGGTGCCGCCCGCGGTGCCGATCTCGCCGATAATGGCAAGGATGATGTCCTTTGCGGTCACGCCGTCCGGCAGCTTGCCGTCGACGGTGGCGCGCATGTTCTTCGCCTTCTTCTGGATCAGCGTCTGGGTGGCGAGCACATGCTCGACCTCGGACGTGCCGATACCATGGGCCAGCGCGCCGAATGCGCCGTGCGTCGAGGTATGGCTGTCGCCGCAGACAATCGTCGTGCCGGGCAGCGTGAAGCCCTGCTCGGGGCCGATCACATGCACGATGCCCTGACGCTTGTCGTACTCGTTGAAGTATTCGACACCGAACTCGCGTGCGTTCTCGGCGAGTGTCGCGATCTGTTCGGCGCTTTCCGGATCGGGATTGGGTTTCGAGCGATCGGTGGTCGGAACGTTGTGATCGACCACGGCCAGGGTCTTCTGCGGCGCGCGAACCTTGCGGCCGGTATTGCGCAATCCTTCAAACGCCTGCGGCGACGTGACCTCGTGGACAAGATGCCGGTCGATGTAGAGCAGACAGGTGCCGTCGGGCTGCTCATCAACCAGATGGTCATTCCAGATCTTGTCGTAGAGAGTGGTCGCTTTGGCCATTTTGGGTTGTCCGAATTGGTGTTTGCAGGCCTTTGGGGCCGCTGGTAATCGCCTCCGCCCTTTTTACTCGCTTAACAGGACAGGGGAAAGTATCCTGACCACATAATAGCCTATGCAGGATCGCACAATGACCGCACGCCCGCCGGTAGCACCCTATCTCACCGTCTCACCTGCCGCCGGAGCGATCGCTTTTTACACTGCGGCGTTCGATGCCAAGCAGAAGGCGCTGATGCCTGCGATGGACGGCCTGCGCATCCTGCACTGCGAACTCGAGATCAACGGCGGCGCGCTGTTCCTGTCCGACGCGTTTCCCGAATTCGGCACCGCACGGATGCCGCTGCCCGGCGAGCCGGTGACGATGTCGGTCAGTCTCGAATTCGCGACCGCCGACGAAGTCGACGAAGTCTTCTCGCGCGCCACCAAGCTCGGTGCGAAAGGCGAGGTGACACCGACCTATTCGTTCTGGGGCACGCGAACCGCGATCCTGCGCGATCCGTTCGGCCATCGCTGGATCATGAACGGGCCGCTGACGCAGAAGTAGGCGCTGCCGGCTCCGTTACCGAAAATAAAAAAGCGCGGTGATGCACCGCGCTTTTTTTAAATCATCGAAAGTTGCGCGATTACTCGCCCGAAGCAGCCTGACGGTTGTCCTGCTTCTCGACAATGCGCGCCGACTTGCCGCGCAGACCGCGCAGGTAATACAGCTTGGCGCGACGCACCTTGCCGCGGCGCACGAGCTTGATCGAGTCGATCATCGGCGAGTAGATCGGGAACACGCGCTCCACGCCTTCGCCGTACGAAATCTTGCGGACGGTGAAGCTCTCGTGAATGCCGCCGCCGTTGCGGCCGATGCAGACGCCTTCATACGCCTGCACGCGCGAACGCTCGCCTTCGACAACCTTGACGTTGACGATCACGGTGTCACCCGGTCCGAAATCCGGAATCGTCTTTCCGGCGGAAAGCTTTTCAAGCTGCTCCTTGTCGAGCTCCTGAATGATGTTCATCGCAAAACTCCATCGGCGGCGCGCCCGGAAGGGGCTGCGCGGAAATTCGTATCCAGCATCTGCACGGATTGGCCGGTGCTATACGCCAAAGCCGTCCGGTTGTCACCCTTTTGTCGTGTCTTTTCGTACGCCGGGTGCGATGTTTTGAGTGGCCGTTTGAACGGTCTTGGTCGCCCAGAGGTCCGGCCGCCGGGTTCGGGTCAGGGCTTCGGCCTGCGCCCGCCGCCAGGCCTCGACCTTGGCGTGATCGCCGGACACCAGCACATCCGGGATGGTCCGGCCCTCAAATTCCTGCGGCCGGGTATACTGGGGGTATTCCAGTAGTCCGTCCGAGAAACTCTCGTCGGTTCCAGAGCTTAGCTTCCCCATGACGCCCGGCAGAAGGCGCACGCAGGCGTCTATGAGGGCCAGGGCAGCGATTTCTCCCCCGGAGAGGACATAGTCCCCCAGAGAGATTTCCTCGAGCCCACGGGCCTCGATGACCCGCTGATCAATCCCCTCGAAGCGCCCGCAGACGATCAGCGGGCCGGGCCCGGAAGCGAGCTCCATGACCTTTTTCTGGGTCAGGGGGGTGCCGCGGGGGCTCATCAGCAGGCGCGGGCGTTCGGGGGCAATCTGGGCGGCATCGATCGCCGCTGCCAGCACATCGGCGCGCAGCACCATGCCGGGGCCGCCCCCGGCCGGGGTGTCATCGACGCTGCGATGCTTGTCGGTGGCGGCGTCGCGAATGTCGCGGGCCTCCAGTGCCCAGACGCCCGATGCCAGCGCCTTGCCCGCAAGGCTGACGCCGAGCGGGCCGGGAAACATTTCCGGAAACAGCGTGAGCACGGTGGCGCGCCACATGGTCGGGTATCCCGGTTCAGATGTCCGCGTCGGACGGAGAATCGCCTTCAATCTCTTGCGGCATCACGATCACCACATGGCCGCCGCCGAGATCCACCATCGGTACCACCGCATCGGTAAACGGCAGCAGCAATGTCGGCCCCTGCGGCGGCGCGATTTCGATGATGTCGCCGGCGCCGAAATTATGGATCGCGAGCACCTTGCCGATCGCGGTGCCTGCCGGATCGAGCGCGCGCAGTCCGATCAGGTCGGCGTGATAGTATTCGCCTTCGTCCGTCTCGGGCAGCTTGTCGCGGGAAATATAAAGCTCAAGGCCATTGATGCGCTCGGCATCTTCGCGGGTCGTGATGCCCTTGAGCACTGCAACCAGATGATCCTTGGCAATCCGGGCGCGCACCACTTCAAACTGACGCACGCCGTCTTTGGTCGAGAGCGGCCCGTAATCGATCACCGCCATCGGATCTTCGGTGAACGGCCACAGCCGCACCTCGCCGCGCACACCGTGCGCGGCGCCGATTCTTGCAACGCAGATTTGCGCTGCTTTTGTCATGAGAACGCTTATGCCTTGGCGGCGGCTTCAGCGTTGGCCTTGCGCTCCTTGCGCGGCACGGCCTTCTCAGGGTTCTTGCGCGGCTCACGCTTCTTCACGCCAGCGGCGTCGAGGAAGCGCATCACGCGGTCCGACGGCTGCGCGCCCTTGGCGAGCCAGGCCTTGACCTTGTCCATGTCGAGCTTGAGGCGGGTCTCGTTGTCCTTCGGCAGCAGCGGGTTGAAGTGGCCGAGACGCTCGATGAAGCGGCCATCGCGCGGAAAGCGCGAGTCGGCGACGACGACGTGATAGACCGGACGCTTCTTGGTGCCTGCGCGTGCGAGGCGGATAACGACTGACATTTAGTTCTCCGTTGGTGTGTTTGAATGTCGTGAAAACTGTTCGGCTATTTCTTCTTGCCGATCCCCGGAAATCCGCCGAGGCCCGGCAGGGTTGGTTTTCCATGACCCGGCAGGCCTGATCCTGGAAGATTTGGAAAATCTTTCGGCAGCGATGGCGCGCCTTGCGGAATTCCGCCCGGCATCTTCGCAGCCAATTCCTTCATCGCATCGGCTGACGGCATTCCGTTGCCGCCAAAGCCCATCGCCTGCGCCATGCCCGCGAGCGGGCCGCGCTTGCCCTGACCCATGGCCTTCATCATGTCGGCCATGTTCCGGTGCATCTTGAGCAGCTTATTGACTTCCTCGACCTTGAGGCCCGCGCCGGCGGCAATGCGCTTCTTGCGGCTGGCCTTGAGGATGTCGGGATTTTTGCGCTCTTCGCGCGTCATGGAATCGATCACCGCCATCTGACGCTTCACGACCTTGTCGTCGAGGTTCGCGGCGGCGATCTGGTTCTTCATCTTGGCGATGCCGGGCATCATGCCCATCAGGCCGCCGAGGCCGCCCATGGTCTGCATCTGCTGCAATTGGTCGCGCAGGTCGGCAAGGTCGAACTTGCCCTTGCGCATCTTCTCGGCGACACGCGCGGCCTTCTCGGCGTCGATATGCGCCGCTGCTTTTTCAACGAGCGAGACGACGTCGCCCATGCCGAGAATGCGGCCCGCGATACGCGAGGGATAGAAGTCTTCCAGCGCGTCGGTCTTTTCGCCGGTGCCGATCAGCTTGATCGGCTTGCCGGTGACGGCGCGCATCGAAAGCGCAGCGCCGCCGCGGCCGTCGCCGTCGACGCGGGTCAGCGCAATGCCCGTGAGTCCGACACGCTGATCGAATGCGCGCGCGAGATTGACGGCGTCCTGACCGGTGAGAGAATCGGCGACGAGCAGGATTTCATGCGGTTTCGCAGCGGCTTTCACCTCCGCTGCTTCCGTCATCATCTCTTCATCAAGGGTGGTGCGGCCCGCGGTGTCGAGCAGCACGATGTCGTAGCCGCCGAGCTTGCCGGCCTGCAACGCACGCTGCGCGATCTGCACCGGCTTCTGGCCTGCCACGATGGGCAGCGTCTCGATGGATAGATCGCGGCCGAGCACGGCGAGCTGTTCCTGCGCGGCGGGGCGATAGACGTCGAGCGACGCCATCAGAACTTTTTTCTTGTCGCGCTGGGTGAATCGGCGCGCCAGCTTCGCGGTGGTGGTGGTTTTGCCAGAGCCCTGCAGGCCGACCATCATGATTGCGACGGGCGCGGGCGCATTGAGGTCGATGAGCTGGTCTTCGGAGCCGAGGGTTGCGACCAGTTCGTCGTGAACGATCTTCACGACCATCTGGCCCGGCGTCACCGACTTGACGACGGTGGCGCCGATCGCCTGCTCGCGCACCCGCTCGGTAAAGGAGCGAACCACTTCGAGCGCGACGTCGGCCTCAAGCAGGGCGCGGCGGATTTCGCGCATGGCGGCATCGACATCGGCCTCCGAGAGCGCGCCGCGCCCCGTCAACCGGTCGAGTATGCCTCCAAGTCGTTCCGACAGATTGTCGAACATCGCGGCCTTACCTGTTGCTCCCGAAGGAGATGGAATTCCAAACACGACGGCGCCCGAGGGCGCACAGCGCTGTCGGGCGTTGGCCTCCGGCATCCGGTGCCGGGCGGCGGGTCGAAAAGAAAATCTTTCCGAGAAGTGCCGGGGTTAAACCGCCCAAAGGCCGAAAAGTCAAGAAAAGACCGAAAAATGCTGATTCTGGGGCGGGTTGCACTGTCCCTTCCGGGAACCTAATTGTTGCCCGGCAGGCCATTTCCGGCCTTTTGGACCCCATGAACGTCACCCGTCGCCGCCTTTTTGGCCTGCTTGCCGGTGCCGCGGTCGCGGTGGGCCTCCCGTCCGTCTGGATTTCCCGCATGAAAACCTATCCCGGCCCGCCCTCCGATCATTTCGACGGAACCTATTTCTTCGACCCCGACGGCTCGCCGCCGAAGAAGCTCTGGGAGGTGCTGCGCTGGCAGATCACCAAGCAGGCGGCAAAATGGCCCGAGCGCGCCCCGTCGCCCTATGCCGATACGCCGCCGCAGCAGGTCAACGGCAGCAAGGTGCGGTTCTCCTATGTCGGCCACGCAAGCTGGTTGATCCAGACCGCAGGCCTCAACATTCTGGTCGATCCGGTGTGGTCGGAGCGCGCATCGCCGGTGGCCTTCGCGGGTCCGAAACGCGTCAACGATCCCGGCATCGATTTCGACAAGCTGCCGCCGATCGATGTGGTGCTGGTGTCGCACGGACATTACGATCATCTCGATGCGCGAACCTTGTCACGGCTCGCCGCGAAATTCTCGCCGCGTGTGATCACGCCGCTCGGCAACGATGTGACGATGACGTCGAACGACAGCGCCATCCGCGCCGAAGCGTTCGACTGGAACGAGCGGGTTGAGATCGGCAACGGTGTCGCTGTCACCCTGGTGGCGACACGCCACTGGACCGCGCGCGGACTGTTCGATCGCAACAAGGCGCTGTGGGCGAGCTTCGTGCTGGAGACACCGGCCGGGAAACTCTACCTCGTCGGCGACTCCGGCTACGGCACTGGCACGCACTTTCGCCGCGTTCGCGACGCGCACGGGCCGCTGCGCGCGGCGATCCTGCCGATCGGCGCCTACGAGCCGCGCTGGTTCATGCGCGATCAGCATATGAACCCCGAGGATGCCGTGAAAGCGCTCGCCGATTGCGGAGCCGAGATGGCGCTGGCGCATCATCACGGCACGTTTCAGCTCACGGACGAAGCCATCGACGCGCCGGTCAATGATCTGGCGACGGCGCTCGATGCAGCCGGCGTTGCGCGCGACAGGTTTGTCGCGCTCAAGCCCGGTCAGGTGTTCGAGATTTAGCCGGTTTTACTGGGCTTTCGGTTTGAGCTCGTAAGACACGCTCACCGAGACACGCAGCGTTTCCTGGCCCTGCGCCACTGGCGCGGACGCGGCCATATCTGCCGCCATCTTGCGATACGGCACAGGACCCGGCGCGGTTTCTTCCGAGATGCTGATCGGCGCGCCGAGCGAGATGTTGGCGGCCTTTGCATAGATTTCAGCCTTGCGCCGTGCATCCGCGATGGCTTCGGAGCGCGCGTCGTCCAGCAGTTTCGACGCCTTCGACACCATGAAGCTGATGCCGCTGATCTCGTTGGCGCCGGAGCCCACCAGGACGTCGATGGTGTCGGCGACCTTGGCGATGTCGCGAATGGTCACGGTGACGCGATTGCTGGCGCGATAACCGGTGATTTGGAATGGCGCGTTGGGATTGCGGCCCGGTGTGCTCTGCGGCGACAGCGACAGGCGCGAGGTTTGAATGTCCTTTTCGGCGATGCCAGCGTTTTTCAGCGCCTGCAGGACGCCGCCCATCGCCTTGTTGTTCGCCTCAGAAGCCTCGCGCGCGGTCTTGGCTTCGGTGGTCACGCCGCTGTCGATCTGCGCCAGGTCCGGCGGCACGGAGATCGAGGCTTCGCCGGTGACTGAGACCGTCGGCGGCAGGGACTGTCCGAACGCGGACGATGCCATGGTGGCGATGGCGATCGCGGCGATAACGGTGCGGGCACGCATTTATGAAACTCCAGTTTTTTATTTGAGCGGCAAGTTTTACTTGAGCGGGACGTAGACGTTGATGACGAGGTTGTCTTCCGTCGTCGTCAATGGATCGGTGATGTACTCCTCGATGAACGTGTCCTTGGCCTCCAGTTTCTTTTCGTCGAGGTGGTTAGTGATCGCCTCATAGGTATTGTCCATGTTGTCGTACGAACCACGATGGACAAATTTCAGCGTCGGGCCCTCGGGCGACGTGCCGATGCTCATGCCCTTGGCGAGGTTCTTCGGATCCTGTTCGACCGGAATTTCGGCCTGATAGGTGAAGCCCGCATCGTCGGTCGAGGTGTATACGATCAGGGACGATCCCCCGGGCTTGATGCCCTGTTTGTCCAAAAAGCCCGATAGCGTTTTCAGGGACCCGACCAGCGTCTCGAACGCATTGTCCCAGGTCGCGCTGCCTCGCAGGATCACGACTTTCTTCGCGGTCAAAGTCTGCTGCTCGCCGAAAGGATCGGCAGTTTTCACATTCGGCACGGCGGGAGCCGCGGGAGCCTCTGCCGCGGGAGGCGGAGGCGTTGCCGGCGCGGCGGGTGTTTGCGCAGTCGTCGGCGGAGTGTCTGCTGCCGGCGGAGATGCCGGGGGTGCCGTTGAGGCGGGCGCCGCAGGCGCGGCCGGAGCTGTTGTCTCAGGCGCTGCCGGTGCAGCCGACGGCGCTGGAGCCGGGGACGCCGGAGGGACCGCCGTGGCCGCGGTGTTGGACGGGGGTGACTGGACCGGACCCGTAACCGACCCCATCGGCAGCTTGAACCAGACTGCTGCCGCGACGACCAGCGCCATGGCGACCAAAACGGTTACGCGGGTATTCGTCATTCATGGTCTCCGAAGCGTCAGCGGGGTAAATGTTGTCCGGCGGCGAAGCGGACACAGGTTACCACGAACCGCTCGGAACTGGCATGCGTTCCAAACTGGGCAATCGCGAGGCAGCACCGATGCTCTGGTCAAGTCGCCTGTCATTCGCCATATAGCGGGGGATCATGAGCACGCTCGCCAACCATAGCTTTGCCAAGATGAACGGCATCGGCAACGAGATCGTCGTTGTCGATCTGCGCGATTCTGCCGCGACCATTACCCCCGATGAGGCGCGGGCCGTCGCGTCCCCCGCGGGCGTGCCCTACGACCAGTTGATGGTACTGCATGCGCCGCGCGTTCAGGGCACCAGCGCTTTCATCCGTATTTACAACAATGACGGCTCGGAAGCCGCGGCCTGCGGCAACGGCATGCGCTGCGTCGCGCGGCAGGTGTTCGAGGAAACCGGCAAGAACGCACTGACCTTTGAGACCCGCGCGGGCTTGTTGAATTGCTGGCAGGGTCCGTCGCCCGATCTTTATACCGTCGACATGGGTGTGCCGAAGTTCGGCTGGCAGGACATTCCGCTGGCCGAGGAATTCCGCGACACCCGCTACATCGAATTGCAGATCGGGCCGATCGACGCGCCGATCCTGCATTCGCCGTCCGTGGTCAGCATGGGCAATCCTCACGCAATCTTCTGGGTCGAGGATATCCATGCCTACGACCTCGAACGGTTCGGACCGCTGCTCGAAAATCACCCGATCTTTCCGGATCGCGCCAACATCACCCTCGCGCACATTGTCGATCGCGATCATATCGTGATGCGGACATGGGAGCGCGGCGCGGGCCTGACCAAGGCCTGCGGCTCCGCGGCTTGTGCAACGGCGGTGGCTGCGGCGCGGCTGAAGCGGACCGGGCGCACCGTTCACATGACGCTGCCCGGCGGCGACCTCACCATCGAATGGCGTGCGCAGGACGATCACGTCCTGATGACCGGCCCCGCGGCATTCGAGTTTGAAGGCCGCTTCGATCCGGCGCTGTTCGCCAACGTTGCTTAAAGATGGCCGTCGATGTCGTCACCTTCGGCTGCCGGCTGAACGCATTCGAGTCGGAGGTGATGCGGCGCGAGGCGGAGAGCGCGGGCCTTCAGGACACCGTCGTCGTCAACACCTGTGCGGTGACCAACGAAGCTGTCGCGCAGGCCCGTCAGACCATCCGTAAACTTCGGCGTGAGCGGCCCGATGCGCGCATCGTGGTCACCGGCTGCGCGGCGCAGACCCAGACCGCGATGTTTGCGGAGATGGACGAAGTCGACCGGGTGCTGGGCAACGACGACAAGATGCACGCAGCGGCATGGCGCGATACCCGCATGGCATTCGAGGGTGGCGGCAAGAAAATCGCCGTCTCGGACATCATGGCGGTCACCGAAATGGCCCCGCATCTGGTTGCCGGGTTTCAGGCGGGATTGCCGCGCGTGTTCGTGCAGGTACAGAACGGCTGCGATCATCGCTGCACCTTCTGCATCATCCCCTATGGCCGCGGCAATTCGCGGTCGGTTGCCATGGGCGTGGTGGTCGATCAGGTCCGCGCGTTGACGGAGGCCGGGCATGCCGAGGTCGTGCTGACCGGCGTCGATCTCACGAGCTATGGCGCGGATCTGCCGGGCGCTCCGAAACTCGGGACGCTGACGAAGCAGATCCTGAAGCATGTGCCGGACGTGAAGCGGCTGCGCATCTCGTCGATCGATTCCATCGAGGCGGATCGCGATCTGCTCGACGTTATCGCAACGGACGAGCGGCTGATGCCGCATCTGCATCTGTCATTGCAGGCCGGCGACGATCTCATTCTTAAGCGCATGAAAAGGCGGCACACGCGCGCCGATGCCATTGCGTTCTGCGAGCAGGTGCGGCGATTGCGGCCGGACATCGCTTTCGGCGCGGATATCATCGCGGGCTTTCCGACTGAGACCGATGAGATGTTTGCGCGCTCGCAGGCGCTTGTCGACGAATGCGGGCTTACCTTCCTGCATGTGTTTCCGTATTCGCCGCGTCCCGGTACGCCGGCGGCGCGGATGCCGCAGGTCAATGGCCGTGTCATCAAGGATCGCGCCGCGCGTCTGCGGGCGAGCGGGGAGACTGCGCTGCGCCGCAGGCTTGCGTCGGAGGTGGGAGCCACCCGCCATGTGCTGATCGAGAGCGCGACTCAGGGGCGCACCGAGCATTTCGTGCCGGTCGCGATTGCAGACGGCGTGCAGGGTCATGTGCAGGCACTCAGGATCGCCGGTCACGACGGCGAGCGGCTGCTCACATAATGTGCGCGTGCGATCGCGCGCTTGTTGGCTTCAATTTACATCGCAATTGAGGTAATGAAGTAACCACGTCTCAAGGCTGCACTCGCAAAAGCGCGGGATAACTTTCCTGCTGGCCGCCTTCGTGGTCTTTGCAAAATACGGTTTGCCCGAGGAGAAATTCCATGTCGCTCGATTCCGATGTGATCGTTGATCGCCGCCGCATTCGCCGCAAGCTGACGTTCTGGCGTGTGGTGGCTGCGCTGGGCGTGATTGCCGCGGTGGTTGCCGTCGGTGTGCTGGCCTCGCCGGCGAGCCGTGCGATTACCGGATCGAGCGCGATCGCGCGCGTGAAGATCGACGGACTGATCCGCAGCGATCAGACCCGCGTCGAGGCGCTCGAGCGGCTGGAAAAATCATCGGCCGCCGCTGTCATTGTGCATATCAATTCGCCGGGCGGCACGACGGCGGGCTCCGAGCAGCTTTTCGATGCGCTGATGCGCCTGAAGGCGAAGAAGCCGATGGTTGTGGTGGTGGAGGGGCTCGCTGCATCGGGCGGATACATCGCCGCACTGGCGTCGGACCAGATCATTGCTCAGCAGACGTCGCTGGTCGGCTCGATCGGCGTGCTGTTTCAGATTCCGAATGTGTCCGATCTTCTCAAGACCGTCGGCGTGAAGGTTGAAGAGGTGAAGTCGTCGCCGCTCAAGGCCGCGCCGAATGGTTATGAGCCGACCAGTCCGGAGGCGCGTGCTGCGCTCGATGCGCTCGTGAAGGATTCCTACGCCTGGTTCCGCGGACTGGTGAAGGATCGGCGCAATATGGATGACGCGACATTGCAGACCGTGGCCGATGGCCGTGTGTTCACGGGCCGTCAGGCGGTCGATCTGAAGCTGGTGGATCAGCTCGGCGATGAGAAAACCGCGGTGGCATGGCTCGTCGCACAAAAGAAGGTCGGCGCGGATGTTCCCGTGAAGGATTTCAAGCTCGCGCCGCGCTTTGGCGACATGACATTCCTGCGGGCAACTGCGGCTGTTGCGCTCGATGCGGTCGGGCTTGGAGCGATTTCGCGCCAGCTTGAGCAGTCCGGCGTGACCCAGGCGGTCGACCGCTTCGGTCTCGATGGCATGCTGGCGCTGTGGCAGCCGTCATCGTCGAATTGACTGTTATGAATCCGGTTTCAGCCGTTCTTCGCCGCATTGCGGTTGCCGCTGAAACAACGAAACTGGACGGTTGTCACGCGATTTAGCCTTGTCACACTTTGAATTAGCGACTTGACAGTTCAAGGCTTTTTCACGGAAATGTCTATCCGCACGTTACGGGCACAGCATCCTAATGATCAAATCAGAACTCGTTCAGCGCATCGCCGAGCATAACCCGCACCTCTATCAGCGGGATGTCGAGAACATCGTGAACGCAATTCTCGACGAAATCGTTGCAGCGCTCGCACGCGGTGACCGCGTCGAACTGCGCGGTTTTGGGGCTTTTTCGGTCAAGCATCGCCCTGCGCGCGCGGGCCGCAATCCGCGTACCGGCGCGCACGTTCCCGTCGAGCAGAAGAGCGTGCCGTTCTTCAAGACCGGCAAGGAAATGCGTGAGCGGCTGAACCGCGATAACGCAGGGGATCCGGCGGCGGCGACCTGAGCCGGCCGGTCCATACAATCGTTCTAAGGCGGTTGCTTCCGTTTTTTCGAACCGCCGGGATGTTCCGCGTCTGTATTTCCGTTCGCAATTGCGCAACCGACCGGCAGCGGGAATGATGCGGACTTGCGAACGGCCACTCTGGGAGAGCGCACCATGCTCCGCAAGATTTTCAACGCCCTGGTGATCCTGCCGCTTGCGATCCTGTTTGTCGTGTTCGCCGTCGCCAATCGCCACGTCGTCACCCTCTCATTCGACCCCTTCAATTCCAGCGATCCGGCGCTGGGCGTCTCGCTGCCGCTGTTCGTCGTCATCATCGCCGTTGCTATTTTTGGGGTGATCGCCGGAGGCATCGCGACCTGGTTCGGTCAGCATCGCTGGCGCCGGGCGGCCCGGCAGCATGAGGCAGATGCGCGCCATGCCCGCGCCGAACTGGCTGAAATGCGCGAGCGGCTGCTGGCCTCGTCGCGAAACGGCGAAAGCCAGGTTCCGGTCGGCGCCAGCCCCGGCCTGACCCCCTCTTACCTGGTCATCGGGCGAGACAAGCAGGGCGCGGCGTTGTAGAACCCGCCCGGCTGTTCCAAAGCCTGTTTTCCGGCCGCCGATCTGCGGCCCAACCACGTCATGAGACCATGTCATTCGCGGTAAAGATTTGCGGCCTGTCCACGCGCGAGACCCTTGAGGTCGCGCTGGACGCTGGCGCGGACATGGTAGGCTTCGTGTTCTTCGAGGCGTCGCCCCGTCACATCAGCCTCGGCACCGCACGCGAGCTTGGCCGGCTGGCGAAGGGCCGCGCCGTCAAGGCGGCGCTGACCGTGGATGCGGACGACGCGTCGCTGGAAAACTGCATCGAGGCATTGCAGCCGGGACTGCTGCAGCTTCACGGTTCCGAGAGCATCGCGCGGGTGCGGGACATCAAGCAGAAATTCGGACTGCCCGTGATGAAGGTGCTGCCGGTGGCGACGGCCGCCGATCTCGCGGAGCTTCCGGGCTATGCGGCGGTGGCCGACCGCATCCTGTTCGATGCGCGTGCGCCGAAGGATGCCACCCGCCCTGGCGGCCTTGGCGTGCCGTTCGACTGGCATCTGCTTGAAAACATCAAGCTGGCAATTCCGTTTATGGTCGGCGGCGGGCTCAATGCCGGCAATGTTGCCGAGGCTGTTCGTGTTACCCACGCGAATGGCGTCGATGTCTCGTCCGGCGTCGAAAGCGCGCCGGGCATCAAGGACCCCGATATGATCCGTGCCTTCATCCGCGCCGCGCGTGAGGCGGAGCGTGCGATGACATCTTCCAGGATTGCGAGCAGCGTATGACCGTTCAACTTCCCAATTCCTTCCGTTCCGGCCCCGACGACCGCGGGCATTTCGGCATTTTCGGCGGACGCTATGTCGCCGAGACGCTGATGCCGTTGATCCTCGATCTGGAAAAGGCGTATGCGGACGCCAAGGCCGACCCGTTGTTTCAGAAGGAAATGAACGGCTATCTGAAGGACTATGTGGGCCGTCCGTCGCCGCTGTATTTTGCGCAGCGCCTGACCGAGCATCTCGGCGGCGCGAAGATCTACTTCAAGCGCGAAGAGCTGAATCACACCGGCTCGCACAAGGTCAACAACGTGCTCGGCCAGATCATGGTCGCGCGGCGCATGGGCAAGAAGCGCATCATCGCGGAAACCGGTGCGGGCCAGCACGGCGTCGCCACCGCGACGCTCTGCGCGCGCTTCGGACTTGAATGCATCGTTTATATGGGCGCGGTCGACGTCGAGCGGCAGCAGCCGAACGTGATCCGCATGGAAATGCTCGGCGCCAAGGTGGTGCCGGTGCAGTCCGGTTCGCGCACGCTGAAGGACGCGATGAACGATGCCTTGAGAGACTGGGTGACCAATGTCGCGGACACGTTCTATTGCATCGGCACGGTAGCAGGTCCGCATCCGTATCCGATGATGGTGCGTGACTTCCAGTCGATCATCGGCACCGAGACGCGGGCGCAGATGATGGAGGCCGAAGGCCGCCTGCCGGATTCGCTGGTCGCCTGCATCGGCGGTGGCTCCAATGCGATGGGGCTGTTTCATCCGTTCCTCGACGATCCCGGAATCGAGATTTTCGGCGTCGAGGCCGCGGGTCATGGCCTGACGCAGCTCCATGCGGCGTCGATTGCGGGCGGGCGTCCCGGTGTGCTGCACGGCAATCGCACCTACTTGCTTATGGACGACGACGGCCAGATCCAGGACGCGCATTCGATTTCGGCAGGTCTCGATTATCCCGGCATCGGCCCGGAGCATTCCTGGCTTCATGAGACCGGCCGCGTGACGTACCTGTCGGCGACCGACGATGAAGCGTTGGAGGCATTTCAGTTGCTGTCGCGGCTCGAGGGCATCATCCCGGCGCTGGAGCCGGCGCATGCCATTGCGAAAGTGATGGACCTCGCGCCGAAGCGGCCGAAGGATCATCTTATGGTGGTCAATATGTCGGGCCGCGGCGACAAGGACGTGCCGCAGGTCGGCGATATTCTGAAGGGCAAGAAGAAGTGACCACGCGCATCGACACACGTTTCGCCGAACTGAAGAAGGAAGGCCGCGCGGCCTTCGTCACCTTTGTGATGTGCGGCGACCCGGATCTGGCCACCTCGCTCGAGATCGTCAAGGCACTGCCGAAGGCCGGCGCCGACATCATCGAGATCGGCATGCCGTTCACCGATCCGATGGCCGATGGTCCCGCGATTCAGGCGGCGGGTCTGCGTGCGTTGAAGGCTGGCACCACGCTGAAGAAAACGCTCGGCGTTGTTCGCGATTTCCGTGCGGGCGACAACACCACACCGATCGTGCTGATGGGTTACTACAACCCGATCTACATCTACGGCGTCGACAAGTTTCTTGCGGATGCAAAGTCCGCCGGTGTCGATGGCTTGATCATCGTCGATCTTCCCCCGGAAGAAGATACCGAGCTTTGTATCCCGGCGATGAAGGCCGGGCTGAATTTTATTCGCCTTGCCACGCCGACCACCGACGACAAGCGGCTTCCGGCCGTTCTCGCGAACACTTCGGGCTTCGTCTATTACGTCTCGATCACTGGCATCACTGGCTCGGCGAGCGCGGACACCGCACAGGTCTCGGCCGCTGTGGCACGCATCAAGCGTCATACCCAGTTGCCGGTGTGTGTCGGCTTTGGCATCCGCACACCGGACGCCGCGCGCGGCATCGCGCAGGCGGCGAATGGTGCCGTGGTAGGCTCGGCATTGATCGACGCCCTGCGTGCGACGCTGGATTCGGAGGGCCGCGCCACGGCAAAGACAGTTCCGGCGGTCGCCGATCTTGCGGCGGCGCTGGCGCAGGGCGTGCGCGGCGCAAAACAGGCGGCGGAATAGCGCGCTTGCCAAGAGCTATATTTGGGCAAAGCCGGGTTGCTGGTTATGGCCCGGACGTCCATATATCCATTTCACCGAGATGGAGCCCGTCATGAACTGGTTGACCAATGTTGTCCGGCCGAAGATTCGCAGCATTCTCAAGCGCGAGACGCCGGAGAATCTCTGGATCAAGTGTCCGGATTCCGGACAGCTCGTGTTCTACAAGGATGTCGAGCAGAACCAGTTCGTGATTCCCGGCTCGAACTATCACATGCGCATGGGCGCGACCGCGCGGCTGAAATCGATCTTCGACAATGAGACCTGGTACGATGTCGCGCTTCCTGAAGTGACGCCCGATCCGCTGAAGTTTCGCGACGAGCGGAAATATGCCGACCGCATCAAGGATGCCCGCGCCAAAACCGGCATGAACGATGCGGTGAAGGTCGGCTACGGCAAGCTTGAAGGCAACGCCGTCGTGGTCGCCGTGCAGGATTTCGACTTCATGGGCGGTTCGCTCGGCATGGCTGCGGGCGAAGCCGTCGTGAAGGGCCTCGAACTCGCGGTCGAGAAGAAGTCGCCCTTCATCATTTTTGCCGCTTCCGGCGGAGCGCGGATGCAGGAAGGCATTCTCTCGCTGATGCAGATGCCGCGGACCACAGTCGCGATCCAGATGCTGCGCGAAATCGGCCAGCCTTACATCGTGGTGCTGACCAATCCGACCACCGGCGGCGTCACCGCGTCCTATGCGATGCTGGGTGACGTGCAGATCGCCGAGCCGGGTGCGCTTATCGGCTTTGCCGGCGCCCGCGTCATCGAGCAGACCATCCGCGAAAAGCTCCCCGAAGGCTTCCAGCGCGCCGAGTATCTGAAAGAACACGGCATGGTGGACATGGTGGTGCATCGCCATGATCTGCGCGCGACACTGGCGCGGCTCTGCCGCCTCCTGACCAAGGCACCGGCTGCCGAAGGGTTTGAATCGCGCACCGCGCCGCTGCCTGTCGATCTGCCTGCGTCTGCGTCGCCCGCGTGACATCACCTGCGGCCAGGGAACCATCGCGCTCCTACGACGACATTCTTGCGCGTCTGGCGTCGCTGCATCCCAAACGCATCGATCTTACGCTCGACCGGATGTGGCGCATCCTCGATCGCCTTGATCATCCCGAGCGGCGTATTCCGCCTGTCATTCATGTCGCCGGCACCAACGGCAAGGGATCGACGGTGGCGTTCCTGCGCGCCATCCTTGAAGCGGCGGGCCTGCGCGTTCACGTCTATACCTCTCCGCATCTGGTGCGTTTCAACGAGCGCTTTCGCCTCGGCAAGGTGGGCGGCGGGGTCCTTGTGACCGACGATCAGTTGCGCGACGCGCTGGATCACTGCGAGCGTGTCAATGGCGGCGAGCCGATCACCATTTTCGAGATCGAGACCGCCGCGGCATTCCATCTGTTCGCAGAACATCCCGCTGACGTTGTGCTGCTGGAGGTTGGTCTTGGCGGACGGCTTGACGCCACCAATGTGATCGATGCGCCGCTGGCCAGCGTCATCACCCCGATCGGCATGGACCATATCGAGTTTCTCGGCGATACGCTGATCAGGATCGCCACCGAGAAGGCGGGCATCATCAAGAAAAACGTTCCGGTGGTCTGCGCGGAGCAGACGGCGGAAGCAACCGCCGTGATCGAGCAGGCCGCGAAGCGCGCCCGTGCGCCGTTGCATGCGGCGACCCAGGACTGGCATGTCAACGTCGAGCACGGACGGCTGGTGTATTCCGACGAGCGCGGTCTGCTGGACTTGTCGGCCCCGCGGCTGTTCGGGCGGCATCAGTTCGACAATGCCGGTCTTGCGATTGCAACGCTGCGCGCCATCGAGTCCCTGAAGCTTGAACCTTCGGCCTTTGAGCAAGGTATCGCTCGCGCCGAGTGGCCGGCGCGGATGCAGCGGCTGATCTCGGGAAGGCTGGTCGATGCCGGGCCGAAGGACGCCGAGGTGTGGCTCGACGGCGGTCACAATCCCGATGGTGGGCGCGTGGCGGCTGCCGCGCTCGGCGATCTCGAGGAGCGGGTGTCGCGTCCGCTGGTGGTGATCGCGGGCATGATGGGCAACAAGGACGCCGGAGGCTTTCTCGCCAACTTCGCCGGGCAGACCCGTCATATCATCGCGATCAGGATTCCCGATCAGGACAATGCCATGCCGCCGGATGTGCTGGCCGACAGCGCGCGGCAACTCGGCATGCGGGTCGAGACGGCGTCAAGCGTCGAGGCGGCGCTGCGCGCCATCGCCAAACTTGCCTATGACGTGCCGCCGCGCATCCTCATCACCGGCTCTCTGTATCTGGCTGGCCACGTGCTGGCGGAGAACGGGACGTTGCCGCAATAGCTGGAAACCCTCAGAATGCGCTTCGCAGCCATTGCGGATGTTCACGGCAATTTTCTCGCGCTTGAGGCTGTGATTGCTGACATCCGCACGCAAGGGATCGACAGGATTGTCAATCTCGGCGACATGGCGAGCGGGCCGCTCGATGGGCGGCGGACAATGGACATGCTGATGGCGCTCGATGCCGTCCATGTCCTCGGCAATCATGATCGCTATCTGATCGATAGAACGCCGGAAGAGATGGGATCGTGGGATCGGCCTGTTCACGCGCAACTGGATGCGGGTCATCTCGCATGGCTGCGGAATATTCCGTCAACGCAGGTGGTCGAGGATGCGGTTTGCCTTTGCCACGCGACGCCGTCGAACGATGAAACCTACTGGCTCGAAACTGTCCGGCCCGACGGGACGGTCTGCATGTCGGCCATCGCGGATATTGAGCGAGCTGCCGCAGGGATCCCGCAGTCGCTGATCCTGTGCGGGCATACGCATGTCGCGCGGGCAGTGCGCCTTGGCGATGGACGTATGATCGTCAATCCCGGCAGCGTGGGATCGCCCGGTTATCGCGACATCGTGCCGTTTCGCCATATGATGGAGGCAGGGTCGCCCGATGCGCGCTATGCGATCCTCGAACAGCGTGGAGGCCGATGGCATGTGACATTCCGCCATGTGCCGTATGACCACGAGGCGATGGCGTCATTGGCGCGGCAGAACGGTCATCCTGACCTGGCGAACGCGCTGGCGACCGGCTGGATCAGACAGGATGACGCATAGGAAAACGGCCTGCTTGCACAGGCCGTTTGTCAAACCTCAAAGAGAAAACGATCAGACCGCAGCGGTGATCCACTGCTGCAGCTTGGCCTTCGGCGCGGCGCCGACCTGACGCGAAGCCATCTCGCCGCCCTTGAAGATCATCAGGGTCGGGATCGACATCACGCCGTACTTCGAAGCGGTCTTCGGGCTCTCGTCGACATTGAGCTTCACGATCTTGACCTTGTCGCCCATGGCGCCGGCGATCTCGTCGAGTGCGGGCGCGATCATGCGGCACGGGCCGCACCATTCCGCCCAGAAATCGACGACCACGGGGCCGTCCGCCTTGAGAACTTCCGCATCGAAATCGGTGTCCGAAACCTTACCCACACTCATGTGATCTGCCTCGTTGGATGAAAGGCGCGAGATCTGAGAATCGCGCCCTGAAAACGTAGGATCAACCTATGAATGCACCCTTGCGCGGTCAAGGCTGGTCACCGGGACGTGTTCCATCGGCTGCGAAGCGGAGGCCTCGGGAATCGGTCCCGATTCAAGGGGTTAGCTCCTGACCACGACGAAGGTTGGATGGCAGGTGACGCTCAGGAAACAAGCGATTGCAGCTCTGCGTCCAGCGCGGAGGCCGGAATCTCCATCAAGGCGGCCGTCTCTGTCCACAGCAATGCACAGCGAACCGGCCGGCCGGGGTAGAGCCGCTGCAAAACGTCGCGATAAAGCGCGAGCTGCCGGACATAGGCCTGCGGTGCCTCGGCGGCGTCGTGCGGCGGAGCGTGGTTGGTCTTGTAGTCGACGATCAGCACTTCATCCGGCGTCACCACCAGACGGTCGATCTGCCCCGACACCAGTGCGGGCGGCCGTCCGCGCTTCGCCACGCGGCCCGCGATCGAGACTTCGGCGCGGCTGCCCTCGGCAAACAGCGGCGCGAATGCGGGCGTTGCGATCAGCGCCGTGACCTGCCGCGCCAGCGCGGTGCGCTCGTCGTCCGTGAACCATTGCTGCGCATTGCGCTGGAGAAAATCGCGCGCCGCACCTTCGCGTCGCTCAGTGGCGACGTCCGGCAACGATTGCAGCAGCCGGTGGATCAGCGTTCCGCGCTTCAGCGCTCGCTCGCGCGCAAGGCGGGTTTCGTCGGTTACGGTTGCATGTCCTTCGGTATCGTTCTCTGCGGCATCGGATGGACGCAGCAGGATATCCGCAGGCGTTTCCCTCGGTGCATCGGTTCTCAGCCAGCCTGGGAAGTGTTCCAGCGCAAGCATTTCCTGGATCGGCGCTGCGGTGTCCGCAGGCGGCTGCACATCCTGCGGCCGCGAATAGCGCTTTACCGGTCCGAAGCCCGTTTCGATGGTTTCGCATTGCAGGCCGAGGTCAGGATGGGTCAGGCCTTTCTGAATCAGGTCGTACCAGGACAGTTGCCGCACCGCCCGCATGTTACCCGGCAGCACACCGCCGACGATCAGGCGATCCGCCGCTCGCGTCATGGCGACATACAGGAGCCGCCGGTATTCATCCTCGGTATCGTCCTTCATGGCGGCGCGCGCGGCCGCGACCGCGGGAAGATCGTTCGCCTTCTTGCCGGCCCAGAGCACGACCGCGGGCGCGTTCGGCGCGGCGTTGCCCTGCGGCATGCGAATGAGGTTCATGCGCTGGGTGTCCGCGGGCGAGGTGGTGGTGTCGACAAGGAACACCACGGGGGCTTCCAGCCCTTTCGCGCCGTGAACTGTCATCACACGGATTTCGTCGCGCGCGATTTCCATGTCGCGTTTGACCTCGGTATCGGCGGCGCGCAGCCATGCCATGAAGCCCTGCAACGAGGCGGGCGCTTTGCGCTCATAGGTCAGCGCGAGTTCGAGGAATTCGTCGAGCGCGTCGTCGGCTTCGGGCCCCATTCGCGCGAGAATGCGCGCGCGGCCGCGATCGCCGCCCAGCAGCCACGCATAGAAGGTGAACGGTGTCTCATGAGCGAAGCGCTGCTCGCAATCTTCCAGCCGCCTCATTGCAGTCGAGAGCTTCTCCCTGGTCTTGGCATGCTCGGTCAAGGCATCGCGCAATGTGCCTTTGCGATGAGGTGCGACGATCTGAAGGTCGTCATCATCGAGACCAAACAACGGGCTCTTCAGTGCGGTCGCCAGCGCGAGGTCGTCGCGCGGAAGCAGCAGGGCATCCGCCAGATTCATCAGGTCGATGACCGCGATATGCTCGGTGAGTTTCAGCCTGTCGGCGCCGGCGACCGGGAGGCCCGCATGCTTGAGCGCCTGAATGATGGCGTCAAAGGCTCTGCCACGCCGCCGCACCAGCACCAGCATGTCGCCATAACGCAGCAGCCGGCGCTTGCCGTGCGGACCGGTCATGGTCCGGGCTGCGATCAGCGATTTGATTTCGGCCTGAATGCGCCGCGCCAGCCGCACCTCGGGACTTGTCTCGGAGATGTGATCGAACGCGGCGCTCCAGCCTTCGATGTCGTCGCGCGTGTCGGGATATTCGATGTCCCACAGGTCGACCAGCGCGGGTGCGGCATCGCTGAGAGCGTCGTGAATGGGATGTGCGTTCTCGATTGCGTGAATACTCTTGTAAATTTCCGGGTCGCGAAACACGAAATCGACGGACTGGAGGATCGTCCAGCCCGACCGGAACGAATGCTTGAACGAGACCGGCTCGAAGGCGAGCCCGGCGCCCTTGAACCGCTTCTCGATATCGCGCTTGCGGCTGTCGAATTCGCGCGGCGCTGCGCCCTGGAACGAGAAGATCGACTGCTTCTCGTCGCCCACCGCGAAGATCGTGCGCTTGATGCCGTCGCGCGCGCCTGCGCCGGACGTGAATTCGGATGTGAGACGCTCGATGATGTCCCACTGCCGGGGGCTGGTGTCCTGCGCCTCGTCGATCAACACATGGTCGATGCCGCGGTCGAGTTTGAAATGCACCCAGCCGGACGAGACGTTGGTCAGCATCTCGTAGGTCTTGTCGATCAGGTCGTTGTAGTCGAGCAGGCCGCGCTCCCGCTTTTCCCGCCCGTAGTTCGCAGCGACTGCGCTGGCGATGACAAGAAGAGCATAGGCGCGGTCACGCTGCATGACCGCGCGGCGCTTTTCATCCAGAGCGACGATTCTTGTCTGCTCCGTATCCAGCCGTGCAGCGAAGACTGATTGCAGCTTGGCGAGCGCTTTGGTCATCAGCGTCTTGCGTGGGCCGATCACACCCTTGGTCTCGGTGAGAAAAACATCGAGATAGGCTTCGACCTGCGCGCGATCGGTGAGGCCGTCGGCGATCCGGAAGCGCTCGGCCTGGGAAATATCGGCAGGACTGCCGCCATCGAACGCCGCGGCTATCGCAGGCCAGTCGCGGCGCGGCAGATTCGGTCCATCGACGATCTCGCGCTCGATGTCCTCAATCCGCTCATTGGCGCTGACCCCGAGCACGGCCGTGATCTGGGCCATTGCCGCGTCAAGGCTGCCAGTGCTGTCGGACCACGCCATGAAGTGGTCGCGGCTGAGACAGGCCTCCCGCACCACGTCCTTGAACGTGACATCGGCGGCTGCCGACATCGCAATGTTGAGGGCGCGTCCAGTCTCGCTGCCCGGCGCGCGGGCGGCTTCAAGCAGCACCGCAAGATTGGCGCGCTCCATCATGTCGTTCTGGTCGCGGTCGTCGAGCACCGAAAAGCGCGCCGGCACATTGGCCTCGAACGGAAATTGCTGAAGCAGCCGGGTGCAGAGCGCGTGAATGGTCTGAACCTTCAGGCCGCCGGGGGTCTCCAGCGCGCTGGCAAACAGCTTTCGTGCCCGCAGGCGGGTGCCGGCATTGAGAGGCGCGCCCACGGTGCGGATTGCTTCATCAAGCTGCCGGTCCGGCAGCGTCACCCAGCGGCCCAGCGTTTCGAACACACGCTGCGCCATGTTGGCTGCGGCCGCCTTGGTGAAGGTGATGCAGAGAATTTTCTCCGGCGGCACGCCGTTGAGCAGCAGACGGATGACGCGGTTGACCAGCACATGTGTCTTGCCCGATCCGGCATTGGCCGCAACAAAGGCTGACGCTTCCGGATTGGAGGCACGCGCCTGCGCATCGCGCACGGCGTCGGGAATGTCGGGGCGAGGCGAACTCATTCGATGTCCTCTTGTCCATCGCCGATGGCCGACCATTCCTTGATGCGCGCCAGGTCGTCGTAGTTGCCGTAGCGGTTTTCCCACATCGGCAGCACCACCGAGCGATAGGGCGTATCTTTGTTCTCGAACGTGCGGATCAAACCTTCGAGCTTTTGCAGCGCTTCATCGGCGGCGTCATCGGGCGGTTGCGGCGGATCGCTTTTGTTGACCTTCAATTCCAGAATAGTCGCCTTGCCAGGCGGATTGTTGCCGCTGAGCCGGACATAGACCAGTTCGCTGACCGAGGAGCCCGCAGGAATGGTTTCAAATCCGCCCTTGCGCAGGATTGCGCCTTCCAGCGTCAATTGAGGCGACAGGCCGAGGCGCACCTGCTTGGCGCTGGGCGGCTGGCCGGTCTTGTAGTCGAGGATGGCGTAGGTGTGATCGGTGCGATGCTCGATGCGGTCGGCGCGGGCCGAGAGAACGAACGTGCGTCCGTTGCCAAGCTGAAGGGGAATCTCGCCGCGGATTTCAGCATCGACGCGGGAAACACCAAGCCGCCGCCGCGCTTCCCAGCCGGAAAACCAGTCGGCAATGCGCAGAAATCGCGGCCACCACAGCGCGCGCGCTTCCGGGCGCTCCATCAGGGGGGCGAAGTGCTTGTCGCCGATCTTCCGCAGGGCGTCGGCAATGTCATCTGGCAATTCGGTTGCGAACCGACCCGTGAATTCGCCCAGCGCTTCGTGGATTGCAGAGCCACGATCAGCCGCAGTCAGCGGCATGTCCACCGGGTCGAGAGGCGTCAGTCTGAGAATCCGCTTTGCGTAGATGGTGTAGGGATCGCGCAGCCAGTCCTCGATTTCGGTGACCGACATCCTGAGCGGACGCAGCGCGACATCCGGCTTTGGCTCCGGCCGCGGCGCTGGCATGACATGTTGGGGCCGGTCCAGCTCATTGGCGTAGCGGACATAAGTTGCGCCCTTGTCCGTGGCGTCCTTCCACGAATCCGCTCCGGCCACAGCTTCGAGCCGGTGCAGGAAGCGCGACGCCACCGCAGGCGCGCCGCCGACCTTTGCGGCCCGGGACAGGATGACGTCGCGGGTCCCGAGCAATTGCGCGAAGTCATGCGCCGACAATCCGATGCGCCGTTCCGGCAGATCGAGACCAAGTTGATGCCGCATTGGGCGGCTCAGCCATGGATCGATGCGCGGTGCTGGCGGCCAAACGCCTTCGACAAGTCCGCCGAGAATGACACGGTCACATTCGGTGAGGCGGGCTTCGAGCGGGCCATAGATGCGAAGACGCGATGCCGCCAGTTGCGGCCGCCGCACGATGCGGTCTCCGAAAGCGGTCTGGAACACGTCGGGATAATCGCTGAGGTCCAGCACGAGTCCGCTTGGCGAAGGCTGCTCGCTGTTCGTTGGCGCGCTCACCTGAAACAGATCGTCAAACGCTTTCGACAGTGCGCTGCCGTCGGGGCCGCCGAACGCAACTGGGTTGCCTGTGTCGTCGACAGACAGGCGTTTGATGACGTCGTAGTGGCGAACGGCGTAGTCCATGAGATCGTGCGGCTTGCCGCGCCGGACGTCTTCGAGCGGCGACAGCGCGGTGGACAATTGTTCAATCAGTCTTCCGACCGCATCGAGATCGGCTGAGGACAGTGTTCGCCTTGGATCTGAATGATGCAGTTCGGCGATGTTGTTACGGAAGGTTGCAAAATCCTGCTTCAGTCCGGCGCTTCCCGGAGCAGGCCGCGTCCCGCGCAGCAGTGCCAGCTCCAGGTCACCGATCGTCTTTGCAAAGGCACCCTGCGCATGACCGAGCCGGAACAGCGGATGTTTCAGCAGCGCCAGCAATGCGGGAGGCGCCAGTTCCTCCGCGGCGGTTTGCGCGGCGAGCCGTGCGAAAATGCCGGCCGGCGTGTCCATCAGGGAATCGCCGCCGGAGTCGTCGTATTCGAGTTTCCAGCGGTCGAGCGACGCCATCACGCGGCGCGCCAGCGCGCGGTCCGGCGTCACCAACGCTGCGGTGAGATTTTCTTCGCGCGCCCCGCGCATTGCCACCGCGATCGCCAGCGCTTCCATCTCGGGATTGGCGGCTTCGATCAGCGTCACGCCTTCCATGCCGGATGAGATTTGCTGCGCAATAGCTTTGTCGCCGAGCCGTGCGTGCCATTGCTCGCTCGATGTCGCAGGACGCATCGCTTCGGATGCGAGCACCTCGCGGCCATGGGGAGCAGATGCTGCGAGCGGCTCGACGTCGCGCCGCTTGATGCCGAACCGGGCAAGCAGGCCGTGCAGCGCGACCTGGGGATGACTCCAGGCTGCGGGTGTCGCGATGAGATCGCCGGCAGCGACGGTGCCGCCGATCGAGTCCCACGCAGCGTCATCGAGATCGGTGTCGAGGCCGGGCAATACCACCGCACCTTGCGGGAGCTGTGCAATGGCGTGCAGGAATTTAGCCGTTGCCGGCATCGAGCCTGTCGAGCCCGCGGCGATCACCGGCCCCTTTTGCTTTGCCCTGAGGCGTTTCGCTTCCGCTGCGATCAGCATGTCGCGGCGTGCGGCAGGCTCGATCCGGTCGATGGTTTTCAGATAATCCGGCCAGGTTTCCTTTGCGATCTTGAGAAACTTCAGCGTGTGCTGCCAGTAGATATCGAGGTCATCCGGCACAATGCCGTCGAGCGCATCCCAGCCGACGCCGCGCGTCACCATGTCGTCCATCAGCCGTGCCAGATCGCCGGCCAGCGCGAGTGTCGAAGCAGGACTGCCGACGACGAGTGACGACGGCTGAACCTTGGCCCATGCTGCCACCAGCTTCGCCAGGGTCAGTCTGCGTTCGAGATCGTCCAGTTTCGGCGGAAGCAAGGATGCATCCGGGCCGCCAAGTTGCCCATCGTCGGAAAACTCCAGTTCGTCCTCGTCGACGCTGCCGAGCGCGACGATGCGCGGCAGCACCACGGCGTCGGTTTGCAGCACATCGAGGAATACTTCGCGCGCCATGCGGCCTGCGCGGCGGGTCGGCAGATACAGCGTGACGTCGGCCAGTCGCTCGGGATTTGTGCGCGCGTCAAATCCCTCGACGAGCCGGCCGTCGACAAGCGCTGCGATGACCGTGTGGAGAAACGGCGCAGAGGAGGGAACATTGAAAACGCGCATGAACTACCCGATTCGCGATCGGCGGCATCATGGCACGCGGAAGGGGAACGAGGGGAGTCTCGACCCGACTTCAGGCGACGCTGGCTAGCAGTGCTTCTTCGGCCGCCTGTACCGCATCGGGGGTCCCGACATGCATCCACAGGCCGTCAAGCCGCAGTCCGAACAGCCGTTCCTGTTCGTTGGCGGCGTCAAATATCCTGGTCAGAGAGAATTCGCCGGCGGGCGCATTCCTGAAGATCGCGGGCGACATGATCGCAGCGCCGGCATAGACGAACGGCACCACCTGGTGCTCCTTGCGCTTGCGCAGCGCGCCGTCGGTCAGCATGGCGTAATCGCCGCAGCCAGAGTAGCCGATGCTGTGCGAGGTCGGCGCCATCAGCAGCAGGATGTCCATCCGCGCCGGATCGAACGCCTCGGCGAGACGCGCCAGGTTTGACTGCACGCCATCGATCCACATCGTGTCCGAGTTCAGATGGTAGAACGGCGCGTCGCCCAGCAAGGGCAGCGCCTTCACAACGCCGCCGCCGGTGCCGAGCACCACGTCGCGCTCGTCGGAGATGATGACGCGCGGAGCCGTGCGGCCTTTGACATGCTGAACGATCTGATCGGGGAGATAGTGGACGTTGACCACGGCGGTGGTCACGCTGACTTCCGCAAGCCGGTCGAGCACATGATCGAGCAGCGGTTTTCCGGCGACCGATACCAGCGGTTTCGGCATGTTGTCCGTCAGCGGCCGCATCCGAACGCCGAGACCGGCGGCGAGAACCATGGCAGAGACGGGTTTGGCAGGCATCGGCGCGTTTATCTCAACTGGTTCGCGGCGGTCCCTTTCAGGACCGGTTGCGAGGTCGGGTGGATGCCGAGCATAGCATCCGAATCGGCGCCGCGCGCTGGCTGCTCAGGCTGTAGTCGCACTTTGTGACATCGGTGCGACTCACGGGGTGGCGGCAGTTCCGGCCCCCCGGGGCGCAATCAGACTTCCACAATCTGCGAGCCGGCCGAGCGGCGTGCAGGCTTTTTCTTGGCATCCGGCTTCAGGAAGCCCGCGCCAATCTGCTCACCATTGACCCAGGCCAGTTCGCAGCGGCGGTATGCCAGGCCGGTCGAGGACAGCAGCAAAAAGAATTCCTTGAGGTTCAGGCCTTCGACTGAGCCTTCGACGGTCAGCTTGGCACCGGTCTCGGAAATATCCTCGACCAGACAGTTGCGCCGCCATGTTCCGTCAATGCCCATCAGGTGAGCTG
>Ga0310345_10000584_pt1 | contig 49897 bp, 42 predicted proteins | sample HC15DNA20500_MG_FD_204667 | JGI IMG/M metagenome (GOLD analysis project Ga0310345, IMG submission 204667) | Marine microbial communities from station ALOHA, North Pacific Subtropical Gyre - HC15-DNA-20-500_MG | ecosystem: Environmental > Aquatic > Marine > Oceanic | place: Pacific Ocean: North...
CGCGGAGCCGGCTGACCTGTCTCTGCGGAGGGTGCGGACGCACCCGGAGCGGAGACAGGTCTGACGGCGCAGCGGGGGGGAGGGGCTGAAAGCCCCTCCCAGCCAGCTCAGTCGATGATCTCGAGGTTCAGACCGCCGGCGTAGGCGTAGCTGACGAAGGCGTCGAAGCCGTACACGACCATGCCGACGTCCTCGGTGGCGCGCAGCGTGTGGTAGCCGTCGTTCTGCAGGCCGTCCTCGACCCGGCCCATCGCCTCCGGGGGGATGTCGGGGAACGAGAGCTGGCAGCGGTAGACGACCCAGTCCGGCGGCGGGTCGCCGTCGCGCCGCACGATGCCGTCGGCCGGGGCCTCGTCGCACTCGAACTCCGCGAGCGGCGTCTCGTCGAGCAGGATCTCCGCGCCGCGGGGCGCGACCACGGTGAGGAAGTCGAAGCCGTAGAGGCCCGGGGTCAGGAACACGTACTCGTTCCGGTACTGCTCGACCGGCGGCACCGCGATGATCGCCGGGTCGCCGCCCGGGTACTCGCTCGGGATGCCGACCGCTTCCTGGCTCGCGAGCACCTGGAGCACCGCCACCGCCTGCGAGGTGTTGATCTCCACGTCCTGGTTCGCGATCAGGATGACGCTCTGCCCCTGCTCGAGCGGGAAGCGATCGTCCGGCGGCGGCAGGGTCGTCTCGACCATGGTGGTGCCGGTCGCGACGGCGACCAGGCGCACGTACTCGGGCTCGTTGAACTCGCCGACGCTGTCCTGCGTCGGGTCGAGGAACGCGCGGTTGAGCGCGCTGCTCCGCGGCGGCATGCGGCCGATGAAGAAGCGGCGCCCGAGCGTGTCGCGCGGGAAGAGCTGCTCCTCGAGGTGGTCGGCGCAGCACTGGCGGTTGGCCAGGATGTTGAACCGCGGCGCGTCGGAGGCCTCCGAGCCGATGAACACCGCCACCGGCTGATCCGCCTCGACGGTCGTGCCGGTGAAGTCGGCGTTGAAGCCGCTCGTCTCGAGGTTGATCACGTCGAAGGGCCCGACGTCGAACTCCCAGACGGTGCCCTCGATGCCGCGCTCGCCCTCGCCGCCCACCGGGATCACCGAGCGGACCGAGGGCCCGAGGGTGACGGTGACGTGGGTGCTCGCGCGCGAGCCGACGATGGTGAGGAAGGCCCGGAGGTCCTCGTCGTCGCGGCTCGGGTCGAAGTCCTCGTTGGGGTTGGTGCTGTGCGCGATGGTCTGCGGCCAGCCGACCACCGTGTAGGTGCGGCCGATCGCCGACGTCGGGAGCAGCAGCGACGCGTCGTTCGAGAACACGCCGACGTTGTCGAGCGGGTTGAACTGGTAGGCGATGATCGGGAGCACCGAGGTGACGCGGTACGCGTTCGAGGTCAGCGCGGAGTGGGTCCCGTCGTTGAGCCCGTTGGTCATCGGCGCGTTGCGGCAGCGGCAGTCACGGTCGCCGCCCTCCTCCGCGCTCGTCCCGCCGGCGCACCAGCAGGTCTCCGCGCCGCCGCACTCGCTGCTCGCGCTGCACGGGATGAAGCTGCTCGAGCCGTCCACCTCGCGGCGCGGGAGGTTCAGGACCTCCAGGTCGCCCGGCAGCACCGTCACGCGCTCGACCTCGGTGAGCGAGGGCTCGGCGCCCACCGGGGCGTCGTTCCGCTCAACCACCACCTCGGTGGGGAAGCCGCTCGGGTTCGAGACGACGATGGAGTACTGCTGGCCGCTCGCGTCGAGGCCGCGCTCGATGGCCGCGTTGTCGAGGTCGACGCCGTAGAACTCGCAGCCCTGGTAGCTGCGATCCTCGACGGCGAGCTCGCAGAGGTTCCGGCAGCGCCCGAGGTCGCAGACGAAGCCCTCCTCGAGGTCGCACTCCTCCATCACCTCATACGCGCTGCCGTCCCCGTTGCAGACCACCACGTCGTTGCCGGCGCAGAAGATCTCCTCGGGGCGGCAGACCACGCAGCCGAGCGAGGGCACGCAGGTGTTGCGGTCGTCCGTGCGCGCGGCGCAGTCGTCCCGCACCGTGCTCAGGAACTCGCCGTCCCGGTTGCAGCTGAAGTGGACGTTGCCGATGCAGGCCACCGCGTCCGGCGTGACGCAGACGAAGCCACCGTCCTGGATGGGAGAGATCGAGCCGTCACCGGCCCCGGCGTCCTCGCCGCCCATACCGGTCGTGCACGCCGTCGCGGCGAGCGCGGCGGCGATCCAAAGCCAAGAAGATCGCAAGTGAGTCTCCCAATGGAGTGGGGCGCGCGTCAGCGCTGCGCCGTGAAGAAGTCGACCGCCCAGCGGCTCCAGTACCGGTCCGAGAGGTATTCGTAGCGGAACTCGTCGAAGTCGAAGCCGGGGATCGAGACCGCGAACACGCCCCAGGTCAGGAAGCCGGAGGGGATGTCGCTGATCTCGGGGATGGTGGAGAGGTCCGGGATCGGCGCCTCGCGGACGTTGCCCGGGAGGAACATGCGCCAGGCCGGGTTCCCGTCCGCGCCGACCATCAGCACGATGTGCAGGTCGGGATCGGGGCCGTCGGCGCTCCAGCGCACCACCCGGTCGGCCGGCAGGCGCTCGCCCGTGGCCGGCATGGTGGCCTGCGGGATGCCGAGGAAGTTCCCCATCGTCAGGGTGTTGTCGATCGAGGTCACGCCCTCTTCCACCACCACCGAGTACGGCTGGCTGTCGAAGTCGCCGGTGAACCAGCCGGCCTCCACCCGGAAGCGGCCGTCGGCGAGCGCGCCCTCGAGGCTGGGCTGAGCGACGAAGCGGAAGGCGCGGCCGGCGTCGCGGCGCCGGAGCACGTCGACCTCCTCCGCGTTGACGATGCGGTTGATGACGCCCTCACCGCCCAGGTCGATGTTCGCCTGCATGCGGAAGCGGTCCGGGCCGCGCGGGGTCTCCATCGGGAGGCCGGTCAGCTCCACCTCGAGGTAGTGATCGAGGGGGATGTTCATCAGGATGTCGACGCCGGTGATCGTCTGGCCGGGGCCGGCGAGCACGTTGCGCGCGACGCCCATCACGTAGGGGATGAAGCGCCCGGTCGACGTCTCCTCGAGGCCGGCGAGCGCGTAGACCGCGAGGCCGGCGGGGCGCGCGAAGATCGAGTACGGGTAGCCGAAGCGGCCGAGCGGGCTCTCGAGCACGCGCTGGGTGCTGCCGCCGGCCGCCGGGTCGGGGTTGTTGATGCCGAGCGCGCGCTCCGTCGTGTAGACGTAGGCGACCTTCACCCAGCCCTCGCGCGGCTCGGGCACGTTGAGCCAGGGGTTCGGCCCCATCTCGTTCGGGCCGAGGAAGACGAGCTCGCCCTCGATGAACGCGCCGTTCCGGCCGCGCCCGGGGGGCGGGGGCTCGCCGCCCATGCCGCACATCGGGTCCATCCACGGCACGAGGAAGACGGTCACGTCGCGCGCGTCGAAGGCGACCACGGAGGTCTTCTCGTAGCAGTGCTTGGCCACGTGCACGGTGGCCGGGGGCAGGATGTCGGGACCGGAGAAGGTGATCTGCCCGAGGCTGTCGGTGAGCCCCTGGTGCTCGGTGCCGAGGTCCTCGCCGACGATGGCGAACGCGTCCGGCACCGGCGCGCCGGTCGTCGCGTCGACCACGGTGACGTTGATCGCGCCCTCGATCGGCCCGCCGCCGAGCCCGCCGGAGCGGGGGTCGGAGCTGTCGTAGTAGCTGTAGGCGTCCTGCCCGATCGTCTCGGAGCCGTCCTCGGCGTCGGTCACGGTGACGTCGACCGTGCCGGCCGCCATCGGGGGCGTGCGGCAGGTGATGACGGTGGGCGAGACGACGTCGACGTCCTCGCAGGGGGTGCGCCCGAAGGTGACCTCGTCGCCGGCCTCGAAGCGGGTGCCGCTGCCGGTGATGGTCACGAAGGTGCCGCCGGCGACCGCGCCGGAGCTCGGCTCGACGTAGATCGCGTCGTAGGTGTAGCCGCCCTCGAGCACCGCGGTCTCGCCCGCGACCTCGATCTCGACGTCGACGGTGCCGACCTCACCCGCGGGCACGACGACCGCGAGGCGGCGCGCGTCGATCAGGCGGTGGTCGGCCGGCTGGACGTCGCGGCCGCCGAAGCGCGCCTGCGACAGCTCGTCGAAGCCGTTGCCGCGGAGGATGACCGTGTTGCCGCCGATGAACGGCCCGTGGTCGGGCACGACGCGATCCAGGGACAGATCGGTCTGCCCGATGCCGCCGCCGTCGTCGAAGGTCGGGCGCGCGTCGGGCGGAGGCCCGGCGTCCGGGAGGGTGATCCCGCCCTCGCCGTCGATGCGCGGGGGATCCCCGCAGCCCCCCAGCGCCAGCGCGACCCCCAAGGCGAGCGCCACCCGGGTCTGAAGACGAGTCATCCAAGCATGCGACATCGGAGCGATCTCCCTGCGTCGATTCGACGGTGTCGGATCGACGCGGACGGGCGGAGCCCATCCATGAGCCTTGCGATACGAATTGTGTGCGGGCCTCTCGGTCCCGTTGCACGGCGCGTCGCGGCCCCCCGCACGTCTCCGCACGGCCTGACGGCCGGGGGAGCCACCCGGCCAGTATCGGGGCAAACCGAAACGAGTCAAGCCAGGCCTTAACTCCCTGTGGGCGTCTCGGATGACGAAGGATGCTCGCCCTTCGGGTCGGCCGCGTTACCCTTCGCGCTCGAAGCATGAAGCTCACTCGACTCGTGCTCAGCGATCTGCACCTCGGGGTCGGCAGCCGACCCGGAGAGCTCAACGTCTTCGAGGACTTCCACTTCGACGACGACTTCGCCGAGCTGCTCGCGCACTACGACCGCGAGGCCGGAGAGGACGGCGAGGTCGAGCTGATCCTCAACGGGGACGTCTTCGACCTGCTCAAGGTGAAGATCGGAGGCATCTGGCCGACCGAGATCACCGACGACATCGCGACCGAGAAGGTGCGGCAGTGCCTCGACGGCCACCCGCGGTTCGTCAACGGGCTCAAGCGCTTCCTCTCCAAGGAGCGGCGGCGCCTGGTCTTCCTGCCGGGCAACCACGACCTCGACATGTGGTTCCCGGGCCCGCAGGAGCTGTTCAAGCGCTACGTCGCCCCCGGCCCCGCCGCCGATCGGGTGCACTTCGTCACCTCGAGCGACACCTACTACCTGCCCGAAGGCATCCAGATCCGGCACGGGCATCAGCTCGAGCGCATCCACCGCGTCGACTACGCCAACATGACCAAGAAGCGCCGCGACGGGACCGAGATCCTCGATCTCCCGTGGGGCAGCCTCTGGATCCTGGAGGTCATGAACCCGGCCAAGGCGATGCGGAGCTACGTCGATCGCATCCAGCCGCTCGGGCGCTTCCTGGTGGCGGCGCTCCTCTTCGACACCCGGTTCGTGGCGCGCTTCATGTACCACACGAGCGTGTACTGGCTGCGCCGGCGGGTCTTCAACCTCGAGGCGTGGCGGGAGCGCATCCGCTGGCTGCCCAAGGCGCTGCGCGAGGAGATCATCGCGCTCGGCGGCTTCGACGAGGCGGCGGTGCGCGCCCTCAAGAAGATGCGCGGCGTCCAGTACCTCATCGTGGGTCACAGCCACGGCCCGCGCTTCCAGCAGCTGCCGGACGGGAAGATCCTGGTCAACACCGGGACATGGATGCGCATGATCAACCTCGACATCCGGCACCTCGGCCAGGACAGCGGGCTGACCTACTGCCGGATCGAGTACAGCGAGGACGGGCGACCGACCGTGAACCTCATGCGGTGGCTCGGAAGTCGGCGCCCCTATCAGGTCATTCCGTACGCCGATTGACGGAATGCGAAGCCGACTCATCCTGGTTGGCGAGACGGATGCGGGGAGTCACGTTCGCGATCTGGCTGGCGCTGGTGGGGACCGCGTACGCGGAGCCCGACGAGGCCAGCGACGAGACCGCCGAGGCGCCGGAGGCGCCGGCGGAGACCGCCGAGGAGCGCGCCGCGCGTCAGCTGGCCGCGCGCCGCGCCGCCGGGGGTCACGAAGGGATCTGGGCGATCTCGGCCCGCATCGCCCGCGAGGCCGACGAGGCCGCCCGCGCGATGTCGGTGCCGCTGCCCGAGGTCACCACGTGGTACCGGCCCCCCGGCCACTGTGACGGCTGCAGCCAGGCCCACGCCCAGGGAGGGATCAGCCTCTCGCTCGAGGGGGTGGATCGCGAGGCCAAGCTCGCCTTCGCCCGGGAGCTCAGCCGCCGCCTCGGGCGCCACCACCGGGTCTCGGTGATCGAGGTGGACGGCCCGCGCGAGCTCCACACGGCGTTCCGCTCGGGGCGCCCCGACGGGCGGCCGTTCCACCTCCGCCGGATCGCGCGCGAGGACGAGATCCTGGTCCGCCCGGACCCGGCCCTCCCGCCGCCGGCGGCGCTGGTGTTCGGGGACTGACGCAGACCGAGACACTCCGGCTTGAGCTACGGCCCGACCCATGCCAGGGTGCGGTCCCCCGTCGCCCCAACCCCACGGGCAGTCGTGCCGTTGCGCCAGCTTCCATCCACCCACACGGCCCTCACCGGCAGTGCGTCGTTTGCACCTCCGCACGTCGTGACGAACGAGCAGCTGTGTGCCGCCTACAACACCTGGGCTCGCGCCGAGAACGCGCGGCGGGAGGGCACGGACCTCCCTCCGCTCGACGAGTCGACGCCCGAGTTCATCGATCGAGCGTCCGGCATCCTCCGGCGTCACTACTGGGACGCCGAGGGCATCCTCGATCCCAACCGGCTCTGCCCTCGCATCCCGGATCGCGCGGACGACGCCCTCTCGGTCCAGGCCGAGATGGCGGTGCGCGCGGCCCGCGGCGCGCTCGAGTCGGCCGGCCGCGCGGCCGACGAGATCGACCTCGTCATCGTCGGCTCGTCCGCGCTCCAGCGCCCCTACCCCGCCCTCGCGATCGAGGTGCAGGCGGAGCTCGGCGCGAGCGGGCACGCGTTCGACATCTCGGTCGGCTGCAGCTCCGGCACCTACGGCGTCCAGCTCGCGGTCGACGCGGTCCGCGGCGGCACCGCGCGCCGGGCCCTCGTGTGCACGCCCGAGCTCCCGAGCGCCTACTGCAACTTCCGCGACCGCGACAGCCACTTCATCCTCGGCGACGCGTCGGCGGCGGTGGTGATCGAGCCGCTCGAGGACGCGAAGGGCGGCTTCGAGATCCTCGCGAGCCGCGCGGTCTCCCAGATGAGCAGCGCGGTCCGGAACAACGGCGGCTTCCTCAACCGCGGCGACGAGGCGCGGCGCGACGACGCGGACAAGCTGTTCTACCAGCAGGGCCGCCGCGTCTTCCGCGACATCGTGCACCTCGTCCCGACCCTGGTGCGCACCCAGCTCGACGCCCTCGGGCTCGCGCCGACCGACATCGCGCGGTACTGGCTGCACCAGGCGAACGCGCGCATGAACACCGCGGTGCTCGAGCGGATCCTCGGCCAGTCCCCGAGCGACGGCCAGGCGCCGTCGGTCCTCTCGGACTACGCCAACACCGCCGCGGCCGGCTGCCTGATCGCGCTCGACGCCTACCGCGACGACCTCGAGCCCGGCGACCTCGGTGTGCTCTGCGCGTTCGGCGCCGGCTACACGGTCGGCTCTCAGATCCTGCGCAAGCTCTGAGGGTGCCCCTCCGAAGCCCGCGCAGCCGGGCTTCGCGCCCGCGCTCGTGCTCGTGCTCGTACTCGTAGACGTGCACGTACACGTGCCCGTGCTCGAAGGACGTGCACGTGCTCGAAGGACGTGCACGTGCACGAGGACGTGCCACGAGGACGTGCACGAGGACGTGGACGTGCACGAGGACGACCTGCGCGAGGACGTGGACGTGCACGAGGACGTGCACGAGGACGTGGACGTGCACGAGGACGTGCACGAGGACGTGCACGAGGACGTGGACGTGCACGAGGACGTGCACGAGGACGTGCACGAGGACGTGCACGAGGACGTGCACGGGGACGGGGACGGGGACGGGGACGGGGACGGGGACGGGGACGTGCACGAGGACGGGGACGTGCACGAGGACGGGGACGTGCACGAGGACGGGGACGTGGACGTGGACGTGCACGAGGACGGGGACGTGCGCGAGGACGGGGATGTCACGTGCCCCTGCCGGCAGCGGCCGGGGCTGGGTCGTGTCGGCGGATCCACGCGGGCGACCGGATCTGTCATGCTGGGGGCCATGAGGCGCCTTCTCTTGCTCTTCTGCGTGGCGCTCGCCGCGGGCTGCGACGACGATCCGCCGGCTCCGCCGCCGCCCCCGCCGCCGGACACCGGGCCCCCGCGCGACACCGGCCCGCTCCCCGACACCGGGCCTCGGCCCGACGCGGGGCCGCGCCGACCGACGGTCGACGGGCTGGTGAGCGACCGGGAGTGGCGCGGGGCCGCCGAGGCGGAGAGCGAAGAGCCCACCGATCGGAGCGGCTCCGAGCTGCGCCGGCTGCGCGCGACGATCCACGACGATCAGCTCTTCTTCGCGATCGAGGGCTCGATCGCCGAGGGCGACAGCCTGGTGCTCTTCGTGGACCGCGCGATGGGCGTGGACGAGGGCGTCGCCGACCTCGAGCGCCTCGACGACGAGCGCACCGCCCTCGCCGCGGCGCTGTCGCGGGAGGCCATCGCGACGCCGGCCGACTTCGCCGCCGACTTCGGCTGGGCGACCACCCTCTTCCCCCACGCGGCGGTCGGGCTCGACGACGCCCAGGGCTGGCGGGACCTCACCGAGGATCCCACCGACCTGGTGCCGATCGACAGCGAGACCGCGCCGTCGATCTGCGGGGCCGAGGCCTGCGAGGGCGCGATCCCGCTCGAGACGCTCGGCGGCGCCGCGCCGAGGCGCATCGGCCTGTTCGCGCGGATCCTCCGCGCCGACACCGGGCTGGTGAACCAGACCCTGCCGATGGACGATCCCGACGCGCCGGACGTCGTGACCCAGGTGCTGACGGTGGTCGACGGCGAGCCGCCGATGGACGGCGGCGTGGACATGGACGCGGGCCTCGACGCGGGGCCGCGCGGCGTCGTGGTCGACGGCGTGCTCTCGGCCGGCGAGTGGGACGCCGCGTCACGCTACGCGGACACCGGCCCCGCGCCCTTCGGCTCCTTCGCTGGCAACGACCTTCGCACCCTCTATGCGCTCCGCACGGCCGACCGGCTCTACGTGGCCATCGAGGGTGACCTCACCGCGGGCAACGCCTTCGTGATGTACGTGGACCGCGAGGTCGGCGGCGCGGAGGGCGCGACGAGCCCCACCCCCTTCGCCGACTTCTCGGGCGACCTCGACCGCGCGCTCTCGAAGACGCTCTTCCCGCCCGCCGAATTCAGGATCGACGTGGCCTGGGGCACCCTCGACCTGCGCCGCGCCGGGACGGCGACCGACGCTCGCATGGGCTGGCGCGAGGTGGGCACGAACCCGTCGGTCTTCGTGCCGATCGGCGGCGCGGGCGCGCCGACCGTCTGCTCGGCGAACGTGTGCGAGACGTCGATCGCGCTGACCGACCTCGGCACCCCGGCGGGCGGAGACATCGGGCTGTTCGTGCGGCTGGTCGCGGCGACCTCGGACGGCGTCTCCAACCAGACGCTGCCGACCGACGATCCCTCCGCGCCCGAGCTCATCAGCCTCTGGGCGGTGCTCCCTCCCTGAGCGAATGCGCGCCCTCCTCATCGTCGCCACGTGGCTCGCGGCCACCTCGACCGCGGCCGCGCAGCTCGAGGTGGAGCTCGCCGATCCCGGCGCGCTGACCGTCGGCGATCGGGCCGAGGTCATCGCCTCGGTGCGCGGCGCGGCGAGCCACCCGCTGCTGTTGACCCCGCGCGCCGAGGGCACCGCGCTCGAGGTAGTGCGCGGCCGGCTGCTCCGGGCCGACGCGCGCGACCCCGACGCGTCGGTGCTCGAGCTGCGCATCCCGGTGGTCGCCCGGCGGGCGGGGACCTCGGTGCTCCGGGTGAGCGTCTCCGGCTACGCCTGCGAGGCGCGCTGCCGGCGGGTGGAGGCCACCGCCTCGCTCGTGGTGCGGGTGCGGCCGCAGGCGAGCCAGAAGCGCGCGAAGCAGGCCCGCTCCTCGTCGCTCGGGTGGGTGCGCCTGCCCGGCGCGGAGAGCTGCCTCGGGGCCGCCGCCCTCGCCCGGCGCGTCGAGGCGCGCCTGGGGCGCGACGTCTTCGTCTCCGCCGCCGACGCGGGGGTCAGCGTCGAGGGGCGGGCCGAGTGGACCGAAGGCGAGTGGCGCGCGGTGATCGCGGTGGAGGGCGACGGCGGCGAGGCGCTCGGCGAGCGCACGCTGTCGAGCCGCGCGGAGTCCTGCGACGAGCTCGGCGAGATGGTGGTGACGGTGGTCGCCCTCACCATCGACCCGCTGACCGCGCCCGAGGAGCCGCCGCCGCCCCGCGAGGTGGTGCGCACCGAGCGCGTCGAGGTCCCGGTGGAGGTCCCGGTCGAGGTGGAGGCCCCGCGCTGGCGGGTCGAGATCGACGCCAGCGGGGTCGGCGCGCTCGGGCTGACGCCGGGCCCCACACTCGGCGGGCTGACCGCGGTCATCGTCGAGCCGCCGGGCTTCGTCCCGCTCGTGCTCGAGGGGGCGCTGCTCCCCTTCACCCGCGCCTCCGACGGCGTCCGCCACGCCGACTTCCTGCACGCCCACGCCGGCCTGCAGATCTGCCCGCTGGCGCTCCGGGACGAGGGGCTCGCGCTCCACGGCTGCGTCGGCGCCGACGCCGGCGCGGTCTTCGTCGTCGGCGGCGACGCGAACGTGACCGAGCGAGAGCGGGTGACCGGCTTCGGCCACGCCGCCCTCCGCGGGCACTGGGACGTGGTCGGCCCGCTCACCGTGCGTCTCGGCCTGCACCTGCTCGTGCCCTTCCGGCACGATCCGTTCGTGGCCGACGGCGTCGCCTTCTACCGACCGGACCCGATCGCGGGCTTCTTCGACCTCGGCGTCGGCGTGCATCTCGAGTGACGATCAGAACGAGCGGGCCCCACCTCCACACACCCCACGATGCCGGCCGCCGCCCCCCGCGAGAGCTTCGCCGAGATCTTCCACGCCCACGCGCCCCGGGTGTGGCGGGCGCTGCGCCGGCTCGGCGTGCGCGAGGCCGACGTCGAGGATCTCTGCCAGGAGGTCTTCGTGGTGGTGCACCGCAAGCTCCCGACCTTCGAGGGCCGCTCCGCGCTCAGCACCTGGATCTACGGCATCTGCGTCCGCGTCGCCTCGGACCACCGCAAGCGCGCCCACGTGCGGCGCGAGCGCCCCACCGACGAGGTCCCCGACGAGCGCCAGAGCGCGCCGCAGCTGAAGGAGCTCGAGCGCGTGCAGCTCCGCGCCCTGCTCGACGAGGCGCTCGAGCAGCTCGACGACGACAAGCGCGCGGTCTTCGTGCTCTACGAGCTCGAGCAGCTCGAGATGCCGGAGATCGCGACCGCCCTCGGTTGCCCGCTCCAGACCGCGTACTCCCGGCTCTACGCCGGCCGGAAGATCGTGCGCGCCCACGTGCTCGCCCAGACCGAAGGAGGCGCCCGATGAGCGACGCCCGCTGGCTCGACGATCCCGAGACCCCCGAGGCCCTCCGCGCCGCGCTCGAGGCCGGGCGCGCGGAGGCGCCGTCGGACGCGGAGCTCGCCCGCGTGGCGGCGAAGCTGGGGCCCCTGATGGGGCCCGGCGGCGGCGGCGGGGGTGCGGGCGGCGGGGGTGCGGGCGGCGGCGGCGTGGCCGCGGGGGGAGCGGCGAAGGTGATCGGCGCGGCGATGGCGGCGGCGGTGGCGATGGGAGGAGCCTGGTGGCTCGCCCAGCCCTCGCGCGAGGACGCGCCTTCCGTCGCCGCGTCCGAGTCCGAGTCCGAGTCCGAGCCCGAGTCCGAGCCCGAGTCCGAGTCCGAGCCCGAGCCCGAGCCCGAGCCCGAGCCCGAGTCCGAGTCCGAGCCCGAGCCCGAGCCCGAGCCCGAGCCCGAGTCCGAGTCCGAGTCCGAGTCCGAGTCCGGAGCCGAGTCCGAGCCCGGACCCGCTGCCGCTCCCGCTCCCGCTCCCGGCCCCGCTGCCGCTCCCGGCCCCGCTGCCGCCGCCGCTCCCGCTCCCGGCCCCGCTGCCGCTGCCGCTCCCGGCCCCGCTGCCGCTGCCGCCGCCGCTCCCGCTGCCGCTGCCGCTCCCGGCCCCGCCGTCGCCGCAGCAGCAGCCGCCCCCGACCCCGCCGCCGAGCTCCTCCTCATCCGCCGCGGCCAACGCGCCCTCCAAACCAACCCCGCCGCCGCCCTCTCCGCCGCCACCGAGCACGCCGCGCGCTTCGACGACACCCACGCCGTCTTCGCCCAGGAGCGCGAAGTGCTCGCCATCGACGCCCTCTCCCGCCTCGGCCGCGCCGACGAGGCCGCCCGACGCGCCGACCGGTTCCGGGCCCGGTGGCCGCGCTCGGCGCATCGACGGCGGGTCGACGTGATCGCGCCGCCGGACGAGCTCAGGGCGCCGTGACCGCCTCGTAGACCGAAGCGCGCGGCAAGCCGGCCGCCACGCGGGCGCGCGCCTCGGCGAGCTCCGTGTCGACGCGCTGGGTGAACGCGGTGAGCGGCTGCGCGCCGGTGAGCGCGTGGCCGTTGATGAAGAAGCTCGGAGTGCCGCGGGCGCCGAGCTGGGCCGCGAGCGCCTGATCCCGCGCGATCACGTCGCGGTGCCCCTCCGCGGCCAGCGCGGCGCGCACCCGGGTCCGGCTCGCGCCCACCTGCGCCGCGTACCGGACCAGATCCTCGTCCTCCAGGCTCCGCTGGTTCTCGAACAGCAGATCGTGCATCTGGAAGAACGCCGCGTCGCCCCGCTCCCGGTGCACCTCGATCGCCGCCCGCGCCGCCGGGGCCGCGCGCTGATGGAACGGCAACGGGTTGTGCTTGAACACGATGCGGAGATCCGCACCGTAACGCTGGCGGAGCTGGGTCAGCGTCGGCACCACGCGCGAGCAGAACGGGCACTGGAAGTCGCTGAACACGACCACCGTGACGAGCGCGTCGTCGGGGCCGAGCCGCGGGCTGTCGAGCACCGGGACGCGATGGACCTCCTCGGGATCCGGGCGGCTCGGGCGGGTCGGGGCCGCCGCCGGCTCGGGCGCGGGGCTCGTCCGGCCGTGCTCGACGATCCGGTCGTAGACCGCGGTCGGCGCCACCCCGGCGTCGCGCACCGACTGCGCGTAGGTCAACTCCTCCCGCACGATCTCCCGGAAGCGCTCGATCGGCTGCGCGCCGCTCAGGAGCCGCCCGTTGATGAAGAAGGTCGGCGTGCCGCGCGCCCCGAGCTGACTCGCGAGCGCCTGGTCGGCGGAGATCGTCGCGTCGTGCGTCCGGCTCGCCGCCGCCCGATCCCAGGCCGCCGTGTCGAGCCCGGCCTGGACCGCGACGCTGCGCAGGGTCGTCGGCGCGCTCAGGTTGGACTGGTTGGCGAAGAGCGCGTCGTGCGTCCGCCAGAACGAGGCGTCCCCGCCCTGCGCGTAGGCCTCCGCCGCCAGCACCGCCGCGTCGCGCGCCTGCGCGTGCATCGGCAGCGGGTTGTGGCGCCAGGCCACCCGGATGGTGCCGGGGTACTCGCTCTGCAGCTGGGTCAGCGTGCCGGCCGCGCGCGCGCAGTAGGGGCACTGGAACTCCCCGATCTCGACGATGGTCACCAGCGCGTCGGCGGGGCCCCGCGCCGGCGTCGTCGGCAGCACCGGCACCCGGAACCGCTCCCCCGCGTGCGGGTCCACCGGCATCGCGACCGGCGGCGGCGCCAGCTCCTCGATCGCCACCGGCGGGGGCGCGTCCTCCTCGAGGCTCACCATCCAGTACGCGCCGAGCGCCGCCGCCACGAACATCAGCAGCAGGCCGAAGCCGCCGCAGCCGAGGCCGAGCACCAGCCCCAGGCTCGGGCCCGACGTCTTCGGCGGCGCGGCCTGCGGCGCGGGCCACTGCTGCTGCGGCGCGTGAGAGTGCATCGCGATCGTCTGCGGCACCGGCCGCGGTCCCTGGTCCATCTCCCCCCCTTACGCGCCGCCCCCGCGCAGCTTCCTCAGCGCCTCGAGCGACATGCCGCGCAGCCGCTCCACGTTGCGCCGCCAGATCGCGTCCGGATCCGGGTGCGCCGTCACCGCCTCCTCCACGCTCACCTCGCGCAGCAGGTGGAGCGTAGGGTACGGCGAGCGGTTGCTGAAGTTGGCGAGGTCACCCGGCGGCTCCCCGGCGAACCGGTAGTCGGGGTGGAAGCTCGCGACCTGCAGCGTGCCCTCGAGCCCGTGCGCGGCCACCAGCGCGTCGGCCACGCCGAGGAACGCGTTGAAGACGTCGAAGTCGGAGAGGCACGCGGTGCAGACCAGCAGCGTCGTCTCGCGCGTCTCGCGCGGGGCGGCCATCAGCGCGACGATCTCCGCGTCGAGCGCGGCCGCGACTCCGTCCTCGTCCGCCGCGTCGCAGCGCGCGAGGTGCACCACCCCGGCCTGCCAGGGCGTGCGCGCGAACGGGCAGAGCGCGAGGCCGAGCACCGCCTCTTCGATCCAGCGCGCGGTCTCCGCCAGCGGCTCCATGCTCGGAACTCTGCGACGGTCGCGATCCGTTCGCACGCGCGAGAAAAAAGTGCCGGGCCGATCAGAACGCGCGGCCGCCGCCTCCACGCACCCGGCATGAGACATCCGCTCGCCTTCGCCGCCGCCCTGCTCGCTCTCTCCGCCGCGCCCGCCGCGGCCCAGGACGAGGGCTCTCCGTTCGACCGCGAATTCGCCGTCGCCGCCTACGCCACCGGGCACACCGGCAGCTATCACGCCGGCGGCGTCGGGGGGCGGCTCCGCTGGGAGCCCTTCGACTTCCTCGGGGTCGAGGCCTACCTCGAGGCCACCCTCGTCGACTGGCCGGGCGGGGGCCTCCGGCACGACTACCCGAACGGCTTCAACGTCTACGCCCCCATCCGCTTCGGAGACTTCCGGCTGCGGCCGTTCTTCGGCTTCTGCGACATCCTGAGCTTCGTCGAGCCGGAGCAGGAGGGCGCGCCGCGCGCCGACGACGTGCTCTTCGGCCTGCACGGCGGGATCGGCGCGGAGCTCGCGGTGCACCCGATGTGGAGCGTCTTCGCCGACGCCCAGATCAACGCCTACTTCGGGCACGACCGCGCGGCGGAGGGCTGGACCGGCGGCGTCGACGAGGAGCTGTCGTTCTTCTGGAACTCGCAGCTGAACCTCGGCGTGCAGCTGCACTTCGGCGGCGTGCGGTGAGGGCGCTGCTGCTCTTCGCGCTCGTCGGATGCGCCCGCCCGGCCGGGCCGCCCCCCGAGACCCACGCCTCGGCGAGCTGCGCGAGCTGTCACGCCGATCACGGCGACGATCACGCGGCCTCGCCGCACGCGCGGGCCGCCGCCTCGCCCCTGCTCGCCGCGATGCTGCCGGACGTCGAGGAGGCCTGGGGCTCGTTCGCGCGCGAGCGCTGCGAGGGCTGCCACTCGCCGGGGCACGGCCCGGACGACGGCGTCGGGTGCGTGAGCTGCCACGCCGCGGTCGGCAACCACGGCACCTCCGACGGTCGGCTCGCGATCGATCTCGAGGCGCCGGTCGGCGGCCCGGGGGAGAGCCCGCACGCGCCCCACCCGGTCACGGCGCGCGGCTTCCTGCGCGCGCCCGAGCTCTGCGGCACCTGCCACGAGCTGACCGGGCCGCGGCTCGCGGTGGAGCCGACGTTCACCGAGTTCCTCGCCTCGCCCCAGGCGGCCGAGGGCGCCACCTGCGCGAGCTGCCACATGCCCGCGCGCGAGGGCCGGCGCGACCATCGCTTCGTCGGCTTCGATCCGCCCTGGGGCGCCGGGCCCGAGGAGGCGGCGCGGTCCGCGGACGACACGTTGGCGCTGCTGCAGGCGGCGCTCCGCCTCGACGTGCGCCGGGACGGAGACGCCCTCGGGATCGCGGTCACCAACGTCGGCGCCGGCCACGCGGTGCCGACCGGGGCGGCGTTCCTCCGGGATCTGTGGGTCGACGTGGAGGTCGGCGCGGAGGGCGGCGGCGGCGTCGTCGCCGCGCGCGTGATCACGCTCGGTGATCAGCCGATGCGCGGCGAGCGACCGGTCCCGCTGCTCACCCGCGCCGACCGGGTGGAGCCGGGCTCGCTCCCGGCCGGAGCGACGCGCCGCGCGCGGATCGCGTGGCCTCGGCCGGAGCCCGCGTCCGTGGTCCTGCGCGGCCGCGCCGTCCGCCTCCCGGTGCTCGACGCGCTCGGGCTCCGGCGCCTCGAGCCCGAGCTGCCGGTGCACGAGATCGCCCGCCGGTAACCAGCGGGCGCCCCGGCGGCTACGTTTCGGGCGTGGAGGAACCGGAAGACCTCGAGCTCTACGTCATGGAGGGCTGCGGCTGGTGCCAGGACGTGCGGGACGCGGCCGCGCGCCTCGACGTGCAGCTCGCCGAGCGCGACGTGCGGCGCGATCCGGAGGCGCTCGCCGCGCTCCGCGAGGCCCGCGGGCGATCGACCGTGCCCGTGCTGCGCATCGCCCGCGGCGACGACGTCGAGTGGATGCCATCACGCGCATATTCGCCGCGCGCTGCTCGAGGTCGCCGACATCCCGTGGTGGTGGGCCGCGTTCGCGATCGCCGCGGCGCTGGCCGGCCAGGCGCTGCGTCGACGGTTCTCGGCCCCCGGAGGGAAGCCCGAGCGCCCGCGACCGTAGTAACCGCCACGCCCGCCGGAGCGGGTGACTGGAGGACCCCGAGTGAGCGCGATCGCAGCCGCCCTGAAGATGCCCGACTACCAGAACCCGCAGGCCCTCGCGGCCCTGGAGGCCCTCCCGTCCGACTGTGTCGGGGAGCTGACCGAGCGCCTGGAGAGCTGCGCCGCCGGCATGAGCGAGGACCGGGCGAAGGGCAACAGCGGGCCGGACGCGCGGGCGCGACGCCAACAGCTCCCGCGTCTCGTCGTGGGGCTCGGGCGACACCTGGCCCGCGCCGGGGAGGCGTTGCCGGAGCGCCTCGACACGGCGGTCGAGCACCTCGCGTGGACTCACGTCGAGCACCTGCAGTCGCCCGAGGCGGTCGCGGAGGCGATGACCGCGGTCCCCACCGCGCGGCTCGAGGCGATCCTGCTCGGCGAGCGGTTCGGGCGCCCGCCGACGTCGTTCTGGCAGCTCCTGCCGAGCTGCCCGACGCCGGCGGTGATCCAGCGCGCGATCGGCGTCGTGCTGGGATGGGAAAAAGGCAAGCTGTCCACCAGCCGAGCCCCGGCGATCGCGGCCGCGGCCCTCACCGCCGCCGGCGCGCCCGCCGAGCCGCTCCTGAACGACGCGATCCGCGGCATGAAGAAGGAGCCGTACCGCGACGCGCTCGTCTCCGCCCTCGCCGGCCTCCCGTCCGGCGGGACCGACGCCCTGATCCACGCCCTCGGCGACTCGAGCAAGGCGGTCGTCTCGGCGGCCCGCGCGGGGCTGCTCGCCCGCAAGCCCGAGTGCATTCCCTCGGTCGACGCCGCCCTCGCCGCCGCCAAGAAGAAGGCGCTGAAGACCCGGCTGCACGAGCTGCGCGCCGAGCTCGGCCCGGTGGACGTCGAGACCGGGAAGACCGCGGCGACGACGCCGCTCGAGGAGGCGCGCCAGCGCGTCGACCCCGCCGAGGTCGAGGGCATGCTCGACGCCCTCCGCGGGGCGACGACGCAGAAGGGGGTGAGCGCGACGCTGGACGGCTTCATGGACCGCCCCGACGCGCTGATGCTGGCGCTCGTCGACGCGGCGCGGGGCAAGGCCAGTCGCACGATGCAGCTCGCCTTCGATCCCGTCTACGAGCTCTGCTACGAGCGGCTGCCGAGACTCGCGGAGCGCCCGCTCGCGCCTTGGGCGGTCGCGGACGCCCTCACCTCCCGCCGGAAGGAGATCGCCGGCAAGGCGCCGGCGCGTGCCCAGCTCGCCCAAGCCGCGGAGACCCTCGGGGACGCGCTCCGGGCCCCGCTCGTCGCCGCCCTCCGCCTGGACAACAAGGACATCGCCTACCCCGAGCTCTACTGGGGCTGGCTGACCGAGGCGCCCACGCCGGACACCATCCCGCTGCTGCTCGACGGCCTGGGCGGCTCGAAGAAGCTGCGCGAGCTCTGCCAGGCCGCGCTGGTCCGCCTGGGCGCGGAGGGCGCGGAGGCCGCGGCGAGCGTGCTCGACGGCAAGAAGGCCACCCGCGAGGCCGCGGTCGAGGTGCTCGTCCAGGTGCCGACGCCCTCGGTCAGCGACGCGATCCGAGCGCGGCTCGCGAAGGAGAAGGACGGCGCGATCAAGGCCCGGCTCGACGCCGCCCTCGGCGCCGCCGCCGCCGACCTGATCTGAGGTGCCGCTCTCGGACGAAGAGCTCGACGCCTACCTCGCGTCGCGCCCGGTCGGGCCGGCGCCGCCGTGGCTGCCGGGAGGCTTCTCCCCGCGGTGGCGAGGCGGCGCCGCGCTCTCACCGGAGGCGGCGCGCTGGCTCCTCGGGCGGCTGCTCGCGCAGAACGAGCGCGCCGAGGAGCGAGAGGTGGAGCGGCTGCGAGCCCGCCTCGACGCCGAGAGCGCGGCGCCCTGGATGGACGCGCTGTGCGAGGCCGGGGGCGCCGCGCCGGCGCGCTTCGGCGAGGTCGCGTGGCTCTTCGCGAGCCTGGGGAGCGAGCCGCACCTCACCGCCCTCGGCGCCGAGATCGACGCGCTCTGGCGCCACCACCGCGCCCTGCCGCTCGAGGTGCTCCGCCGGAACGGGAGCGACGCGGCGCTGCGCCGGCTCGGGCGGATCGTCGACCGCGCCTGGCACCGAAAGCTCGGCCGCGCGGCGCTCGAGCGCGTCTCCTCCGTCGCCGCGGCGCGGGGCGTCGAGCCCTGGGCGTTGCTGAGCGAGGTGGAGGATCGGCACGAGGTCCCGACCGAGGGGCTGGTGCTGCCGCTGTCGCTCGACGATCCGTTCTCGGCCGCGCTCGGCGCGGCGCCGGTCCCGAGCCGCCTCTTCGGCGAGCGCCTCGCCGCGCTGGACTACCGGCCGATGGAGGTCGAGGACGCGGGCATGGTCTACCACCACGCGCGGCGGCTCGGCGGACACCTCATCCACCTCGATCACTCGGGCGTGCCCGCCAGCGGCCAGGGCCCGCTGCGACCGGTCCGGATCGCGCAGGTCTCGGCCTCGCGGCTGCCCGAGCAGAGCGGGCTGAGCTGGCGGGAGGCGCCCCCCGCGCTCACGAGCCAGGCGCTGCATGACGTACGCCGACTTCTCCGCCCCGCCTGACCCGCATCCGCCCCACCGGTTGCGTCGAATTTCCGGAGTGACCCGCCCCCTCATTCCGGAGATGCGCCCCCTCATTCCGGAGATGCGCCCCCTCGTTCCGCAGACCCGCCCCCTGATTCCCGAGACCCGCCCCCTGATTCCCGAGACCCGCCGCCTCATTCCGGAGACGCGCCCCCACGAGGGGCGCACCGAGTGATGGAGGGGGCGCTCGTCTCGAATCGGGGGGCGGGCAGCTCGCGACCGGGGGGCGCACCCGCGGAATCGGGGGGCGCACCCGCTCGACCACGCCACCGCCGCGATCGCACTTTCCGGAGGGGGCATGCGCCCCCATGCGCCCCCTCCCGCCCGACCGGCAAAGCCGGCTCGGGCGGTCGCCCCATCCCACGCGCTCACGCGCGTGGAAGCTGCGGCAATATTTGCCGCAGCTTCAGTTTCCGGACCACCGAGGACGAGGACGCTCCGAGAACCGCCGCGCCTCAACCGTCGCAGTGACCGGGGCCCGTCCGACCTTCGTTGTAGGCGGTGAGCGCGTCGTTGAGCTCGGCCGCTCGTCTCCCGGCCGCGGTGGCCGGTGAGATGCCCAGGGGGAGGCGCTGCGTGGGCCCGAACAGACGCAGCCACTCCTGCGCGCTCGCGATCGCGGGCGACGGACTGGCCCCCGCGGCGACGTTCAGCTCGGCCGCGATGAGCTGATGGGCGAGGGCGAGGCTGACGTCCCCACGCACCGGGGTCCGGAGGAGCGCGAGCAGCTCCGCCTGGCCGTAGCGATGGGCTCCCAGCGCGAGGCTCCGCACCGGCCAGTCCTCCGGGTGGTTCTTCCAGTAGCCCTGGGTGAGCGTGCAGCCGCGGGGGTGCTCGGGGCAGCACCACGGGCGCACATCCGCCCATCCTCCTGGGCCTCGGTCCCGCGCGCCGAGCGCCGACGCGAGCAGGAGGCCACGGCCTCCCGCCTCCCGCACGTTGGCTTGCACGACGAGCTCGATCGGCGCCCCGCAGGCGACGGGGGCGTCGACCGGGTGGTGGAGCACCACGCGGCGAAGCCAACCGCTCGACCAAGGCGTGGGGTTCTCCACGACCCAGGCTGGCTCCGCGCCGGCCACCCCGACCCCGAGGTAGGCGTCGCCCAGCTCCCAGCCGGCCCACGTCGTGATCATCGCGAGGACGTAGCCGTCCGCCATCGCGAAGCTCACGCCTCCGATCTGGACGTGCGAGTCGACGAGCTCGAGCGGCGCGACCCACTGCGGCTGGCAGTCGCCGACGTGCTCCCCGTCTCCGATCGGCTCCGAGCCGTCGCCGTTCGGCAGGGGAATCGCGAGATCGGGCAGCTCGCCGAACCGAGCGGGCTCTCCCATCGGCACGTCCTCTCCGAGGTCTCGAACGAGCGGGACGCCGCCCCTCGCACTCGGCTCTTCGCTCGCGCCCGGGCCCTCACCGGTCTCCTGGCCAGGGAGATCGAAGGGGCCGCTCCACCCGCGCTCCCCGAAGCCCTCGGGCACGCCTCCGCCTCGCGGGAGACCTCGCGCGCCCGGCCCGTCGGGGTCGAGCGGGGCGAGCACCCCGTCGTCGTGAATTCCAGCGCTCGGGTCCGCCAGCTGGGTCCCCGGGTCCTCCGCGTCCGCGCACCCGACCAAGCCCAGCGTCAGCGCCACGACCGCCATCCAGATTGCTCTCCTCATGCCTCGCCCCCCTTCGCCCCGCTCGTACAGCACGTCGAGTGCCAGCGAGCTCTCCTCCTCGGAGCGGACGGCTCGAGACGGGCGAGACAGTGCGCAGAGTTCGTTCGCCCCGAGGTTGGCGTCCCCGAACGCGCCGCCAAACTTGCGAGGCGGCGTGAGAACTGCGCGATCCCGGAGCGAGGCGGGCGTCGAGCCCGACACTGTACACCCGAGCAGCACCATGCCATGCTGGGTGCATGGCCCGCCCGGTGAAGGTCCAGAACCCGCCGAACCCGTTCGAGAGCGCGCACGTGGAGTGGGAGGGGCCTCCGCCGGACGCGGCGCTCGAGGTCTTCGAGGAGCGGGCGAAGTCGATCGTCAGCGAGAACGCCAGCCCAGACGTGGGGTTCCGCTACAGCGTCAACCCGTACCGGGGCTGCTTCCACGGCTGCCTGTACTGCTACGCGCGACCGAGTCACCAGTACCTCGACTTCGGCGCGGGCACGGACTTCGACCGCAAGATCGTGGTGAAGGTCAACGCGCCGGAGCTGCTCGACCGGCGCATCCGGCGGCCGAGCTGGACCTTCGAGCCGATCGCGTTCAGCGGGAACACCGACTGCTATCAGCCGCTCGAGGCGAGTTACGGGCTCACCCGCCGCTGCCTCGAGGTCTGCCTCGCGCACGGCACGCCGGTCGGGGTCATCACCAAGGGCACGGTGATCCGGCGCGACGTCGCGCTCCTCGCCGAGCTCCACCGTCGCGCCGGCGCGCGGGTGTCGATCAGCCAGGCGTTCGCCCGCGACGAGGATCGCCGGGTCTTCGATCCGTGGGCGCCCCCGGTCGAGGCGCGGTTCGAGACCATGCGCCGGCTGGCCGACGCGGGCATCCCGGTCGGGGTGGCGGTCTCACCGATCATCCCCGGGGTCAACGACAGCCAGATCCCCGAGGTCCTCGCGCGGGCCAAGGAGGCCGGGGCGCGGCACGCCTTCATGACCCTGCTGCGCCTCCCTCGGGAGGTGAAGCCGTGGTTCGAGGTCCGGGTCGAGGAGCTGCTGCCGGGCCGGGCGAAGAAGGTGAAGAACGGGATCCGCGAGCTGCGAGGAGGGGCCGACGCGAACGACGCGCGCTTCCATCACCGCATGAGAGGCCAGGGCGCGCGCTGGGACGCCATCACCCAGCTCTTCGAGATGCACTTACGGAAGCTCGGCCTGAACACCGAAGACGTCGTCGCCGATCTCGGCCCGCCCCCCGACCGCCGGCGCCGGGGTCAGCTCGACCTGTTCTGATCCTCAGACGATGACCGGCCCCGGGTCGGTCACCTCCCCGGGCTCGCGCGGCCGGATCTCCGACCAGCCGTCGTGCCGCCCCTGCGAGGCCGGCGGCTCGATCACCGGGTCCTCGGTCAGCCCACGGTCCTCTCGCCGTCGCTCGAACCACCGGACCAGCTTCTCTCTGAGACGCCCGAACATGCGTGCCTCCTTCACCGAAGAGGCAATGCAGCGGCCGTTCCGAAGCCTGGATCCTGCACACCCGCGCGGTGTCGGCCTGCCGACATGCCCCGGACGTGGCGTCGGGCCCCGAGTCAGGCTCCGATCATCATTGCGCTATTCCACTTTCTTCGGATGCCAGGAATGACGCGACCCGGACAATGTGTCATCGCTGCTGACACGATGTCTTCGAGTGACATGATGTCTTCGAGAGGAGAGCGACCGATGACCGAGCCCAGCGCGACCACCGTGCTCGTGGTGGACGACGAGCCCAGCAACCTCCAGTCGCTGGAGCGCATCTTCGGCAAGGAGGACATGCGGGTGCTGACCGCCGGGAGCGGCCGGGAGGCGCTCGACGTCTGCCGCAACCACCGCGTCGACGTGGTCCTGACCGACCTGATGATGCCGGGCATGAGCGGCATCGACCTCATCAAGGCGCTGAAGACGGTCGCGCCGGACGCGGAGGTGGTGGTGATGACCGCCTACGGCACGATCGAGACCGCCGTCGAGTCGATGCGGGAGGGCGCCTACGACTTCGTCGAGAAGCCGCTCAAGCGCATGCAGATCGTCAAGACGGTCAAGAAGGCCGCCGAGCGGCACGCGCTGGTGGCCGAGAACCGCACCCTCAAGGAGGAGCTCAGCGCGCTCAAGAACCGGCCGATCGTCGGCAGCTCCGGGACCCTCCGGCAGGCGCTCGAGACCGCGCAGCAGGCGGCGCCCTCGAGCGCGAACGTGCTGATCCTCGGCGAGAGCGGCACCGGCAAGGAGCTGCTCGCGCGCTTCATCCACGAGCGCAGCCAGCGGGACGGGACGTTCGTGGGCGTGAACCTGGCCGCCCTCCCGGAGACCATCGTCGAGTCGGAGCTCTTCGGGCACGAGAAGGGCGCGTTCACCGGCGCGACGAGCCGGCGCGAGGGGCGCATCGCCCAGGCCGACGGGGGCACCCTCTTCCTCGACGAGATCGGCGAGCTGACGCCGGCGGTGCAGGTGAAGCTCCTCCGGGTCCTCCAGGAGGGCGAGTTCGAGCCGGTCGGCGGCACGACCCAGCGGGCCACCTTCCGGCTGATCGCGGCCACCAACCGCAACCTGGAGAAGGCGGTCGAGGCGGGCAGCTTCCGGGAGGATCTCTACTACCGGCTCAACGTCATCGCGATCACCAGCCCCCGGCTCGCCGATCGCTCGGGGGACGTGCCGCTCCTCGTCGACCACTTCCTCGAGCTCTACTGCCGCAAGAACGGCAAGCCGCGCATGACGGTCACCCGCGAGGCGCTCGACGCCCTCACCGGCTACGCCTGGCCCGGCAACGTGCGCGAGCTCGAGAACGTGATCGAGCGGGCGGTGGTGCTCAGCAAGGACGACCAGCTGACCCCCGAGGACCTGCCGGGCCAGATCATCCGGGCCGAGCGCCACGCCGGGGACCTGACCTTCTCGATCGGCACCCCGCTCGAGGAGATCGAGCGCCGGGTGATCCGCGCCACCCTCGAGCACACCCGGGGCGACAAGCAGCTCGCCGCCCAGCTCCTCGGCATCTCCGCCCGGACCATCTACCGAAAGGTCGAGTGACGGGGCGGATGACAGAATGTCAGCGGATCGGTCGAGGGGGCCCCGACGGTTGCCATCCTGTCGATCGGGGGAGGTGTCACGAGTGCGGCTTTCGCCTGTTAATTCGGCCTTTTTGCTGGCATCGCCGCAGGCTCTGAGCTAGGCACGGCCGTTGCTGTTCCATGGGCCGGGCCTCCCTCTCGAAAGCGCGCGCGGCCCGACTCCGGAGAACCCTCGAACGTGGCATCCAGCAGCCGACAGCGACGCATCGTCGCCGCCATCCTGCTCTCGACCCTCGGCATCACGGGGGTCCTCGTGGCGCAAGGCGGGACGCAGCTCATCGCGGCCGCCGCGTTGCCGCTCGATCCGTCCGCGGTGGCGCCCGCCCCGCTCGGGGACGTCCGGCCCGCGCCGCCGGACGAGGTCGACGCCACGCCCATCCTCCGCCGCAACATCTTCGACTCCGAGACCGGGCCGCTCGAGCGGAACCCGCCGGTGGCGGTGGTCGACGAGCCGGTCGAAGAAGGCGAGCCGGAGGAGATCGACCCGAACGCCCCGCCGCCCCGCTGCGACGGGAGCATGCGGCTGGTCGGCGCCTTCGTGCGGATGCGCAGCCCCGACGACTCCTTCGCCGCGATCACGAGCGCGACCGGCGAGGCGCTCCTCTACCAGACCGGCATGCAGGTCGACAGCCGCGAGGTCGTCGCCATCCAGCACAACCGGGTCATCCTCCGGCCGAGCGGCGGCAACCTCTGCTCGCTCACCATGTTCGCCGAGGACGAGGGCGAGCGCGTGGCCACCGCCCCGACCCCCGCGCGCCCCACCCCGAGGCCGCGCCGCGCGGCGGGCTCGCCCGAGGGGCTCGACCCGGCGTCGCTCGAGGCCGGCATCGACCAGATCAGCGAGCGCGAGTACGCCATCGACCGCGGCCTCGTGAACCAGCTCCTCGCCAACCAGGCCGCGCTGATGCGCACCGCGCGCGTCATCCCCCACGAGGAGGGCGGGCAGGTCGTCGGCGTGAAGCTCTACGGCATCCGGCGCAGCAGCCTGCTCGGCCGTCTGGGCATCCAGAACGGCGACATGCTGCGCACCATCAACGGCTACGACATGACCGCGCCCGACAGCGCCCTCGAGGCGTACGCGCGGCTGCGCAACGCCGACCGCATCACGATCAACCTGAACCGCCGCGGTTCGGACCAGACGATCGACTACCAGATCCGCTAGCGACTTCCTTACGGAGCAAGCGAGTGAAGCTACGTTTCGCCATTCCGATCCTGCTGACGAGCGCGTCGGTGATGTTCTGCGCGCTCGGCCTCGCCGCGGCCCAGCCGCAGCGGCCGCAGGTGCGCATCCCGCGCCCCGGTCAGGTGCCGCAGGTGCAGGAGCAGGGAGACGACGAGGCGCCCCGCCCCGCCGGCAAGCTGCGCCCCTTCCGCACCGGGCTCGAGGATCGGCCGAGCAGCCGCGTCCCCCCGGGCGCGCGCGTCGACTTCACCCTCGAGGACGCCGACCTGCCGGACCTCGTGCGCATGATCAGCCGCATCACCGGGAAGCGCTTCATCCTCCCGGGCAAGGCGCGCTCCATCAAGGCGACCGTCGCGAGCGAGGCCCCCGTCACCGCGGCCGAGGCCTACCGGGCCTTCCTCTCCATCCTCGAGCTCAACGGCATGACGATCGTGCCGTCCGGCCGCTACCTGAAGATCGTCGAGACCTCGGGCGCCGAGAGTCAGCCGCTGCCGCTCTACACGGACGGCGAGGCCACGCCACGGGACGATCGGTACGTGACCCGGATGCACCGGGTGCAGAACGTCTCGGCGGAGGACGTCGCGACGCTGCTCGGGCGCTTCAAATCGCGGGAAGGCAACATCACCGCGTACGCCCCGACCAACACGATCATCATGACGGACACGGGGACGAACATCCGGCGGATGCTGCGCATCCTGCAGGAGATCGACGTCCCACGGACCGGCGAGCAGATATGGATCGAGCCGATCCACTACGCGAACGCGGCGGAGATGGCCGCGCGATTACAAGAAATCTTCCCGAGCGCGGGCGGGGGAAGTGGGGGCGGCACCGCCTCCAAGGCGACCCCGACGCCCAGACGCGCGACCCCACGAAGACCAGGCCAACCGGCGCAGGCGGCGGCGGCCGCGGGCCCGACCACCGTCGGCTCGCGGAGCGGCGAGAGCCGGATCACCAACATCATCCCGGACGAGCGGACCAACTCGCTCATCATCCTCGCGACCGAGCGCGCCTACCTGCGCATCCTCGAGGTGATCCGGGCGCTCGACATCCCCGTCGAGGGTGAGGGCTCGATCCACGTCCACCAGCTGCAGTACGCCGACTCCGAGCAGATGGCGACGACGCTCCAGAGCCTGGTCGGCGGGGGCGGCGGCGCGAGCGCGAGCAAGCGGGCCACCAAGCAGGGCGGCGCCACCGCGGCCGCGGGCGGCACCGGCGGCCCGTCGTTCGAGGGCGACATCGCGGTGCAGGCGCACAAGGCGACCAACTCGCTGCTGATCACCTCGTCGCTGCACGACTACGTCGCGCTCCGGCGCGTGATCCAGCGGCTCGACGTCTCGCCGCGGCAGGTCTTCATCGAGGCCGTGATCATGGAGCTCAGCGTGCAGCGCTCGAGCAGCCTCGGCCTCTCCTTCCACGGCGGCGTCCCGGACGCCCCCGAGGAGGGCGCCCTGAGCCTCTTCGGCTTCGAGGCGCAGACGAGCGCGCTCGATCCGAGCAGCCTGCTCACCGGCCTCGCGGTCGGCATCCGCGGGCCCGAGGTGCCGCAGTCGGCGCAGCTGCTCGGCGTCTCGATCCCGTCGTTCGGCGTGGTGCTCAACGCCATCGCGAACTCGGGCGACGTCAACGTCCTCTCCACGCCGCACATCATCGCCATGGACAACATCCAGGCGGAGATCACCGTCGGCGCCAACGTCCCGCTCCAGACCTCCGGCCTGCTCGGGCTCGGCGGGGCGGGCGGCGGCCTCGGCGCGCTCGCGGGCGCGGCCGGGCAGCAGGGCGGCGCGGCGGGGCTCGCCGGTCTGGCGGGCCTCGGCGCCCTCGGCGGCGGCCTCGGCGGCCTCGGCGGCGGCGTCCAGCGTCAGAACGTCGGCACCACCATCCGCATCACGCCCCACATCAACGACGCGGGCGAGATCCGGATGGAGATCGAGGAGGAGATCTCCGAGGCCGGCGAGGCGCAGGGCACGCTCGGCGTGGTCCCGATCAACCAGCGCATCGCCAAGACGCAGGTGGTCGTGCGCGACCAGGAGACCATCGTCATCGGCGGCCTGATGCGCGACCGCGTGTCGACCAGCGAGGACAAGATCCCGATCCTGGGCGACATCCCGCTCCTCGGCGTGCTCTTCCGGCGTCAGTCGACGACCACGCAGAAGACCAACCTCCTGCTCTTCCTGACCCCGTACATCATCCGCTCGCCGGCGGACCTGCGCGCCATCTTCGAGCGCAAGATGCGGGAGCGGCAGGAGTTCATCGACCGCTACTTCGTGTTCAGCGACTCCGGCTACACGCCGGCCACCGACTACTCGCGCACCCGCGGGCTCGTCGGCGAGATCCTCAACACGATCGAGGCCGAGGCCGAGCGGCAACGCCTGATGCAAGAGATGGAGTCACGCCCGCCGCCGGAGCACGTGCCGCGGCCGCCGATCGGATCGGCGCCCTTCGACTCGACCGAAGGCGAAGAGGGCGGCGTGCTGGTCATCGGCCCCGACGGCGACGAAGGGGTGGAGACGCCGGAGGGCGTGATCGAGTCCAACGTCGAGGTCGAAGAGACCAGCGAAGAGTGAGAAACCAGTCACGCGCGGAAGGAAAGACGTCCTTCCGCGCGTCGGGAGAGACGAATGGAGCAGCAGCGTTACGTCGGTGAGATCCTCGTCCGCCGGGGTGCCCTCGAGGAGGCCCGGATGGAGGAGCTGCTGCAGACCGCCGCCGAGAAGGAGGTCGACTTCCTCGATCTCCTCTTCGCCTCGCGCGAACAGGACGAGCGACCCATCGTCGAGGCCCTCGCCTCCGAGGTCGGCGTCCCGTTCCGCGAGACGATCCGGCCGGAGGACATCTCGCAGGAGCTGATCGAGATCGTCCCGATCACCTTCGCGCGCTCGCACGGCCTGCTCCCCCTCGAGGAGCGCGACGGCCGGGTGCACGTCGCCGTCTCCAACCCGCTCGATCCCGCGCCGCTCGACGACCTGCGCGCGCTCCTCGGCAAGCCCGTGGAGCCCGTCGCCGCGACCGGCGAGATGATCGAGGACATCATCAACACGGTCTACGAGCGCAAGGCCGAGGCCGAGATCGGTCAGGACCACGCCGAGGAGGAGGACGAGCTCCAGGACCTGATCGACATGACCGACGAGGCGCCGGTCATCCGATGGGTCAACAACCTCTTCTACAACGCGTCCCGCAGCAACGCGTCCGACATCCACATCGAGCCCGGGGACAAGGAGGTCGTCGTCCGCAACCGGATCGACGGCAAGCTCTTCGTCGCCAAGACCGCGCCCAAGAGCGCGCTCGCCTCGATCGTGAGCCGCGTGAAGATCGAGGCCGGGCTCAACATCGCCGAGAAGCGCCTCCCGCAGGACGGCCGCATCACGAAGAAGATCCAGGGCCGCCTGATCGACGTGCGCGTGTCGTCGATCCCGACCGCCAAGGGCGAGCGCATCGTCATGCGTCTCCTGGACAAGGAGAAGGTCCTGCTCGATCTGACCGACCTCGGCTTCTACGGCGGCCGGCTCGCGACGATGCAGCACCTGATCACGCGGCCGAACGGGATCATCCTCGTCACCGGCCCGACCGGCTCGGGGAAGACGACCTCGCTCTACGCGTGCCTGAGCCGCATCAACTCGCCCGACCGCAACATCCTCACCGCCGAGGACCCGGTCGAGTACGAGCTCCCGGGCATCGGGCAGCTCCAGATCCACCCGAAGATCGGGCTGACCTTCGCGTCCGCGCTCCGCTCCTTCCTGCGTCAGGACCCCGACGTCATCATGGTCGGCGAGATCCGTGACCACGAGACGGCCGAGATCGCGATCCACGCGTCGCTCACCGGCCACCTCGTGCTCTCGACGCTCCACACCAACGACGCGGCCGGCGCGGTCACCCGCATGGTCGAGATGGGCGTGCAGCCCTTCCTCATCAGCTCCAGCGTGCTCGGCGTCGTCGCGCAGCGGCTCGTGCGTCGGCTGTGCAAGCACTGCCGTCAGCCCTACCGCCCGAGCGCGCAGGACTTCCGCTCCCTCGGCGTGGACGCGGCCCGCTTCGAGGCCCTCAAGGGCTCCGGCGTACAGGTCTTCCGCGGGCTCACCCACGACGACGACGAGGGCGAGGAGGAGGCGAAGGCGCCGGCGCTGAGCGCGCCCGAGATCGCGGTGCTCGACGACGAGGATCTCCAGGAGCTCACGTCGGAGCCGACCCAGGTCTTCGCCGCGCCGGGCGAGGAGCTCCGGATCAGCGAGCCGCCGCCGGACGCGACCATCGAGGGCGCCGACCGGGTCTCGCAGGTCCCGGCCGGCTTCCCCGACGAGCTCGACCGCGCCGTCTTCTTCCGCCCCGTCGGCTGCGAGGAGTGCAGCCACACCGGGTACCGCGGCCGGATCGCGATCAGCGAGATGCTGATCATCGACGAGCCGGTGCGCCGCGAGATCCTCGAGCAGAGCGACGCGGCGACCATCTCGCGGGTGGCCCAGAGCCGCGGCATGCGCAGCCTCCGCGAGGACGGCGCCCGCCTCGTCCTGACCGGCACCACCAGCCTCGAGGAGGTCCTCGCGGCGACCCAGGCCGGCGAGGGGATGGAGTAACCCGTGGCGGTCTACGAGTGGCGCGGCATCACGACCGCCGGCAAGGAGGTCAAGGGGACCCGCGACGCGGACAACCCCCGCTCGCTCCGCACGCTGCTCCGCAAGGACGGGATCCTCGTCACGGAGGTGCTCGAGGAGTCGGAGGCCCGCGTCAAGAAGGCGCGCGAGGTCGACTTCGGCCGCTACTTCCGCCGCGTCAGCGCCCTGGACCTCGCGCTCGCCACCCGGCAGCTCGCCACCCTGCTGCGCAGCGGCGTGCCGCTGGTCGAGTCGCTGAGCGCGCTGACCGAGCAGCTCGAGAAGCCGGAGCTCAAGAGCGCCTTCACGGTGACGCGCGACCGCGTCAACGAGGGCTCCAGCTTCGCCGACGCGCTCGGCCAGCACCCCAAGATCTTCAAGCCGCTCTTCGTGCACATGGTCGGCGCGGGTGAGGCCTCGGGCACGCTCGAGGTGGTGCTCGCGCGCCTCGCCGACTTCCTCGAGAACCAGGCGAAGCTCCAGAACACGGTCGTCGGCGCCCTCGTCTACCCGGTGATCATGCTCGGCATGACCCTGCTGACGGTGGCGATCATGATGATCGTCGTCGTGCCGAAGGTCACCGCGATCTTCGAGGACTTCGAGCAGGCCCTCCCCTGGTACACGCTGGCGCTGATCGGCGTCTCGGACTTCCTCAGCGGCTACTGGTGGTTCCTCGCCATCCTCGCGGTCGGCGGCGGCTACGGCTTCCAGCGCTGGCGCTCCACCGACAAGGGCAAGGCCAAGTGGCACGCCTTCATCCTCGACGTGCCGCTCTTCGGCAAGCTCAACCTCATGGCGTCGGTGGCGCGCTTCTCCCGGACGCTCGCCACCCTGCTCTCGAGCGGCGTGCCGCTGCTGCGCGCGATGGAGATCACCCGGAACGTGCTCGGCAACGTCGCGCTCGAGAAGGTGATCGAGGACGCGCGCAACTCCATCCGCGAGGGTGAGAGCATCGCCCAGCCGCTCAAGCGGTCCGGTCGGCTCCCGCCGATCGTCACCCACATGATCGCGGTCGGTGAGCGCTCCGGTCAGCTCGAGGAGATGCTCGAGAACGTGGCCGACAGCTACGAGCAGCAGGTCGAGTCGCGGGTCACGGTCATGACCTCGCTGCTCAACCCGCTGCTCATCCTCGTCCTCGGCGGCATGGTCGTCTGCGTGGTCTTCCCGATCCTGATCCCGCTGATGAGCATCAACGAGTTCGTGGCGGGGTGATGGGTGGCGCTCATGGCTCGACGGCGACGCGCTCCACGGTCCATCTCGCTCCCCTGGGAGCGCAGGGGGGCGTGGATCCGCGAGCTGCTCGCCGGCCGCCGCTGGAAGGTGCTGCTGGCGGCCCTGCTGGGACTCGCCATCCTGTACGGAGTGGGCCGCGCGGCGGAGCAGCGCCAGCGGGAGCGCGAGACGCGGGCCGCCATCGCGGAGATCAAGCGGGGGCTGGCCGCGTTCCGCGCGGATCTGGGCCGCTGCCCGCACTCCCTGCACGAGCTGATGCACCCGCCGCGCAGCGGCCGACGCTATCTCCGGCGGGTGCCGGTGGACGGTTGGGGCAACGCCTTCTTCGTGAGCTGCCCCGGACGCTACGACCCGGAGGGCGCGGACGTCGCCAGCGCCGGGCCGAGCGGAAACTTCTTGATCGACGACAACATTCAGTGAGGAACCCCATGAACGTTCGAAACGCACGCGTCCGCGCGATGATCCGTCGAGGCGCTCGCCGCCGCGAGGGCATGACCCTCGTGGAGATCATGATCGTCGTCATCATCATGGCGCTCATCGCGACCGCGGTCGGCGTCGCGGTGCTGCCGCGCCTCGAGCAGGCGAAGATCGAGGACACCCGGGCGGGCGCGCAGTCGATGCGCAGCGCCGCGGTGATGTACGTCGCCGAGAACTCGGGCTCGGACTGCCCCGCGGTCGAGGACCTCACCGAGGGCGGCTACCTCGACTCCGGGCGCCGCACGACCGACGCCTGGGACAACGACTTCGCCATCGAGTGCGAGGGCGGCGACGTGATCGTGATCAGCGCCGGGCCCGACGCGCAGATGGGCACCGAGGACGACATCCAGTAGGGCGCCATGGCGGCTTCGTGGACGGCAGAGGGCTCGCTCGTCTCGCTTCGGCGGGGCGGCGGAGCCGTCCGTCGTTCGCGGGTGACGCGGCGGCGCGGCATGACCCTGATCGAGGTGATCGTCGTCGTGATCATCGGGGCCCTCGCGGTCACCGGCGTCACCTACGGGATCAGCTCGATCACCCGCGCCAACCTGCGCTCCGGCGCCATGACCTTCGCCGCCGCCTCGCGCTTCGCCTACGGGCGGGCCATCTCCCAGAACGCGACCGTCCGGCTCAAGCTCGACTTCGAGTCGAGCCAGATGAGCTTCGAGGAGGCCCACGGCAACGTCACCCTCGCGCGGGTCGGCGACGCCACGCGGGAGGACCTCGAGGAGCAGGACGGCGAAGACGGCGCGGCCGTCGATCCGTGGGAGGCGGCGCGGGCGCGGCTCGAGGACACCCTCAACCCGTCGTTCGGCGCCTCGCCGTTCAGCGCCATCCCCGGCCGACGCTACGAGGCCCGCCCGCTCGCCGACGGCGTGCGCATCGTGCGCCTCTTCGTCCCGCACGAGCCCGAGCCGCGCGAGACCGGGACCGGCGCCGTCTACTTCTTCCCGGGCGGCCAGACCGAGCACGCGGTGCTCTGGCTCGGCGACTCGGACGACCGGATCTACTCCGTCGAGATCCACCCGCTGACGGGGCGCGCCCAGGTCTACGACTACGCGTACGAGCCGGAGGAGCTGCTCGACGACGGCCAGGGGCGGACGCGCTCGGAGGTGCGGGACTGATGCGCAGGAAGATCCTCGGCGCCTTCACCCTCCTCGAGGTCATGGTCGCGGTCGCGATCCTCGGCATCGCGCTCACCGCCATCTTCTCGAGCGAGGCCGGCGCGGTGCGGGCCGGCGTGCGCTCGCGCCAGATGTCGGTCGCGACGCTCCTCGCCCGCTGCAAGATGGGCGAGATCGAGGAGCAGATCCTCCGCGAGGGCATGCCGGCGGTGAGCGACGACGGCCGGGACGAGTGCTGCGAGGGCGGTGAGCAGCCCGGCTTCCGCTGCGAGTGGTCGGTCGAGCGGATCGAGCTCCCGGAGGCGCTCGACATGGGCGCCGACGACCCGACCAGCGCGCTCGGCAGCCTCACCGGCGACCACGAGGGCGACAGCGCGAACCCGGCGGACATGCAGAACGCGCTGGCCGGCGCCGCGGGCGGCGACGCGCTCGGCTCGTTCGCGATCCAGTTCGCCTTCCCGGTCCTGCGCCCCGCCATCGAGGAGCAGGTGCGGCGCGCGACGGTCACGGTCTTCTGGGCCGAGGGTCAGGAGGAGCGCTCCTTCGACGTCGTCCAGTACCTCGTCGCCGACCAGGGCTCGATGACCGCCGCCGACGATCCCTCCGGCGCCACCCCGGCCGGCCAGACCGGCACGCCGGGCACGCCGACCATCCCCAGCATCCCCCTGCCCGGAGCCCAGCGATGAGAGACGGGCGGAAGGGCATGACGCTCATCGAGATCATGGTCGCGATCACGATCCTCGCGATCGTCTCGACCGTGATCTTCGGCGGCTTCTCCACGACGATGCGCAACAAGACGCGCCTGGAGGAGATGGCCGACCGCAGCCACGTGATCCGCGTGGCCATGGAGCGCATGGTCGCCGAGCTCGCGCAGGCCTACGTGTCGATCCAGGTCAACCCGAACCCCGCGCTCCAGACGATGAACACCTGCTTCATCGGCGGCCGGAGCGGACGCGGTCACCGCATCGACTTCACGAGCTTCAGCCACCGCCGCCTCTACCGCGACGCGCACGAGTCGGATCAGAACGAGCTGAGCTACTTCGTCACCGAGCACCCCGACGGCGACGGCTACGTGCTCGCGCGCCGCGAGGACAACCGGCCCGACGAGGACCCGCAGAGCGGCGGCACGACGATGATCCTGGTCGAGGACGTGCTCGACTTCGAGGTGGAGTACTTCGACCTCGCGACCGGCGAGTGGACCGACACCTGGGACACCCGCGAGATCACGGCGCAGCCCAACCGCCTCCCGCTCCAGGTGAAGATCGCGCTGACCGTCGAGGACGAGCGCGCCCCGAGCGACCGCCGCACGTACATGACCCGCGCCGAGCCCCGGAACACCTGGGCCCTCAACCACGCCATCTACATCGCCCGATGACCCCTCAGCTCCAGAGCTCGTCGATCCTGGGCCTCGGGGGCTCGATGGACTCGCGCGCGCGCGACCTCCGGGCGCCCCACCCCGGCGCGGTGCGACGGGGCGCGGGCGCGCGAGAGAAGGGCATCGCGCTCATCCTCGCGGTCATCGCGATCATGATCCTCGCGGTGGTGCTCTCGGACATGCACGAGAACAGCGCGACCAGCTACGCGCTCGCCACCACCCAGCGCGACCGGCTGCAGGCCGAGTACATGGCCAAGAGCGGGCTCAACCTGACGCGCATGCTCATCGGCAACGAGCAGCCGATCCGTCAGGCGGTCGCGCCGTTCTACCAGGCGGTGCTCCAGCGGCCGCCGCCCCAGCTGCCCATCTGGAGCTACGCGAACGACATCCTCGCGCCCTTCTGCAACTACGAGGCGGCGCAGGGCAACATCGACATGACCGGCGTCGACTTCAGCGCGGCGACCGGGCTGGGCGACACCCGCGGCAGCTGCGAGATCATCGCGTTCGCGGAGAACAGCAAGCTCAACCTGAACAACCCGCTGCACATGGGCGGCGACCGCGGCCGGCTGAACGTCGCGCAGCAGGTCTTCGCGATGACCGGCGGCTACCAGGCGTCCAGCCCCTACGACCCGCTCTTCGAGCGACGCGACGCGGACAACCAGATCACCACCCGGCTCGACATCGTCAGCGCGCTGATCGACTGGTGGGACTACGACACCCAGCGCACGGTCTTCGACCCGGGCGCGAACAGCGTCGACAGCAACTCCGGCGCCGAGGACGACGTCTACGCGCGCTTCCGCGACCCGTACGACGTGAAGAACGCGCCCTTCGACACCCTCGAGGAGCTCCGCTACATCCGCGGCGTCGGGGACGACTTCTGGGCGACCTTCGTCGAGCCGGACCCCGAGGATCCGCGCAGCCGCCGGATCACCGTCTACGGCTCGGGCAAGGTGCACATCAACGAGGCCGAGCCGGCGGTGCTGCTCGCCCGCACGTGCGCCATCCTCGTGGACCAGCCCCTCTGCACCAACCCGGCCGAGGCCGCCAAGTTCATCCAGATCATCGGCACCGCGCGCTCGCTCGCGCCGATCCCCTGGTTCGGGAACATCCCGGACTACATCCAGTTCCTCCGGGGCCAGGGCGACCGCGGCGAGCTCCGCCCGATGCTGGAGTCGGTGCTCGGCAGCGACAACGCGCTGCTCCCCGCCCCGGTCACCGTCTCGCCCGAGGCCGAGCGCATGTTCCATCAGGGCTTCGTCACCGGCGCGGGCATCATCTTCATCCAGTCGACGGGCCGCGTGGGCAACTGCGACGAGATGAACGAGGACGCCGTCGGCCGCTGCACCTCCATCCGCTTCCGGTCGGTCGTCAACTTCGACCCGCCCTGGACTCCACCGCCGCCGAACGCGGGCTCGATGCCTCGCATGGGCGTCTACCACCACTTCAGGATCGACTGATGGCCACCATTCTCGGTCTCGACATCGACCCCCAGACCGTGCGCGCGGTCGCGGTCCGCACCGCGCTGCGCAAGACGGAGATCGTCGGCTACTACCAGCAGCCCATCGAGCCGCTGCCGCCCCCCGAGGAGGGCGAGGGCGGCATCGCGATGACCGACGCCGAGCCGGAGGACGCGCAGCTCGCGGCCGTGCGCCGCGCCATCCGGGGCGTGCTCGGCAGCCTCGCGCAGCCGCCGGACAAGGTGATCACCGAGCTGAGCGGCGACGAGGTCTCCATCCGCAAGGCGTCGCTGCCCGCGAAGGCGGCCAAGAAGCTCGACGAGCTCCTCCCCTTCGAGCTCGAGGGCAAGGTGCCCTTCGACATCACCGAGTCGATCGTCGACCACCAGCCGATCGAGACGGTCGACGGCGAGCTCCGGATGCACGCCGCGGTCGTGCCGAGGGAGCGGATCGCGGCGCACCTCGGCGAGATGCGCATGCTCGGCCTCGAGCCGCGACACGTCGCGGTGGGCGCGGTGGCGCTCGACGGGCTGGTCCCGCTCGTGCCGCAGCTGACCACGCCCGGGCCTCACGCCCTGATCGACATCCACCCCGAGGGCACCGACGTCTGCATCCTGATGAACGGCGTCTGCCACTTCGCGCGGACGCTCTCGGTGACCATCGCCGACCTCGACGCGGGGCGCCAGTCGGTCCTCGAGCGCGAGCTGCGCCAGACCATGGCCGCCTGGCGCATGGAGGGCGGCTCGAGCCCGAGCACCTTCTTCGTCTGCGGGCAGATGGCGATCCGCCCCGGCACCGACGCCTGGCTCGGCCAGATCGTCGGCGCGCCGGTCGAGACCCTGCAGCTGCCGCAGGCGCCGGGCGCGGACGAGGCGGTCCGGCCGGCCTTCGCGCGGGCGGCCGCCCTCTCCGGGCGCGCGCTCGCTCGCGGCAAGCACCTCGACGCGCGGCAGGGCCCCTTCGCGACCAAGCAGGCGGCCACCGCGCTGCGTCAGCACCTGCCGCTCATCGCCAGCTGCGCGGCCGCGATCGTCGCGTCCTTCATCTTCTCGAGCTACGCGCGCTACTCGGTGCTCGAGGCCCGACACCAGCAGCTCGAGGATCAGCTCGCCGAGGTCACCCAGGAGTACTTCGGGGTGGAGGCCCGCAGCCCCGAGACGGCGCTCCTGCAGCTCTCGCGCGGCGCGCGCGGCGACGACCCGATGCCCGAGTTCGACGCCTACGACGCGCTCGAGGCGCTGAGCGCCGCGATCCCGACCGAGGTCACCCACGACGTGCGTCAGCTCCAGATCGACCTGGGCGACGGCGACGAGACCGGGCGCTTCTCGCTCCGCGGCAGCGTCGACAGCGTCAGCGACACCGAGCTGGTCGTGCAGTCGCTCCGCAACCACCGCGTGATCCGCACCGAGGGCGACACCGAGACCCGGCTGCAGTGCTTCCACGAGCTCGACCTCGGCAACACCACGGCCACCGCCGAGGAGCGCCGGAGCTACCGCCTCGAGGGACAGATTCGGTGCGTGCCCGAGGGCCAGGAGCTCGACGAAGAAGAGGGCAGCCGGCGGGGCCGCCGCGGCCGGAGGAACGACTGATGGAACGCTTCAGCGGCATGTTCGCCGGCCTGCGGAACTACTGGGAGAACCTCTCCGAGCGCGAGCGCATGCTCGTCGGCCTCCTCGGCGGCGTGGCGGCGCTCCTCTTCATCCTCCTGCCGGTCTATCTGCTGAGCACCAGCATCAGCGACCTGGAGGAGGACAACCAGCGCATCACGGCCGCGCTGCGCCGCATCTCCCACTCGCGCGGTCGCCTCGCGGCCCAGCAGGCGGAGCGCGCCGCGGCCGAGATGCGCTACGGCCGACAGGCGCCGTCGCTCGGCTCGTTCCTCGAGGCGAAGGCGGGCGAGCGCGAGGGCGTGAGCATCAGCGACGTGCAGCACGAGCCCGAGCGCGAGGAGGGGCGCTTCCGCATCCGCCACAGCCGCGCGCGCTTCCAGGGCGTCGACCTCCGCAACGCGGTGCTGCTGATGGAGTCGATCGAGAACAGCCGCTACCCGGTGGCCATCGAGCGCATCCACATCGATCACCACCAGTCGGGCGACCGCTACAACATGCAGGTGGGCGTGCTCGCCTACGACCGCGAGGGCGGCGGCGCCGACGCGGGGGTCCCCGCCGCAGCCGCAGCCGAAGACCGAGGCGGCCGCGCCGGCCCGCCCGCACCCTGAGAGCCGACGATGAGCGACCGACTCAAGAAGATCCTCTTCTACGCGGTGGCGTGTCCACTGTTCTTCCTGTTCTCCCTCGTGGTCGGGGCCTACCTCACGTTCCCCTACGACCACGTGCGCGACTTCATCGTGCAGGAGGCGGAGCGCGGCGGCTCGATGCAGCTCGAGATCGTCAGCCTCGAGCCCGACTGGGTGACCGGCGTCGAGGCCCAGGGCGTCCGGGTGGCCACCGTGCCCGACGACCCGAGCGCCGAGGCCCCCGAGCTGCTCATCCGCGAGGCCCACGCGCGCGTCGGGCTCTTCTCGCTCCTGGGCGGCGACACCGACGTGGACTACGCGCTCGAGCTCGACGGCGGCGGCACCATCGAGGGCAACTACGCCCAGACCGAGGAGAGCCTGCACGTCTCGGCCGACATCCAGCGCGTGGACCTCCGCCGCGTGGGCCTGATCCGCGACGCGGTCGGGCTCCCGATGACCGGGCAGCTCCAGGGCAACCTCGACGTCACCATCGGCGCCGAGGCGGCCAACACCGAGGGCTCGGCGGACCTGACGATTCGCGCCCTCTCGGTCGCCGACGGCGAGACCGCGCTCCAGATCGACGGCCTCGGCTCGTCCGGCCTCACGCTCGAGCAGATGAACCTCGGCACCCTGCGCCTCCGAGCCGAGGTCGAGCGCGGCGCGGCCCGCATCGAGGAGCTCCACGCCGACGGCGAGCACGCCGAGATCTGGGGCACCGGCAGCGTGCGCCTCGTGCAGCCGCTCCAGCTGAGCAGCGTCGACATGCTCTTCCGGATCGACTTCAAGGAGCCCTACCGCACCTCGAGCCCCCGCATGGAGGGCCTCTTCGCCCTCCTCGAGGTCAACCCGCAGATCCGCCCCGCCCGCACCCCGAACGGCGCCTTCCAGTGGCGCATCCAGGGCAGCTTCGGCGGCCGCATGCGCATGGTCCCCTCCGGCCGCGCCCCGATGCCCGAAGCCGAGTAGGGAAGCCAGGAAAGCCTCGCCTCCTCGCCCCTCCCGCACCCTCCCCTCGCGCGCTCGCCCCGCGCACTCGCACACGCGCACTCGCAGGAAGCGAGGAAGGTGGGAAGCGAGGAGGAAAGAGGAAGATGAGAGGGGACGGGACGGCCGAGCGCGGCGCAGGTCGGTGGCCGCCGCCCCGCTGCGGCCCTTCTCGGGCGCGCAGCGCCAGCGCCTCGGTTCCTACCTTCCTCGTTTCCTCGGAGTGGGGCGGCCGAGCGCGGCGCAGGTCGGCGGCCGCCGCCCGGCTGCCGGGACCTGGCCCCTCTCGGGCGCGCAGCGCCAGCGCCTCGATTCCTGCCTTCCTCGTTTCCTCGGAGTGGGGCGGCCGAGCGCGGCGCAGGTCGGGGGCCGCCGCCCGGCTGCCGGGACCTGGCCCCTCTCGGGCGCGCAGCGCCAGCGCCTCGATTCCTGCCTTCCTCGTTTCCCCCGAGTCGGGGCGGCCGAGCGCACTCGCAGGAACCGAGGAGGGGGATCAGCGGGGGAGGAAGAAGGCCTCGACCCCGGACTCGAAGTTCACGCGGTCGACGGCGGGCGGGGTGAAGGTGAAGCCGCCGAGGGTGATGGCGCCCCAGCCGGGGATGCCGGTGGTGGTGTGGAAGATGCGCTCGCTCTGCAGGGTGAGCGAGGCGCCGGGGAGCGCCATCGCGGCGCCGGTTCCGTCGACGGTGCCGCTGAAGACGTCGATCGCGCGGTTGCCGGTCCAGTTCGCGTTGGCGGCGCCGCCGCTGACCGCGACGCGGCGGCTGGTCGGCGAGCCGCGGAACTCGAACATCTCGGTGACCGCGCCGAAGGCGTGGGGCCGCACCTGGGTGGGCGCGGTGAGGCCGCGCTCGATGGACACGGTGAACGAGCGGGTCGCCGGCGGCGACGGCACGTTGCAGAACTCGGTGTCGAGGCCGTCGGCGGCGAACACCGGCGCCATCATGCCCGGCTCGCACTGGGCGCCGTACCAGCCGACCACCAGCGCGCGCTGACCGCTGTCGATGGTGGTGACCATCGGGCGGTGCAGGCTGAACTCGGGGTGCTGCTGCTCCTCGGTCGGGCTCCCGCTGGGGAACGATCCCGCCATCGACGCGGGCTGGGTGGAGCCGTTCGGGTCGTCTCCGCCGGACCAGATCTCGGCGAGCTCGTCGTTGCTCTGGGCGAGGCGACCGCCGAAGATCCAGACGGTCCCGCCGAAGCCGACCGCGCTCGGGAACGGCCGCGGGAAGCTCAGGTCGCCGCCGTCCCGGTAGAAGCCGTAGCCGCCGGGCTTGCGCGCGTCGAACACCTCGTAGGTCGCGGCGCTGCGCTCGCCGCCCTGCCCGCCCGCGATCAGCACCCGGTCGGCGCGGTTCGGGGTCGCCGCCGCCGCGTGCATGAAGCGGGGCTGGTTCATCGCGCCCGGGTTGGTCGTGCCCGCGGTCCCGAGGAAGCCGCCGCGGCCGAGGTCGCCGTCCCGATCCGGATCGTCCTCCTCGCCGTTGAGGAAGGCGTCGAAGATCTCGTAGCTCGCGTGCGCGCCCTCGGCGCCGTCCGCGTCGAGCGGGACGATGTCGAAGCGGTAGCCCGACGGCGCGGCCACGCCGCCCTGGGGGATCATCGCCATGAGCGCGCCCGGGGCGCCGCCCGCGAGCAGCACGCGGCCGTCGGGGAGCGCGGTGGCCGTGTGGCCCGCCCGCGCGGCGAGCATCGGCGAGCGGATGGCGTCGACCTCACCGGTCGTGGGATCGAAGGCCAGCGCCTGGCGGGTGGCGGTCAGCCGGAAGCACGAGGTGCCCTCCGGGAGCATGCGCTCCTCGGGGCAGACCACCGCCTGCTCGACCTGGTCGAAGCCGCCGGCCACCAGGATGCGACCGTCCGGGAGCCGGGTCGCGGTGTGGAGGAACCGGGAGACGTCCGCGCCCGGCACCGTGACCGACTGGCCGACCGGGTACATCTGCAGCTCGACGAAGCGGCGCTCGCCCTCGCCGAGCACGAAGGGCCCGGCGTACCCCGCGTAGAGCGCGGTGGAGTCGCCGCTGCCGGGCGTCGCGACGAGCTCGAAGCGCACCCGGGCGCCCGCCGGCAGGCCCTTGCGCACGAGGACCGGGGCGTCGCCGTAGATCTCGGTCCCCTCCGCCGTCCGGCAGCCCTCGGGCTGCATGCGGTCGGGCGGGAGGTTCAGGGTCAGCGCGTCGACGCTGCACGAGAAGGACTCGCACTGCTCCTCCTCGCCGTCGAGCTGGGTGCAGGTGTCGATGTCGATCGCGCCGACCTCCTCGGGCAAGGCGGAGGCGCCGGTCAGGCCCCAACGGACCGAGACGGACAGCGGATCCTCGCTCGGCGCGGGCGCGGCGCAGGCGGCCAGGGAGAGGGCGATCGAAAGGCAGGAAAAGGCGCGAATCGGCACGCGCGTAGGCTATCAGCCTTCGAGCCGGAGGCGCTAGCCAGGACCCGCGGCTAGGACCCGCGCGCTTCGAGCACGATCGCGTAGGCGTCGCCGGCGGTGAGCCCGAGCGCCTCGGCCAGCTTCCGGGCCGCCGCCTTGGTGCGGAGCCCCTCGTCGAGCAGCGCGCGGGCCTGCTCGATCGCGGCCTCGCGGTCCACCGGCTCCGGGGCGGCGTCGTCCGGGCGCCCCTCGATGACGAGGGTGACCTCGCCGCGCGCGCCCTCCGCGAAGCGCTCCGCCAGCTCCCCGAGCGTGCCGCGGGCGATCTCCTCGTGCAGCTTGGTCAGCTCGCGGCAGACCGCGGCCGGGCGATCCGCGCCCACCACCTCGGTGAGCTCCCGCAGCGTCTTGGCGAGGCGGTTGGCGGCCTCGAAGAGCACCGTCGCCTCGGCCGCGTCGCGCGCCGCGCCCATCGCTCGCTTCCGCCGCCCCCCCGACCGCGGGAGGAACCCGTCGAAGCGGAAGGCGCCCACCCGGAGGCCGGACGCGCTCAGCGCGGCCAGCGGCGCGCTCGGGCCGGGGATGGGCTCGATCTTGACCCCGAGCGAAGCCGCCGCGCTCACCAGCCGGGCCCCCGGGTCGCTCACCAGCGGCGTGCCGGCGTCGGTCACGAGCGCGAAGTGCGCGCCCTCGGCCAGCTCCCGGGCGAGCGCGTCGACCTTCTCGTCCGGGCTGTGGGCGTGGAAGGCGCGCAGCGGGGTCGAGACGCCGTGGTGGGTGCAGAGCACGCGGGTGCGCCGGGTGTCCTCGGCGAGGATCGCGTCGGCCTCGCGCAGCGTCGCGAGCGCGCGGAGGGTGACGTCGTCGAGGTTTCCGATGGGCGTGGCGACGACCGAGAGGCGGCCGCTCACGTCACCCGATCACCTGCTCCCCGAGCTCTTTCTCGAGGAACTTCTTGAGCTTGCCCTGAAGGCGCTTCTCGATCTGCCGCACCCGCTCGCGGGAGACGCCGAACTGGTCCCCCAGGTCCTGCAGCGTGCGCGGATCCTCGGCGACGAGCCGGTCGGTGAAGATGACCGCCTCCTTGCCCTCGAGGGTCGCGCCGTACTCGTGGATCTTCTCGGTCAGCATGCGGCTGACCTCCTCGTCCGCGAGCACGTCGTCCACCCGCCGCGAGGGCGAGGCCATCAGCTCGACCCGGGCGGTCGGCCGGCCCTCGGCGCCCTGGCTCACCGGCGCGTCGAGCGACATCTCTCCGCCCGAGAGGCGCCGCTCCATGTTCGTGACTTCCTTCTTCGGGACGTCGAGGCGCTTGGCGATCACCTCGGCCGTGGGCTCGATGCCCATCGCGGAGAGCTTCGCCTTCTCCTTCTTGAGGTTGAAGAAGAGCTTCCGCTGCGCCTGCGTGGTCCCCAGCTTCACCAGCCGGTGGTTGTTGAGGATGAAGCGCAGGATGTAGGCGCGGATCCACCAGGCGGCGTAGCTCGAGAGCTTCACGCCCTTGTACGGGTCGTACTTCTTCACCGCCTGCATGAGGCCGATGTTCCCCTCCTGGACGAGGTCGAGGAGGTTCTTGTACGCGCGTCGATAATCGTACGCGATCTTGACGACCAGCCGGAGGTTGGCGGTGACGAGCCGGGCCGCCGCCTCGACGTCTCCGTCCTCGTGGTACTTCACCGCGAGCTCGTGCTCGTCCTCGCGGCTGAGCAGCGGATAGCGCTGCACGTCCCGCATGTAGGCCTGGAGCGGATCGCGTCGGGCGATCGAGCCGCCCCCTCGGCCCCCCTTCGACGTCTTCGTCGGGACGGGGAGCGCGGAGGCCGCCTCGTCGTCGTCGACGACCTCTCCCTCGACGGCGTCCGCGTCGGGATCCTCGAGGTCGTCGTCGTCGTCGACCTCCTCTTCGAGGTCGTCGGGCTCGTCGTGCTCGCTGACTGCCATGATCTGCGTGTAGGGGCCGGTAGCATGCCGCGGCGGGCGCCGCAGGTAAAGCCGGGGTTTCTACACCCGACGCAGCGACCGGATTCCCGGCCGAAGCGCCGCCGGCCGCAGCACCGCGACGAGCTCCTCGTACTCCTGGAACACGACCATCTCGATGCCCACGCGCCCGTCCGGCAGCCGGCGACTCCAGGCGTGGGTGGGGTCCACCTCGGCGAGGTCCTTCCGGTGCGCGGGCACGCGCCAGCTCGGGCCGATGTGCTGCACGTGCTCGAGCATCGCGTCGAGGCCGGCCTCGTCGACCAGCTCGCTGGCCACCGTGACCTGGGCCTGCTCGAGGGCGTTGAGCGCGTCGAGCGCCTCGTCGTCCGCCGACTGCTCGAGCGCGTAGCGCATCTGTCCCAGCATGGGGCCGAGGCGCGCTGCCTCGTCGACCTCGAGCACGGTGGCCCGGCCGTCTCGCTCGATCACGCCGAGCACGAGCGCGCCGGTGCGCAGCACGTCCGAGAGCGCGGCCTCGTCCGCCCTCGCGAAGACGTCGACGAGCCCGAGCCCGACGTCGTCCGGGACGACGAGGTAGGCGTCGTCGTCCGAGACGTGGAACGGCGGGGTCAGGGGAACGCGCGCCCCCGGCTGGAGCGCGGCGAGGTCCGCGCGGCGCGCATAGACGATCGAGAGGGGAAGCGCGCCGAAGACCTCCGCGAGGGTCGGCTCCGTGTCCTGGATCGCGTGCATGACTCCGAAACGGTACGAGGCGCCGACGGGGCGTTCGAAGTTTGCTGCTATCTTGTCCCACGATGCGCCGTCTGCTCGTGCTCCTGTTGTGGTCGATCCCGGCGAGCGCGTCGGCGAACGGCGCGTACACGCACGTGCACATGTCGCAGCTCGCGCTGGACAGGCTCTCGCCCGGGGAGCTGCGCGAGGTCCTCGACGCCGAGCGACGCGCGCTCGAGGCGGGCTCGATGTTCCCCGACTCCGGCTACGCGGTCAGCGACGCCTACGGGGAGCTCGCCCACTGGGAGCGCTTCCTCGACGCCTACGTCCGCTACCTCCGCGCGACGTACGACGGGGACTACACCTCCCCCGAGGCGCGCGCGCACGTCGCCTTCCTCCTCGGCGTGGCGTCGCACGGCATGGCCGACCAGAGCTACGACACGACGCTGCTCGCGCGCAGCTACGAGGTCGACGGCCCCGAGGATCCCGACGCGCCGGTCGATCAGTACGCCGACTACTTCCTGGTCGTGGACGAGGGCGTGGTCTTCGAGGTCCCGGCGTTCGCGCCCTACGAGGATCTGCCGGCGGTGATCCGCGACGCGTCCGGCGGCCACGAGGTCAGCCCGTCGACGCTGATGGACGCGATGCGACGCATGGAGACGGTCGCAGACCTGCAAACCAACGAGCGCATCGCGAGCCGCCTCTACTGGGACGCGTGGGCGAGCTACCCGTTCCTCGGGACGCACGTCTACAACCCGCGCGCGGTCGGCTCGGTGACCTGGACGGCGGCGCTGATCGCCGAGTACTGGCGCGTGATCTGGGCGCGGCTGAACGCCGCGGACGATCCCGACGCGGACCTCGTGATCCGGACGGTGCCCGAGGACGGCGCCGAGAACTGGCCGGTGGACCGGAGCGAGAGCGAGGCGTGGGGGCGCGTCGCGATCTGGTTCGGCTACGGCGTCGACCGCGATCAGATCTCGCCCCGCGTGACGCTCACCGACCCCGGAGGGGCGGCCGTGCCGGTGCGGTTCGAGACGGCCTACGGCGGCCGGGAGCGCAACCTGCTCTTCGTGGTGCCGGAGGAGACGCTCGCGCACGACACGGTCTACACGGTCGAGGTCGGCGCGGGGGTGGAGACGATCAGCGGCGCGACGACGACCGCGCCCTCGCTCTTCTCGTTCCGGACCCGCTGCGCGGACGACCGCCTCGCCGACTGCCCTCCGCTCGAGCCGCCGCTCGAGACCGGCCCGATCCCGGAGCGCCCGATCCCCACGCGCGACGCCGGCGCCCCGGCCCGCGACGCCGGCGCGCCCGCCGAGCCCTCGGGTGGATGCGCGGCGTCGCCGGGCCACGGGGGCGCCGTGTGGTGGCTCGCCCTCTTCGGGCTCCTGCTCCTTCGCGCGCGGCGGGTGTAAGCGCCGCCCGGCCGCCGCGTTCGGTGGCCATGCGCGCCTGTCTGCTCGGCCTCGGTCTCCTCCTCGCCCTCCCCTCCGCCGCCCTCGCCGACGACGGCGACGAGGCGCGGCGCGCGTGGGGCGCCTTCTTCGCCCAGACCGGCTTCGGTGTCGGCGGCCTCGCCGGCGCGGGCTTCCTCGCGCTCGAGGGCGGCGACGCGACGCCGGCCTTCGTGCTCCTCACCGGCACCTTCACCGGCGGCGGCGCGGCGCTGGGCGAGGTCGCGCGCGAGGAGGGCTGGTCCCCGGCGCTCGGCTGGGCGCTCTCCGGCCTCTACCCCGGCGGCGCGCTCGGGCTGGCCGCCGGCGGGTGGGCCGGCCTCGACCCCGGGGTCGATCGCGATCTCGCCCTCGGCCTGGCCGTCGGCGTGGGCGCCGTGCTCGGCGCGATCGGCCTGCTCCTCGACCACCTGCTCGGCGGCAGCCCCGGCGGGACCCTGCTCGGCGTCTGGTCGGGCTTCACCGTCGGCGGCCTCGCCGGCCTCGGCTTCATGCTGACCGGCGAGCACCCATCCAGCCTGGTCGCGGTCTGCTCCGGCGCGCTGGTCGGAGCGCTGCTCGGCGGGCTGCTGGGCGAGCTCCTCCGGTGAGCGAGCAGCCGCGCCGAGAAAACAGCCGACCGAGCGCCGGCGAGGCTCCACCCCGCTGCCCGCCACGCCTCTGCGCCTCTGCGACTCTGCGAGAGCCAACTTCGAACCCACAGCAGATTCACCGAAGGAGCAGCCGACCGAGCGCTGGCGAGCCTCCATCCCGCTGCCCGCCACGCCTCTGCGACTCTGCGACTCTGCGAGAGCCAACTTCGAACCCCACAGCAGATTCACCGAAGAACCAGCGGACCGAGCGCCGGCGAGCCTCCATCCCGCTGCCCGCCACGCCCCTTGGCGGCTTTGCGCCTTTGCGAGAGCCAATTACGAGCTCGACGCAGATTCCGCGGGCACGGGCACGGGGCCGGCCTTTGGCCGGCTAGAACATACCGGTGACGTTGACCTGAAGCTGCAGGCGGACCTGCTCGTCGACGCGGAAGTTCTGCCCGGGAAGATCGATCGCCGGCCGGTGATGCGGGTTGATGACGCCGCGACGGCAGGTCCCGACCCGGGGATCGTTCGGATCCTGCGCCTCGAAGTTCGGGTTGCAGGCGTCCGCGTAGGTGATGACGTAGGGCGCGACGTACCAGAGGTCCGCCTCGAGCTGGAAGCGCACGAAGCGCGCGGCGCGCATCTCGATGCCCAGGTGCGCGCCCAGCTCGGCGTGGGGCGCCATGTCGGTGAGACCGAAGAACGGCACCTGCCGGAGGTCGGCGCCGCCGCCCGCCTCGCCCTCGAGGTTGGGCTCGCGCAGGTAGGGGCTGTTCGAGGTGCCGAAGGCGTCGAAGAGCGGCGAGTAGCCGTGCCCCTCGGACACGTACTTGCCCATCACCCGCACGTCGATCGCGAAGCGCTGGAACTGGGCCCGGTTCTCCCAGGGGATGATCGCCATGCCGCCGGTGAACTGGCCGATCATCGGCGGGCGCTCGTTGACGATGCCGTTGAGGCTGCCCGCCGGCAGGAAGAAGCGCTCCGCGTTGGCCGGCCACTCCACCTGGAAGAGGAGCCCGGCGAACGGCTCGACGTAGCGGGTGCGCCAGCTCGAGCGGGTCTCGATGCGCAGCGCGTTGGTGCCGCGGGTCTCCCCCGCGTCGGTGCCGGTGCCCGGGGTCCAGTCGCCACCGCTCTCCGTCCACACCCGGCACTGGGCGCCGCCGTTGACCTGGCAGGCGGTGAGCGGGTCGCCGAGGTTGAAGCGGCCCTCGATCATCAGGATCCAGGTGGGCAGCTCGCGCTCGCGGTGGTGGTTGAAGATGGACCAGGCGAGGCCCGCGCCGACGTAGTCCAGGCCCGAGCGGGTCGGGGACTGGAAGGGCACGCTGAAGAGCGGGTCCGCCGGCATGTCCAGGTAGGACGCGCTGAGGAACTGGTCGTTGCCGTGCGAAGCCAGCCGGCGGTCGTCGCTGAGGATGAGCGGCAGGCGCCCGTACACCGCGAGGTCCCGGAAGATGCCGATGTCCAGGCCGAGATCGAGGATGTTCCGGGTGTGGGTGTGGTGAGCGACGTCCACCCAGTTCTGGCTCGCGCGGTTCGGGTCGCGGCCCGCCATGCCGGCGGCGGCGTTGCCCTCGCGCTGGATGTTCCCGTACGTGTACTCGTGCCGGTATCCGACGGTGACGTTGATGTCGAACGGGTCCTCGTCGTCGAACGCGTCCACCACGTCGGTGTACGAGTGCGGCTCGTTCATCAGGCGCAGATCGCCGTCTTCCTGCGCGGCCACGTGACGCGGCGCGCCGAAACAGAGCAAGCAGACGAAGCCCGCGAGGGCGAAGGAGACCCTGCGCATCGGCGCGAGAATACGCGTCGCCCGAATTGCCGGTCAAGCTAAGGACCGAGCAGACCGACCACGCGATCGCGCCGCTCGTCGATCGGATCCTCGGCCGGCGCGTTCCCGGTGGCCACCAGCCGGAGGTGCAGCGCCCGGGTGCGCTCCCACCGGGCGGTCGCGAGCCGCCGCAGCCGATAGAGGGCGCGGGAGTGCTCGACCAGCTCGCGCTGCAGGCGGCGCCCCTCGTCGACGTTCTTCTGCCGGACCGCCTCGCGGTGGGTCGTGGTCAGCTCGCGCCCCCGCCGGGTCTCGGTCTCGAGCCAGCGGAGGGCCTGATCGAGCCGATCCACCTCGTTCGACAGATCGCGGGTGAGGCGATCGCGGGCCGGCGGCTCGGGATCGCCCGAGGCCAGGGTCCGCGCCGCCTCCCGCGCCGCCGTCAGCCGGCCGGGGCCCTCGGTCGGCTCGGCGAGCCTCCCGGTCACCGCCACCGCGTGCCCGCCGCCGAGCTCCAGGGCCCGCAGCCGCCGCCGGTTGTCGGCCTCGCCGACGCTGATCGCCGCCATGCCCCCGAGCACCGACACCCAGGCGGCGCCGCTCGGGAACAGCGCGAGGTAGACCTCGCCCGCGCCCCCGATCTCGATGGTGGTCGCCGCGCTCGCGATCCGGAGCGGAGGCCGGGGCGCGTTGCCGCTCGGCGGCTGGACGGCGAAGAGCGCGCCCTGGAGGAGCAGGAGCTGGGCGCCGCCGTCGTCGGTCACCCGGGCGAGCGAGCCGCCGTCGAGCTCCACCCGGCCGCCGTCCCGGAGCTGGAGCACCGCGCGGCCGCCCTCGGGCACCTCGATCGGCTGCTCGGGCTCGACGTCCATCTCCCCGCGGGTGGCCGCGCCGCCGATCGTCACCCCGCCCTCGGTGCGAAGGAGCCGCGCCGGGGCCGGATCGCCGTGCCCCTCCCCGTGCCCGTCGACGTCGTGCGCGTGACGGCGCGGCGGCGGCGTGGGGTCCACGGACGCGACCTCGCCGTCGTCCCCGCAGGCCGCGAGCAGCAACGCGAGCGCCAGGGCGGCCCGCATGGGCTACCCGTCGGCGAGGAGCGCGTTGGTGAGATCCTCGCCCTTCTTCTCGGTCGCCTCGCCGAGCCGCGCGTTGGTGGTGCGCAGCCGCTCGGTCAGCACGCCGAGGAAGCTCCAGAGGAGCTTGACGGCGATCGCGTGGTCCTTGCGGATGATGTCGAAGAACTCGCGGCGCCGGATGACGAGCATCTTGGTCTTCTCGTCGGCGCTGACGCTCGCGCTCCGCGGCGCCTTGTCGACCAGCGCCATCTCGCCGAGGTGCTGGCCCGGGCCGAGCCGGACGAGCACCGCCTCGCCGGAGTGCACGCGCACCTGGCCGGTGAGCACGATGAAGAGCTCGTCGCCCTCGTCGCCCTCCTCGACGATCACCTGGTCCGGGTCGTAGGTGCGGACCTCGGTGATGTTCAGCACCCGCACCAGCTCCTGGTAGGTCAGGTGCCGGAACAGCGGCATCTTGTGGAGGACCTCGAGCTTGAGGTTCACCTCCCGCGCCAGCCGGTCCACGCCGCTCTCGGCGTCCGGGACCTTGATGACGATCGCGGTGATGTTGTCCTTGCCGCCGCGCTCGTTCGCCAGGTCGATGAAGCGCTGGGAGAGCGTCTCCTCGGGCGTCTCGGCGAAGAGCCGCGAGAGCTCCGCCTCCTCGAGGTACCCGGTCAGCCCGTCGGACGCGAGCAGGAAGCGGTCGCCCTTGAGCACGTCGAAGTCGAGGGTGTCGACCTCCACCGACTCGTAGACGCCCACCGCGCGGGTCACGGCGTTCTTGTACTGGAGCTTCTCGATCTGCTCGCGGCTCAGCCGGCCGCGCTTGAGCAGCTCGTTGATCAGCGAGTGGTCCTCGGTGAGCTGGTGCACCGCGCTCTGGCGGTAGAGGTAGACCCGCGAGTCGCCGACGTGGGCGATGAAGCCGCGGCTCCCGATGAGGAGGAGCGCGTCGATGGTCGTGCCCATGCCGCGCTTCGACTCGTCCTTCTGGCCCTCCTCGAAGACGGCGGAGCAGGCCTGCTGCACCGCGGACTCGAGGAGCCGGAGGATGTCGTGCCGGCCGATGCCGCCGTGCCCAGCCTCGAACTCGTGGAGCATGTCGCGGCTCTGCGCGAGCACGTCCCGCACGGTCCGCGCGGCCACCTGGCTGGCGACCTCGCCCGCCGCGTGGCCGCCCATTCCGTCGGCGACGATGAAGAGATTCAGCTTCTTGTCGACCAGGAAGCTGTCCTCGTTGTGGTCGCGCACCCGGCCCACGTCGGTGAGCGGCCAGAAGGCGATCCGCTCCGCCGGCTCGGCGGCGCTCTCGGCCTGAGACATGGGGGAGAAATATCCTGCGGCGACGCGCCCCGTCAACGCGCCCGCGCCCATTGAACCCCCAGGGCGCCTTCCAGCAGCGCGCGGCGAAAATGACTGCGCGCGCCTCGCCGGCGGGACGCCGCGCCCAGCGCGCCAGTCGCTCCTCCGAAATGCTGAAGCATTTCGTCGTCGGCCCGCCGCG
>Ga0310345_10000585_pt1 | contig 49847 bp, 48 predicted proteins | sample HC15DNA20500_MG_FD_204667 | JGI IMG/M metagenome (GOLD analysis project Ga0310345, IMG submission 204667) | Marine microbial communities from station ALOHA, North Pacific Subtropical Gyre - HC15-DNA-20-500_MG | ecosystem: Environmental > Aquatic > Marine > Oceanic | place: Pacific Ocean: North...
AGCGTCCGGAACCGAAATCTCTTCGACCTCAGCGGAGCCGCCCTCGCCCTTGGCGCCGAACGCCGTGGTCCGCACCGTGGCGACGATCTTGTCGCCGCTCGCCTGTACCGTCGCCAGCGCGTTGCCGGCATAGATCGGACGGACGAAGGTATCCTTCGACTTCACCTCGATGATGTCGGAGACCTGCATGATGTCGAGCTGAGCGGCGACACGAGGCATGATGTTCTTGCCCATGGTCGTCGCGGGCGCGAGCAGCACGTCGTAATTGTCGGCGACGGAGAGGATCAGCGCCTGCATCTCCTCGGCCAGGTGATGCTCCAGGTGGTCCGCATCGGCCAAAAGGACCTTGCGCACACCTTCCAGCTTGGCAGCCTGCTCTGCGACGCCCTTGGCGCCCTTGCCGGCGACCATGATATCGACGTCGCTCTCGAACGCATCGGCCGCCGTCAGGGCCTTGGCCGTGGCCGGGGCAAGGGTCTCGTTATCGTGTTCGGCAATCAGCAACGTGGCCATTAGAGCACCCCCGCTTCGTTCTTCAGCTTGTCCACCAGTTCCGCAACGCTCTCCACGACTTCGCCGGCCTCGCGCTTCGGCGGCTCCTCGACGGACAGGGTCTTGATGTGCGGGGCGACGTCCACGCCGAGATCCTCGGGCGTCTTCTCGTCGATCGGCTTCTTCTTCGCCTTCATGATGTTCGGCAACGAGGCGTAGCGCGGCTCGTTGAGGCGGAGGTCGGTGGTGATCACGGCCGGCATCTTCAGCGCCAGGGTCTCCAGGCCCCCGTCGATCTCACGGGTGACGTTGACCTTGCCGTCGCCGAACTCGACCTTGGAGGCGAAGGTGCCCTGGGCCCAGCCGAGCAGGCTGGCGAGCATCTGGCCGGTCTGATTGCAGTCGTCGTCGATCGCCTGCTTGCCCATGACGACCAGATCGGGGCTCTCTTCCTCCACGACCTTCTTGAGGATCTTGGCGACCGCGAGCGGCTCGACGGTCTCCTCGGTCTTCACGAGGATCGCCCGGTCGGCGCCCATGGCAAGGGCGGTCCGCAGCGTATCCTGGGCTTTGGCCGATCCGATGGAGATGGCGACCACCTCTTCGGCGTCGCCGCGCTCCTTGATCTTGAGCGCCTCTTCGACGGCGATTTCGTCGAACGGGTTCATCGCCATCTTCACGTTGGCGAGATCGACCCCGCTTCCATCGGATTTCACACGGATTTTGACGTTGTAGTCGACGACCCGCTTCACGGGCACAAGGATCTTCATACGCTTCGAATTCCTTTTCCGGTCTCAAATAAAACGCGCTCAAGCCCGGAGTCTTTCGCAGTTGCGAAATGGCCCCGGAACGTACTGCCGAGCCTTATCTTAGTCAATGCTGGCCAAGGGCTGGGACGCTTGTCCCCACACGCTCATGCACCGCCCCGCGTACGGTCGAAGAGCGGCACCCCGGGCCGCCGCATAAATAGAATGAGAAGGGCCCCCGTGGCCAGCCCCCCGGCATGAGCCCACCACGCGACGTCCCCGCCCCGGTCGATGAAGATGTTGAGGAACTGCAGCGCCACCCAGAAGCCGAGCGCCCAGGCCGCGTTGATCTTGATGGGGATGCGCCAAAGCGCCAGAACCCACACCTTCACCCGCGGATGGAGCATCAGATAGGCGGCGATGATGCCCGCCACGGCGCCGCTCGCCCCGATGAGCGGCAGGTCCGACTGCGGGTTCATCACCGCATGGATCAACCCGGCCGAAATGCCGCAGATCAGGTAGAACATGATGAAGCGCACATGCCCCATTGCGTCTTCGACATTGTCGCCGAACACCCACAGGAACAGCATGTTGCCGAGCAGATGCAGCCAGCCGGCGTGCAGGAACATGTAGGTGACGAGGGTCAGCCGCTCTGGGATCGCCACTTGGCCCGGCGGGCCGAGCGAGGCGTCCCCGATCCACGGGCTTGTCGAGAACAGCTCCGCCGGCACAACGGCGTAGGCGATGCCGGTATATTCGTTCGCCGGCAGGACCAGCCCGCTCTGATAGATCAGGTAGACCCCGACATTGAGGACGATGAGCGTGAAGGTGACGTATTGGTGCCGGATCGACTTCAGCGGATTGGTATCGTGGAGAGGAACAAACACCGTCTGAAACCAGGCTTGGTAAAGCCTCTCCCCACACTTTGACCGCTAGCGGTTCTGACCCTGCACCCATAAGACGTCGTCGGCACCTTTATTGTTCGCATAGCGCGCCGCGACAAAAAAGAAGTCAGATAGACGATTCATGTAACGGATGACCTCTTCGCTGACCGGTTCGTCCGGCTTCGAGGCCAATTCCACCATCAACCGCTCCGCCCGGCGGCACACCGTGCGCGCCAGATGCAGGTAGCTCGCGGCAGCCGATCCGCCCGGCAGCACGAACGACCGAAGCGGCTCCAATTCGCCGTTCATAAGGTCGATTTCGGCTTCCAGCCGCGCCACCTGATCGGCCGAAATGCGCAGATTTCCGCGCTCGTCCTTGGTTTCGGCCGGGAAACAGAGATCCGCGCCCACATCGAGGAGATCGTTCTGAATCCGCGCCAGCATGGCGTCGAGATCCGGATTGTCCGCCCGGGTATGGAGCCGCGCGAGCCCGACCACCGCGTTGGTTTCGTCCGAGGTGCCGTACGCCTCAACCCGCAGATCGAATTTCTTTACCCGATCGCCGGTGCCAAGCGCCGTGGTCCCGTCGTCGCCGCCGCGCGTATAGATCTTGTTGAGAACGACCATCTGTTACCCCTCGCACTCCGCTCTAACGGCACTCTTCGTCCGTCGACGACCCTCTTAGCTCGCGAAATAGATCGCCGTCATGATCACCACGATGGCGATGGCCTGAAATACGATACGCGCCCGCATGAGATTCTGGCTGCGGCTCGGGCTTCCGCCCTTGAGCATATTCCACAGACCCAGAATGAGGACGATGGCGACGGCAGCCAGCGCGACCGGCACGAGCAGTGAAAAGAAGGACTCCATCCGAATTCTCCAAAATGGCCGGCATTCCGGCAGGTCGAAAGACTAGTTGCGCGCGGCCACCGCGTCGAGGGCGCGGGCTGGCAGCACGCGCTTGAAGAGCGCGGCGAGGTAGGTGGGCACCGTCACGTAATAGCGCGGCTTGGGTTTTGAGCTCTCCACCGCCTTGATCAGCTTTGCCGCGACGGCTTCCGGACCGAGCTTGAAGGTCGACGTTCCGCCGCGCTCCATAGCGGCGATGCGTGCCTTGTAGGTCTCGGCGTGGGGCGAGTTCTCCAGCTCGATATTCCGCCGGTAAGCCTCGAGCGCATGCTCTACGAAACGGCTCTCGATGGGGCCTGGTTCGATCAGGACCACGTGAATACCCGTGCCGGCAAGCTCCACCCGCATCGTATCGGCCAGCGCTTCGAGGGCGAACTTCGAGGCGCAATAGGCCCCCCGATAGGGGGCTGCGACCATGCCCAGCACCGAGGAACACTGGACGATCCGGCCGTGACCTTGGCGGCGCATCGCCGGGATGAAGCGGTTGGTGAGGTCGTGCCAGCCGAACACATTGGCCTCGAACTGGGCCCGCAGAGCGTCTACGGGAACGTCTTCCACCGCGCCTGGCTGGCCGTAGGCGCCGTTGTTGAACAACGCATCCAAGGTCCCGCCGGTGGCAGCGAGTACGGTCTCGGCGCAGGCCGCGATGGAGTCGGGCTCCGTATAGTCGAGATAGACGCTTTCGACGCCCTCCTTCGCCTTCAGCCACGCAAGATCGGCGTCGTTCCGGGCCGTGGCGAACACCTGCCATCCCCGATCCCGCATGGCGCGGACGGAGGCAAGCCCGATGCCCGACGAGCATCCGGTGATCAGGATGCTACGGCGGGGCTGGTCAGCCATTGAGCCGCCAAAGCGTGAAGGTCAGGACCGTCGCGAAGCCCGTCCACAGGAGATACGGCACCAGCAGAAGCGCCGCCCCGCGGCTCAGACGCCAGAAGGCGGCGATGGTGCCGCAGATCGCGATCAGAAGCGCGATGGCGTCCAGCGTGCCGAGCAGCGGGCTATGCATGTAGAAGAACGCGACCGACCACAGCACGTTCAGGATCAGCTGCGCCCCGAACCAGCGATAGGCGGTCTGCTTCTCTTCCGCCGGCACGTCGACCTGCCAGATCCAGAACAGCGCGCCGGCCATCATGGCGTAGAGCGCCGTCCAGACCGGACCGAAGATCCAGTCCGGCGGATTGAAGCTCGGCTTCTCCAGCCCCTCGTACCAGCCGAGATTGGGCTCCGTCACCATGCCGCCCACGGCCGCCGCCAGGAAGCAGATGGCGAGCGCCACCAGAATCTCCATGAGGATCTTCAGGTAGTTCGGCTGAACGCGTTTGGTCGGCTGAGCCATGAGCGCTGACTACGCCTCCAGGAGACGGCGGGCGATCACATGAGCCTGGATTTCCGCGGCCCCCTCGAAGATCGAGAGGATGCGGGCATCGCACAGCACGCGGCTGATGGCGTATTCCAGCGCGAAGCCGTTGCCGCCGTGGATCTGCAGCGCGTTGTCGGCCGCAGCCCAGGCCACGCGGGCCGCCAGCAGCTTCGCCATGCCGGCCTCCAGGTCGCAACGCTTGTCGGCGTCCTTCTGGCGGGCCGAATAATAGGTCAGCTGACGCGCCATCAGGATTTCCGCCGCCATCATCACCAGCTTGTCGGCAACACGCGGGAACTTGATGATCGGCTTACCGAACTGGACGCGCTCCGAGCCGTAGCGGATGCCGAGATCAAGCGCCGACTGGGCCACGCCGATGGCGCGGGCCGCGGTCTGGATGCGGGCCGCCTCGAAGGTCTGCATCAGCTGCTTGAAGCCCTGGCCCTCTTCCGTGCCGAGCAGGTTCTTGGCCGGCACCTTGAAGTCGTCGAAGGAGATGTCGAACTCCTTCATGCCGCGATAGCCGAGCACCTCGATCTCGCCGCCCGACATGCCGTCTGCCGGGAAAGGCTTCTCGTCATCGCCGCGCGGCTTCTCCGCGATTAGCATGGAAAGGCCGCGATAGCCCTTCTGATCCGGATTGGTGCGCGCCAGGATGGTCATCACATCGGCGCGGGCCGCGTGGGTGATCCAGGTCTTCTGACCGGTGACCAGGTAATTGTCGCCGTCCTTCTTTGCCCTTGTCGTGAGCGAGGCTAGGTCCGAACCCGTGTTCGGCTCGGTGAACACCGCCGTCGGCAGGATCTCGCCCGTGGCGATCTTCGGCAGCCATTCCTGCTTCTGCTCTTCCGTGCCGCCGTTCAGGATCAGCTCCGCGGCGATCTCCGAACGGGTGCCGAGCGAGCCGACGCCGATATAGCCGCGGGACAGCTCCTCGGAGACGACGCACATCACCTCCTTGCCGAGTCCCAGCCCGCCGTATTCCTCGGGAAGCGTCAGGCCGAACACGCCCATCTCGGCCATGGCCGAGATCAGCTCCATCGGGATGTAATCGTCCTTCAGATGCCACTCATGGGCGTGGGGCACGACCTCCGCTTGCGAGAAGCGGTACATCTCCTCGCGCATGGCCTCGGAGGTCTCGTCGAGGCCCGTATCGCCAAAGGTCACGTTGCCCTGGCCGTCATCGAGCATCTTCGCGATGCGCGCACGGACGACAGGGTTGTTGCCCGACATGACAGCCTTGACGTCATCGGTGAGGAAGGCGTGCCGGTCCTCGTCGTCGAGACCCAGCTCCTCCAGACGAACCATCTCGTTCTGGCTCATCACCACGCCGCCGGCGAGCTGCGCCAGATACTCCGCGACACCGACCTGGGTGAGCAGCGCTTCCATCTCGCCGAACCGGCCTTCGCTCTCCATGCGCTCGGCATAGTTGGCGGCCTCGCGGATGGCTTCCGCATAGGTGGTGACCCAGGCCAGACCATGGGCGGCATGCTCTTCGCGCTCCAGCGCGGCGCCGTCCACCTTGCCGTCCGGGGCGAGGCTCTTGGCAAGCGACTCCGTCGCCTTCCGGCAGAGCTGCGTTGCGGCTTCGGAAGCGCCTTTCAGCTTGCTCAGAGGGTCGGGCAACTGCCCGGTTTCAGCGGTCTCCATGGTCTCGGCGGTGCTCACCTAATCTCCTCCCAACAGCGCGGATATGCGGCCGGGAGAGACAGTGCCTCTGGCGCGGCCGGAATGAAACAAGTCCCTTACGCCGGAACGGGACAAATCGTCAAATGAGGCAAATCTACTCGGCAGCCGAGATCAGATCGCTCGATGTCCGGCAAAAACCTTGGAACAGGCCGCATACGTACTCTTCTGCGCCCCGGATCACCCGATCGAAACTTACGGCAACTTGGAAGGTTCGATCCGAGCGCCCTCGCTCGGCAACGTTGAGCTCTGCTGAACTTATCCGCGGCTTAGGAGCAAAAGAAAACGCCGGCACCCGAAGGCCCGGCGTTCTCGAACTCGTTCCTGCAGAGATGAGACGCTTCTAGCGCTCCATCTCCTTGGAGGCCTCGAGCACGTCCTCGAAGGACCGCAGGCCCGTGGTCGGGGCGCTGACCAGCACCGCCATGTTGCCCGGCTGATGCTCGTTGTTCCACATGCGCATATGGGCCTTCGGGATCTGATCCCACGGGAAGACCTCGGACATGCAGGGGTCGATGCGGCGCTCGATCACCAGGCGGTTCGCCTGCCCGGCCTGCATGAGATGGGCGAAATGGGAGCCCTGGATGCGCTTCTGATGCATCCAGACATAGCGGGCGTCCATGGTCAGATTGTAGCCTGTGGTGCCGGCGCAGAAGACCACCATGCCGCCGCGCTTCACGACGAAGCACGAGACCGGGAAGGTCGCCTCGCCCGGGTGTTCGAACACGCAGTCGACGTTCACGCCCTTGCCGGTGATCTCCCAGATCGCCTTGCCGAACTTGCGGACTTCCTTGTTCCACTCGTCGTACTCAGGCGTGCCGACCTTCGGCATCTGGCCCCAGCAATTGAAATCCTTGCGGTTCAGGACGCCCTTCGCGCCGAGCGACATCACGAAATCGCGCTTGTCGTCGTCCGACACGATGCCGATGGCGTTGGCGCCGGCGGTGGCGCAGAGCTGGATCGCCATGGAGCCGAGACCGCCCGAAGCGCCCCAGACCAGCACGTTGTGGCCGGGTTTCAGGGTGTGCGGACGATGGCCGAACAGCATGCGGTAGGAGGTGGCCAGCGTCAGCGTGTAGCAGGCGGCCTCTTCCCAGGTCAGGTGCTTCGGCCGGGGCAGAAGCTGACGGTCCTGCACGCGGCAGAATTGGGCGAAGGAGCCGTCCGGAGTCTCGTAGCCCCAGATGCGCTGGGAGGTGGAGAACATCGGGTCGCCGCCGTTGCACTCCTCGTCGTCGCCGTCGTCCTGGTTACAGTGGATGACGACCTCGTCGCCGACCTTCCACCGCTTCACCTTGGACCCCACGGCCCACACGATGCCCGAGGCATCGGAGCCGGCGATGTGGAAGTCGTTCTTGTGGACGTCGAACATGGAGATCGGCTTGCCGAGCGAGGCCCACACGCCGTTGTAGTTCACGCCGGCGGCCATCACGAGCACGAGGACATCGTGGGAATCGAGCTCCCAGGTCGGCAGCACTTCAAGCTGCATCGCCTCGCTGGGCGGCCCTTGCCGATCCTTCCGGATGGCCCAAGCATACATATTTTTCGGCACATGCCCGAGCGGAGGGATTTCGCCGATCTCATAGAGATCTTTGACCTGTGCCTCCTCCCCGGAAACTGAGGCTAGCGACATCTCATTCATCCATTCCTCCCCCGGCTACAGACATAAACGCTTTACTGCGGTGCGGCAATTCCATCGCCGTCCGCTGTGCAAAGCCACTCAGCGAAAGGCGGGACCATGCGCAGGAACCCGCGGAAAAACCTTCATCGGCAGCCCGGAATTCCCCATCGCCCGCGGAGGAGAGGCGGAGGTTTCCTGACGCCGGGATGGAGGGTTAGCAAAAACTGTCGCCGATGCCCAGTGCTTTGCACTGCACCCTAGTTCCCGCACTGCAAATAAACCCGCCATCACAACTTGGTGTTCCGGGCGAAGGAACCGCCCCGGAAAGGGGGGAGTTCCTAGTCCACTTGCATCCCCCAAGGCCCGGATCTCTCGAAGGTCGGGCGTAGCAAATAGTAAGAGAGGAACGCCAAATGAACGGCAAGATCGCCATACTGGCCACCACCACCATTCTGACCTTCGGCGTCGCCATTCCGGCCTACGCCCAGAACGACAACGCGCCGGCCGGCAGCTTCCGCGTGGCCGAGGACGCCACCGCGCCGAAGACCATGGATAGCGACCCCGCCATGTCCCATGACGACGACAACATGGAGAACGAGGCGCTGGAGCAAGACATGGAGACCGGCGACGACAACGACCCGATGGGCGAGGCCGAGATGCCGGGCAAGACCATGGAGAGCGACCCGAAATAGCGGTCCGCTCGCCAAGCCTTAACGGCGACCAACCGCCGACATCATACGAATAAGGAGATGCTCAAGATGATTACCCAGAAGACCAAATGGCTCATGACGACCACCCTCGCCGCTGCCGCCTTTGCCTTTGCGGGTCCGGCAGCCGCCGAGACCGTTCAGGTGCCCGGCACCATCGTGGTCGCCGACCATCACGAGGACGGCGAAAGCTCCTCGATGGAAAGCGATGAGGTGGCACCGGAGACCGCGACCGACGACACGCCGGCCAACACCATGAGCGAGCCGGAAGGCCGCATGGACGACAGCGAGATGGAAGGCGGCCAGGTTGCCCCGGAAACCTCCACCGACGATACGCCGGCCCAGGCCAGCGATCCGGACGCCGTGGAAGAGGAAGACAGCTCCATGGATAACGAGGAGGTAGGCGACCCCTCCACGGATCCTGTTGGGCAGTAAGTCGCCCGCAGAACGGTTCGACCCATAGGCGAAAGGCGGTGCAGCATTTGCACCGCCTTTTTCGTTTCAGCCCTGGGACCGGGGGCCGGGAAACGCGACCTTCGGTCAGTCTTGATTCATTTGCTATAATCGTTCGCCGGTGACAAAAAAGACGGCAGGCCTCGCGCATTTCCCGCTGAGGCCGCAATTTTTCACACGGATAGCGATGCGGGAGTGAGGATCGATGGGAGCGGGCGACAAGAACGTTGAGGAAGTCAAGCGGGACCGGCCGTGGATGTTCCGCACCTATGCCGGCCATTCCTCGGCCAAGGCTTCGAACGAGCTTTATCGGAAGAACCTCGCCAAGGGTCAGACCGGGCTTTCCGTGGCCTTCGACCTGCCCACCCAGACCGGCTACGACTCCGACCATGTCCTCGCCCGTGGCGAGGTTGGCAAGGTCGGCGTGTCCATCTCCCATCTCGGCGACATGCGTGAGCTGCTCGACGGCATCCCGCTCGGCGAGATGAACACGTCCATGACCATCAACGCGACCGCCGCCTGGCTGCTGTCGCTCTACGTCGCCCTCGCTGATGAGCAGGGCGTGCCCCGCGACCAGCTCCAGGGCACCACCCAGAACGACATCCTGAAGGAATATCTGTCGCGCGGAACCTACGTTTTCCCGCCGGATCCGTCCTTGCGCCTGATCAAGGACATGATCGTCTACACGAACCGGGAGGTTCCGAAGTGGAACCCCATGAACGTGTGCTCCTATCACCTGCAGGAGGCCGGCGCGACGCCGACCCAGGAACTCGCATTCGCCCTCGCCACCGCTCAGGCCGTGCTCGACGAGGTGAAGAATTCCGGTGAGATCCCGCCGGAGAGGATGCCCGAAGTCGTCGGCCGCATCTCCTTCTTCGTCAATGCCGGCGTCCGCTTCATCACCGAGATGTGCAAGATGCGGTCCTTCGTCGAGCTGTGGGACGACATCACCCAGAACCGCTACGGCGTCGAGGACCCCAAGTTCCGCCGCTTCCGCTACGGCGTTCAGGTGAACTCGCTTGGCCTGACCGAGCAGCAGCCGGAGAACAACGTCTACCGCATCCAGCTCGCCATGCTGGCCGTGGTGCTCTCCAAGAAGGCCCGCGCCCGCGCCGTGCAGCTGCCGGCCTGGAACGAGGCCCTCGGCCTGCCCCGCCCCTGGGATCAGCAATGGTCCCTGCGGCTGCAGCAGATCCTCGCCTTCGAGACCGACCTGCTGGAATACGGCGACATCTTCGACGGCTCCGAGGAGATCGAGGCCAAGGTCGCCGAACTCATGGAGGAGGCTCGCGCCGAGCTCACCAAGATCGACGAGATGGGCGGCGCCATGAAGGCCATCGACTACATGAAGGACAGCCTGATCGCCTCCAACGCCGCACGCATTGAGGCGATCGAGACCGGCCAGCAGGTGCTGGTCGGCGTCAACAAATACACCGAGACCGAGCCCTCCCCCCTCGCCGCCGGCGAGAACGACATCTTCACCGTGCCGGAGCATGTCGAGATGGAGCAGGTCGCGGCGCTTCAGGAGTGGCGCAGCCAGCGCGACGACAAGGCCGTCCAGGACGCCCTCCGCGAGCTGAAATCCGCAGCCCAGGAGGGCCGCAACATCATGGAGCCCTCGATCGCGGCCGCCAAAGCCGGCGTCACCACCGGAGAATGGGGCCAGATCCTGCGCGAGGTGTTCGGCGAGTATCGTGCGCCCACCGGAATGGGCGCCGCCCACCCCATGGACGAGGCGCGCCTGGAGCAGGTCCGCAAGCGCGTCGACGCGGTGTCGGAGAAGCTCGGCAAGCGCCTGACCTTTGTGGTTGGCAAGCCCGGCCTCGACGGCCACTCCAACGGCGCCGAGCAGATCGCCGTGCGCGCCAAGGATTGCGGCATGGAGGTCGTGTATGACGGCATCCGCCTGACCCCGGCCCAGATCGTCGAGCAGGTGAAGGAATCCGGCGCCCACGTGGTCGGCCTGTCTATCCTGTCCGGCTCCCACGTGGCACTGGTCCGCGACGTCGTCCAGCGTCTGCGTAACGAAGGCCTGGGCAACATCCCCGTCGTGGTCGGCGGGATCATTCCCCAGGCGGACGAGAACGTGCTCAAGCAGTGCGGCGCCTCGGCCATCTACACGCCGAAGGATTTCCAGCTCAACGACATCATGAACGGCATGATCGATCTGGTGGAGCGCGGCCTGGGCGATCCGGAGAAGCAGCCGGCGGCGGCGGAGTAACGGGCATCCATTCGTAAGCGATGTCATCCCCGGCCCTGTGCCAGGGATCCATAACCCCTGTGGGAGTTCTTTCGACGGGCGTGGGTGTTCATGGATGCCCGGGACAAGCCCGGGCATGACGTAGAACGACCGGCATCGCCCCTTTGCTTTCTGCGCGAATCCGCTACTTTCGGGTGACGCGGCAGCGCCGCCGCGATCTCTGGGGGGCATTCATGAATTTCCGCACATCCGCACCGCGCCGGGAGACCTTCCTGGTCTCCGTCGTCATCGCGATCCTGGTCATCATCGGCCAGATCGTGCCGCTGCCGTTCTTCACGCCCTACGCGCTCGGGCTGCTGCTGATCGCCTATCTGGTCCTGCTGGCCGGCGTGCTGATGGATAATCTGTAGGCTCGCGCGACAGCGTCTAGCGCCGGCTTGGCGGCTTATTGCTTCGCAGCGAGGGCGTCGCTCTTTTCCGAGCGGCCAAGGAAGGCCGCGATCTCGTCGTAAAGCTCGCGGCCCCTGATGGGCTTGGAGAGATAGGCGTTCATGCCGGCTGCGAGATATTTCTCGCGGTCGCCTTTCATGGCGTTCGCCGTCAGCGCGATGACCGGTACGTCCCGCGCCAGTGCGTCCAGGGCGCGAAGGCGTTTGACGGTCTCGATGCCGTCCATCTCAGGCATCATGATATCCATCAGGACCAGATCGAAGCGGCGTTTCTGAAGGAGCCGCAGCGCGTCCGCGCCGCTATCGGCCGTATCGTGCTCCACCCCGAACTCGTCCAGATAGGCTCCGATCAGCATGCGGTTCACCGCGTTGTCTTCCACAACGAGGACCGTGCCGGCGAGCGGCGGCTCGCTTTGAGCTTCATTGGATTTCTCGTCGCGCGGCGCGTCCGCCACCCCCATGGGGACCTCCAGCGAGAACCGTGAGCCTTCGCCGAGCTTGCTCTCGCAGGTGAGCGACCCGCCCATCAGCTCCGCCAGCTTTCGCGCAATGAAGAGACCGAGCCCCGTGCCGCCGTAATCGGCGGCGATCTTGGGATCGATCTGCACATAGGGTTGGAAGATCCGCGACCGGTCTCCCTCGTTCATGCCGATGCCCGTGTCGGTGACGCTGAACGCCAGCACGACGCCGCCATCCTGTTCCTTCGCAGAGACGCTGAGGCCCACGGACCCTTCGCCGGTGAACTTCACGGCGTTGTCGATGAGGTTCGTCAGGATCTGCCGGAGCCGCCCGCCATCGCCCCGCACCCAGCTTGGGCAATTCTCTCCGATCTCGACTTTCGCGGCGATGCCCTTGTCGTCGGCTCGCACCTTGAGGTCGGAGGAAAGATCGGCCAGCAGCGCCGAAAGATCGAAGGGCTCGCTCTCCAGCTCGAACCGCCCCTCCTCCAGCTTGGAGAAATCCAGGATCTCGTTCAGGAGCGCTAGCAAGCCCCGCGCCGAGTTCTGCAGGGTCTCCGCATAGCGCCGCTGGTTGCCTTCCAGATGTCCAGACAGCAGCAGATCCGCCATGGCGATGACGGCACCCATGGGCGTACGGAGCTCGTGACTGACGAGGGCCATCAGCCGCGACTTCGCGCGGTCGGCCGCTTCCGCCTGGGCGCGGGCCGACTGCTCCAGGACCAGCGCCTCGGTCAGCGCCGCCCGCGAAAGGAGCCGTCCTTCTGATAGCTCCTGCAGATGATCCGGCTGCCCGCGCACGGGCTCACTGTGACCTGGCTTGCTCTCGCCCGACCGCATAGATTGCTCCCTTGAACCGTCGGGACGATAGGCTCGGTTCGCCAAAAGATCGGTTAAAAGCATCCGGCGAATCCCGTGCCAAACCCCTCTTATGTGGACGTGGTTAAGCGATGCGGATCATCGAGACCGAAGCCGATATTGCCGAAGGCACCGAGGCGCTGATCGCGGCTTGCCCCCACCTTGCGCAAGTGCACCTCCTCATCGGGCTTCCGCCCTTGCGCCGGCGCGCCGACGGTTTCGAAGGCCTGGCGCAAATCGTTGTCGGACAACAGCTTTCCATCGCCAGCGCCAATGCAATCTGGGGGCGCCTTGAGGCCGCGATCCGCCCCTTCGATGCGGCCACGTTCCTGGCGACGGACGACGCGACTTTGAGGGCCTGCGGCCTCTCCGCCGGCAAGGTCGCGACCTTGCGCGGGCTGGCGGGAGCCATCGCGGATGGCGCGCTCGACCTCGACTCCATACGTGACAAAGACGATGCGGCGCTCTATGAGGCGCTGACCGCGCTGAAGGGCATCGGACCTTGGACGGCGGACATCTACCGGCTGTTCTGCCTGGGCCATGCCGATGCCTGGTCGCCCGGCGATCTAGCCCTGCAATATGCTGTGATGGATGCGATGGGGCTTGAGAAACGGCCCTCGCCGGCCGACATGAACGAGATTGCCGAGGCTTGGCGGCCTTGGCGCGGCGTTGCCGCCCGCCTGTTATGGTCCTACTACGCCCATCGCCGCAGAAAGGCCGCCTGATCGCTGCCTGAAACGACCGGCGCGCCCACCGGGGCTGCGGCGAAAGGACCGAGACCGCGAACGAGTTCCTATGATCGTCTGTTCCTGTTCCATGATTTCCAGCCGCGACATCGAGGAAGCGGTCCATGCCTTGCGCACGGCCGATCCTTTGGTCGTGCTCACGCCTGGACTGATATACAAGTATCTCGGCAAGCGGCCTTCCTGCGGCGGTTGTCTGCCATTGATCACCAAGCTTATGGTCGCTTATGACGACGAGGACCCGAGCGCCCAAACATCGCCAGCCTTACGCCAGCGGAATGGGAACCCTGGCGGCCGGTCTTACTGATCGGCTTTTGTTGATCAGGTCATATTGAGAGCGTCGTCTCTTACACGGTTGAGAATGAGAGAGAGGAAACATGAAGGGAAATCCAAGGGTAATCGAATATCTGAACAAGGCGCTCACTTCCGAGCTGACCGCCGTCAATCAGTATTGGCTGCATTACCGTCTGCTGGAGGATTGGGGCTACACGCGGCTGGCCCAGAAGGAGCGCGCCGAATCCATCGAGGAGATGCATCACGCCGATAAGCTGGTGAAGCGCATCATCTTTCTGGAAGGCTTCCCGAACCTGCAGCATGTCGACCCGCTGATGATCGGCCAGAACATCAAGGAAGTGCTGGAGTGCGACCTGAAGGCCGAGTACGGCGCCCGCGCCCTCTACATGGAGGCCCGCGCCTGCTGCCGGAAGGAAGAGGACTACGTGACCAAGGACCTCTTCGAGGAGCTGCTCGCCGACGAGGAAGGCCATATCGACTTCATCGAGGCCCAGCTGACCCTGCTCGACCAGATCGGCCCGCAGAACTACGGCCAGCTCAACGCTCATCCGTCTTCCGACGTCCCGGAGGACTAGGCGAGAGCATGCGGCTTCATCACTTCACCCTCTCCCGGTAGGCGGATCCCATGTCGCTTCCCGAACTCGATGGGCCGCGCCTGGCGCCGGCCAGCGGCGGCCCGGCCAAGCAGCTCGTCATCCTGCTGCATGGCTACGGCGCCGACGGCAACGACCTGATCGGGCTGGGGCGGTCCTGGGCACCGCTCCTCCCCGACGCCGCCTTCGTCTCGCCCCACGCGCCGAATGCCTGCGCCATGTCGCCCATGGGCCGCGAGTGGTTCCCCTTGAGCTTCCGCGACGCGGAGGAATATGCGCGGGGCGTGGCCGAGGCGAAGCCGATCCTGAACGCCTTCATCGACACCGAGCTTCAGCGCCACGGCCTGACTGAAAAGTCCCTGGCGCTCGTCGGCTTCAGCCAGGGCACCATGATGTCCCTCGCAGTCGGGCTGTCGCGGGAGAAGCCGCCGGCCGCGATCCTTGGCTATTCCGGCGCTTTGGCGGCCATGGATTTCGCCGCCGACATCGGCACGACCGGACCGAAGATCTTCCTTATCCATGGCGACATGGATCAGGTGATCCCGGTCGAAGCCCTCACCATGGCCCGCGAGCAGCTCACCGCCCTGGGGCTTTCGGTCGATTGGCACATCGCCAAGGGCGTCGCCCACGGCATCGACCAGGAAGGCCTGATGCTGGGCGGCGGCTTCCTGAAAAGCGTCTTCACTGCCGAGACCGCCGTCTAGCTTGGAGCAGCCGTCCCGGCTGCCTCAGCGCACCTGATTTTTGCAGATATTGTAGTCCGCCCGGCACGAGGCCAGGCAGGGGCCGGGGTTGCGTTTGCCGAAGCAGGGCGAGCGGCAGCTGTTGAAGCCGTTGAGGCAGGTCTGCTCGGCTTCGTTGCGGGGCTGTTCCTGGGCCGCAGCCGGAGCATCGGCGAACCCGAGCATGAACAATTGTGCCGCCATGGCGACGGCGATCGCGGCGCTTGCGCGGATGATCATGGCAATCCCTTCCGTTCGTTCGGCCTTTCCAGCACCAATGCAGCGCCCGTGGGCAATGTTCGGCACCATGCGAAGAAATCGGTGAGCAACCAACCCTAGGGAGTAGACAGGTTTTAACGACATTATCTAGGGTTCTTCACATATCTGACACGCCCCTATAGTATCCCCCGGCGTGTATTTAGGGACCCGAGTGCGACGGGTGAGAATCGAGGACTGAGGACCTTGACCGCAGCACTCGCATCGGCTTCGCCCGGCTCCTTTCCAGCCTTGGTGCTGAACGCCGACTACCGTCCCTTGAGCTACTATCCGCTGTCATTGTGGCCGTGGCAGGAAACCGTGAAGGCGGTCTTCCTCGATCGGGTGAACATCGTCTCGGAATACGACCGGCAGGTGCACTCTCCGTCCTTCGAGATGAAGCTGCCGAGCGTGGTCTCCCTGAAGAGCTACGTCCGGCCGGCGCTCTACCCGGCCTTCACCCGGTTCAACGTGTTCCTGCGCGACCGTTTTATCTGCCAATATTGCGGCTCGCCGAAAGATCTGACCTTCGATCACCTGATACCGCGCTCCCGCGGCGGCCTGACCCGTTGGGACAACGTCGTCACCGCCTGCGCGCCCTGCAATCTCAAGAAGGGCGGCGCCATGCCGGCCGTCGCCGGGATGTGGCCTTATCAGAAGCCCCACCGGCCGACGGTCTTCCAGCTTCACCGCAATGGGCGGCTCTTCCCGCCCAACTACCTGCACGAAAGCTGGATCGATTATCTCTACTGGGATACCGAGCTGGAGCCGTAGGGCTCTCGTGCGTCTCTAGGGATTGCAGCTTCTCTAGAGATCGTAATGCTCTTCGCTGGCCGCGCGCGTCACCGCCACGCCCCATCCGGCGATTGCCATCAGCGCGAACGAAACGATACCGTTCCAGGCCGCGAGCGACAGGCCAAGCACCGTCAGCGCCGGCTCGTCGCAGCGCACCACGCTGGTCTGGCGCAGCTGTTCGGCCAGCTCCCGCCAATCGCCCGAAGCCGCCCCGCCCGTGCAGGCCGATGGCCCTTCCCACCATTTGAACTCGACACCCACGTGGTAGACGCTCACCGCGACATTGGCGGCGAAGGCGAGCGCGACGATGCCCAACAGAACCCGCGCCAGGCCCGCCCAATTGCTCGTCATCAGGAAGACGATCGCCGCCGCCGGAACCGCGAAGTAATAGGCGTAGCGCTCCTGCAGGCAGAGATGGCAGGGCGCATAGCCGCCGACATACTCGAACGCGAGCGCGCTTAGGATCGTGATCAGGGCGAGAGCACAGACGACCATGCTGGAGAGCGCCAGCGGCTCCCGGGGATTGAATCTGTTCATCATCAGAAAACGTAGCGGGCGAGAACCACGCCGCCAACCACCGCGACCAAAAAGACCGTCGTCACCAGGGTCAGGCGCTTCTCGATGAACTCCCGGATCGGCTCACCGAAATAGCGCAGCAGCTCCGCGACGATGAAGAAGCGCGCGCCCCGCGTGAGCAGCGACAGGACGATGAAAGCCCAGATATCGTAGCCTGCGAAGCCCGATGCGATGGTCACCAGCTTGTAGGGGATCGGCGTCAGCCCCTTGATGAGGATGATCCAGGCGCCCCATTCGGCATAAGCCTCCCGGAAGGTCTCGAAGCTGTCTCCATAGCCATAGGCCTGGATCAGCCATAGCCCAACCGTATCCCAGAGCAGCGCACCGATCGCATAGCCCACCAGACCGCCGGCCACGGAAGTGACCGTGCACCAAAGCGCGTAGAGCCGCGCCTTGGCCGGCTCCGCCAGCACCATGGGCACCAGCACCACATCCGGCGGAATGGGAAAGAACGAACTCTCCGCGAACGAGACCGCGCCTAGTACGACAAAGGCGTAAGGAGTCGCCGCAAGTTCGATGATTTTGTCGTAGAGGCGTCTGAGCATCGCGCCTGATTAGCGGCGCGGAAAGCCGCTGTCTATCGCTGGTTGATCGGTAGCCTTACCGGGCCGAAGCAGCGGGCAGAACGGAGAGCGCCTCCTCGGCGATCACCTGCTCCTCGTCGGTCGGCATGACCAGCACCGCGATCTTGGAGTCCGGCCCCTCGATCCGCGGCCGGCTCTCGCCATTCGCGCTCTCGTCGATCTCGAGCCCGAGCCAGCCGAGATGCCGGCAGACAATCTCCCGCACCAGCGGCTGATGCTCTCCGATCCCGGCGGTGAAGACGAGCCCATCGAGCCCGCCCAGCGTGGTAGCCAGGGACGCGACGGTTTGCGCGATGCGATGGGCGAAGACCTCCAGCGCCTCCCGCGCGTGCGGGTCGTCGCTCTCAACCAGATCACGGGAGTCGGCGCTGATTCCGGAAAGTCCGAGCAGGCCGGACTGCTGATAGAGCATGTCGTCCAGCTCGCTTAAGGGCATATCCCGCTCTTCCAGGAGATGCAGCAGCACGCCTGGATCGAGCGCGCCGCAGCGCGTAGCCATGGGGATGCCGTCCAACGTGGAGAACCCCATGCTCGTGTCCCGGCTCACGCCGGCATCAAGCGCGCAGAGGCTTGCCCCACTCCCGAGATGCGCCACCACGACCTTGCCGCTCGCGAGGTCCGGAGCTTCGCTTTCGAGCCGTTTGGCGATGGAGGCATAGGAGAGCCCGTGAAAGCCGTAGCGCTTGATGCCCTCGTCGAAGAGCGCGCGCGGGATCGCGAAGCGGCGCACCACATCCGATTGATGCTGGTGAAAGGCGGTATCGAAGGACGCCGTCTGCGCAATATCCGGCCAGAGCTTTCGGACCGCCCGGATCAGCCGCAAGCTCTTCGGCTGGTGCAGCGGCGCAAGCGGCGTCAGCTCGGCGATTCTGTCCTCCACCTCTTCGGTGATCAGCGCAGGCCCGGTGAAGACGTCGCCGCCATGCACCACCCGGTGCCCCACGCCGGTGATCGCGCCGGACGGAAAGTGCTGCTGCAGCCAGTCCAGGACCTCGGCCACCACCCCTTGCAGGTCGTCCGTCACCTCCGCCTGAAGCGGGATCTGCTCTTTCCGCCCCTCCTCCGAAATCCGCAAACGGAGCGGTTCGTCGCGCAGGTCGATCGCCCCGCCACCGAAGCGGACCGGCGCCCCCTCCTCGAAATGATAGAGGCCGATCTTGATGGTCGAGGAGCCGGGATTGAAGGTGAGCAGGATGTGGTCCGTCATGAGACCCCGCTATTCGCCCGGGAAACCCGCCGGCCGATCCACCCCTGCGAGCTTGGCGAGCGCGCTGGACGCAAGCCGCACCTTCACCGTATCGGCCCTGCTGGTGAGGATGATCGGCACCCGCGCTCCGAGCACCAGCCCGGCCGCGTCCGCACCGCCGAGATAGATCAGCTGCTTAGCCAGGATATTGCCTGCCTCAAGATCCGGCACGACGAGGATATCCGCCTTGCCTGCCACCGGAGATTCGATCCCCTTGATCCGCGCGGCATCCGGACTGATCGCGTTGTCGAAAGCGAGCGGGCCCTCGACCAACGCGCCGGTGATCTGTCCGCGCTTCGCCATCACCGTCAGCGCCGCCGCATCAAGCGTTGCCGGCATGGCGGGATCGACCGTCTCCACCGCCGCAAGCACCGCCACGAGCGGCTGCTCCACGCCCAGCCGGTGCATGAAGTCGATGGCGTTCTGACAGATGTCCTGCTTCTGGGCGAGGGTCGGTGCGATGTTGATGGCCGCATCGGTCACCACCAGCGGCTTCGGATAGTGCGGCACGTCGAGCACGTAGACATGGCTGATGCGCCGGTCGGTCCGCAGCCCCGAATTCGGCGCCAAGACCGCGCCGAGAAGCTCATTGGTGTGGAGGCTCCCCTTCATCAGGGCGTCCGCTTCGCCGTTCGCAGCGAGCTGCACGGCGAGCGCCGCCGCCGCATGGCTGTGCTCGGTGGATTCGATCCGCAAGCCCTCGAGGGAGACCCCGGCCTTTTCCGCCGCATCCCGGATCCGCATCTCGGGGCCGACCAGGATCGGGGTAATCAGCCCCTCGTCCCGCGCTTCGATGGCGGCCTGGATCGCGCCTTCGCTGCAGGGATGCACCACCGCTGTCGCGAGCGGCGGCGGCTCCTTGGCCCGCGCGATGAAGCGCTCGTAGCGGTCATGCCGGCTCAGCGTCACCTCCGGCACGGCCATCCGCGCCATGGTCATCTTCTCCGTCGGGGCGATCACGACCGCTGCGCCCGTCAGCACCGTCTCGCCCCGCTGGTTGACGCATGTCGTATCGAGGACGACCCGGTGCCCCTCCGCCTGCTTCTCCTTGACCGTGACCGTCGCCGTGATCGTATCCCCCGGCGCCACATCGCCCTTGAAGCTCATCTCCTGCGCGACATAGACCGTACCCGGCCCGGGAAGCTCCGTGCCGAGCAGGCTCGCGATCAGGCTCCCGGTCCACATACCGTGGGCGACCACATGGCCCCCTTCGGCCCGGGCGGCGAACTGCGCATCGAGATTCGCCGGGCTCACATCGCCCGAGACGGCCGCAAATAGCTTGATGTCGTCCTCACCGACCACACGCACCAGAGAGGCGCTATCGCCGGCGGCGATCTCGTCGAAGGTGCGGTTGCGAAGCAGGGATTTAGTCATCTCGACACTCATGGTTCGTCGGCTCTTTCTTCGGTGTCAGCGCTGCATCACATAGCTGCCCGGCGCATCGCAGAGCGGCCTGAGCCCGCGCTCCGGCGCGCCCGTGGACGGCGGCGCAATGCGACCGGGCGACGAGTGCTCCGTCAGCCACGCCTCCCAGGCCGGCCACCAGGAGCCCTCCTGGCGGGAGGTCTCCTCGACCCACTCGTCGGCGCTCAGCACGCTGTCGCTTTGGCTCGTCTCCCGCACACGGAAGTATCGGCCCTTGTGGCCGGGTTCGCTGATGATGCCGGCGTTATGTCCGCCGCTGGTGAGGACGAAGGTCACGCCGGTCTCCACCAGATAATGGATCTTATAGGCGGAGCGCCAGGGCGCGACATGGTCGCGCTCCGTGCCGACGGCGAAGATCGGCACGCGGACGTTCTGCAGCGCCACCGGCCGCCCATCGACCAGATACTCGCCGGTCGCGAGCTCGTTCTTCAGGAACAGCTTGCGCAGATAATCCGAATGCATCTTGAAAGGCATCCGCGTCGCATCGGCGTTCCAGGCCATCAGGTCGATCATCGGCGCCCGATCGCCCATCAGGTAGTCGTGCACCATGCGCGACCAGATGAGATCGTTGGAGCGCAGCAGCTGGAACGTTCCCGCCATCTGATGGGATTCCAGCACGCCCTGGTCCCACATCATGCCTTCCAGGAACGAGACCTGGCTGTCGTCGATGAAGAGCTCCAGCTCCCCCGGCTCGGTGAAGTCCGTCTGAGCGGCGAACAGTGTCATGCTGGCGAGCCGGTCGTCGCGATGCTCGGCCATGGCGCCGGCCGCCAGCGCCAGCAGCGTGCCGCCGAGGCAATAGCCGGCCGCGTGCACCTTCCGGTCCGGCACGATCTCGCCCACCGCATCCAGCGCCGCCATAACGCCCATGCGACGGTAATCCTCCAGCGAGAGATCCCGGTCCTCCGCCGTGACGTTGCGCCAGGAGATGCAGAAAACCGTGTGGCCCTTCTCCACGAGGTAGCGGACCAGCGAGTTATGGGGTGACAGATCGAGGATGTAGTACTTCATGATCCAGGCCGGCACGATCAGCACCGGCTCCGCGACGACCTCCTCGGTCGTGGGCGAATACTGGATCAGCTCGATCAGATGATTGCGGAAAACGACCTTGCCGGGCGTCGCCGCCACCTCGCGTCCGGGTATGAAGGCATCCGTCCCCGCCGGCGGCTGGCCCGAGACCTGGCGGCTCCAATCTTCCAGCCAATTGCGGAAGCCGGAAAGGAGATTGGCGCCTCCGGTCGCCCGCGTGCGCTCGATGACCTCGGGGTTCGCCCAGGGCAGATTGCTCGGCGACCAGACGTCGAGCCATTGCCGCAAGGTGAAGGAGACGACGTTCTCGTGATGGCGGGAGACACCCGGCACCCCGCGGGTCAGACCGTCCAGCCAGTTTTCAGTGAGAAGAACGCCTTGCGCCCAGAGCCGGTACGGGTTCTTCAGCCACCCGTCCCGGTCGAACCGGTGATCGCCCGGATGAGGCTGCGCCGGCGGCGGCGTGTTCGTATCGTAGAGCGTCTCGATCCCATAGGCTGCCATCTCGGTGGCCTTCTGCCAGCCATCGACGATAGCTTCCATCTGCTTGCCCGGAGCGGCGGCGAGATGCAGCGCCCAGTCCGTGAAGGCGAGGCCGAGCGCTTGCGGAGAGATGCCGCCCGTGGCGCGAGCCACCCAGGCGTTGGCCATGCGATCGACCGCGCGGAAGCTCTGATGCTCCAGATGCTCGAACGGCGGCCGGGCCGGACGCGGCATCTCAGGCGGTGTCTGCCTGTCCGCCTCGTAGATCCGCCCTGCCGGCGGTTTGGCAATCGGTGCGTTCATCGGCCGAGACTCCTGTGATTCAAATCCCGCTTGCCGAACATCGTCGTGCTTCAAGCAACCTTCTCACTCTCCGCCACTCTTACGTGGTGCTCGCAGCATCCCCGCAAAACATCGTGAAGATTTTCTGGGCGCCCGGCGCGTCAGTCGGACGCGGACGGCCACGGTCTTGCATTGCCGCAAACGGGATAGCAAATGAATAGACCGGTAGAAGAAACCGCCGAAATCCGGGCCTCAGACCCTGCAGTGCGGAACCGGCATGGCAAAAAGAGAAATGGGAGGTTGTATGCCCAGGCACGGAATTCCCTGGAAGGGTTGGGTGGTCGTTTGTGACGGGTCTAAAGCCCTGATGTTACAGAACGAAGGCGATGCGGAGCTGATCAACCTGAAGGTCGTCGAGACCATGGATGAGAAGCACGCGGCAACCCACGAGATGGGCACCGACAAGCCCGGCCGGGTTCAGGAATCCGCCGTCACCGGCCGCAGCGCAGTGGAGCAGACCGATTGGCACGAGCGGGCGGAGGACGCTTTTCTGGGGAAGGTGGCCGAAAAGCTTGACGGCATGATCGACAGCCACGAGATCAAGCATCTCGTCCTGGTCGCACCGCCGAGAGCCTTGGGCCGGATCCGCAATCACCTGACCGACAAGGTGTCCAAGGTCATCGACACCGAGCTCGACAAGGATCTGACGAACCTGCCCGTCGACAAGATCGAGGAGCATCTGACCAGCTAGGCTAAGCCGGGCGGTCGCTACTGCTTGGTGGTCTCCAGGGTGCTCGCCGCCTGGGTCTCGGCGGTGGGCTTCTCCAGGGTCATGCGCAGGATACGCCCGTCCGGCGCGCGCTCGTCCGTCAGAAGATAGATCGCGCCGTCCGGGCCTTGCGCCACGTCGCGGATCCGCACGCCGAAATCCAGCCGCTCGTCGGAGATCACCCGCTCGCCCTGCAAGGTGAGATGGGTGGCGGACTGGGAAGCGAGCCCTCCGACCACAAGGCTGTCCTTCCAGTTCGGGATTTCGTCGCCGGTGTAGAACAGCATGCCCGATGGCGAGACGGACGGATTCCAGAAATAGATCGGCGCCTCCAGATCCGGCCGCGTCGTCGGATCGGGGATGTCCTGCAGCGTGTAGTGCACGCCCCAATTGGCGAGCGGCCAGCCGTAGTTCTTGCCGGGCTCCACCACATTGATCTCGTCGCCGCCGATCGGGCCGAACTCCTCGATCCAGAGCTTGCCCGTCTCGGGGTGCACGATGCCGCCACCGATATTCCGGTGGCCGAGGGAGTAGATGCGCGGGTCGTATCCCTTCTTCCCGACGAAGGGATTGTCGTCCGGCACGCTGCCGTCGCGGTTGATGCGGATGATCTTGCCGAGCGTATTGCTCGTGTCCTGCACCAGCTCGTGCTGATAGCGGTCGCCGGTCATCACCAGCAGCGTACCGTCAGGAAGAAAGGCGAGCCGCCCGCCGAACTCCCGATCGTCCTCAAAGCGCGGCCCCTGTCGGAACAGGATTTCCACGTCGGTCAGCCGGTCCTTGCCGAGCTTACCCCGGGCAACGGAGAGCGCCGCGTTTTCCGGGTTATCCTCGTCATGTTCGGCGAAGGCGAAATAGACGTATTTGTTGGCCTTGAAGTCCGGGTCGAGCGCCAGGCCCTGCAAGCCGCCATTGCCCTTGGCATAGATATTATCCGGCAGCCCATCGATAGGCGCCGAGATCTCACCGGATTTGGAAATGCGACGGAGCCGGCCCGGATGCTTCTCCGAAACCAGCATCTCCCCGCCGGGCAGGAAGACGAGGCTCCAGGGATAGTTGAGCCCATCGACCGCCGTCTCGACCTTCAGCGTGCCGGCCGAGGTGAAGAACGATTCCGGGATTTCGTCGGCAACGGCCGCGCCGACGAAGGTTTGGCTGAAAAGAGCCGAGCTGAAGAGAACGGCACCTCCGACCAGCAGGATCTGCAAGCAGCGACCTGCCGCCAAATTCCGCGAACGCTTAGCCATAAAACACCGTCCAACTCCTCAGCCTTCTCTAATTGCCCGCAGATCGCCATGGCGGCAAGAAGCAATTGCAGGACGCAATTGGTCGGACGGCGATTGTCGGGGCAGATGACGGGCCGCGCCATTGACCGGCTGCAAGCCTTAAAGCATGATCCGCGCGGGCGGCCCCAGTGGCGGAATGGTAGACGCGGCAGACTCAAAATCTGCTGTCCGCAAGGACGTGCCTGTTCGAGTCAGGCCTGGGGCACCAATCCAAATCTCAAGGCTTATTGAGCCGGAGCGACCCGCCAGCGGCAATGCCGGGCGGCGCTGAGGCGTGTCGCCATGTGAAGAGTGGCGATGCGCCTTGGCTACCTGAATAGTGAGGTCAGACAGCCAAGGCGACACGCAAGCCAATGAGCTATTCGGAAGATTCTGTAGAACCGCCCGAGGCCGAGTCGGCGTCCGACCCGGACTTGGCAGCATCGTCCTGATTGGAACCGGTGCCCGGTTCGCTGCTATTCGCGGATTCGGCAGCATTCTCAGTCGATGCTTTGGGTGAATCCGGTTCGGCCTGGCTGCTTCCAGCCAAGGCGGGCGACATCGAGAAAAGGAACGCGAGAGTCGCGCACGCTAGCAAACGTGACATGGTGGTACTCCTAGTCGATGGTCGCTTCTCCGGTAGGAATACGCGGGCGCACAGATTCCGTTCCGGCTGTTCACGACGGAAATCTTCGAGAGGCGCCGGTTCCTTTGGGAGAGCGAAGCCGATACCCTTAGATGCAAGATGATGGCGCGTGGGCGCAGCCGGATAAGCGTCTCGTGACCCCGCATCCGCTCTCAAAGGAAATCCTATGCTCCCGCTCACATCACGCCTCATAGCCGCGGCTGCCATCGGCATCACCCTCACCGCCAGCACCGCCTCCGCCGCCGAGAAATGGGAGGCCGTCAGCACCACGGCCATGTCCATCACCGGCAACATCGCCGTGGAGGAGGAGAAGATCACCTTCGAGAACGGCGAGAGCCTGGACCTCCGCCCCGTGGGCGACGATGAGCCCGGCGTCTTCGTGGTGACGCCCGAGGCCAATCCGACACTCCTGAACGGCAACAAGCTCTGCGGGAACGAGGCGCCGACCTTCCTGGTCTTCGGGCGGCCGAAATCCGACGGCGATGATGCGACCCTCTATCTCAAGGTCTTCGACACCAACGACGTGCCGCCCGCCTCGGACGAAATGGATCAGCCCGGCATCTGCGCCAGCTATACCTACATGCGTTAGACGAAGGCGCGCCACTCGTCGCCGACGACATCACTCGAATGGCGATACCCACAATCGCTACTGGCAGTCTCCAGGCGCGCAGTACCGGCGTGTTGAATCGCCCCAATCGAACCACGGCGTGCCACAGCTGACCGTTTCGAACTCGTTGCTGCGCCTAAGCCAGAGATAGATGCTCCAAAAACTGGTGGAGAGAATCCCTACTGAACCCGGATCGTCGGGATCAGGCTCATTCCACTTCCGGCCATCATGCCAGCGAGAAGAATGGTCGTCCCAGATCAACGGCATCATTTTGGTGCCGTCCATTTCCATCGCACCGCCGCGATAAATCACCTTCACCTGGTCGGGCTTCCCTGGAACGCGCTCCAAGTAGACATCGTCTGCTCGCACGAGCACCTCACCGGAAGGATCTCTCAAGATCATCTCGACCAGCCCCTCATCCTCCGGTCCGAATATGTTGGGGTACCCAATCATGTAGCCGTTCGGCAGCACAACGCAGGACTCTCTACTCAGGTAGTGCTCCAATACGATCCACACGGTGCCAATCCACAGGAGCACAACAAATGTATTCAGGAGGCCCCGCAGGAGCATCTTTAAGAGGCGCAAGGTCATCCGCCCGGCACGTATCGGTACCGGCTCTTCGATCGGTCCAGATGCACTCTTGCCTCGAATGTTCCCGTCCATCGGTCGACGATGCGATAGGGTTTAGCGGCCGGTAATTCCGTGGGAAACGCGCCGACGGCATCAATCCGTCGCAATACTTCCTGTTCAATCCCCAACGGATCGCGGAATTCATCACTCAAGTTGAAATTGATTTTGCCGCGCAATTCTATCATGGCGTGTGCCCGCTTGACAGTCCCCCTGATGTCTCCGCCGATCGTCGTATCACCGAGGCTGAAGACGATATCTTTCATCGGGTACGGCCGACGGAAGTCATCATCAAAACTCCCGTTTGGCGTCTCGCGTGCCTTGTCGGCGATCTGTCCCGGCAGCTTGGTGGGAACATCTGCCGCCTGCTTCCGGAATTCATCCACCACCGCGCGCAGATTCCCTGTCTTGCGCAGCGTGACCGTCCGCCCGCCGCCAAAGAAATAGTGATAGACGAAGTCGGCGCTCCCCCAGGGGGACCCTTCATCGGAGACATCGTGCATCGTGATGGTGAAGTGTTCTTGGCCGTAAGAAGTGTATGGCTCCGCCCAGCAGCGGCAGCCGTAATCCTCCCCCGGGTGGCCGGTGGGTGGAGGCTCGTCCCAGGCGAAAATCTTGCCGTCGTTCTCTTGGTGGGAGGGCCGCACCCTGCCGTCGCGCTGGGTGCGCCAGATATAATGCGTGGTCGGGTGGTTCTCGGTGGCCGCCGCCTTTACCGCCAAATCGATCGGCGTTCCGTACCGTAGATACGCCTCGAACGCCTTGCGATAGGCGGAGCTTTCCCGGCCTACCGCGACATCGCGGGCGGTACTATCAGAATTTGCCCCGCGCACCATCGAACGCGACCTTTCGTGCAGCAGCCTCAGGGGCTCCATTGTCCGCGGTATAAGCGGGACGGGGACAAGTTGGGGGGCAGCGCGGCGGGTTCAGCAAACTGCTGATAGAAGCACGGCTTACAGGGTAGTGCCGGCCACCATCCAGACGGAGCTCGCGAGAGCAACACCCGGTGCGCAAAATCGCCGCGTTTCGGCGCAAAACAAGCGGTTTTCGGAGCAAGCGCCTTGCATTCGCCCAGCGGCGCGCGTACCCCCCTTTGCGAATAGCGGCAAAATTTGAGAGCAAAGCAATATGCGCCTAGATGCGGTCCCCATCGGCAAGAACCCGCCCGAAGACGTGAATTGCGTGGTGGAGGTTCCCATCGGCGGCGAGCCGATCAAATACGAGCTCGACAAGGAAGCCGGCACGCTCTTCGTCGACCGTTTCCTCTACACCCCCATGCGCTACCCGGGGAATTACGGCTTCGTGCCCCACACACTCTCGGAGGACGGCGATCCCATCGACGTGCTGGTCGCCAGCACGCGGCCGATCTTTCCCGGCGCGGTGATCAATGTCCGCCCCATCGGTGTGCTGATGATGGAGGACGATTCCGGTCTGGATGAGAAGATCGTCGCCGTGCCGACCCCGAAGCTCACCCGCCGCTACGAGCATGTCACCAACTACACCGACATGCCCAAGACCCTGCTCGACCAGATCCGGCACTTCTTCCAGCACTACAAGGATCTGGAGCCCGGCAAATGGGTGGAGATCGGCGGCTGGCACGATGCCGAGCAAGCCAAGAAGCTCATCACCGAAGCCATCGAGCGGGCGAAGAAGCAGGGCTGATCGAGCCCTTTCCGGACGCGCCCCTGCGGGGCCGCGCCACACCCGCCCCGGCCCTAGACGTCTTCCAGCGGGTCGTGGGTGATCAGCCCCATGATCTCGTTGGTGGCGAAGCTCAAGGACATGCCGCGGATCACGCCCGGCACGATGGCGAGATCGTAAAGCTCGCCGATGGCCCCATCGATGCGGAACCAGTGGACGCAGGTGCCGCTCGACAGATCGATCACCTGCACGCCGCACCAAGGCTCGGAATCCGCCTCTTCCAGCTTCTTGTCCAGCGCCAGCCCTTCGAACCGCTCGTAGCGCGGCTTGGAAAGGCCGACGAAGGCGTAGTTGCCGTGGAAGGCGAGCCCCCGCACGAAGCCGGGGCAGAAGACGAATGGATTGAACGTCGCCTTGCCGCCCTCCAGCCCGTCGACCCAGCCGAGCTCGCCCGTGCCGGAATTGAGCAGCCAGAGCTTGCCGTTATAGAGCCGCGGCGAATGGGGCATCGATAGCCCCTCCAGTATCACCGCGTTCTTCTGCACATCGATCAGGATACCGCCGTCGAACCGCCGGTCGCGCCAGCCGTCGATCGTGTCGGACTTGCTCACCGCCGTGACGTAGCGGGGCACCCCGTTCTCCATGGCGAGCCCGTTCAGATGGCAGCGGTCTTCCTTGACGATCTTCGAGATAAAGGGCGGCTTCCAGATCGGCGTGAAGCTGTGGGTCTCCGATGGCGTGGCGAGGCAGTTATAGAGCGTGTTCACGAAGACGATCCGCCCGTCCGCAAGCTGGCCCACATCGTGAGCGTCCAGCTCGCCCGTGACATGGATCTGCCGCGGCACGTAACAGTGATCGAAGAGATTGTTGACCTCCTGGTCGGGTCCCAGGACGTTCTTGAACTTCATGATCTGGAACAGCGTGGCGAGCAGCAGCGTGTCCTTGTCGGGCACGGCGATGCCCATGGCCTTGCGGAACAGCCGCTCGTCGACCAGCAACCCGCCATCCTTGTTCTGGCCGAGCAGATAGAACTTGCCCGACTGATAGGAGGAGATCGCCAGCGAAATCCGGTTGGACCCAAGGAAACCGGAAAGCCCCGGCGACATGGAGTATTTGACCGGTGGGACTTCCGGCGCCTGAGCCGCCGCCCCGGCGCCGGCCTCCCCCACCTCGTCCGGCTCTGCCGTGCCGGCAGGCTCTGATCCGCGCTCTGTCATTCGCATTTCCTGCTACGACGCAGACCGGCGGTCAACCGGCGCTCGAACCACTCCGGCGCACAGCACCGCATCAAGCGTCGGATTTCCTGCAAGCCCCAGGCACGTCGCACACTCCGCGTACCCCGGGCAAATAGCCAACGGCGATCAGGGCGAAACCGCAAGCCTTCCCAAAAAGCGTCCCCTGTACGTATTCAATGCCGGGTATCCGACATTAGTGCGGCTAATGGGCCACAGGAGGCAGAAAGCAATATTCAAATCAGAGAACGGCGTGGAATCCCGCAACCTAGCCGGGCAAATTGGTCCCCAGGATCGGCCATGGGTGTCGTTCGTCTAAGACTGTGGGGGGATCCTTTGGCCGACGTCTTGTCCGCCGGGTGGCGCAATTTGCCTGGAAAGCTGCAGCTTTCAGCGGCCTTGCTTATCCTATTCAGCTGTTCGCCGGCCCAGGCTGTCGATGTCGCCAATGAGACGCAGCTGCGCAACGCGCTCGCCGGCGGCGCGGCGACGATCACCTTCACCCAAAATATCGCCATAACGAGCGGCGACGACCTTCCTGCGGTGGTTACTGATACGACCATCCAGGGCAATGGATTTACTCTCGATGGCAGCGGCAGCAATCGCGGCCTCTTCGTCTACTCCGGCACCGTCGCGATCAATAACCTGACGATTGCCAATGCCTTGGCCAAGGGTGGCGACAGCAGCCTCGGTGGCGGTGGCGCCGGCATGGGCGGCGGCTTATTCGTCGCAGTTGGCGCGGACGTGACCGCCACGAATCTCAGCATCGTTTCCGCCTCGGCCGAAGGCGGCGATATCACGAACGCGGGAAATATCGCAGGCGGCGGCCTCGGCGGCAGCTCGGTCCCAGCGACTGCCCAGGCCGGGGGCGGCGGCGTCGGCACGCAGGCGGAGGGCGCTTTTGGCGGCAATGGTGCGGACGGTATCATCACCGGCGCCGCGGCGGCCGGAGATGGCGCCGGCGCAGGCGGCGGCACCGGCGGCAGCAATGGCGGTGGCGGTGGCGGCAGCGGCGGCGGCGGCGGCGGCGGCGGCGTGGGCGGTGCTGACGGGAGCGGCCCGGATGGCGGTGATGGCGGTTTCGGCGGCGGCGGCGGCGGCGCAGTCGCAACCGGTGGCAGCGGGGGCGATGGCGGTTTCGGCGGCGGCGGGGGCGGCGGGCGATCGGGTGGAGTATCCGTCACCGGCGGCGATGGTGGATACGGCGGCGGTGGCGGTGGCGGACCGCAAGGATCGACTCCCGATACCGCCGGCGTGGGGGGGTTCGGCGGGGGCGACGGCGTGACCACTGGGGCTTCCTTGGCGGATGGCGGCGCCGGCGCCGGCATGGGTGGTGCCATCTTCGTCATGGAGGGCGGCAGTCTCACGCTCCTTGGATCGCTGACCATCAATGGAAACACCGTGACGGGCGGCACTGGCGGCGATGGTGGCGACGGCCAGGCCTTCGGGAGCGGGCTTTACATGCAGGGCAGCGGCACCCTGAATTTTGCGCCCGGCAACGGCGAGACCCAGACGATCGCCAACAACATCGAGGACGAGCAAGGCGTGGTCACCGCCGGCTATACGGCGCCTGCGGGGTTCGGCGCGCTCGGGAGCTGGGGACTGACCAAGGACGGCGCGGGCACGCTGCTTCTGACCGGCACGAACAGCTATTCCGGCGACACCACGATCAATGACGGGCTTTTGACCGTGAACGGCTCGATCGCCAATTCGGCGGTGACCGTGAACGGCGGCGCGCTTGGCGGCACCGGTACCGTCGGCGACGTCATGATCATGGGCGGCGGCACCTTCGCGCCGGGCAACTCGATCGGCACGATCAATGTCGCAGGCGATGTCACCTTCAGTTCCGGTTCGACCTATCAGGTCGAGGTGGATGCGGCTGGGCAGTCGGATCTGATCAATGCGACCGGGACCGCGACCATCAATGGCGGTCAGGTTGAGGTGCTGGCGCAGAGCGGAACCTATGCGCCGTCGACGACCTACACGATCCTAACGGCGGGCGGTGGCGTGACGGGCACGTTCTCTTCGGTGACCAGCAACTTCGCATTTCTCGATCCGACCCTGGCCTACGATCCGAACAACGTCTTCTTGACGCTGACCCGGAAGACCACGCCAGGCGGCAATCCGGTCAGCTTCTGCTCCGTGGCGACCTCACCGAACCAGTGCGCCGTGGGCCGTGCCTTGGATGGCTTCCCGTTGACGAACGAGCTGTTCCTCGACGTGCTGAACCAGACGGCGGCCGGCGCGCAGCAAGCCTTCGATGCACTGTCGGGCGAGATTCATGCGAGCGTGGGCGGCGCTCTCTTGGACGAAGGCCGGCATGTGCGCGATGCGGTGATGGGACGTCTGGTGCAGGCCTCATATAACGGCACTGGCCTCGGCTCGGGCGGTCCGCAATCTGTAAGCGCCGATCCCAACGCCGGCATGATGATGCTCGGCTATGGCTCGAAGGATCTCGGATCCGACATGGCGCCGCTGCCGGCCGTCGCCGAAGGCCCGGTCTTCTGGACCCAAGGATTCGGCAGCTGGGCGAGCTTCGACGGCAACGGCAATGCCGCCTCTCTGGATCGCGACATGGGCGGCTTCATCTCCGGTGTCGATGCCGAGGTGATGCCCGGTTGGCGCGCCGGCATCGCCGCCGGCTACTCGTATACCGGCCTCGATGAGGATGCCCGCTTGTCGTCGGCCAATGTCGATGCGTACCACCTGGTGCTGTATGGCTCCGGCAAGGTCAGCCGTTTCGATGTCCGCGGCGGCGGTGCTTGGTCGTGGCAGGATATCGAGACGAACCGCAATGTCGTTTTCCCAGGCTTCAGTGAGTTCGAGGAAGCCTCTTATGACGGCGACCGCGGCCAGATCTTTGGTGAGATCGCCTATCCGGTCGTGCTGCATCCGAGCATCGCCATGGAGGGTTTCTCCGGCCTGGCTTACGTCCATCAGAAGACCGACGAATTCTCCGAAAGCGGAGCCCTCGCGGCGCTCACCTCCGCCGGCTACAACGAGGATGTGACCTACTCGACCACCGGCTTCCGGGCCGCGACGACCATGGCTTTCGGCGATATGGTCGTCGTGCCGAACCTGTCCGTCGCCTGGCTGCACGCCTTCGACAGTGTCGATACGGATCTTGCCATGGCCTTCGCATCGGCCGGTCCCGACTTCACCATCCAGGGCACGCCGATCGCACGGGACTCTGCCCTCGTCCAGGCCGGCCTCGACTTCGCTCTCACGCCCGCCGCGACCCTCTCCATCGCCTATGACGGCCAGTTCGCCTCAGACGCCGACGAGCACGGCATCAAGGGCCGCGCCAGCTGGAAGTTCTAGAGCCCTAGCCCGGCAGCTCGCATTCTTCGAGGAACAGCGTCCACATCTCGTCGGGCGCGAAGGTCACCTTGCCGGTGTCGCGCACCTGGGAGAGCAGATCCCGCCCCTTGGCGGCCGTCTCGGGATCGTCGGCCCGCAGCTGCCACAGCCCCATCACGTAATAGAGATGCGCCCGCGCCTCCTCGGTCTCTAGGGTAGGCCCGGATTCGGCCACCATGTTGCGCCCGTCCTCGCCGCCGTACCAAAGCAGCATCATCCAACCATAGGCCTTCATGTCGCCACTCGGCGCGCTCAGCAGGGTCTTGCCGCTCTGCAGCACGAGCTCCTCTTCGCTGAGCTCGGCAAGCTCGGGACGTTCTTTGATGACGCTGGTCAGGAGATCGGTCGTGGTGCTCTTCACAATCCCGTCGACTTCCGCCTGGCAGGCGGCGGAATGTGCGGGCTGCGCCGCGGCTGCGGTTACGGCCAACGACACCAACAGGCAGGCGAGGATGCGCGGCATGGGCCCGGTCCTTCTGTCATGTACGGTGCCTCAGCTTAGGCGGCAGGCCGCGATGAGTCGAGCGCACGCAACCGGGGGATAGACCCTCAGACAAAAAAAGAGGGCCGGGCTTTCATCGAAGCACGACCCTCTTCACCGTCGGCGGCCGTTCATCCGGCCGCATCGGTCACCGTCAGCTGTTATTGGCACGATTGGCTTCCCGAATGGCTTCTTCGTGATACCAAGCGCCGCCTGACGTCATGTTGGCATGGGAAGCGTAGTCGTGCTCCACAGCCTCAGGACGTTCACGCCGGGCCAGGCCAGCGCGTCCGCCCACGGGGAACTGAATGATGTCAGCGGATTCCCGATAAGCATTCATCGCTATTTCCTTCCTTCAATACTCCGTCGGCGAACAACTTCACCGACGGGGGTACAGGTTCCGGTATATAGGAACCGTCATAGGCTTTTGCATAAGAAAATAGCTGTTCGCCTAATATTTCAGCCGTCTTTATTCTGCCTGACCTATCGGCATTTCGGCAGCGCAGCAAAAGCGCCGTCGCACCGCAGGAAGCGACATTTGGCCCTGCCGGGGGCGGCCCGGGCGAAGCCCTTTGTTTTGCTAAGGAATTATGAAGGCTGCCGGCGGCGAAGCTTCAATCCGCCCTGCGAATCTCAGGATTTTCGGCGTCTCTCCGCCGGTTTGGCACGTTTGATGCGTCAAGGATCGGGTCAACGAGACCCCGCGCTCGGCTTCCGCTGCAGCTGGGGATCGCGCACTGCGCTTTCAGCAGACAAGGGATAAGCGAATGACCAAGTATAAACTCGAGTACATCTGGCTCGATGGCTACCAGCCGGTACCGAATCTGCGGGGTAAGACCCAGATCAAAGATTTCGAGACGTTTCCGTCTCTCGAAGAACTTCCGCTTTGGGGTTTTGACGGCAGCTCCACTGAGCAGGCGGAAGGCTCCAGCTCTGACTGCATCCTGAAACCCATCCGCGTCTTCCCCGATGCGGCGCGCGAGAATGGCGTTCTGGTGCTGTGCGAGGTGATGATGCCCGACGGCACGCCACACCCGTCCAACGCCCGCGCCACCATCCTGGACGACGACGACGCCTGGTTCGGCTTCGAGCAGGAATACTTCTTCTACAAGGACGGCCGCCCGCTCGGCTTCCCGGCCGATGGCTATCCGGAGCCTCAGGGCAAGTATTACACCGGCGTCGGCTATTCCAGCGTCGGCTCGGTCGCCCGCGAGATCGTCGAGGAGCACCTCAATCTCTGCCTGAAGGCCGGCATCAACCACGAAGGCATCAACGCCGAGGTGGCGAAGGGTCAGTGGGAGTTCCAGATCTTCGGCAAGGGCTCCAAAAAGGCCGCCGACGAGATGTGGATGGCGCGCTATCTGCTGCAGCGCCTGACCGAGAAATACGGCATCGACATCGAGTATCACTGCAAGCCGCTGGGCGACACCGACTGGAACGGCTCCGGCATGCACTGCAACTTCTCGACCGCCTACATGCGCGAAGTGGGCGGCAAGGCCTATTTCGAGGCTCTGATGGCCCAGTTCGAGAAGAACCTCGACGACCACATCGCCGTCTACGGCCCCGACAACCACATGCGTCTGACCGGCAAGCACGAGACGGCGCCGTGGAACAAGTTCTCCTATGGCGTGGCCGACCGCGGCGCATCGATCCGCGTGCCCCACTCCTTCGTGCAGAACGACTACAAGGGCTACCTGGAAGATCGTCGTCCGAACTCGCAGGGCGATCCCTACGCCATCGCCTCGCAGGTGCTGAAGACGATCTCGGAAGTCCCGATCGAGGGGAAGGCGACTGCCGCCGCTTAGCCCTTCGGCACATTTCGAGGGACGGATTGGGGGGCCCGGCGCGGCCCCCCTTTCTTTTGCGCATTCCCCTCTAGGCCGAATACATGTGGAGGGCCGTCACCCTGAGACGCGGGACGCGGGGCGCGCCAAAACTCTGAAGAGGCGGCCTGTGCTGCTCTTCCGTTTAGAAATGTACCGCGAGCCAGACCGTCGGCGGCTCGCTCTGGGTCCAGGCCACCCGGTGCCGGCAATGGGCCGGCAGCAGCATCCAGTCGCCCGGGCCGAGCTCCCGCTCTTCCGCCTCCCCGTCGATCTCGAGCGCGGCGGCTCCCGCGATCAGCAGCACGAATTCATCGTTCTCCTGATCGTACCAATCGCCCTCCGGCGTCGCCTGCCCCGTGGAGACGATCCGCTCGATCCTGACATCGCCCTTCTCCGCCAGGATCTCGAAGAGCTCTTCCGCCTGCACACCCTTCGGAAGGCCGCTCGTGAGATTGCCGTCTGTGATCTCAGACATTTCAAACCTCCGGACCGTCATTGCCGGGCTTGTCCCGGCAATCCATGAACACCTACTTCCACGATACAGCCAAAGCAGGGGTTATGGATGCCCGGCACAAGGTCGGCATGACGCTCTGGGGACAAGGGCACTCCCCCAACGAAAAAGGGCGGACCCGCAGGCCCGCCCTTGTCGTCTCTCAAAGCAAGAGAAGAGCTTACTTGCCGATGGCCTCGGCCTTGTCGATCAGCGCCTTGGCCTGACGGATGGAGGCGATGTCGATCAGACGGCCGTCGAGGGAGACCGCACCGCGGCCCTCTTTCTCCGCCTGCTTCATGGCTTCCAGGATCCGCTTGGCCTTGGTGACTTCCTCCTCGGACGGGCTGAACACCTCGTTGGCGAGGTCGATCTGCGACGGGTGGATGGCCCACTTGCCTTCCAGGCCGAGCACCGCGGCGCGGCGGGCGGCGGCCTTGAAGCCTTCCGGATCGGAGAAGTCGCCGAACGGACCGTCGATCGGACGCAGACCGTAGGCGCGGCAGGCGATCATCATGCGCGACAGAGCGAAGTGCCACGGGTCGCCCCAGTAGTACTCGCGCTCGGCGTCGTCCTGGCCTTCACGCTTGTCGGTCAGCACGCCGTAATCCGGGTGCGGGCCGCCGATGCCGATGGTCCGCGCGCGGGTTGAGGCGGCGTAGTCGGCAACACCGAAGGACATGGCCTCCAGGCGCTTGCTCGACTGGGCGATGGCTTCCACGTTGGCCATGCCGAGCGCGGTCTCGATCAGCACTTCGATGCCGACCGGATTGTCCTTGCGGCCGATGGCCTGCTCGACCTGGGTGATCAGCATGTCGATGGCATAGACGTCGGCCGGCACGCCCACCTTGGGGATCAGCACCATGTCCAGACGCGGCGCCTTCTCGATCACGTCGATGACGTCGCGATAGGCGTAATGGGTATCGAGACCATTGATGCGGATCATCATGGTCTTGTTGCCCCAGTCGATGTCGTTCAGGGCCTCGATGATGTTCTTGCGGGCCTGCTCCTTGTCGTCCGGCGCAACGGCATCCTCAACGTCGAGGAAGATGACGTCGGCTGCGGACTTGGCCGCCTTCTCGAACAGGCTCGTATTGGAGCCCGGCACGGCCAGCTCGGAGCGGTGAAGGCGGGGCTTCGCCTGCTCGATGATCGTGAAACTCATGCGTACATTTCCTTTCCGTTTTTGAACTTAGCCGGTGGCTCCGAGACCAGCGGCGATACAGTTGATCGACATGAGCAGCGGGACTTTATATTCCTCCCGCTCGCTTTCGGTTTCGGCGCTTCGGAAGCGCCGCAGCAATTCGACCTGCTCGCGATTGACCTCGTTGATGGTCGGCAAGCGGTCTTTCAAGGACCGGCTGAATTCAGGAAAGCGCTCGGCGACTTGTCCGTCGCCGCTCACCCGCAGGACCATCTCGGTGGTCAGGCGGTATTCCCGTTCGATCATGGAGAAGATGGCATCCCGCGCCTTCTCGTCCGAAACCAGGCTCGCATAGTTGCGGCCCACGGAGAGATCGACGATCAGGAGCATCTTCTCAACCTCGTCCATCACCAGCCGGAACAGACGGGAATCTGAGAACATGCGGCGAAGCAGCTTTTCGCCGCTTTCGCCCCGTACCTCCAGGAAGCTCTTGATGCCGCTGCCGACGCCGTACCAGCCGGTAATGGCGTGGCGGTTCTGCGACCAGGCGAACACCCATGGGATCGCCCGGAGATCGCTCAAGGACTTCGCCCCGAAGCGGCGCGACGGCCGCGAGCCGATATTGAGGAGCGAGATCTCCTCCAGCGGGCTCGCCGCCTGGAAATAGGTCACCAGATCGGGGTGGGTCAGGAACTTGCTGTAGGCCGCCCGCGAGGCACCGGAGAGCGCCTCCATGGCGTCCTCGAACTCCGCCCGCGGCACCAGCGCCTCTTCACGCTCCGACTTCAGCGCGTGGGCGAACACCGAGGCGCCGAGCAGCTCCATCTGATAGAGCGCCGTGCCCTTATTGGCGTATTTGAAGGAGACCACCTCGCCCTGCTCCGTGACCCGGAAGCGGCCACGGATGGAGCCCGCCGGCTGGGCGGCGATCGCCCGGCCCGTCGGCGCGCCGCCACGGGAGACGGAGCCGCCGCGGCCGTGGAAGAAGGCGATCGGAATGCCCGCCTCGTCCGAAAGCTTGGTCAGCCGCGACTGAGCCTTCCAGAGCTCCCAGTTGGAGGCGACGAAGCCGCCGTCCTTGTTGGAGTCCGAATAGCCGATCATGACTTCCTGGACACCGCCCTGCCAGCGCGTGCTCCGCCGCACGAGCGGCACGTCGAGCAGCTCCTTCATGATGGCGGGGGCCGCACGCAGATCCTCGATCGTCTCGAACAGGGGCACGATGGGCAGCGGGCAAATCTCGGTGCCGGTGGCATCGAGGAAGACGCCGCCCTCTTTGGCCAGAAGATAGACGCCGAGAATATCGGCGACCGACGTGGTCATGGAGAGGACGAAGCCGCCGAAAGCCTCGCGGTCGAGCCCTTCGCGCATCTCCGCCACGAGCCGCAGGGTAGAGAGCGTTTCCGCCGCCTCTTCCGACAGGGCGGCGAGATCACGCTCCGAATGTTTCGGACGGCTGAGCTCGGTCACCAGCCACTTCTTCCACTCGTCGGAATCGGGCGCCGGCGGCTCTTCGCCGTCCTTGCCCTCGATCACCTTCCAGAGCGACTGCAGCGCCGCTGTCGTGCGGGTCGTGTTCTCGCGGAGATCGAGCCGCACCGTGGAGAAGCGGAAGATCTCCACCGCCCGCCGGACGGGACGAACCATGTCCACGGCGATAGACGCCGAGTTGGCGTCGACCAGCGCCGTCTCCAGCGTCTTCAGATCGGTGATCAGCTCGTCCGCATTTGCGTAGGACGGCCCTTCCTTAACCTCGCGGCCTTCGGTATGGGCGATGGTGGCATCGAGCTTCCGCAGCACGCAGGTCAGGTATTGGCGATAGGCCTCGCCGGGATTGCGCGCCTCGATCTGCGCTTCGCGGCCGCTGGCGGCGAGCTCCGCTTCCAGCACCTTGGCGAAATCCTCGGAGATAGGGCTGACGCGCTTGCTGATCGACAGCATCCGCACCAGATCGTTCAGCCGGCTGCGATAGTGGCGCATGCTGGCGAGCGCGTTCTCCTTCAGCGTCGTGCGCGTGACATCCGAGGTGACGAACGGGTTGCCGTCACGGTCGCCGCCGATCCATGAACCGAACTGGAAGAACGGCGGAATCTCGAAATCCTGGTGGGGATAGTACTGCTCCAGCGCCTCGCAGAAGTCGTGGAGCATCTCCGGCGCACGCTCGAAGATCGTCTCATCGAAGAAGTGCAAGCCCCAGGACACCTCCTTGTCGACCGTCGGCTTCTCGAGATGGAGCTCGCCGGTCATCCAGATCAGCTCGACCTGATCGCGCAGGGCGTCCAGATGGCGACGCCGCTCCCGCTCGGTCCAGCGGGTCAGCTCCAGCTCGCGCAGCAGCAGATAGACCTTGCGGAGCTTTTCAAGAACGGTGACGCGCTTGGCTTCCGTCGGATGGGCCGTGATGACCGGCCGGATACGGAGATTCTTCAGAAGGTCCTGGATCTCGGAAGCGTCGATCCCGTCCCGCGCCGCTTCCGACAGGACGTTGGCGAAGGTGCCCTTCAACTCGTCGCGGCCGCGGGTCTTCTCAATGTGACGGCGCCCGCGCATCGCGGCGTTCTGCTCGGCGATGGAGAGAAGCTGAAACCAGATGCCCTGGGCCTGCAGCGCGCGCGACATCAGCTCCGGGCTCAGCTCGGAGAAGTTCGCACCGCCCCGCAGCACGTATTCGATTTCGGGCTGATGCTGCCGCGTGACGTCGAGCAGCAGCTTGAAGAGGATGTCCGCCGCTTCCTGCGCAGACGTGCCGGAAATGACCGGGAGCTTGCCTGCCGGTTCGGCAGAGCGCGACGTCTGGTTTAGATCACGGTCCATGGACTGGTGAGCCTCCCGACTCCAACGATCGTTTCGGATCCCCGGAACAGCTCACCCACGCGGGCAGCGCGCCCGCCGTCATGGATCGCCCCTGAGCTAGCCCCTTCCGGTCTTGAAGAAACATCGCCGCCTTGGGCTCCCCCCGAGACCAAGCGCGGCTTCGATGTCTTATGCGACCTGGCGGCCCCCGTTCTGGAGAACCTTCGCCATGGTCGAGCCGAACTCGCTCGGGTTCGGCGCAACGGTCAGACCGCAGGACTTCATGATCTCCGCCTTCTCGGCAGCGCTATCGCCCTCTTTGGAGATGATCGCGCCCGCATGGCCCATGCGGCGGCCTTTCGGCGCCGTGAGACCTGCGACGAAGCCGACGACGGGCTTCTTCATGTTCTTCTGGATCCACTCCGAGGCTTCCGCCTCCTGGGGACCGCCGATCTCGCCGATCATGAGAACGGCTTCGGTCTCCGGATCGTCCTCGAAGAGCTGGAGATGGTCCAGGAAGGACGAGCCGTTGATCGGATCGCCGCCGATGCCGACGGAGGTGGAGATGCCGAGCCCGTGCTCCTTGAGCTGCGCGGCCGCCTCGTAGCCCAGCGTGCCGGAACGCGAAATCACGCCGATCGACCCCTTCAGGTAGATATGGCCGGGCATGATCCCGAGCATCGACTTGCCGGGCGAGATGATGCCGGCGCAGTTCGGCCCAACCATCATGGGCCGCTTCTCTTTGGGATAGCGGTAGAGGTAGCGCTTCACCCGCATCATGTCCTGGGCCGGGATGCCGTCGGTGATCGAGCAGATCAGGCGGACGCCCGCATCGGCCGCTTCCATGATCGCATCGGCGCAGAAGGCCGGCGCCACGAAGGTGATCGAGGTGGTCGCGCCGGTTTCGCGCACGGCTTCCTTCACGGTGTTGAACACCGGGACGCCGTGATGCTCCGTGCCGCCCTTGCCGGGGGTCACGCCGGCCACGACGTTGCTGCCGTATTCCAGCATTTCCTTGGTGTGGAAGCTGCCCTTGTCGCCGGTCATGCCCTGCACGACGATCGGCGTCTTCTCATCGATAAGAATACTCATGACGCTGCCTCCCCTTACGCCGACGCCGCTTCCAGCTCGGGGCTCGCGCCGCAAGCTTCCACCGCTTTTTGTGCTGCTTCCGCCAGGGTATCGGCGGTGATCAGATCGAGACCGCTATCGGCGAGGATCTTCTTGCCCTCCTCGACATTGGTGCCGGCCAGGCGAACCACCAGCGGCACCTTGATGTCGACGGTCTCGCACGCCTGGACCACGCCCTTGGCGACCCAGTCGCAGCGATTGATGCCGGCGAAGATGTTCACCAGGATCGCCTTCACGTTCTCGTCCGACAGCACCAGCTTCAGCGCTGTGGCGATACGCTCCGGCGAGGCGCCGCCGCCCACGTCAAGGAAGTTCGCCGGGTTGCCGCCGGCGTGCTTAATCATGTCCATGGTGGCCATGGCGAGGCCCGCACCGTTCACGATGCAGCCGATCTCGCCGTCGAGGCCGATATAGTTGAGGTTGTGCTCTTGCGCCTTCGCTTCGCGCGGATCCTCCTGGGAGGGGTCGTGCATGTCGGCGACGTTGGAGCGGCGGAACAGCGCGTTGTCGTCGAACGACATCTTGGCGTCCAGCGCCACCACCCGGTCGTCCTTGGTGACGACCAGCGGGTTGATCTCCAGCATCATGGCGTCGCAATCGCGGAAGGCGCGATAGGCGTTCATGATCAGCTGGGTGGCGCGCTGTACCTGCTTGATGTTGAGGCCAAGGTCGAAGGCGATCTCGCGGGCCTGGAAGGACTGGAGGCCCACGGCGGGTTCGACGATGACCTGGATGATCGCGTCCGGATTCTCGTCGGCGATCTCCTCGATCTCCATGCCGCCTTCTTTCGAGGCGATCACCCGGATGCGCTCCGCCTTACGGTCGAGCACGAAGCCGAGATAGAATTCCTTCTCGAATGGCTCGGCGAGTTCGACGTACACGCGCTGTACCGGCTTGCCTTCGGGGCCGGTCTGGTTGGTCACCAGGTTCTTGCCCAGGAGCTCAGCCGCGGCGTCACGCACTTCGTGATAGGTCTTACAGAGCTTGATGCCGCCGGCTTTGCCGCGAGCACCCGCATGAATCTGCGCCTTTACCGCCCAGAAGGAGCCGCCAAGCTCGGTCGCGGCGTAGACTGCCTGGTCGGGGCTGAAGGCGACCGCGCCCTTCGGCACCGCCACCCCGAACTGAGACAGCAATTCTTTCGCCTGATACTCGTGTACGTCCACCTTGTCGTCCTCCCTTGACTGGTCGGCGTGCTTTCCAGGTCTTAGCTTAGCTTACCCTGAACGACTCCATAAGCGTCCTCAGTCGCCCCCGCTGCACCGGACGTAAGACCTTCCAATTCATCGAGCTTGGCCTGAGCGAAGTCCTTATCCTTTATCATCTTCGCGTTGGTCAAGACGTTCAACGCCGCGCTGCGCAGAGCGGCCTGTCCCGCCAGGACAGCCACGCCGGCATCGCTGATGACATTGAGATTACCCTTGTCGGCGACGACTTGAGCGAGGTCGATGACCTCCCGCGAAACCTTGGCGCATTGCAGCGGAACGTCCGTCGCGGTCTTGAGGGCCGCTTGAAGAGCTTCGCTCCGCGCTTCCTTTTCTTCGTCCGTCTCCTTGGGCATTCCGTAGGCTGCCATGACCTGATTGAACGCCTCGACATCGTCCGCGATCATACCGGTCAGCGCAACCCGCAAGGATTCCGCCTTCTCCAGCACGGACTTCATCTCGTCCTCGACCTCGACATACTTCTTTTTGCCGATGGTCAGGTTGCAGACCATGCTGACCAGGGCCGCGCCCATGGCGCCCATGATGGCAGCCGCGCTGCCGCCGCCCGGAGTGGCCGCGGAACTCGCCAGCTCCTCCAGGAAGGTCTCGATCGAGCTGTCCTTGATCTCCTCGCTCACGCCGGACCTCACGCCATCTCTTTGGCGGCGGCGTAGATCTCTTCGGCGTCGAACACCTGGTCCTGGGACTCGAAGAGCTTGCCGATCAGCGCGCGATGCAGTTTCAGCTTAAGTCCGCCGATGCCGAGCGCACCGAACACCGTCTTGCCGTGGCGCTCCTTGCCCTTGTCGGTGGCCTCGAGCCCCTCGACGCCAAGCGGCGGCTGAGCGTTCACGTCGGCGATCAGCTCGATATTCGGATTGTCCTTCCAGGCGTCTTCCTTCAGGAGCTCGATACCGATGCCGCCGGCGGCGAACACGATGTTGGCATCCTTCACGGCTTCCGCGAACTGATCCGGATTAGACGCCTCGAAGCCGGAGCACTTCACGTCGAAACGCTCGGCGATCTGCTTGGCGGCCGCATCGGCGCGATCCTGCTTGCGCGAGGTCAGCACCACTTCGCAGCCCTCGCTGGCGAGCATGGCGCCGGCACGCATGCCGACCGGACCGGTGCCCGCAAGCACGACGGCCTTCTTGCCCTTGAGATCGGCGGCCTTGGCGAGCAGCGCCACACCGGCCGCAGCCGTCGTGTTCGAGCCGTTGGAATCCAGCATCACGGAGACGCGGAAATTGGCGAAGAAGCGCTTCTTCACGCATTCCAGAAGCTCCTCGCCCTTGGCCATGGAGCCGCCGCCGATGAAGATCGCGGTGTTCTTCTTCTCGTCGCCGCCGCGGGTGTAGATCGTCCCGTCGACCAGCGCGCCGACATTGTCGGGCGTCACATCCGCATAACCGGCCACGCGGTCGGCGCCGCCGTCATAGGCCACAACCGTGTCGAACACGCTCGGATGCGGGTCCGTATCGAACATAAACAGCAACTTATCCATAAATACCCTTCCTCGAATAAGCTTTGCGGGCTTGAGGCTCTAGCGGCCCCTTCTACTCGACGACGTTCTGGGGCTTTCCGGCGACGAAAGCCTCGATATTGTCGACGAGCTGGTCCGCCAGGACTTGCATCGCCTGCTGGCTCGCCCACGCCACATGGGGCGTCACGATCAGGTTCGGCAGGTCCGCATCGATCAGCACATTGCCGTCGACGGGCGGCTCCTTGATCACGACGTCGAAACCGGCGCCGCCGATCTCGCCGTCCTTGAGCGCCTGGACGAGGGCTTCCTCGTCCACCAGGCCACCGCGCGCGGTGTTGATCAGGATCGCGGTCGATTTCATCATCTTAAGCTCTTTTTCGCCGATCATGTTCCGCGTCTCGGGCGTCAGCGGCGCGTGGAGCGTGATGACATCGCTCTCCTTGTAGATGGTCTCCAGATCGACCAGACCGTCCTTCGGCGCCACGTCGTAGGCGAGCACCTTCATGCCCAGCGCCTCGGCCCGCTTGGCGATGGACTGGCCCAGCGCACCGAAGCCGACGATGCCCAGCGTGGAGCCGGCGACGTCGTAGATCGGATAGTCGAAATAGCAGAACTGGCGAGCCTTGTTCCAATCGCCCTTGCGGACGGAAAGCACGTAGGGAACCAGGCTCCGGCGCAGCGCGAACATCAGCGCGATCACATGCTCCGGCACCGTGTTGTAGGCGTAGTTCCGGATGTTGACGATCGTGATGCCGTTCGCCTTGCAGTAGTCCTTGTCGATCACGTCGGTGCCCGTGGCGGCGACCGCGATCAGCTTCAGGTCGGGAAGCTGCTTGAGGGTCTCCTCGCGCATCGGCACTTTATTGATGATGGCGATGTCGGCGCCCTTGAGACGCTCCACGATCTGGTCGACCGTGGTCACGTCGTACTCTTCGTACTCGTGCTCGAAATTCGGCGCCCGGACATTGGCGTCAAGTGTCTCTCGGTCGAGGAAGACGATCTTGTGTGCCACCTGGAAACTCCCCCCGTTTACTCGCTTACGCGTGTTGCTCCATTTCGGCCCCGGGGTCACGGCACTTGGCCTGTCCGGGGCCGGACATAAGAAATGCGATTATTCCGCAGCGACTCTCGTCTGCTGCTGATCGTAGGCATTGCGCAGATGCTCCTGCGCCGCCGCCACGCCTTTGCCCAGCGTGACGTCGATGCCGGCATCCTTCATCGCCATCTCCGCGCCGGTGACGCCGCTCAACACCATGAGCTCGTTCAAGTCGCCGAGATGACCGATGCGGAACAGCTTCCCTGCGACTTCCGAAAGGCCCGTGCCCAGCGAAAGATTATAGCGTTCAAACGCGATCCGGATCACATCGCCGCCATTGATGCCTTCGGGCACCATGATGGCCGAGACCGTATCGGAATGCCATTTCGGGTCCTTGGCGCAAAGCTCCAGGCCCCAGGCATCGACGGCTGCGCGAACCGCGCCGGCCAGCCGGTGATGGCGGGCGAACACGTTCTCCAGCCCTTCGGCGAACAGCCGGTCGAGGGACGCGCGCAGACCGTGCAGCAGCGCCACCGCCGGCGTGTACGGGAAATAGCCGTTCTCGTTGGCGGCGATATAGTCGCCCAGCTCGAAATAGCCGCGGGCGCATTTGGCGCTCTCCCGCATGGCCAGCGCCTTCTGGCTCGCGCACAGAATGCCCAAGCCCGCCGGCAGCATCAGCCCCTTCTGGGAGCCGGTGATGGCCATGTCGACGCCCCACTCGTCCATGCGGAAATCGATCGAGCCGATCGAGCTCACGCCGTCGACGAACAGCATCGCCGGGTGGGAGGCCGCATCCATCGCCTTGCGCACGGCGGCGACATCGGAGGTCACGCCGGTCGCCGTCTCGTTATGGACGATCAGGACCGCCTTGATCTCGTGGTTCTTGTCCTCGGAAAGGGCGGCCTCGATCTTCTCCGGATCGGCCCCCGTGCCCCACGCCTCCTCCTGGACGATCACCTCGATGCCGTGACGGCGGGCGAGCTGAATCCAGAGATGGCTGAACTGACCGAAACGCGGCGCCAGCACCTTGTCGCCCGGCGACAGGGTATTGGTGATGGCCGCTTCCCAGGCGCCGGTGCCGCTGGACGGGAAGATGAACGCCTGGCCGTCCTTGCTCTTGAAGATCTTCTTCAGATCCTCGAACAGGGGCTTGGTCAGCTCGGGGAATCGTGGCGAGCGGTGATCCTCGCTGGGCACATGCATGGCCCGCAGGACGCTCTCCGGCAAGTTTGTAGGGCCTGGGACGAACAGGAAATTGCGTCCCGGCCGGAATCCTTCGGGCATTCGCCTCCTCCGACAAAATTTCGGCGTACCTATAGCTTGCAGCCACGCTGAAGGGCAAGCGTGGTAGCGGCGGGCGCCTGAAGGGGCGCCCTCGAGCCTGAAACCGGCCTCTAGAAGAGGCCGGTGATGTGACCCTGCTCGTCGAGCTTGATGTTGTTGGCAGCCGGCACACGCGGCAGCCCGGGCATGGTCATGATGTCACCGCAGATCACCACGATGAACTCCGCGCCCGCCGAAAGCCGGATCTCGCGCACCGGGATCGTGAACCCCGTCGGCGCGCCCTTGGCGTCCGGATTGGTGGAGAAGCTGTACTGGGTCTTCGCCACGCAGATCGGGAAGTGCCCGAAGCCCTGGTCCTCCAGCTCCTTGATGCGGGTCATCACGCTCTTATCGGCCGTGACGTCCGCCGCCCGATAGATGTCCTTGGCAACCTTCTGGATCTTGTCCCAGAGACCCAAATCGTCCGGATAGAGCGTCTTGAACTCCGACTTGCCCTCTTCGCAGATGCGGACGACGGCTTCCGCGACGTTCGCCGCCCCCGGACCGCCATTGGCCCAGTGGTCGGAGAGCTCGCACTCGACGTCGATCTCCTTGCAGAGCTCCTGGAGCTTGGCCATCTCCGCTTCCGTATCGCCGGAGAAGCGGTTGATCGACACGAGAACCGGCACGCCGTAGGAGCGCATGTTCTCGACATGCCTCTTGAGGTTGGCGAAGCCCTTCTCGACCGCCTCGACATTCTCCGCCTTCAGATCGTCCTTGGCGACGCCGCCATGCATCTTGAGCGCGCGGATGGTGGCGACCACCACGACGCAATCGGGCGAGAGGCCAGCCTTGCGGCACTTGATGTCCAAGAACTTCTCCGCGCCGAGATCGGCGCCGAAGCCCGCTTCCGTCACCACGTAGTCGGCAAGTTTCAGGGCCGTCTTCGTGGCGATCACCGAATTGCAGCCATGGGCGATATTGGCGAACGGGCCGCCATGCACGAAGGCCGGATTGTTCTCAAGGGTCTGCACCAGGTTCGGCGCCAGCGCGTCCTTCAGAAGCGCGGCCATCGCGCCCGGAGCCTCGATTTCCTTGGCCGTCACCGGCGCCTTGTCGCGGGTCTGGCCGATCTGGATGTTTCCGAGCCGGCGCTGCAGATCCGCCAGATCCGTCGCCAGGCAGAAGATCGCCATGACCTCGGAGGCGACCACGATGTCGAAGCCGGCTTCCCGCGGGAAGCCGTTCGCGGCGCCGCCCAGCGACGTCACGATATCGCGCAACGCGCGGTCGTTCATGTCGATGCCCCGGCGCCAGGTCACCCGGCGGGAATCGATGTCGAGCTTGTTGCCCCAGTAGATGTGATTGTCGATCATGGCCGCGAGCAGGTTGTTCGCCGCGCCGATCGCATGGAAATCGCCGGTGAAGTGGAGGTTGATGTCCTCCATGGGCACCACCTGCGCATAGCCGCCGCCGGCCGCGCCGCCCTTCATGCCGAAGCAAGGGCCGAGGGAAGGCTCGCGGACGCAGATCATCGCCTTCTTGCCGATGTGGTTGAGCGCGTCGCCCAGGCCGACCGTGGTCGTGGTCTTGCCCTCGCCGGCGGGCGTCGGCGTGATCGCCGTCACCAGGATCAGCTTGCCGTCCGGCTTGTCCTTCAGAGATTCGATGTAGTCGAGCGAGACCTTGGCCTTGTAATGGCCGTAGGGCATCAGGTCGTCCGCGGAAATGCCGAGCTTTTCTTCTGCGACCTCGATAATGGGCCGCATGTCCGCCTCATGCGAAATCTCGATATCGGATTTCGGATTGACGTGCTGCTCGTTCGACCCTTTGGACATACGCTTCCTCCCCACTCAACCGTCTTCGCTGCCCGCGTTATGAAGGCGGGGCTGTTATCAGGGGCCGCAACTTAATTCAAGCGCTTGCCTTCTGACAATCCTATGTGCAGTTTCTACCTCCCCTAAGTGCCGGGACTACCTCCTAGAATATACCCTCGATCGAAGTATTCATGACCCCGCAAGAACTTCTCAAGTCGATGTTTGCTGCCGCCGTAGAGGCTGCCTCTCCGGCCGTCTGCGTGCCCTCTCACCTGCCGAAGCCGCCGAAGGGCAAGACCGTGGTGATTGGCGCGGGCAAGGCCGGCGGCGCCATGGCCAAGGCCGTGGAGGACCATTGGGACGGCCCGCTGGAAGGCCTGGTGGTGACCCGCTACGCCCACGGGCTGCCGACGGAGAAGATCGAGGTGATCGAAGCGGGCCATCCCGTCCCGGACGCCGCCGGCCGCGAGGCCGCGACGCGCATTATGAAAATGGTCGAGGGCCTGACCGAGGACGATCTGGTGCTCTGCCTGATCTCCGGCGGCGGCTCCGCGCTCCTCGCCATGCCGGCGGAAGGCGTGAGCCTGGAAGACAAGCAGGCGATCAACAAGGCGCTGCTGCGCTCCGGCGCCACCGTCGGCGAGATGAACTCGGTCCGGAAGCATCTTTCCGCCGTGAAGGGCGGCCGGCTCGCCCTGGCCGCGGCACCGGCGCGGGTCGTCTCCCTGATGATCTCCGACGTGCCCAACGACGATCCCTCGATCATCGCCTCCGGCCCGACCGTCCCGGATCCGTCGAGCGGCGCCGACGCCATCGCGATCCTGAAGAAATACGACATCGATATCCCGGACAATGTCCGCGCCGTGCTTGAGGACGAAGCTAACGAGACCCCGAAACCCGGCGATCCGCGCCTGGGATCCGTTGAGAACATCATGATCGCCACGCCCCAGGACTCTCTGGAGGCTGCGGCGAAGGTGGCAGAAGAGGCCGGCTATACGCCGATGATCCTCTCCAACTGCATCGAGGGCGAGGCCTCGGACGTGGCCCTGGTCCATGCCGGCATCGCCCGCCAGGTGGCGGAGTTCGGCCAGCCTACGAACGCCCCTTGCGTGCTGATCTCCGGCGGCGAGACCACCGTGACCGTGAAGGGCAACGGCAGGGGTGGCCGCAATGCGGAATTCCTCCTGGCGCTCACCGTGGCGCTGGACGGCCAGGACGGCATCTATGCGCTCGCCGCCGACACCGACGGTATAGACGGCACTGAGGACAATGCCGGCGCCATCCTGACCCCGGACAGCCTGAAAAGGGCGGCGGAAAAGGGCGTCAGCGCCAAGGATTATCTGGCCGACAACAACGGCTATAACTTCTTCTCAACGATCGGGGATCTGGTGGTCACCGGCCCCACCCGCACCAACGTGAACGATTTCCGCGCGATCCTTATCGACAAGCGATAGGACGCACCGGAAGCCTCAACTTCGCAGTTGAAGATTGAAGCCGAGCCGCTAGTCTTCGCTGCGGGCGGCAAAGCGATTTGCCGCCGTTCGGCGTCCACCGGCTGCTTCGAGGGTATGGGGCTGTAGCTCGAAGCGAGACAGGCCGGGACGGCGAACCGTCCGACGATCGGTGTCCGTAAGGCACGAGCATTCCCGCAAAGCGGAGCCGCCATTGGCGCGCTCGAACACGCGGGGAGGCTCCTCAAGCGAATGACGCCCGGGCCGCCAGCGGCGATGCCGCGATCTGGCCCCGGCGAGGGAAGCTTTGATGATGCTAAGACGTCTCGCCGTTGCGCTGCTGACCGTGGCGCTTCTGCTGCCCCCGAATCTTGCCCAGGCCGGCCCGGCGCTCGTCTTCGAGCCCTATAACGGCACGGTGTTCTATGCCGAGGACCCGGACGTCCCGTGGTTCCCCGCCTCCCTCACCAAGCTGATGACCGCCTATATCGCGTTCTCCGATATTCGCGCCGGCCGGGTGACCATGGACACCAAGATCTATTGCTCGGCCCACGCTGCGGCACAGGCGCCGACCAAGCTGGGCCTGCCCGTCGGCGGGGATCTGTCTCTGGAGATCGCCATCAAGATCATCATCGTGAAGTCGGCCAACGACGTCGCGGTGATGTTGGCCGAAGCGCTCGGCGGCGGCAGCGAGGAGGCCTTCGTGGTCCGCATGAACGCCGCGGCCCAGCATCTCGGCATGACGAACACCCGTTTCGCCAACGCCAACGGCCTGCCCAACGAGAACCAGGTGACCACCGCCCGGGACATGGGCCGCCTGGCGCGCGCGCTGATCCTGCAATTTCCGGAGCACGCCGACATCTTCAAGCTCCGCCACGTGAAGGTCGGCGACAAGATCCTGCGCACCCATAACGGCTTGCTGCGCGACTTCGAAGGCGCCGACGGCATGAAGACCGGTTTCATCTGCGATTCCGGCTTCAACATCGTCGCCAGCGCGACCCGGGATGGACGCCGTCTCGTGGCTGTGGTGCTGGGCGAAGTCTCGGTGCCGGCACGGCGCGATCGCGTCACCGATCTCCTGGAGAACGGGTTTAAGCGCTATTTCTGGAAGTCGCTCTTCGGCACGACCATAGACGGCCTCGCCATGCAGGCGTCCTTAAGCGATCAGCCCGCCCACCTCCGCCGCGAGATCTGCGGCGGCTAGTCTCGCTACCTGTCCCGTTCGCGTTATTCCCAGTTGGACCGAGGCGTGTCCACGCTTGGAGGCGAGGCCAGCACCAGCGCCCAGAACGACCTGAAATGGGTGTCCCGCTCGTACACGACGGCGATGCCCATATCCTTCGCGCCCGCCAGCAGGAGGTTTCGGTTGTGGGGCGGGCTGTCCTTCCAGCCCTGGAGAACCTCCTCGAAACTCTTCTGACCGGCGGCGATATTCTCTCCCGTGAGCGCGGCATCGTAGCCGGTCCGCTTCACCCGGACGCTCGGTGTCGAGCCATCCGCGCCGTCGTGATCGAGCAGATCCCGCTTGGCGAGGTCTTCGGCATGCACCAGGGCCGCCTTCGTCAGCTGCGCGCTGACCGCGAGCGGCTTCAGCCCATTCGCTTCCCGATAGGCGTTGATGGCATCCCGCGCCTTCGCCGTGTCGAGCGCAGGCGGCGTCTCCAGCGGCGTACCCGCCCGGACCTCTTTCACGGTGGGCGGATCGGTGCATCCGGCAAGCGCCG
>Ga0310345_10000586_pt1 | contig 49762 bp, 41 predicted proteins | sample HC15DNA20500_MG_FD_204667 | JGI IMG/M metagenome (GOLD analysis project Ga0310345, IMG submission 204667) | Marine microbial communities from station ALOHA, North Pacific Subtropical Gyre - HC15-DNA-20-500_MG | ecosystem: Environmental > Aquatic > Marine > Oceanic | place: Pacific Ocean: North...
CCGGCGAAGGCGCGCCATCGACAACGGGAGACAACATTGAAGAAAATCCTCGCAAGCCTCGTGTCATTTGCGCTCGTGATCGGCTCAACCGCCGCGATGGCGCAAGGCAAGCCGCCTCTGAAACTCGGCGCGATCCTCGATATGTCCGGCCTCTATGCCGACATCACCGGCACCGGAAGCGAGACGGCGGCGAAAATGGCCGCGGAGGATTTCGGCGGCGAGGTGCTGGGCCGCAAGATCGAGATCATCGCAGCGGATCATCTCAACAAGGCCGATCTGTCATCGAGCATTGCCCGCGACATGTTCGACAATCAGGGCGTCGAGGCGATCGTCGATGTCGCGGCGTCTGCGACCGCGCTGGCGGCCAACGAGATCGCCAAGGCGCGGGGCAAGATCATCATGTTCAACGGCCCGGGATCGGTCCGTCTGACCAACGAGGCCTGCGGCCCCTACACCGTGCATTATGTCTTCGACACCTTCGGGCAGGCGAATTCCACCGGCCTCGCGGCTGTGAAGACCGGACTCGATACCTGGTTCTTCCTTCAGGCTGACTATGCGTTCGGACAGGATCTCGAGAAGGACACCTCCGCTGTCGTCACCAAGATGGGCGGCAAGGTGCTCGGCACCGTCAAGCATCCGCTCAACACGTCGGACTTCTCATCTTTCCTGCTGCAGGCACAGGGATCGAAAGCCAAGGTTGTGGGTCTCGCCAATGCGGGCGGCGACACCATCAACGCCATCAAGCAGGCCGCAGAATTCGGCCTGATGAAGGGCGGACAAAAGCTGTCGCCGCTGCTGGCTTTCATCACCGACATCGACAGCATCGGGCTTGAGACCGCGCAGGGCCTCGTGCTGGCGGAAGCGTTCTACTGGGACCTGAATGACGACACCCGCGCGTTCAGCAAGCGTTTCATGGAGAAGGTCAAGCGCGTTCCGACCTCGGCGCAGGCCGGGGTCTATTCATCCGTCACGCATTACCTCAAGGCGGTGAAGGAGGCGGGCACGACCGATTCAGCAGCCGTGATGAAGGTCATGAAGTCGACGCCGATCAACGACATGTTCGCCAAGAACGGCAAGATCCGGGAAGACGGGCGCATGGTGCACGACATGTATCTGTTCGAGGTGAAGAAGCCGTCGGAATCGAAGGCGCGGTGGGACGATTACAAGCTGCTGGCGACCATCCCCGGGGATCAGGCCTTCCAGTCGCTCGACGCGTCGCGCTGCCCCCTGATCAAGAAGTAGATCGATCTGCGGCGCAGGTTTGTCCGGCGCTGCTGATGATCCAACACAGGAAATCGCCATGCCCGGTACGATTCTGCAAAGCCTCGATCGCGGTCTCTTGACCATCACCATGAACCGGCCCGAACGGCGCAACGCGATCAACGCCGAAATGTCGGCAGATCTGATCGAGGCGGTGCGGCGGGCGGCGGACGACACCGAAGTCCGGGCTGTGCTTCTGCGCGGCGCCAACGGTACCTTCTGCGTGGGCGGCGACGTCAAGTCGATGGCCGAGAACAAGTCGGAGCTCACCTATGAGGTGAAGCGCGCCAATCTGCGCAAGGGCATGGAAATCTCGCGGCTGCTGCATGAACTGCCGAAGCCGGTGGTGGCGCAGATCGATGGCGCGGCGGCGGGAGCGGGTCTCTCCATTGCGCTGTCCTGCGATCTGCGCGTCGCCGGGGCATCTGCAAAGATCACGACGGCCTTTGCCAAGGTCGGCTTTTCCGGCGATTACGGCGGCACGTATTTCCTGACGCAGATGCTCGGCAGCGCCAAGGCGCGTGAGCTGTATCTGATGTCGCCTGTTCTCACAGCGCAGGAAGCGCTTGCGCTCGGAATGGTCACGAAGGTTGTCCCGGATGCAGAGGTCTCCGATGCCGCGACTACGCTTGCGATGTCGCTGGCGCAGGGGCCGACCGTGACGCTCGGCTACATCAAGCGCAACATCAACAATGCCGAGCACCTGTCGCTCGAAGCCTGCTTCGACGCTGAAGCGGCGCATCACACCCGTTGCGGCGAAACGGCGGATCATCTGGAAGCCGCCAAGGCGTTCATGGAAAAACGCTCCGCGGTGTTCAAGGGACGCTAGGACGTGATCCGGACAAGATCACGCTTGGACATCAGAACGGGAATGCGTGAATGACGGATGCAACAAGGCTGCGGCAGATCTGCCTCGTTGCGCCGCATCTTGAGCCGGTGGTCGGCGATATTGCCGCGATCATGGGTCTGACCGTCTGTTACCGCGATCCCAATGTTGCGCGCTACGGCCTGGAAAATGCACTTCTTCCGGTCGACACCACCCTGCTTGAAGTCGTTGCGCCGTTTCAGGGTGGCACTGCTGCCGGCCGGTTCATCGACAAGACCGGCGGGCGGGGCGGCTACATGGCGATCCTGTCCTGTGCCGATCCGCGCGAGCGGCAGAAGAATGCCGAAGCCATCGGCGTGCGGACCTCTCACGTGATTGATCGCGCGCCCTATCTCGGGGTTCAGCTTCATCCGCGCGACTGCCGCGCGGCCTTCATCGAGTTCAATCACACCGCGAACAGCGACAACATTCGCGGTCCCTATCCGCCGGCGGGGCCTGACTGGCACACGGCGATCCGCGATGATGTGACCCTGGCGCTGACCGAGGTCACTCTCACCAGCCCCGATCCGCGCGGGCTTGCGGATCACTGGGGCCGCATCATTGGCATTCCGGCCAGCGGCAGCGGGATCGAGCTTGTCAATTGCAGCATCAAGGTCGTCGAAGGCGAGAACGAGATCATGAGCGGGCTGACGTTTCGTGTCCGCGATCCCGCCGCCGTGCTGCGTGCGGCACAGGCGCGGGGGCATGCGGTAACGGCAGAGTCGTTCCGCCTCGGCGGCGTTGATTTCCACATCACCGCCTGAGGCTGGCGTTTGCGCACCTGCCATTCCTGCCGCGCCTTGGCCTGAAAATCGCTGTCACGGCCTGAAATTGGCCGTTAGATTGCGCGCGCAAAAATGTTTTTCCAAGAAGGATACGAGATGGCCAAGGATGGATTGTCGGTAATCGTCACGGGTTCTGCTTCGGGCCTCGGCGCGGCGTCCGCGCTGCTGCTGGCGAAGCAGGGCGCGCGCATCGTCATCAACTACGCCTCGAGCCAGAAAGAGGCCGAGCAGACTGCGGATGAATGCCGGAGCGCGGGTGCAGCCGAGGTCGTGGTCGTGCAGGGCGACGTCTCGCGCGACGAGGATTGCAGGAAGATCGCGGCAGCTGCAGCCCCGTGGGGAAGGCTCGATGGCCTGATCAACAATGCCGGCATGACCAAGCATGTCGATCATGGCGATCTCGAGGGCCTCTCGGCGGAAGACTTCCAGCGCATCTACGCTGTCAATACCATCGGTCCGTTTCAGATGATCCGCGCGTCGCGCGCTTTGCTGGAGGCCGGCGCGAAGCATTCTGCCCGCACGGCGTCTGTCGTGAACATTTCGTCGATCGCGGGTGTCGCGGGGATCGGATCGTCGGTCGCCTATGTCGGAAGCAAGGGCGCGCTGAACAGCATCACGCTGTCTCTGTCCCGCGCACTCGCGCCGCTGATCCGCGTCAATGCCGTTTGTCCCGGTTACATCGATACGCCCTGGTTCACCAAGGGGCGAGGTCCCGAACTCGCCGGAAAGATTCGCCAGATGGTGACGGAGCAGTCGCCGCTCCAGATCGCCACAACTGCGGAGGATGTGGCCGAGCTCGTTTGCTTCCTTGCCGGTCCAGCGTCACGCAGCATGACTGGAGAGATCGTGCGGATCGATGCGGGCGCACATCTCGGATCGGCCGTTTTGCCCAAACGGTGACTGGGCCCTCCTGAGCGGAAGATGAAACTTCCGCTCAGACCTTGTTGCCGGGATCGGAGACGATCCCGCGCGCGACCAGCCGGTTCCAGATGAACAGCACCACCAGCGCGCCGATGGTGGCGGTGATGAATCCGGCGCCCTGGCCTGGAGCATAGTGGCCGATCGCCTGACCGACGAAGGTCGCCAGAAACGCGCCGGCGATGCCGAGGACAATCGTCAGAATGAAGCCTGTCGGATTATTCGGGCCGGGTGACAAGAGCCGCGCAAGAAAACCTGCGACCAGTCCGACGATCAGAACGTAGAGCATTGCTGGAATCCTTCGTGCTTAAAATTCAAGGAGCCGTTTGCCGGTCAGCGTGGAGCGAGCAAGATCGCTCCACGTCCTTCGTGACGCCGATCATATCCAGCGCGCTGCTTCTTTTTCTGTCGGCAGCCGGCCGTCGGGCGTCAGCTGATTGATGACGTCGGGCAACTGCCTTGCGAGACCCGCAAGCAGTTCGTCGCGTGACAAACCGGTCTGTGAGGTCAGCGTGCTGATCTGATCCGCACCGAGCGCGGAGGCGAGGTCGCCGGGTGAGATCTGCTTGTTGGGGCCGGGGCTGACCCACGAGTTTGCCGTCTCGGCGTGGCCCTTGTCCTGAAACTGCTTGAGCAGATCGTTCAGCCCGCCGCTCAGGACGCTTCCGGCTGCGCCGCCTGCCAGCAGTCCGCCGAGTGCGCCTCCGAGCGGACCTTTCATCAGGTCGCCAAGGCCACCGCCAAGCGCGCCGCCGAGACCGCCGGTGCTGGCGGTCGTGGTGCCGGGCAATGGGGTTGGTGTCGATGGCGCAGGCGCGCCGGGGGCTGTGCCCTGCTGGCCACCGCTGATGTGTTTGACGGCCTTGTAGGCAAGAAGCGCAAGGATCGCCATGGTCATCGGCGACATCCCGCCGCTGCTTTCACCCGATGCGCTCGGTTCGCTTGGCCCGCGAGGTCCGTTTTGCATGCCGTTGAGAATGTCGAGCAAACCCATCGTTTGTCTCCTGTCGAACGCCCGCCCAGTCCGAAAGACTAGTGTTTCGTCATGACGGTTACAAGGCAGCGAAGCCTGCGCGCGGGTTTGGTATGGAATTGCGAAAGTTTTAGGCGCTCTTGCTGTTCATCCGGGGTTCAGCCATTGCGCGGACCAAAATCTTGACGTGTCATGTCCGGGCGAGTTCATACCGGACGGCCGGGTTTCGCCGCGCGACGATGCATCACGCCGAACTATGCGGATGGCGGTAGTGAGTTCCGGGCAAAGCCATACCGATCAGGCATCATGTGTGACCGAAACCAGACGGCTCGAAATGCCGTATCTGAACGATGTTGCAAAAGCGAAGGTGAATGCATGGTCTATGTTGTGGGATATCTCTGCGCTCTGCTTGTCTTCGGTGCCGCTGACGCCGTCTGGCTCAGCACGGTGGGACCGGCTCTCTATAAACCGGTGCTTGGCGATATTCTTTTGGCCGACGTTCGTCTCGGGCCTGCTGTCGCGTTCTACGCCATGTATCCAGTAGGCATCTTGGTATTTGCGGTGCTTCCGGGACTGCGCTCAGGGTCAGTCGGCACCGCTCTGGTGCTGGGTCTGCTGTTGGGGGCAATCGCTTATGCGACCTACGATCTGACGAATTATGCCACCCTGCGTAACTGGTCGCTCCAGATCGTTATTGTGGATGTCGTGTACGGAGCAATCGCAACCGGCGCAGCGGCAGCGGTGTCTTGCCTGCTCACGCGTCTCGGCAGTTCGTGGCTCGGTTACAGCGGGGGCTAGGCGCTATCCGGCAGGCCGAAGCCGATAGTGGCTGACGCCCCATTCCTCGCCGCGGGCATGACCGAACAATCCGGCGGTTGCGAGAAAAAACAACCGCCAGCGTCGTTGCCAGATGCGTGCCTCGGTGCCGTAAACGCGCAGAAGAATATCAAATATCGCATCAGCGTTCCGGTCATAATTCGCAAGCCAGTCGTTGGCGGTTTTCTCGTATTGCGTCCCGCTCCAGCGCCACTCGGCATCGACTGAAAAGATGTCTGGGAATTGCCGGATCAGCGAATGACCTGGCATGATGCCGCCGGTAAAGAAATGTTGCGCGATCCAGTCGCCGCGATTGGCGGCGTCGAAACGATATGACGCCGAGCGGTGGCTGAACACGTGCAAGAAAAGATGTCCGTCGGGCTTCAGGGCTTTTCTTAGCCGTTCCAGAAGCGGCCGCCAGTTAGCCATGTGCTCGAACATCTCGATGGAGACGATGCGGTCGAACTGTCCGGACGGAATAAATTCGTTCATGTCGGATGTTATGACTTCGAGATTGGGCAGGCCCTCTTTTCGCGCCTGATCGCAAATATGCTGACGCTGTGAGTGCGAGTTCGATACGGATACGATGCGTGACGCGGGATAGTGCCGGGCCATCCAGAGCGAAAGCGATCCCCAGCCGCAGCCCAGTTCAAGAATGCGCTGGCCGTCACGCAGCAGGGCATGCTCTGCCGTGACGCGCAGCGCGTTTTCCTCGGCGTCGATGAGCGAGCTCGTATCGCTTTCATAGAGGCAGCAGGAATACTTTCGCTGCGGCCCCAGGATCAACGCGAAAAACTCCGCCGGAATTTCATAATGCTGGGCGTTCGCGTCGTCGGTATGCACCGCCACAGGGTAGACAGACATGCCGCGCGCAAAATCGGCGTCATCGGTTGGGGCTGCCGAAAGGGATCGCCTTGTTCGCCCGACAAGCTGGCTGATAACCGCTCGGCTCAATGCGTCGGGCCACGGCACGGACTCGCCAATGCGGATGGTCGCTTGTGTCAGGCTCACAGCATCCTCGCGTCATGCCTGGGATATGGAAAGAAGGCAGAGGTCTTCGACTGATAGTCGTGAAATTTCGATCCGTGCCGCCTGAGCATGTGTTCTTCCAGTGGAGGAATGCCGGATACGTGGACCAGCAGCCAGTACATGCAGATGGGGCCGGCAAGAGCGGCAAATCCCCACGGGAAATCTCCGCCGAAGTCGATCGCAAAGAGCGGATAGGCGAGCCAGCCTAGCCATTCAAAGAAGTAATTGGGATGACGTGACCATCCCCACAGGCCGGTATCGCAAACCGAGCCTTTGTTCTCCGGATGCGCCCGAAAGCGGCGCAATTGTTCGTCGGCGAGCGCTTCGCCGCCAATGGCAACAGCAAAGATCAGGATCGCCGCAATATCCTGCGCGCGTAACCCGGGAGCGGGGTTCGAAGCAGCCAGCAGCATCGAGAACGCCAGGGGAATGCTCACCAGCGCCTGTTTCTGCAGGAGCCAGAACATCTGGCGCCGTGCATCCTGCCCCCAATCCTTTGCGAGCATTGCATATCGGGGATCATCCACAATTTTCGTGGTACGGTGTGCGATATGCAGCCCCAGCCGGAGTGACCAAAGGACGATCAATGATCCAACGATGAGCCTGCGCTCGCTGCCGGTCTGTGACAGCAGGGCGCTGCCACAACCGAGCCCCCCGAGGCCGAACGTCCAGATCATATCGATCCAGCCCGAATTCCCGGATTGTCGCCAGACCAGCCAGGCGCCAGCCATGATGAGGGATAATATGACCGCCAGCGTGCCGAGGGCCGCGACGGCGTTAAGGCCGGTCATTACACGTAACCTCTACTATTCTATGGGCTTTTTGGCATTGACGGGCTGAAGGTTTTTGGCCTGGAGTTGCCCCTAATGCGGCCGAACGAGTCGGCCCTGCGCTTCTGCGCGGTGCCGTCCCGTTTGCTGAAACCCGCGCTTGCCTCGCGCGTATCACTCTAACAATGCTGTGCACAGCAAACGATACGAACCCCGCCGTGTTTGGTTTCATTCCAAGCGCGAATTTCTCCGGGGTACCTGATCGTTTGCGATAACGGGACGGAAAAATTGCAGGATGAGACGCGATAGTAGCAGGAAAAACATAGCCATTGTCGGGACGGGTGTCGCAGGTATCTCCGCTGCCTGGTTGCTCAGCGACAGCCATGATGTGACCGTTTACGAGCAGGACCGCCGTATCGGCGGCCACTCCAATACCGTCACCGTAAGGCGAGGGGCAGACGATGTTGCGGTCGATACCGGCTTCATTGTCTACAACGAAGTGACCTATCCCAATCTGACGGCTTTATTCGATCATCTGAACGTCCCGACCCAGGTTTCGGAGATGTCGTTTGCCGTGTCGCTTGCCGACGGCAATCTGGAATATTCCGGCGGGAAGCTCGCGGGCCTGTTCGCCCAGCCGCGCAACGTCCTGCGTCCGCGCTTCTGGTCGATGCTGAGCGATCTTCAGCGATTTTACCGTGAGGCACCGCGCGATCTTGTCTTGCTCGATGGAATCCATACAACGCTCGGGGACTATCTTGACGCCGGTCGCTATGGCGCCGCCTTCCGAAATGACCATTTGCTGCCCATGGCGGGCGCGATCTGGTCGGCTCCGGCCCACAGCATTCTGGGATATCCCGCAGCATCGTTTATCCGGTTTCATGACAATCATGGATTGCTGAAGATCCGGAACAGGCCTCAATGGCGGACTGTGGTGGGTGGCAGCCGTGTCTATGTCGAAGCCCTGACGCGGCGTTATGCCGATCGCATTCGCCCGTCCACTGGTGTGCGGTCGATCCGGCGATGCGGCGACCGCGTTGAAATTCGGGATAGTGACGGAAACACCGACAGCTTCGATGCTGTCGTGATTGCGGCACACGCGGATCAGGCGCTGTCAATTCTCTCCGACGCCGATGAACAGGAGCGCGGATTGCTCGGCGCTTTCCGCTACAGCGTCAACCGCGCTGTCCTGCATTCCGATCCGGCGCTGATGCCAAAGCGGCGGGCTGCATGGTCGAGCTGGAACTACATTGGCCGGGCAGATCAGGAGGGGCTCGAGAGCCCGATGGTGACCTACTGGATGAATGCGCTACAGAATATTCCAACCAGCCAGCATTGGTTCGTAACGCTTAACCCTCTGCGCGAGCCTCGTGAAATCTGGCATAGCGAACGTTATGAACATCCTCTGTTCGATTCACATGCGATCAGGGCGCAGCAGCAGCTCTGGTCGTTGCAGGGCAATCGCAATACATGGTTCTGCGGAAGCTATTTCGGTGCGGGCTTTCATGAGGACGCGCTGCAGTCGGGACTCGCCGTGGCCGAAGCATTGGGACACGTGCGGCGGCCCTGGCGCGTGGAGAATGAATCAGGGCGCATTTTCCTCGGTGCAGGCGCCCGCAACTCCGTCGAGATGGCGGTATGACGATCAATTCGAGGCTCTATGTCGGAGATGTATTTCACCATCGCCTGAGGCCGCGCGTTCATAAACTGCGTTACGGCGCGTTCTGGATGCTGATCGACCTCGATGAGATAGGTGCGATCGCTGGCAGGCTGAAATCCTTCTCCTATAACCGGTTTAATCTGACGAGCTTTTATGACGCCGATCACGGGAACGGCAGCGGTACGGCACTTCGCGTTCAGATCGAGGAGTTGCTGAATGCATCAGGAATGACGGCTGAAATAGGCAGGATTGAACTTCTCTGCATGCCGCGAATCCTCGGTTACGGCTTCAATCCTCTCAGTGTGTACTTCTGTTATCGCCCCGATGCATCGCTGGCCGTCATCATTTATGAAGTCCACAATACGTTCGGTGAGCGGCACAGTTACATCATTCCATGTAAGCAAACGGGCGGCGCGGCTGTCGAACAGCGATGCGCCAAGGCCTTTTTTGTCTCGCCGTTTCTCGACATGGATATGAGTTATGCCTTCCGGGTGGACCTGCCTGCAGAAAAGGTCAAAGTTACCGTTCGAGGCGAAGATCGGCAGGGGCCAATTATCGTTGCGTCGCTTGCCGGATCGAAGCTGCCGTTGAGCGACAGGTCTCTTTTGCACCTGATGATACGTCACCCCATGCTGACGGTTACGGTGATCGCAGCGATCCATTGGCATGCGCTGCGGATGATTTTGAAGGGCTTTCGCCTGCGCCGGCATACCCCTGCGCCACGTCGTCTTGCGACGGTCGTCTCAGGCGCGGATCTATCCTGAGATTTCCCGAAGGATCTGGCATCGCGTTCAGCCGGGGTAGCGGTCGCGCGCGCCCTCTGATATGGAATTGCGAAAGTTTTAAGCTCTTGCAGTTCATCTTCGGCGAGAGACAGAGACCGGTCCCGTAGCTCAGCCGGATAGAGCGACGGTTTCCTAAACCGTAGGTCGGAAGTTCGAGTCTTCCCGGGATCGCCATTCACCTCGGACATTCCGGGGACCGTTCATCCGAGATTACCGCGCATGGCCGGTCCAGCTCATGCTGAACCGGCAATTGTATGCGCGTGTGAAACACCTTGTGCCGGTCAGTCCAGCTTGACGCCCGCCTCGGCGACCACCTTCTGCCAGCGCACGGTTTCCGCAGCCACCATCGCGCCGAACGCCGCGCCCGTGACGTCGGGAACGTCGGAGCCGTTGCGCTCCCACGCCTCCTTGATCGCCGCCGTCTGCATCGCCTTCTGCAGTTCCTTGGTCATGCGTTCGACAACCGCTGGCGGCGTATTCTTCGGTGCGAACACCCCATACCAGGTCGAAACTTCGTAACCCGGCACGCCTGCTTCCGCAGCAGTGGGGACATCAGGGAAGGCCGCGACCCGCTTCGGGGCCGCGACGGCGAGCGCGCGCAACTGCCCGCTGCGGATCTGCGGCGCCGATGAGCCGAGCCCGTCGAACACCAGCGGCACATGGCCGGCGACCAGATCCTGCATCGCGGGTCCGGCCCCGCGATAGGGCACATGCTGAATGCGCGTCTTGGTCACGATCTTGAACAATTCGCCAGCGAGATGATGCGTGGTGCCGGTGCCGGCAGAGCCGTAGTTCAGCTTGTCCGGATTGGCGTGAAGATAGGCGATGAACTCCGGCAGTGTCTTGGCGGCAACCTTGTCAGGATTGACGACGATCACCTGCGGCGGCCGCGCGATCAGCGCCACCGGGACAAAATCCTTTTCAAGATTGTAGTCGAGATTGGGGTAGATCGCGGGGGCGATGGCGTGATGCGCCGCGCCGACAAAGAAGGTGTAGCCATCGGGCGCGGCCTTGGATGCCTGCGAGGCTCCCACGGTTCCACCGGCGCCTGCCCGGTTTTCGATCAACACGCGTGTTCCCAGTTGCGTATCGAGCTGGGCGGCGAGCGGGCGGGCGAAGGCATCGGTGCCGCCACCGGCTGCGAACGGCACGACGAAGGTGATCGGCTTCTCCGGCCATGTTTGAGCCCGGGCCTGACCGGCCACGGCGAAAGAGCCCGCCACAAGTGCAAATAAAGCGTACCAGCCGAATTTCAGGTTCACGTCAGATCCTCCCGGGATTATTGGATTGCGTCGTCTCTTGGCGACGCTTTGGGTGTCGTTACGCAGCAAAATACCGCTCATGTTCCTGCAATGCGTCTCGCCGGACAACGGGACGTTTCGCCGCTGCCCTTGCCTCCGGGGCGCGCGACTCCGCGCAGATTGGCCTGATGTATGAGGATTTATTGACAACATCATACAGTGCGTGCCAGCGTGCACTGCCGGTTCAGAGATGAGACGTCACACCAATGTTCGGAATTCTGGGCCTCGGCTTTCTTCTTGGCATGCAGCACGCGTTAGAGGCCGATCACATCGCGGCGGTGTCCAGCATCGCGGCCCGGCGATCGAGCGTCACTGACATCGTCAAGCATGGGCTGACTTGGGGGCTCGGTCACACCATCACCCTGTTCATGTTCGCCGGCGCGGCAATTCTGCTCGGCCATGCGATCCCCGAACACCTGGCGCGCCCGCTGGAAACCGCCGTCGGGGTCATGCTGGTTGGCCTCGGCGCGCATGTGCTGTGGCGGTTGTGGCGCGACCGGGTGCATTTCCATCAGCACCGGCACGGCGACGGCACTGCGCACCTTCATCTGCACAGCCATGCGGCGGAGTCCGTTCCGCACCAGCGCAGCGGTCACGATCATCAGCATGGATTCCGGTGGCGCTCGCTGCTGGTCGGGCTGATGCACGGCATGGCTGGCTCGGCCGCGCTGCTGGTTCTTGTGGTCACGCAACTCGCCAATCCGGTCTACGGCCTGCTTTACGTCCTGCTGTTCGGAATTGGCTCAATGCTCGGGATGGGAGCACTGTCGACGGTGATCGCAGTGCCGCTCGCCGTCTCGGCGCGATGGCTGACTTGGGCCAACCGCGGGCTTCAGGCTGTTGTTGGTGTCGTCACCATCGGGATCGGCGCGATGACGATCTATTCCACGGCGCTGGCGTAGATCGCCCATCCTGCCACGCGGCTTGTGGCGACCGCTGCCGATGTGCAGACTGTCGCCAAAACAACAGCCGACGAGGAACGCCTTGGCCCATCATCACGAAATTTACGCCATCCGTTACGCGACGATGACGGGACGCCAGCCGCATCAGAACTATCTGACCCCGGATGTTCACAACGAAGGCACCGATCTCGATTACTTCGTCTGGCTGATCCGCGCCACGGATGGCGACATTCTGGTCGATACCGGTTTCAATGATGCCGCAGCACGCGAGCGGTCGCGCAATCTCACCATCAATCCGGCGAATGCGCTGGAGTTGTTTGGCGTTGCGCCCGGCAGCATCCGCGACGTCGTGATCACGCATCTGCATTACGATCACGCCGGTAATCTCGATCGCTTTCCCAATGCGCGGTTTCACCTGCAGGATCGTGAGATGAGTTTCGCCACCGGCCGGTGCATGTGCCATGGCCTGCTGCGGCATCCGTTTTCCGCTGAGGATGTCACGCTGATGGTGCGCCATGTGTTCAGTGATCGCGTCGTGTTTCATGACGGGGACGAGGAGATCGCGCCGGGCGTGACGCTGCATCATGTCGGCGGACACTCCGATGGTCTTCAGGTGGTGCGCGTCGAGACCGAGCGGGGGCCGGTGGTGATCGCCTCCGACGCCGCGCACTATTACGGCAACATGCATCGGCGCAATCCATTCCCGATCGTCTACAACGTCGGCGACATGATGGAGGGCTGGAAGACCGTCGAGCGTCTTGCCGGTCATCCCGATCGCGTCATTCCCGGTCACGATCCGATGGTGCGCGAGCTTTACCCGCAGGTGGGCGGCAAGGCCGATGCGGTCGCGCTGCACAAGAATCCGAAACGATCGTTCGTCGCCTAGATATCCCGAAGGTTGAGCGGCTTGAGCCGCCTCGCGAAAGCGGGGTAAGAATTCCAGTCAATACTGAACAATGTTCTGCGTAACAGAACAGAAGCGGCGGCAGGGCGATCATGAGCGAGTATGACGTTGTTGTAGTAGGCGCGGGCAATGCCGCGATGTGCGCGGCGCTGGCGGCCCGCGAGCACGGCGTCAGCGTCGCCGTTCTGGAATGCGCGCCGGAAGGCGAGCATGGCGGTAATTCGAGTTTCACCGCCGGCGCCATGCGCGTCGCCTACAACACGGTGGACGATCTCTACGCACTGATGCCGGATCTCTCCGACAGCGAAAAAGAAAACACCGACTTCGGCACCTACAGTGAGGATCAGTTCTTCGACGATATGGCGCGCGTGACGCAGAACCGCACCCATCCCGACATGGTCGAACTGCTGGTACGCCGTAGCCACGCCACCATGAACTGGATGCGAACCAAGGGCGTGCGTTTCGTGCCGATCTATGGACGTCAGGCCTTCAAGGTCGACGGCAAGTTCAAGTTCTGGGGCGGGCTGACCGTCGAAGCCTGGGGCGGCGGGCCGGGGCTTGTCGAGGCGTTGCACAAGTCCGCAGCGCGCGAAGGCATTATGGTGATGTTCGAGACCCGCGCATTGTCACTGATCGCGGACGACAATGGTGTGCAGGGCGTTCGCGTCAGGCAGAACGGCAAGACGCGGGACATCCGCGCCAAGGCCGTGATCCTCGCCAGCGGCGGCTTTCAGGCCAACGCCGAGTGGCGTACGCGTTATCTCGGTCCGTCATGGGATCTCGCCAAGGTGCGCGGCACGCGCTTCAACACCGGCAGCGGAATCCAGATGGCGCTTGATATCGGCGCCCGGCCGACTGGCAACTGGTCCGGCTGTCATGCGGTGGGTTGGGATCGCAATGCGCCCGAGCATGGCGACCTTGCGGTGGGTGATGGCTTCCAGAAGCACTCCTATCCGTTCGGCATCATGGTCAATGCGAAGGGCGAGCGTTTCGTCGACGAGGGCGCGGATTTCCGCAACTACACCTACGCGAAATACGGCCGCGTGATCCTCGATCAGCCGGGTCAGTTCGCCTGGCAGATTTTCGACCAGAAAGTCGCGCATCTGCTGCGCGATGAATACCGGATCCGGCAGGTGACGAAGGTTCAGGCCGATACGCTGGAGGAGTTGTCGACAAAACTCGACGATGTCGATCCGGCAGGCTTCATGCGCACGGTCACCGGCTGGAACAGCGCGGTGAAGACCGATGTGCCGTTCAATCCGAACATCAAGGACGGCCGCGGCACCAATGGCCTCGCTGTGCCGAAAAGCAACTGGGCCAACACGCTCGACAAGCCGCCTTATCTCGCGTTCGCGGTGACATGCGGCATCACCTTTACTTTCGGCGGCCTGAAGATCACGCAGGCCGGTGAAGTCGTCAGCCTCGATGAGGCGCCGATCCCGAATCTTTATGCTGCCGGTGAACTCGTGGGCGGACTGTTCTATTTCAATTATCCCGGCGGCACCGGACTGATGGCAGGCGCGGTGTTCGGCCGGATCGCAGGCGATTCCGCCGGCAAGCGGGTGAAGGCGTCATGACGTCATCGGCAATGAACGCGGTCGGATTCATCGGGCTTGGCGTTATGGGCGAGCCGATCTGCCGCAATCTGTTGAAGAAGAGCGGGAAGCCGCTCGTGGTCTATGATCTCGCGCACGAACCGCTTGCGCGGCTGGGTGCGGACGGCGCACGTGTGGCGGCTTCAGTCGCTGATGTCGTGTCACGAACTGACGTCGTGTTTCTGTGTCTGCCCAGCGCCAGGCATGTCCGCATTGCCTTCGATGGCAGCGCAGGGCTGTTGCAGAATATCAGGCCGAACCAGATCGTCATCGATCTCGGAACGTCATCGGTCGAACTCACCCGCGACTTTGCAAGGCAGTTTGAGAGCCGGGGAGCGTCGTGGATCGATGCGCCGATCGCCCGGACACGTCAGGCCGCACAGGACGGCACATTGAGCGTGATGGTCGGCGCATCGCCGCAGTTGTTCGATACGTTCGAGCCGCTGATCCGGTGTTTCGCGACCGAAGTGACGCTGTGCGGTGGCACCGGTGCGGGGCAGGTCACCAAAATTCTCAACAACATGGTGCTGTTCGAGACCGTCAACGCGCTTGCGGAAGCGGTCGCAATCGCCAAGCGCAGCGGCGTCGAGCCGAAGCTGCTGCTCGATACATTGTCGAAAGGATCGGCAGACAGCTTCGCGCTGCGCAACCACGGGCTGAAGGCCATCGTGCCGGGCGATTTTCCCCTGCACGCATTTTCGACGGAGTATGCGCTCAAGGATATGTCCTATGCGCTCGAGCTTGCTGCGCAGGGCGGCATCGAGCCGCGCGGCGCTGCGCTGGTCCACGAGATTCTTCAGGAGGCCATCGACGGCGGTTTTGGCGATGCGTACTTTCCCGTCATCGCCAAACTCATTGATCGGGATGGGTCGCTCAGCAAGGCATAAGCAAATTGCCTCCTCAATGCGACGCTCGCGGTCCTGACGATCAATGACGCTCGCCGTGAACAAGCGATCTTGATTGCGTGTGCGGCGCACGGATTGGTATAATTCCGGCGATGCACGGCAAGGACGATCACACCGCAACAAAGATTGCTTTCGTTTTCGCGGGCGGCGGAAGCTTTGGCGCGATTCAGGTCGGGATGATGCAGGCGCTCGCAGCGCATGGGGTCACGGCCGATCTCGTGGTCGGGTCAAGCGTGGGCGCGATGAACGGCGCTTACTATGCCGGCGCGCCGACACTGGACGGCGTTAAGAAACTGGCGGAGATCTGGCGGGGGCTGACACGGCAGGATGTGTTTCCGGTCTCGGCGCGTTCGTTCGTCAATTTTCTGTGGCGGCGGGATTTTCTTATCTCCCACGACGGTGTCCGCAAGCTGATCGAGGATCATCTTCCGTACCAGAAACTGGAAGACTCGATCATTCCGGTTCATATCGTCACCACCGACATCGTGACCGGCGAGACAGTGGTGCTGTCGGAGGGCTCCGCCGCCGAGGCGATTGTGGCCAGCACCGCCATTCCGGGTGCATTCGCACCGGTCAAGCACGAGAACCGTTTTCTGGCCGACGGCGCAATATCGAGCAACACGCCGATCCGGGTTGCGATCCAGAAAGGCGCGAAGCGGCTCGTCATCATGCCGACAGGATTTGCCTGCGCGGGACAGCACCCGCCGGTCGGGGCTGTGGCAACCGCACTGCACGCGCTGACTCTGCTGATCGCGCGGCAGATGACCACCGAGTTGGAGTATCTGGAGTCGACCATCGACTATTGCGTCGTGCCGCCGCTTTGCCCGCTGGTCGGCTCGCCCTATGACTTCACCCGCACAGACGATCATATCGCGCGGGCCATAAAGAGCACCGAGATGTGGATCGCCGATGGCGGGCTTGAGAAGGGCGGCATCCCCGGCGAAATGCGTCCGCACCAGCACTGAGCGAGCGCCTGCTATGACGCGGGCCGCGCCATATTGCTTTGCAATATGGCTGCAGGGGCAGAGCCTCCTGCAAATACCAACCCTTACGTGCGCGATATGACAGGGTGACGTCAAACCATCCGCGCGGCCGGCCGCACGGCTGATGTCGAGGTCTCACGCTTTGGTGTATAGTTTCCGTCTGTGGTGGCAGTTTCTGCTGTGCTATCGACCTGCGCAGGGAAACACGCCAACATGCGGGCCGGCGTTGCGCCACACGAATCTGTTGTCGAGGTTTTTATGCAAAATTTCTCGCTGCTGCTCTCGCCTCGCTTTATCATTCTGACGCTGTGTATTTGCATCACCGCGCTCCTGATCGGCTGCGCGATCTACTACGACTTCAAGCATATTTTTCTGTTTGCCATTCCGATCGCGATTTTCGGGTCGCTGTCCGTGCTCGGCATTCACGACATGCTTCAGAAAAGTCACGCAGTCCTGCGCAACTATCCGATTTCCGCGCATATCCGCTTTCTGCTCGAAGAAATCCGCCCCGAGATGCGGCAGTATTTCTTCGAGAGCGAAAAGGACGGCAAGCCGTTCAGCCGCGACACGCGCGCGGTGGTTTACCAGCGCGCCAAGATGGTGCTCGACAAGCGTCCGTTCGGCACACAGGAAGATGTCTACGCCGAAGGCTATGAATGGATGAACCATTCGGTAGCGCCGAAGCCGCCGACCGACGAACATTTCCGTATCACCATCGGCGGCCCCGATTGCACCAGACCGTACTCGGCGTCGGTGTTCAATATTTCAGCGATGAGCTTCGGTGCGCTCAGTCCCAACGCGGTGCGCGCGCTCAACGCGGGCGCAAAGAAGGGCAACTTCGCGCACGACACCGGCGAGGGCGGAGTGAGCCCCTATCATCGCGAAAACGGCGGCGATCTGATCTGGGAAATCGGCTCGGGATATTTCGGCTGCCGCAATCCTGATGGAACGTTCAATCCCGAACTGTTCGCGAAGGTCGCCAGCGACGATCAAATCAAGATGATCGAACTGAAAGTCAGCCAGGGCGCCAAGCCGGGCCATGGCGGCGTGCTGCCGGCTGCGAAGGTGTCCGAGGAAATCTCCCGCATTCGCGGCGTCCCGATGGGGGAGGATTGCATTTCGCCGGCCTATCACCGCGCTTTCTCAACCCCGATCGGGATGATGCAGTTCATCGGCGAGATGCGGCGGCTGTCGGGCGGCAAGCCGGTGGGCTTCAAGCTCTGCATCGGTCATCGCTGGGAATTTCTTGCGATCTGCAAGGCCATGGTGAAAACCGGAATCTATCCCGACTTCATTGTGGTCGATGGCAACGAGGGCGGCACCGGCGCGGCGCCGGCCGAGTTCATGGACCATCTCGGGATGCCGATGCGCGAAGGCGTCAGCTTCGTCCATAACGCCCTGATCGGCATCAATGCGCGCGACCGCGTCCGGATCGGCGCTGCCGGAAAGATCGCGACAGGCTTCGATCTCGCCCGCGCCATGGCGCTTGGCGCGGACTGGTGCAACTCAGCGCGCGGTTTCATGTTCGCGCTCGGCTGCATCCAGTCGCTGAGCTGTCACACCGATCGCTGTCCGACCGGCGTGACGACGCAGGATCCGACGCGCAGCCGCGCGCTGGTAGTGCCGGACAAGACGACGCGCGTTTACAACTATCACCGCGCCACATTGCATGCGCTGGCGGAACTGATCGCAGCTTCCGGTCTCAGCCATCCGCAGGAGATTCGTCCGATCCACTTCTCGCATCGGATATCGGGAACGGACGTGCTGTCGTTCGCGCGGCTCTATCCGCAGCTCCGTCCTGGCGAACTGCTCGAAGGCAAGGTCGATAATCCGCGCTTCCATGCCTGGGCGTTCGCGCAGGCGGAGTCGTTTGCGCCTCTTCCGGCGCCGCCTGTGTCCGTATCGGCGCCGGTGGCCTTGCGCGGCTGATTTTTAGAACTCGCCGTGCAGGCGTCCTGAGAAGATCGAGACCGGTCCGCGATCCGCGTTGTAGGCGGGGTTCGTGATCAACTGGTAGTCGGCGGTGAAGGTGAAGGCCTTGTTGAGCGCCAGCGCGTAGTAGGTCTCCAGAATGCGCTCGTTGCTGTAGTTCAACCGGCCGTCGCCGATCAGAAGACCCTTGCCGCCGGCGGCCAGGAAATCGCGGTGTGCGCTCGACAGTCCGTTGATGGCTCCGCCGAGGCCGATGGTGTCGGCCGGCCGTCCCCAGTAACTGCCTTTAACCGAAACGCCGCCGGACACGCTCCGGTCGACATCCGTGAACGAGAGAATCTCGTTCTGGCCGTCGTTCCAGCTTGCACGGGCAAAGATGCCGATGTCGGTTGCGACCTGCTGTTCGGCGTTGACGTAGAAGCCGTACTTCGATCGCTCTTTGCGCTCGCCTGTGACAATATCGTTGATGTCGATGCCGGGATTGGCTGCGCTGATTCCAAGCACATCGCGATAGCTGGCCGTGTTGCCCTTGTTGGCGAAGACGCCAATGCGCAGTTTGCCGGGCTGGTTGAGGATGGTGTGGCGTTCCTCGAACTCGACGACCGCGCCGCCGGTCTTGAGATTGAGGACGTCGCTGTTGGGCTGCGAGGGTACCTGGAACAGGCCAGCCCTGATCGCCCAGTCCTTGCGGTTGAGTTCGACCACGGCGCCGCGCGTGAAGCCCGGCAGATCGGCCGGAAAGTCATAGGCGGCGGACGCCCACATCGCCCAGTTCAGGAAATCGGCGCGCGGATCCTTTGCATAGGAATTGCCGTCGAAGAAATCGCCGACGGCGAACCGTCCGACCGTGACCGTGACGCGGTCGATATCGCGCTTGCCGGGCAACTGATTGGCGGCGTCGGCCACGTCTTCCTGCTCACCGCCGAGACCGAAGGTCTGACGGAAGAAATAGCGCTGAGCACGGAATTTCGGATACTCCGCGCCGCCCTTCTGCGCTTCGCCATTCGAGAAGCCGGCAAGGCCGAGGGTGCTGCCGATGCCGAAGCCCTGGGCGAGTTCAGGGTTGAAGTAAAATTCTCCGCCCTCCCACAGCCGCCATCCGAGAAACGCGCCGGCGGTCCACGTCTCGCGCGTGCGTCCGGCGCCGGGCAGGCTGTTCGGCCCCTGATAGGGCGCGCGGAAGGACGGATAGCCTTGCGTGATCAGCGTGGTCTGGCCGTGGACATTCCAGTCGGTTGATTCCGGAAGCGAAGGCGGCTTGATCGCCGAGTTGTCCGCGATCCAGGGCGGCGTGTCCCAGAGCCGGTAGTTCAGTCCGAGCTTGACGGTGTGAACCTGCGGATCGACCCGCACATCAGGCAGCGGCACGTCGCCGAGCGCGTAAGTGCGCGCGCCAAGATCGATGTAGTTGTACTCGACCTTGCTGGACCAGTTGCCACCCAGCGCGAATTCAACGCCGGCACCGGCCACCCAGCCCAGATGCATGCGCGACTTGTTGCCAATGACATCGCCGTCTGCGTCATTGAGATCGATGCGCGTGCGGCCCCACGCGGCGCCGCCGGTGACATAGGGCAGCCACGTCCCGAAGGCGTAACCGATGCGACCGCGCGCCGTGCCGAAGTAATCGAAGGTTGTATGGAACGGCGCGGGCTCGAGTTTTGGCCGATCGAGCGGACTGGTGAACGAGATGTCGGCCTCAAAGCCGAGCACCCACTTGTTCGCAAGCTGAAAATTGTAGCCCGCCTGATAGCCGCCGATCAGACCGGTGATGCTGTGCGGAAAGAAGATGCCCTGCTGCGGCAGTGGATTGGTGCCGGGCCCAAAAGTGCCGCCGCCATAGCCCGCGTGACCGCCGACATAAAGCCCGCTCCAGTCAAAAACCGGCGCAGCGCGCGGCGCTTTCAGGGGCAGGGCGGCGTCGGCCGCCCGAGCGACATCAAGCGACGTCGCTCCCAGCGCAAGTCCCGCGACTGCGCCTTTCATCAGGACTATGTGGCGTTTGATGGAGATCATGAAACGGCCAGCGCGCGGGATCGCATCTGCGGGTTGAGGGACCAGAAAGAACCGGGCTTGCTGGCATTTGGCGGTATTTGCGAATTGTTCTCAAGTGATTGTTTTGCTTGTGAGCAGCCGATCTGTGGGCCGGCCGGAATTCGCCCGGGACCCATGGCATTGTTATGTGACAATCAGACGACATGCGGCTGTGGCTTAGAGACGCTCGGCGAATCGCGCAAGCAAAAATGAAATGACCCGCCCGGGGGGACAACCGGGCGGGTCCTTGGGTCGACGCGGCGTGGATGAGGCGTCGCGCCGAACTCAACTTTGAAGCGGATCAGTAGCAGCTAAGAACGCGGCCGATGTAATTGCCGTATGCGTCGAACTGGCGAACCCAGCCGCAGCGGCGATAGCCGTAATAGTCGCCCGCGTAAGCATTGCTGGCAGCGGCGGCGAACAGCGCGCCGGCGGCGAGACCGACACCAATGCCGACACCATGGTGATGATGAAACTTGCCGGCGTGGGCCTGCTGGGTACTGGCGGCGATGCCACCGGTCAGAGCGACAGCAGCAACAGCGAGGGCGGCAATCCTGGTCTTGATCGACATGAAACTCTCCATCCTTGATTTGGGGCGGGCCGTGGGGACCGCATGCCAATTGGTGGTGAGTTCACGAGAATAGGTTCGAAGATTCTTTCCGAGAAATCATCGCGCCGAAAAATCTAGTTATTTCAATATATTATGTGACTACTTCAGAATCTCAGGCCGATTTGCCAGCCGGGCGAGGTCGAACTTTCGGACATCATCGAGCAATTCAACGAATGCGCGCGCGCCGTAATCCAGCACCGCTTTGCCTTTCTGCGCGCTGGCCAACGTTGCATCGCCGACTGCGCCCAGCGGATTCAGATCCTGCATCGCCCACGCGAACGGTGCGGGCCGTCCCGCCGAGAGCCAGCGGAATTCTTTGGTCATTTGTTTTTCAGCAGATTCGAAATTCGCGAGCCGGTCCTCTCGGACCTGATCGGGAAAGGCCGCGAGCATGATCGAGGTTTCAACTGCGCCGCCGTGAATGCCGAAGCGCAATTCATCGGCAGGGAATAATCCATCCGGCGCGCCGAACCGGCTCCAGCTTGTGGTCACCGCCAGCATCCGATGCTTGGCGCGCAAATCCTGCGCGATCAGCGCCATAGCGGCGCTGTTGCCGCCGTGGCTGGTGACGATGACGAGTTTGCGGATGCCTGTCTCCGCGACCGTATCGCAGAGCGCCCTCCATTTGCCGAGCGCGACGTCCGTCGCCAGTGTTTGTGTGCCGGGATAGTCGGTATGTTCAGTTGAAATTCCGACCGGTTCGATCGGCAGAAACGTCACCGGCAGATTCTCTGGCAGGATGGCACGGACGCGCGCGAGGTAGGCCTGCGCGATCAGGGTATCGGTCTCGAACGGCAGATGCGGCCCATGCTGCTCGGTTGCCGCGAGCGGCAACACGGCGATCCAGCGAGCGGCATCGGTTTTGTCGATGCCGGACAGGTCAATTCCGGCCCAGTCATGCGGAGGATTTGAAGTCATCGTGCGCGGGTTTCTTCGAACAGGCGTTTCTTTGAATCAATTAGCAGAGTAGCCTTGCGATGCCCATCATGGGCAAAACGCTCAACGGAGTCCAATGATGCCACCCAGCCACTTGCTGCGCGCGTTTCTCGTCGGGATGGCGCTCGCTGCCGGGCCCGCACATGCGCAGGCGCCCGGCGGACTGGACAAGGTGTCGTTCGGCACCAACTGGGTCGCGCAGGCCGAACACGGCGGGTTCTATCAGGCCGTGGCGGACGGCACCTACGCGCGTTACGGCCTTGATGTCACCATCGTTCCCGGTGGCCCCAACGTCAACAACCGCATCCAGTTGATCGCCGGCAAAATCGAGTTCTTCATGAGCGCGAACACGCTGCAGTCGTTCGACGCCGTCGCGAACAACGTGCCGGTGGTCGCCGTCGCTGCGATTTTCCAGAAGGACCCGCAGGTTTTCCTGGCGCACCCTCAATCAAAGGTCACCAAACTGGAAGACCTCAAGCCGCTGACGCTGTTCGTTTCCAAGGAGGGAATGCCGACCTATTTCCAGTGGCTGAAATCCGAATACGGCTTCAGCGAGGAGAACGTAAAGCCCTACACTTTCAACGCGCAGCCGTTTCTTGCCGACAAGAACAGCGCGATGCAGGGCTACGTGACGTCCGAACCGTTCGCGGTCGAGAAGCAGGCGAAGTTCAAGCCGACGGTGATCCTGCTCGCCGACTATGGCTTCAACGCCTATTCGACGCTGATCGAAACCAGAACCGCCTTCGCGGAGAAGAAGGCCGATCTGGTGCAGCGCTTTGTCGATGCGTCGGTGACCGGCTGGTACACCTATCTCTATGGCGATAACAGCGCCGGCAATGCGCTCATCAAGAAAGCCAATCCCGAGATGACCGACGATCTGCTCGCGTACTCTGTCGAGAAGATGAAGCAGTACGGCATCGTCGATTCCGGCGATACCTTGAAAGACGGCATTGGCGCGATGAGCGATGCACATATGGCGGATTTCTTCGGCAAGATGGTTCGCGCGGGCGTGACGCGGCGCGACATCGATTATCGCAAGGCTTACACCTTGCGCTTCGTCAACAAGGCCGTGGGTCTTAACCTGCGCCCGAAGAACTGACGGAAGCGGATTCCCCCGGAATGTCCATCCTCGAGGCTGACGATACGCAGGGCAGGCCGCCGGGGGGCGCGGCAGTGGCGCTGCGTGACGTCACCAAGATCTATGACAACGGCGTTGCCGCGCTGGGTCCGCTCGACCTGACCGTTCGCGCGGGAGAATTCGTGTCATTGCTCGGGCCGTCCGGCTGCGGGAAGTCCACGGCGCTGCGCATCATGGCCGGGCTGAATGAGCCGACATCTGGCAATGTGCAGGTTGCCGGGCGCGGTGCGCGGGATCGTTCGCGTCACACGATCGGCTTCGTGTTTCAGGAGCCGACCCTGATGCCGTGGGCGAGCGTGCGCGGCAATGTCCAGCTTCCGCTCGATCTGGCGCATGTGTCCCGCGCCGATGCCGCCGCGCGGGTCAATCAGGCGCTGTCGCAAGTCGGGCTCGCTGAGTTCGCCGAGGTCTATCCGCGCGAACTGTCCGGCGGCATGAAGATGCGGGTCTCGCTGGCGCGGGCGCTGGTGACCGATCCGGAAATTCTCCTGATGGACGAACCTTTCGCGGCGCTCGACGAGATCACGCGCTTCAAGCTGAACAACGACCTGCTCGCGCTCTGGCGCAAGCTGGGCAAGACGGTCGTGTTCGTGACGCATTCGGTATTCGAGTCGGTGTACCTGTCGCAGCGCGTGCTGATCATGACATCGCGCCCCGGCCGTATCGCGCGCGAATTTCGCATCGATGCAGCCGAGCCGCGCGGCGAGGCGTTCCGCACATCCGCGGAGTACGCAGCCTGCTGCCGCGATGTGTCAGCGGCGCTGGCCAGGGCAAGTGGCGCAGGAGCTGCTCCATGACGGCGCGTGAGTCATCGCCGGCACGCTTGCTGAAAATCCTTCTGCCGCTAATCGCCCTGGCTGTCGGCGTTGCGGTCTGGGAGGCTGTAGTTCGCCTCAATAATCTTCCGGTCTACGTCCTGCCCGCACCGAGCGTCGTCTTCTCGACCCTTGTGCAGGACTGGCCGATCCTGTTCGGATCGCTGCTGACAACACTATCGACCACAGTTCAGGGCTTTGTCGCGGCGGCGGTCGGCGGCATTGCGCTTGCGGTGTTGTTCAGCCGATCGAAGTGGCTGGAGTATGCGCTGCTGCCCTATGCGGTGATCCTTCAGGTCACACCGGTCATCGCGATCGCGCCGCTGCTGCTGATTTACCTGCCACAGCATGTGGCGGTCGTGGTCTGCGCCTGGATCGTGGCGTTCTTTCCGGTGCTGTCGAATACCACGTTGGGGCTGAATTCGGTCGATCGCAATCTGCTTGGCCTGTTCGAACTGTACGGCGCCTCGCGCGCGCAGACGCTGCGCCACCTGAAACTGCCTTCGGCGCTGCCGCATATCCTCGGCGGTCTGCGGATCGCGGGCGGCCTGTCGCTGATCGGTGCGGTGGTCGCCGAAATCGCGGCGGGTTCGGCCGGGGCAGGTTCCGGACTGGCTTACCGGATCGCAGAGGCCGGCTACCGGCTCAATATCCCGCGGATGTTCGCGGCGCTGTTGCTGCTCTCGATTGCCGGAATTGTCATCTATTTGGGCCTCTCGCTGGCCTCGTATCTTGTGCTACGACGCTGGCACGAAAGTGCGCTTGGAAAGGAAAACTAATGGCTGCGAATGGTTCTCAGGAAAAGGTCGATGTGCTGGTTTACGGCCCGTCGAAGCCGGTGATCGATAACGGGTTTCCTGCGAACTTCGTTCTCCACAAATTCGAGAACCATCGCGATCTGAGCCGCCTGGCCCCGGAAATCGCCGGGCGGATTCGCGGCATTGCGGTCACCGGCCTGGTATCGACTGACGCCGCGACGCTGTCGCACTTTCCGAAGGTCGAGATCGTGTCCAGCTTCGGGGTCGGCTACGACCATATCGATGCGAAATATGCCGCCGAGCACGGCATCGTCGTCACCAACACGCCGGACGTGCTGACAGAGGAGGTCGCCGACACCGCGCTGGGTCTTTTGATCGCGACGGTGCGTGAGTTCATCAAGGCGGACCGCTATCTGCGGGCTGGGCACTGGACCACGAAAGCCTTTCCGCTGAGCCCCGGTTCGCTGCGTGACCGCAAGGTCGGCATGGTTGGCATGGGGCGTATCGGCCAGGCCATCGCGCGCCGCCTCGATGCATCGCTGGTGCCGGTGGTTTATCACTCGCGCAACCCGGCGAAGGGCGTGACCTACAAGCACTATCCCAACCTGATCGAGATGGCGAAGGACGTCGATACACTGATCGCCATCACCCCTGGTGGTCCGTCGACCGCAAAAATGATCAATGCCGAGGTGCTCAAGGCGCTCGGGCCGCGTGGCGTGTTTATCAACGTCGCGCGCGGATCGGTGGCTGACGAGGATGCGCTGATCGCCGCGCTCAAGGATGGCACCATCATGGCGGCGGGCCTCGACGTGTTCGCGAACGAACCGGAGGTGCCGGATGCATTGAAGGCGATGCAGAATGTCGTACTGCTGCCGCACATTGCTTCCGCCTCGGTGACCACGCGCAACGCGATGGATCAGCTTGTGGTCGACAATCTCAAGCTGTGGTTCTCCGGCAAGGCGCCATTGACCCCGATTGCCGAGACGCCGGTGAAAGGCCGCTGAACATGTCCCGCGCCGCACTGCCCGGACTCACGAGACGTCTGCTGACCGGGCGGGCTTGCCTGCTCGCATTGGCAGCAGTTCTCATGATCGCATCGGACGCCGTGGCGCAAGATGCGCGCTCGCTCACCAAGGAGATGGTCGGAGAGTGGGAGTTATCGACGGCAGGCCGCGACAAGACCTGCATTGTGACGCTGAAGAGCGATTCCACACCGCAAGGCCTGAAGCTGGAGCTCGATAAAGGCTGCGGCAATGCGTTGCCTTTCACCAAGAGCATCGTGGCGTGGAGCGTGAAGGGCCTCGACATCGTGCGGCTGCAGGATGCGGCGGGGCAATCGGTCATCGATGTGACCGAGGTCGAAAGCGGAATCTTCGAAGGCCTGCGGCAAGGCGAGGGCGTGTATCTTTTGCAGAATCTCGCAGCTGCGCGCGCCCTGTCAAAATCCGCCGACCAGCTCATTGGCGACTGGGCGATGGTGCGCGGCAGCGGCAAATCGATCTGCGGATTGACACTGACCAACACTGAAACGAACACGCCGGAGAATTTCGCGGTGTACCTGAAGCCGCGCTGCGATCCGTTGGTGGCGGCTTTCGCGCCAACCGTATGGCGCATCGAGCGCGGCGAACTGCTGCTGCAGTCGGCAAAGGGCGAGATCTGGCGCTTCGAGGCCGACGACAATGCGCAGTGGCGGCGCATTCCCGACAGCGCCGATCCGTTGCTACTGACGCGGCAGTAGATTTAGATCAGCCGCATCCCCTTCAGGCTGGCGTGGCCGTTCTTGCCGACGATGATGTGATCATGCACGGAGATCCCGAGCGGGCTCGAAATCGACATGATCGATTTCGTCATCTGGATGTCGGCGGTCGATGGCGTTGGATCACCGGAGGGATGGTTGTGCAGCAATCGTCCATCAACGTATATCGCATTGAGCCATCAAGCATTTTTGTTCAAGCAAGGAATCGCTGGGGTCTGGGTCTGGGATCGGTAGTCGATGATCTAACATGATCATCACCTTCGGTGACGTCCGCGCATACTCAGTTTGATCAACGCGCGTTCTATCACAATAGGTTTATATCATATCGTCCGAACTCTCAAAGCGGCACCCCTGCGGGCGGATCGCCTTCTTCGGTCCACCATCTAGACAAGTACGAGATCGGAGAAGGCCGTTCTACAACATCTTGCAGTCGCCTTTGTTCAATCTTGCTACTGCGCCGCTGCTACCACAGCCTTGAATTGCACTGTCGCGCTTCGAGGTTTCAGCGCTTCGGTCAGCGGTCGGATCGCCAACTTCAGAGGCATCTGCCCAGCGATCCCGCTGAAGATGCATGTTCCTTTAGGCAATGTCGGGATCGACTCCTCCGTGATCTTATCTATGTACGACACCGCGCTAGCGATCGACTGCAGATCCTTGTCGTTGATCAATCGATGAATGAAATAGTTGTGCGCCTGCGACGTGATCGTGTGTGAGATGTCATTTGGTCTCTGGCTAGCAATCGTGACAAAGACGCCGAACTTGCGCCCCTCCTTTATGATTTCTTCGAACGTCTCAAGCCGATAGTCCTTCCAGCTTTCCGACTCCCGAAAAGATTCCTGGGAGAGAATGTTGTGGGCTTCGTCAATTATCAGATTGAGCGTACGACCGCCGCCTACGCGCTTGTGGCGTTCGTAGACTGTTTTGGCAAGTAGCAGCGGGATGGTCTTTCTCATCTCTAAGTTCACGTCACCCAGTGCGATCACGACCACGTTCGAGCCGAATAGCTCTTCATTGTCGCCAGCATCGAAGATCTTGCGGATGTCCGACTGCTTGCTCTTCAATTTATTGATGGCCGGAGCAATGTGCTCGTTTTGAGCGCGGTTCGATAGCACATCATTGACGAGCTGAATGTATGCAAACTTGATGAGGTCAGAGACGGCGTCGTTCTCCAGCTCGAAATTGTCGATGTGCTGGTAGATCGTGGTCTCCGGAATATGTTCGGGGCTCTGGGCAAGCCAATGCCCGTTGAACCGACACTCCGCCGACATATTGTGCCAATCAAGGTCTGCAGCCAGTTCGACAGGCTCTCCATCCGCGCTTTCGTCTGGCAAAATCTCACGAAAGTAATCGATAAGCAGATCGAACCGAACTTTGTCCGACATCTGCAGAATGTGCTCCACTTGCTTGCGCAGAATTCCCTTTGTGTAGGCGATCGTGTTTTCGGCCTCCATTGCTCGGTGTTGAAGAGAGAGGGTCCTCTTTAAGAATGGCTTCTGTGTCTTCTCGGTTGCGTCGGCGAGAATGCTTACGATCTCGATATCGCTCAGCCCGCCAGTTCCGAGTGGAATCTTGTCGCCATCATCGTTTCGTGTTGAGAGTTTGAACACCTGCTTATGAACTGTTAAGCAGCTGTCCCCGACATACTCATTGTTGAAGTCGAACAACACGATCCGGCAGTTTTGTTCGAAGGCTGCGGAGTTGCGATCGCGCATCTTTGCGATGAATTCTTGATAGAGCATCGCCAGAGTATTGGATTTGCCGCTGCCGGTGTTACCGAAGATCGCAATATGGCTGTTCATCAGACCGTCAACCGGTAACGCGATGTCATATCCCTCGTACTCGGATACAGCGACATCGAGAGCAAGGCCGGTGGGACTAACGAGCCTGTGAACTTGGTGAACCTTCTCCTTCGTCAAGAGGAACGCCTCGTTTCCTACCAAAGGCAGCTCCTTGGTGCCCCCGAAGAAGTTACCTTTATTGTCGAGGAAGCCGACCAGCGCGACGCTCAGAATGCGGCGGTCCGAGCCGTGGATCAGATGACCTGGGCGAAATCCCTCGCTCTGCGCGTTCTCTCCTTCGACTTTGCCGATCAAGCTGAGAAAGCCCTTCCGGATATCAACATAGCTCCCGACTGCGATGTTTCGGAGCACATCGCCGTCGAAAAACAACTCCGACAAATTCTTATCGGTATCGACGGTTATGAACACTCTACGTCCTGTCACGGCGGAGACGTCACCGACGCGCAGGACAGCTTCTGTTTCAAGGCGATCAGGCTGCAGCATCTGCCTGGCCCGACATTGTCAATGTCAAAATGGCATTCAGCCGGTCAAAGTCGATCTTGGTTGCAGCGTTCGGACAGACAATGGTCACATTGCGTTGCTGCGCAAACTTCGATTGATACTCGCCCGACGATCCCCGGTCGTACGAGATGATGACTAAGTGTGAGGTAGGGTTTCTTAGAGCACGCCTTGTTATGTCGAGAAGGTGCTCGTCGGCGAAGGAGAACCCGAAGGCGATAAGGACGACGTTCTGTTGATCCATGGCCTTTGAGAACAAGCGGAGCAGGTCGTAGTATGTTCGCTCCATGAGCGTGGTGTGGAACTTCCGAAGGTTCGGGAGAATCAAGAAATGCTGTTGCAGAAACTCAGCGACTTTGGCCGTGTCTGCCCGTTCAGCCGTCGAAAGCGACTTAACTGGCTTGAGATCAAAAACAACGGTATCTTTGCTACGCCGCCAAGAGACGGAGCCGTGTAGTTTGATCAGGTTGATCGTTGGAATCTCTGTCTGGTGGTTATGCAATGCGCCCGACCGATACGTTCGATCGAAGTATTTCTCAGGTGCAAACCGGAATTCAGAACCGAGAGCAGATGATCTATCAAACCCGTCGTTCAGCATAACAGTTGGAATCCCGTTGGCTGCGTACTCGATGAACATGTCGTAGTTGGTCGTGAAGATGTTCGCCTGCCTCGGCAGCAGGATGTTCTTCCGAGCGAAGAGGATTTGATCTACGCAGGAAATAAACTTGGCATAGTCGGATGCGACCTTGGCAATGTTAGCAGTGGGCGCCGCAACTAGGGCTGCGTTGACTTTGTTGATGTCCAGAATGAAATCTAGTGATTTAACATTTGCTTCCGGCTCCTTGCCGCCGGACAGCAATTTGTTGATGTCGGCTTCGATAGTCCCTGCAACCTTGATTGCAGGTGACGAGGCTCCTGAACCAATCAAGAAGTTTAGATTTCCCGACTGGATGTAGGATTCGAGAAATTTGGTGGCAGCCGTGTTGTCCGCGTCGAGGTCCAAAAGCTGCGCCATTGGGATTCTCACCTTAATTCGTTGGTTTAGAGAAGCACTTGCACGCAACTTAGTGGAATGGCCGGGAGCCTGCATCGTTTTTGAGGTCGATCAGGGAATCGCCACTCTCAACCTATTGTTTTCCCGAGCCATATGCGCGTCGATTCTAATCGGTGTTTGCTCTGCGAGCCACTGTGTTTGTGAATCGTTCTCAGCGCTTATCCGCTTCACATGACACTCGGTGTTGCGCCGGGCGTCCTGGCGGTGGCGTGCCGTACGGAGCATTCCGTCAGCTCGCCGAACAGACGGCGCCGGAGCTACGCGAGAACGCTGCGCTCTCTGTCGCTTGCATTTATGCTGGGTTGCCGTGGCTTCCATATGCATCGTCCCTGCACCTCGCGACCGTTCTTGGCCTTTCTGAGACTTCGGGACGTTTCCGCGTTTGCGCCGCTATTGGGCGTTGAGCCGACATCCAGTCCAGCCTCAGCCAGTACACGGCCCAGCTAAAGCTGATCCTGCGCTCTGGCATCTCCGCACGCGGCACACTCCGTTCGCGACCACGGTCGGTCGACAGTCCTTACGCCGGCATCCCTCTCACCGTAGCTCGATAGCCACGCCTCGCTAAAGCGCCCGCCGAGACTCGCGATGCGATCCTGCGACGTGACGAATACCCTGGTGGAAGAGTGCAATAGCGGATTGAGCAAGCAGTCCAAGGCCAGCTCGCTGATCATTGCGGTTACATAATTGAGTTCGATCGGACCATAGGGCTGATAGTGAGCGCCGCACGCCGGCTCTTCCTGATTGGCGTCTCCTCCCTCCGGCCATTCCACAACTTTGAACGACGGCGCTCCCGTTCGCCCGATCTGGCATTGTAGGCAGCCGCCCTCTTTCGCGATCGCCACACCGTGTCCGGCGCAAGCATGCGCCTCGGTCCAGCCATACACGATTGGCTGATCTCGTCCGTGAGCAACATGCCAGCGATTAAGAGCGGACTCAGCTGCCCAGCTTCCCGTTGCTGAAACGATCAAGTCAGCCGCCACCATAAGATCTTGTTCGGTATGAAGCAGGTGAAGCAGGTCGCAATCGCGGTGCTCGATTGTGAGGTGGGGAAAGTCAGCCTGTAGGCGCTCGGCCAACGCCTCGGCCTTATTGCGGCCGACCGCGGCCGCGCCCAGAGGGTGCCGGCCGACGTTTGGCCAGCTGAGCGTATCGTAATCGACTAGAACGAGCCGACCGACGCCAGCTTGCGCCAAGGCAAGAGCGATCGGGGCACCAACGGATCCACATCCCACCAAGACAACAGTGGCCTGAAGCAAGTGCTGCGTCCGCGGGTCGCGATCCCGGCCATGGATCCAATTCGCATCGGCGCGTTGCACCGAGGTTCTGACAACGGGGACGTTTCCGAAAAAGCGACTGAGCAGAACCGCCCTGGGCGTGTGGCCGCGTCGAAAGCCTTTGGACAGAGGTTCAGCCGCTGATCGGACGTGGTCCTTTAGGCGCTTCGGATTCGGCAGCTTGACGCCGATCAGGGCGCCCCCGCCGCGGCCAGTCGCTCCCAGCACGGCGACGAGACAATCGGGCTCGCCGACAGCCGCGTCCTCAAGCACCGCTCTTGCTTCATCCCCGACCGCGGCCGCCAAAGCGAGGACGTCTGAGGAAGTCTCGGGGTAAGCGGACGGAAGCAGCGGTTCACCAAGCCAGATGAACGTGGCGATCTCGGTCTTCGTGTCCACATTGTCGCCGAACCGGCGGCGCGCCCACCGTGCGAGTGAAGCTGCATCCTCGCCGACGACTTCCAACCCTTTTTCCCTCCAGACGTGCACAAGCCTCGACGGCGGTCCAGGCGCAATCAAGCTGTAAAAGCCTGTTCCTTTCAAATGCGCTTTGTACGCCCAATAGGTCAGAAACTCGTCGCGGAAATCGCGTTCGATGATTGAGCCTTCGAGCAGCTCCTCGATTAGCTGAATCGAGCGGTGAAGCAGGTTTGCGGCGACGGCGGAAGGATCATCGGGATCGTATTCAGCCATATTCGGCAGGAGACAAAGAATGCCGTCACTCTCGACGTGCGGCCAAGTCATGAAATCCGGATGATCGACCAGTGCTGTCCTGACCGGCGTCGTCGGGAATGCCGCCGTCGCGACCACATCGATGCCACGCGTCACGCCATCAGAAAAGACCACGCTGACCCGCCACGCGGCGACCCAGCGGCGCGAGGGATAGCAAATCTCGATCGTCGCCCGGTCCAGGCGTTCTGGCGCCTGCCCCGTTAGCTCGCGCAGCGTCGCTTCAAGGCGAAGCGCCGCTTGCCGCCAATGGAGCGGGAGCACCTTCTCAGGCATGCCGACCGCCACCGGCGCTGCTAACAGCGGCGGCCGCAGCCGCGGTTTGGGAAAGCAGGCCCGCCGACGTGATGATCGCCGGGGTCGCGATCGCGGCGCGCTGCTCTTCCTCAAGTCTCTCGCTGAAGAAGGTGGTTGCGAAGACCTTGTCCCAGCACTTCAGCGCACGCTCGCGCGTGCAGTTGGCCTCGAAGAGAGGCTGCAAGGTATCGATTGCCTCGGTCAGCTTGTCGCGGAAGCAGCGCGCCCGAGCGTCGTCAGGCCCGCTGGTGATAAAGTCGCTTGGCGTGACGGGGTGCGCGACTTGGAGATCGTAGTTGAGCCGATCACGGATTGCGACCATCGTATCGTAGAGTGCCTGGTCCTCCCGGTCATTGTGGCAGAATCGCTCGGTCGTCAGCACCGAGATGCCGAAGCCGCTCAGGATGCTGTCCCGCCAGCTTTCGCGGCTACGTGCATATTTCTTGAGGTCGCGATTGATCCGGCGGAGCTGAACGCCATTGGCCGACTTCGCTCGTTCGTCCTCGTACCAATCCGACACGTCCCGTGCGTCGGATCGCTTCCACCCACTGCTCGCCGCCAGCTCGTAATGGATTTCTTCGCCGAAGGCGGTTGACGTCACCACTCGTCGATAGACCGGCAGGTCGACGTGATAGCCCTTTTCGTAAAAGACGCGTACGCAGTTCGACCGAACCTCGGGCGGCGTCTTGAACTTGCCGTCATCAACGGCGTCGCGAACCATCTGACGCGCCTGAAGCGAGCTCATCTCGGCTCCGCGATCGCCGACCAAATCCTCCTTCCGAAAGTAGACACCGTCGTCGATGTCGTAGTCGTTGTTCGGATCGCGGGTCATCGTCTTCATGGCGTAGCTGCCCTGCTTGACGAACTCGAGCGGCGCCGGCTTATCCGCTTCAGCAAGGCCGTTGCGGAGTCGGGTGCGGTTGGCGTTGCGCCGGTCGCGCATCGCGTCCTGCTCGCTCTTCGGCAGGGTTACTTCCTGATCGTGATATGCACGAACGTCCTTGGAGCAGTCGAACATCACCTATCCTTTCTGGTCGGAGGTTGTGGGGCGGTCCCAGATCGCGCCCGTGGCCGGCATCGCCGGAAGTTCGGTCATCAGGCGTCGGATCATCCGACCATCCTCGCTATTTGCGTCGTCGCAGGAGCTCTTCGTCAGGTCGGCATCGGTGTGCGCCTGCCCGATGAGGCGATCCATTGCCTCCGGCCGCGTGTCGTCGAGCGCCAGGTAAGGCATCATGCTTGCCGGGACCGGCTTGTTGGGGAATCGCACCCTTCGTATCGAGTGCCCACAATTGCTGATGGCATTTGCCAAAAGCCGCGCCATGTGATCGAAGGCGAACTCCTGCGCCGAGATGCTGAGCGGCGCGACGTCGGCGCCGAGCGTCCAGTCCAGCATCGATCGATGGGCGCTTTCCGCGTCGAGATGATCTCCTTCGGGCCGCGGACAGGTTCCCAACGAGAAGATCTCAATCGCGCGGTCCGGCGCCGCGATCGTCAGCGCATCAACGAGCCCGACCATGATAGGGTTGTTGGCCCAGAGACCTCCGTCCGCGAACACTTGTTGCGGCCCACCCGGCGTGTTCGGATCGTCGATAGCCGCAAGCGAGCGGTAGATCGGCGCCGCGCTGGTCGCCATGCACACATCCACCAGCGGGTAACGATCGTCGCGGACGCCGCTCTTCGCCGTCTTCTTGAACACCCAGGCGCGGTGTTGGCTCATCAGCACAGCGGGAATTGACAGGGAGATGCCGCGCCCGTTGAAAACGTCGCGCATCGTCACATCGCCGAGGACACCTTGCAGCGCATCGCGAAGTGCTTTGTCGCCCTCGCGCACGAACCGGCTGCCCTGCGTGGCGCGATAGATCGCGCTGCCCTTACCGGCGATCCGGTGGGGGAAGATCTTCGGCCCATGCTCGCGGTAAAGTGCCACCACCTCGGATATTGGTCGGCCGATCGCGAGAGCGCACCCGACGATCGCACCGGTGCTCGTGCCGGTGATCAGGTCGAACCCGCGGCCGAGATCGAGGGCCGGCTCGCCCCTAAGCCGAGCGAATTGGTCGGTTAGCCGCGACAGGAACGCGGCGGTGTATATGCCCCGCATTCCACCGCCATCGAGGCTGAGAACGCGAAAGGGTCGCTCAACCTGTTGATGTTCTTCAGATGTTCCCATCCAGAGGACCTCGTTTTTGCCGGACGAGGTTGCCTGCCCCCGCGCCCATCCATAAGATATGGGAGTACGGTTCGATCTCGTCAAGTAACTAGACGCGATTGTCGAGGGAGAATCTGGTTTTTTGGAGGACGGTATATGGGAGACGGTGGCGAGCAGCTGCGCTGGGGAGTTCGCCGACGTCTGGAGTTCATCGATTTCCGCCTCTTTTGGGACGGTCGGTTCAACCGAAGCGACCTAACGGACGCATTCGGCATCTCCGCGCAGCAGGCGTCGGCCGACATCGCTCAGTACGAAAAGCTCGCCACCCGAAACCTCCACTACGATCGGGCGGAAAAGGCGTACACACGCACAGAGGTGTTCTCGCCCGCCTTCATCGGAGAGACGATCGAGCGGTACCTCCTTCAGTTGGTCGCGATAGAAAACCGTTGGATGCGGCCGGAGGACACTTGGTTTGACACAATCCCTCCGGTCGAGGTGCTGACGTTAGGCCGGCGTCCCACCGATCCGACCGTGCTCCTACGTGTGCTCGACGCTATCCGCAAAAAATCAGAGATCGATATCGAATATGCGTCACTGACGGGCTCGATGCAGCCATCGCGGGCGATTGCCCCTCACGCGCTCTCACACAGCGCCGGTCGCTGGTACATCCGCTCCTGGTCGCGCGATCACAATGATTTTCGAGACTACAACCTTAATAGAATCGCATCCGTGACCGATCATCGGCCGGCATCGGTCGACCCGGCTCTGGATTTCGAATGGGTTCACATCATCAATCTTGTCATTGTGCCGAACCCAAGTCTAAGCGCGGAGCGCCAAGCCGCCGTTGCCGCCGAACACGACATGACAGATGGCCGCCTCATTAGACCCTGCCGCCTCAGTCTCAGTTTTTACCTCATGAGTGAATACAATCTAGACGTTGAACCCGGTGTACTGAAGCCGGAAAAACAACAGCTCATTTTGCAGAACAGAGAGGAAGTGACCCAGGCTCGCGCAATGTCGCGAAAGATGTCGATAGAAGCTCTCGCAAGAACCTCGGCATCTAGGTCTTCGACATGATTCGACGCAGACGACTAGATCTACCGCTGCCTCTCGAGCGTTGTCCGCTGCCATGGTCGTAGTCGCAACACTGCTGTTCGGAAGCCTCGCACGCGCTGATCATTCGGAAGGGTCCGACACCGATCTTCTTATGGTGAGCCTCGACAAAGACACCCGTCATGTTTCTGTCGGTCATCTTTCGCTGTTCTTGTATCCATGGCATCAACTAGAACAGGATGCGCGCGCCGGCGACTTGTTCGTCTGTCACTTGGCGCGGGAAGCGAAGCCCCTCATTGATCCAGACAATTACCTCGCGAAGCTTCAATCCGCTTTTCAATTCCGATCGAGCTATCAAGGGGAGATTGATCGAGCCAGGGATCTCGGGATGTATCTCGTCCGGTTCGGTAACGAGTTCAACTCAACCCTGCTGACTAAGCGTGCGCTGTGGTGCATCCGCACGATCCTCATCGCTCGAAGTGCTGAACGGCGCGATCCCCTTTTCGCGCCGCAACGTCTTGCTGAGAATACTCAGTCGGCTGCGGCCCGCGACCTTTTGACTAACCGGCATATCCATCGCGAAAGCGCGGCGGTGCGAGAGCGGCTGCGCAGCTTTCTCGAAGAAGAGACGCGTTCGAACGGGATTCTTGAGGCTGCGGACCGCGAGCATTTTCTCGAGAGGTTTGATGCGACCTCAAATAAGGTAGCACTACAGACGCTTCGACAGGAGCAACAAAGCCGAGTGGGCTATTTTGGATGATGCACCTCGTCTAAAGTGTCGCGTTGCTCGCAGCACGTGTCAGCCACTTGCCTCAGTCCTGACAATCTCTTCCAACTGTTTTATCGCGCCGCTCCGCGTTCGCCCGCGCCGTTATTGTTCAGACGCGTCTCGAGCGAGCTGATGCTGGCGAGCACCGCCCCGAAATCCGGCGGGTCGCCGAAGATCATGCCTTGCATGGCCCGGTAGTCGACACGCAACTGATCGATCATCGCGTCATGCGGGGCGAGTGCGAACGAGCCGGGCACAGCACTCGCGAGATCGAAGTCCGGTCGATTGAAGAACATCCGGGCATGCGCGACGCAGTCTACGCCGAGCGTCGTGTCCGCGAGGGCGGTTTCGCCGATCGGGTCCGCGGCGAGCATGTGCAAGTCATAATAATGACGGGACACGCGTTGGCCGCCTCCGCGCAGTTCGCCACGCTTGTCAAACCAGCGCCGCAACCCGTGAAGGATGACCACCTTGTCCCAGAAGGTGCGCTCGGGATCGACCGTGCGCACGGCCGGAACGGTCAGGTCGAGCGCCGGCAGATCATCGTCAACATAAGGTTTGATCGGCACTTCGGTGTTCGGGTCGAGCGCGGATTTCGCGCCCGACTCGATCTTGATCGCCGCCCGCACATAATCCGATCGCGGCGTCGATGCGGGATACCAGATCAGCAAGGTCTGTCCGTCGGCATCAGCGTCGTCGGCTTCAACCCGTGACGCCGCCGCATCCAGGCCACTGGCCCGGATTCGGTCCTGCAGGATCAGGGTCAACTCGGCGCGCAACGGGCCGTTGATGTAGGCTTGGCATGCCTCCTTGATCGCATCGAGGCGCGCCCGGCGTTTGTTACCGCTCAACGCGTCAAGCTCCTCAATCGTCGCCGGCTCGCCGATGTCGTCCCGAAACACCGTGACATCGATGTCTTCGGAGAAGCGGTTGATCAGCCCGAATCCCTTGGACAGGGACGTTCCACCCTTGAAGAGGAGGCGAGGTCCTCCCTCTTTCAGGCCGTTGAACAAGGCATCCAGCGTCCAGCAGACCCAGAAGTCCTTCTCGATATTCTGGGATGCCGTGCCGAGGCGCAGCGCCGTCGTATCGAACGCGCTCAACATCGCGTCCGACCCGGCCGCGAGAACCTCATCGAAAGCCGGGTTCATGCCTTCGCCCTCCGGGCTGCGCCGCGATTGGCGGCTGGTTTCTTCCGGGTGGAGCGCGGTTTCGGCTTCGGACGTGCAGCGGCGGCGTGACGCTGATCATCATGATCATCTTCACGGTCACTCCGTCTATGTCGATGACGATCATCATCGGCCCGATCATGATCAGCATGATCACCATCATCGTTGATGGGCCGGCGACCAACGCCGGCGTCGGCTTCGATGAGCGGCTTGAGAAACACCCGCATCCATGTCGGAAGAGCCGACAGACCGGCAGTGAGATCGGCCTTGAGCGGCCCCGCCGTCGGATCCTCGAAAAGCTTGGCGAGCTTGCGCTTGATCTGATCGCTCTCGCCTTCACGAACCAGGAGATCGCGGAGCCAGTGAAGCGCTTGGACGACCCGCATTGCCGGTCGCCCGGCCCAGAACAGCTTGCTGGCCGCGGTCGGACGAAAAGTGATCGTCACGTTTCCAAGCTTGATCGCGCGGCGGCGCGCGTCGGTGCGCACTACGATTTTGGCTGGGACGGCATCCGTCAGACCCAGATCATTCGCCGCCGTCATGCCGTCGACAAGCATCCGCGTTTGGTCGCGTCGTCCGACGGCGTCGATGACCGAGCGCGGATCGGGCGGGTTGGGTTTTTGGGTGAGCTTGTTGAAGCCAGGCTGATCGTAGAGCCCGCGATCGATCCGCCTGAGGGTCTCGGCCTTCGTCAACCGCTGCAACGCCTTATCGACGGCGTCCCGCGAGGCGAGATCGACGAAATCACTGGGCGTCCAGACCTTGCGCGGCGCATCCGCCCGGATGCGGTCGAGCATGGCGGCCTTGAGGTCGGGCGAGTCGGTGTTCATGTCCGAAAATTGTAGCACTTTTTCGGACAAGAGGCAAAAGTAGGCGTCCGAAATACATATACAAACTTCGGACACCTTCCCCCGACGGGCTCAGCGGGGGCGTGAGCCAGGGGCCTTCGTAGCGCGGGCACGGCCCTTCTGTTGTCCGCCAGACGCCTTTGCCTTCAGAGCGCCGATCTCGCCGACCAACCCCTCAATGCGCTTTTGCAGGCCGCGGATTTCGTCACGGTCTTCTCGCCGATTGCGTTCGAACCCGTCGATCGCGCGTTGTGCGGCGCGAAAATCGCTCTCCGCGTTGCGCAGAGCGGCTTGCAGGTTAGCCAAGGTCTTTGCGAGATCGGCCTTTTCAGCAGTGATCTGTTTCAAGGCGCGGTCCGCCGCATCCCGTTGACCCTCGGCTTGGATCAACCGCTCCGATGCGACCACGGCCGCGCTCTCGAGAGCTTCGATGTGTTTGTGCAGGCTCGCGTTCCCTTGCCGTGCTGAGGCCGGCGATTGCCCAGGCGAAGTCGCCAGATAGCTGGCAACGACTGACAGGGTTCGCTGCGAGGCTTCCGCGCTCACCCGCTGCAGCTCCCGTGTCAGGACCGGCGGCAGACCGGGAGGGAGCGAGGGATGTGCCTCCCGCCGTGGCATGCCAGCGATCACCGCCTTGATCCGGCGAACGTTCCCGCCTCCCAATCGCATCCGCACTCGCATAGGATTGACCTCGCCGCCCTCCGCAATCAGCGCTTGAACGACCGCGGAGATTTCGGAATCGGTATATTTCTGCGGGCGAGGCATCTGCCGGGTCGCGGATCATTTGTTCGGTTTGTGCTAACTTATCATGTTGGCCCGACGGGTGGAAGTCTGCGATGAGCTTTCTCGATGTCATCCCTCACACGCTGTTCCGCATGCTGTCGTCGTCCGCTCATGCACGCAACGTCGCGGTCCTGGAATCTATTTTCGAGCAGTTCTTCGATGACTTCGCCTTCGCACCCAAGAGAGCCGAGGTGTTGCAGGTCATCCGGCAAGTTCTGGACGATTCCCGCTTCCAGACCCTCGCCGACGATGGCGAGGTCGCTACCCCGGAGACGGCCGAGCATGTGCTCTACGCTCGCTTGCGCGACGACGGCTGGATCATGGAGGTGGCCAACCGAAAGGTGACCGAAGTCTACATGCCGCGCGAGGCCCACGCGTTGCTCTCCTCCCTCATCACCCTCCGGGAGGAGTTGAAGGTCGATATTTCGGCCGAAGCGAGCCTGATCGATAGCGGCATCATCGCGGCGTATCAGGATCCGGCCGGCAAGGTGATGAATATCGCCAGCGCGCGCCGGCAAGCCGTGCAATTGCGGCGTTCGATCGATGGCGTGCTGACGTCGCTCCATCGCATCGAAGAAGATCTCATGCGTTCGGAGGGCCTGGCCGACCTGTTGGCCAAGTTCATGGAACGCTTCGTGGAAAAGCTTCTGCTGGAGAACTACCGCGCGCTCAAGGCATCCGCCTACAACCCGATGCGCTTCCAGCGCAGCATCCAGACCAACACCGAGCGCTTCATCAACGACGAGGGCCAGATCGCCCGCGCGGCCTTGGCGCTGGCCGATCAAAAACTGGTGCCAGATATTGCCGCGGCCCAAGTCCAGATCACACAGGATCTCACGCGAATCCGCGATGTGTTCGCCAATCTGGGAGAGAAGCTCGATGTCATCGACCGCTTCTCGCACAAGCTTGAGCGCCGCATTGCAACCACCGTGCGATATCAAGAGACTGCCCGAAACATTCGCGAGGAGCGGCTTCGCGACGCCATTCGACTGGCATTCGCCCAGTGGGGTGCCGGCAACGTCGAATGTGTCACCCCGCTGGTCGAAATACCGGTTCCCTACTCGACGGCCACCCTGGCGCTGCCCAAGAAGGCGCGTGAGCCGGTCGAACCGCAGACACGGCAGCCGAAAACTGTCGATCCTGCCGATGTCATGCGCGAGCAGATGATTGACGCCTATGCGGCCGATATGGACGTCAGCCGCCGTAACGTCGCGGAACGCATTCGGATGGTGGTGCCTACTGACGGCGCCTTCTTCGACCTCGATCAGTTCGAACCAGAGTCAGCCCGCGACATCGCCATTCTCTACGAGGCACGGGCAGGCGCATTGGCCGCCAATCCCGAGTTCGAAATCCGCAGCAGCGTTGCGCGACACCCGAACCGCTTCGTTTCGGGTCCCGGCCTGTTGGTGCGTCTCCGGGAGGGCAAGGCATGACTTACTTCTCACGGTGGGCGACACGGCAAGCCGGCCAGGATCCCAACGTCACAGCCGAGCAGCTTACGGAAACCGCCAATCGGCTTCTGCATCGCCAGTTCATCGCGCGAGGCGACTTCGGTGGCGCCACGCATTTTGACCGCATCGCCAGCAATCTCGACTACTTCAAGGACGCCTTCGCCACCTTCGGATTCCGGTTCATCTTCAACGACACCTGGGGCTACGCCGGATATGTCAGTCCCACAGCCTACAACAACGCGCGCGTGCCCACGCAAGAGACCATCGTTCTTCTCTGTCTTCGCCTGCTCTATGACGAAGGCGCGGAGAAGGGATACTTTGCCGACTCCAGTGCTCAGGTTCTCGTCGAGGAAGACGAGGTCCAGACCGTCTTCTCGTCGATGGGATCGCGTGCCCTCAAGCCCGGTGAGTTGCGGGCCATCCTTACAATATTCAAGCGCAAGGGCCTCGTCACATTCGATCAGACCCATTCGATTCAAGTCTCGGTCGATGTCCTCATCCGCCCGACCATCACCGAGGCGGTCGATAGCTCGTTCCTGGCGCGCATCGAGGTGTGGGCCGGTCAGCCTGCTCGCCCCGGCGAAGCCAGCGCCGATGATGGCGACGACGTCGCCGACGAAGACGCCGTCGCCGAGCCGGAGGCGCCGCCATCATGATTCCGGCATTCGTGTTGCGCAACATCGCAGCGGTCAACTTCTATCTCTACGCCCAGGATTTCCCGATTGCCCAGCGCGGTAACGCCGTCTTCCTTGGAGGAAACAGTTCGGGCAAATCGGTGCTGCTCGATGCGATCCAGATCGTCATGACGGGCATGAACAAGCGTTATCTCGACCTCAACAGCCGCGTGTCCGAGGGAGGGCGCAGCACGCGAACGGTCCGCGAGGCCTGCCTTGGCTTGCTTGACGATGGCGAGGGCTTTCAGCGCAACGACTGCATCACCTACATCGCGCTCGGGTTCGAGGCTGCTGACGGCAGCCGTCGCTGCACTGCCGGAGTCTGCCTCGAAGCCAAGGCCTCGCTCAGCGAAGAGAACGTGCTCGGCCTCTTCATCCTTGATGGCGAGATTCTCCGGTTCGCCGACTTCGTTCACGCCCGTCCGAAAGGCTTCGAAGAAAAGGGTTGGCAGAGCTTTCTCGACGAGCAGCGGCGCAATGGCCGTGCCATCCAGACCTTTCAACGCCAAAACAACCGCACCTTCCTGCGCCATCTCTACGCAATCATCAACGCAAACGCCCGCGGCACCCAACTCGACCCCGACCGCGCAAGAGCGGCCATGCGCCAGGCGCTGTCCTTTGACATCGAGCAAATCACCAGCGTCACTGACTTCGTCAAACGGTTTCTGTTCGATGAGGTCCCAATCGAGATCCAGACCTTCAAGGACCGCTACAACACGTGGCGCGACATGCAAAAGACGATCGCGCGTGTCGAGGCCGAGATCAAAACCGTGGAAGGAATTCGCTCGGCCTGCGAGCGCGTCATGGAGGATCAGTTCAACGTCCGAATGTGGACTTATGGTGCCGAGCGCGCCGAATACGATCGCTATGGGGAAGTGATCGCCAAGCAGCGCAAGGATATCGACCAAATGCAGGCGGAGCTCGACAGCTCGCGATCCTATCAGGCGACGCTCACCGACACGATCGAACAGACGCGCCTTAGGCTTGATGCGCTGAAAGGGCAGATCAACGGAACGCCAGCCTATAAGCAGATTGAGTTCGCAGAAGCCGAACAGAACCGCCAAGCCGCCATCCGGAAGGCAGGCAACATCGAGGCCAAGTCGATTTTCGACGCCCTCAACGCGTTGCGTGAAGTGGCGACAGGTGCGGCCTTGCCCAAAGCCTTTGCGAGCATCGCAGGCTTTGTACCGCGTCTTAGCGCTGGCATCGGTGTTGCTTACGATGCCGACTGGCCGAAAGCTCCCAAGGACATTGCAACGCTGGTCGGAGCCGTGCCGGCGCTTTCCGATGCAAGGGCTAAGCTCGACGAGCTCTATCGGGATGCGGCGGCCGCCAAGGCGGGCCTTGCGAAGGAATTCGACGACATCAATCGCCGGCTTAAGAACCTTCGCTCCGGGGGCACCGACATGTCTCGTGACACGCAGGGTTTCCTTGAGGATATGCGTAGATTGCGCGTGCCGGCGCAAAGTCTGTCGGAGGTCGCCGATATTGCCCCTCGCTTTGCCGAGTGGCGCGGCATTGTCGAAGCCATCCTCGGGGACTGGGCCGACGCCGTCATCGTCGAGCCGGCTTTCATGGATCAAGCCTACCCGCATTTCGACAGTAATTATAAGGCAACCCGGGCCAAGCTGATTCAGTCGGAGAACGTGCTGCCCCAGGACCAAGCCGTCCGGCCCGGCACGTTGGCTGAGGCGGTGGTCACCGAAAACCCGTATGCGCGAGCGTTTCTCAATGTGCGGTTGGGGCGCATCATCCGTGCGCGATCGGCCGATGACATCCGCAAGGGCGATCTTGCTGCATCAGCCGACGGCAAGTATGCCCATGGCCGCGGCATCGAGTATCGCCGGCTTCCGCAAATTCCGCGTCTTGGCAAGTCGGTTCGGGATCAGCAGATCGCTCAACTAACAGAGCAGCAGCGAGACTTCGACGGGCGTGTAACTGCCGCCAAAGATGTCGAACTTCGCCTGTTCGCCGCGTTGGAAGCGATCAAACGCGCCGAGGCTGTGCTCATCACGAACAAGGACGGCACGATCCACCTGTTGGAGGCGATGCAAGCTGCTGACCTCGAACACAAGCGGCAAGCTGAGCTCATCGTCGACCTGGAAACCAAGCTGCCCAAGGGCGTGCGGGAGGAAAAACGCGAAATCGAAACTCTGCTGGGCCAGTACAAGGAAGAGCAACGCGAGTAGGAGAAGAAGGAAAAGGAGCTGATCGAAAAGATCGGCAACCGAAAAGGCGCGATGAACACCAACGCGGAAGTGCGAAAGAAGGCTGCCGACAAGGCGCTGGAGGCGTTCCCGCCGTACGAGCGCCGTCGGTGCCGGCATGACCCGCCCATCGGTCTCGAGGGCTTCGTACAGCGCGCCCGTGCGGCCTATGTGAAGGAGCGGGCGACGGGTGAGCATCCCGCGCAGATCCGCAACCGGTTTGAAGCGTTTCGCAAGGATAAGGCTTCGTCGCAGCGCGCGGCAGTGACGAGGCTGACCTCGGCCATTCAAGACTATGTGCAAGCCAATCCGGATCAACATCCCGGCTTCGAGTGGACCCAATTCGTTGCCACCGAACAGACGGCCACTCTTTATGACTGGATCGACTTACGTCATCGCGAGCTGACGCAGACGATCTTGCGCAATTTCAAAATTCAGGTCGACAAGGCCGTGATCGCCCTGGTCGAGACCATGGTTCACGACTTCCTCAGCCGCCTTCGGGCTAACATCGACGCGGTCGATCGCACCAAGGACGATTTGAACAAGGCGCTGCGCACCAGCGTGTTCATGGGAGAGGTCTATCAAATCCGGCAGGAAAGAGACCAGGACAAGGAGACGATCCGCTACTTGATCGACCGCCTGGATATCGTGGCGCCGAAAGCCACCGAATTGATGCAATCAAACGTGGATACGAACGATCCAGATCAGGTCAAGATCAAAGAACTGATCGACATGTTGACGTTCGAGAGTGCCGATGATGCGCAGCATCGACGGCGTCTTAACGAATTGGCAGACTACCGCAATTACTTCCGTTTCAGCATCGATATCTGCGATCCCGACCAAAGTTATCGGCGGATCTCCGATCTCGAGCAGCGCCGTGGCAAGGCGAGTGGCGGACAGAAGTTTGTCCCGTTCTATATCTGCCTCGGCGTGGCAGCCGCATCGGCGTATTTCAATCACCTGGGTGGCAGCCGGGATGCACCGCCGCAATCGGCCCTTCTGCTGATGGACGAGGCGTTCGAAAAGCTCGATCCCGACAACATCTACAAGATCATTCGGTTCTACCACAGCCTCGGACTGCAGCTGATCATGGCTGCGCCGAAGACTCATCAGGCGCTCTATCAGGAAACCTTCGACACATTGATTTCGATCATTCGGGTCGGCAGGGCGATCCAAGCAACACCGCAGCATTTCCATCGCGAGGCGCACGAGCTCTTGCATGGCGAGAACCCGATGCACAAGCCGCGTAGTTTCTTCGAAGAGCGCGTCCGCGAGGAACGGAGACATGCAGCAGAATAGCCAGCATGCTGCCGAGGCGCTCCTCAACTTGCTTCTCGACCGTTTTGAGGCGCCGGTGGTCCGCGTCCGCGACATCACCCAACCGATCGACTACACCGTCATCGGCGGCCCTTCCGCACAAGATGACTTTCACCGCGTTCTTCATGATGCGGAGCGAGCGGGCGGTATCGCATTGGAGCAAGCCCGGCTAGGCCGCTTCACTGGTGAGCTCGCGCGTGTTCGGCTGGTCGACCCCGACAGTCTCTACAAGTTCCTGGTCAGGGCGCCGGCGACAACAACCGCCGATAAAGCGCATCAGACCATCCAAGCTACGATTCCGGAGATCCTTGCCGATCCGTATTTCCGGGAAATTGAGCAGGAGGCGATCGGTGCCTGGAAAAGCAACAAGAGCTTTCTCGGCCTCGTACCCACGCAGGTCGAGACGTTCATCACAGTTCTACAACTGACGCACGGCATCGTGAACCTGTCCGGCCGCGATATCGACCATCGCACGTTCTCGCGCCGGATCGTGAAGGATAGCAAAGCTCTGGAGCGTTCCGAGGGCCGGGTCGCACAATTGCTCAAGCGTCGCGATCCCTCCTTGGCCGGCGACGAGCCTCGGGAGGTTTTGGAGGCGAGTGGGATCGTCCGCCGTGCTCACCTTCTCCAGGTCAAGGGGCCGCTTCGTCTGTCCTCAAATGCGCTCCGGATCGAGGGCACCGGTGATGTCTTCATCGGCTTGCCGTGGGCGGCCGTTCGAGAAGCAACGCTGGCTCACGCGGTCGACTACATCATCACCATCGAGAATCCGACCAGTTTCTGGCGGTACAGTACCGAGATTGGGGGCAACTATCTCGCGCTTCTGACTGACGGATTTCCGGCACGCGACGTTCTATCGAGCATGGCGCACCTCGTGCGAGCCGCGCGCCTCATCGCGGCAGACACGCCGCTGTACCACTGGGGCGACATCGACGCCGGTGGATTGCGGATAGCAGCCCATCTCGAAGACGCCTTCGGTCTTCACGTTCGTCTGCATCAAATGCAAGCCGAGCTCGCCGTCGCACTGGGCTCGGAACTAAAGTCACGCAAGGGCCTCGACCGGCTTGTGGGCCGGGCCGGGGACATCGGGGAGCTGGCACGCTGGCTTGAGACCGAACAGGCCAAAATGTTGGAGCAGGAAGAACTCGATCCCAGGTCACCCGTCCTTGCGGCGACTGCGTGGAATCCATGAACCGTCGTACGATCATCGTCGAGGGACCGCTCGCTTTCCGCATGCGGCGTATCGTTGCTGCCCGGCGCGCCGAGGCGGGCATACAGATCATGACCCTGCCGCAACTTGCCGCGCGCCTGGCGGGGGGATTTGTGCGGCCAGCGCAGTCGCAGGACCTCGATCCGGCCATCCGAACGGCGCTTGAGGCGGGTGGTTTCAGCGATCTCGAGAGCATCCGCGAACTTCCGGGTATGACGCGCTCGGTCGCTTGGACACTGACGCGGGTCTGGGACGCGGACTTTGCCCTGGCGGACCGCGCCAATGGGAGCGCCCGACTGCTGGACCTTGCCAGGATTGAAAGCGATGTTCGTACCCATCTGCCCCCCGGTGTTCTGACGCCTCGCGACCTGCGCGATCTGGCTTTGCGGCGCGTGGCTTTTGCGGCTTCGGTCTTGGGAGATGTCGAACTCGATCGCGTCGTACGCGTGGCGCCAGTGTGGCGGCCGCTATTGCAGGCCCTGGCGCGAAGCGTTCGGCTCACGTGGCGTGATCCCGGCACAGCCGATGTCTCCTGGTTCCCGGGCGAAGTCGACGCTGAGGCGCGAGCAGAGCTTGCCGTACCGGCCGTCGTCTCGTGCGCCGCACCCCGTGCAGAGGTGGTCGAGGCGCTGCGCTGGCTTCGTGAACTCGTCTCGTCCGGGCGTGCACGTCCGGAAGAAGTCGCCATCTGCGCCACGACGACCGGCGACTGGGACAACGACATGTTGGTCCTCGCAACCGACGCGGGGTTGCCATTGCACTTTTCACATGGCGTGCCGGCGCTCGCGTCACGTGAGGGCCAGGCCTGCGCGGCGCTCGCCGATGTGCTGCTGAATGGGCTCAGCCAAGATCGCGTGCGCAGGCTTCTCGGCCACGCCGCCGGCCGCAGTCAGGGTCTTGATGATCTTCCGCCAACATGGGCCCAGGGCCTGCAGCCCGGTGCCGCGCTTTTCGAGCTCGATCAATGGCGGCGCGCGCTTGATGAGGCCCATCCCGGCCGCACCGATGGGGTAGACGTTCGCCCTATGCTGGTTCCGGTCCTCGAACATCTCACCAAAGGACCGAAAGCCGCCGTGGAGGCTGGCCGTTTGTTGCTCGGCAATGCCGCGCGAGCGCTGTGGACCGAGGCGCTCCGCCGCGCGCCGCCGGAGGCACTTGAATTCTCGTTGCAGGAACTTCGCCTTCCCGACGGCCGTGATCCTGGCGCCTGTGCCGTTTGGTGTCCCGCAAACCATCTCGCCGCTGCGCCACGCCCCTGGGTTCGCCTGCTCGGCATGACCACGCGATCCTGGCCACGACGCACTGGCGAAGATCCGCTCATCCCGAGCCACATCGTGCGACGCGAGGCGCTCGACGCCGATCCGATCACCGATCAGGACCGCCGCGCCTTCAACGTGATCACCGCTCATGCGATCGCTGGATGCGTGCTCTCGCGCAGCCGCCGCAACGTGCAAGGAGGTCTTCAGGCGGCAAGCCCGCTCGTGCCGCACGGGCCGCTCATAACCGTGCTGAAACGCGCGCGCATTCCAGGCCACGCCTTCAGCGAAGTTGACCGTCTGATTGCGAGACCCGAAGAAACAGCGCAGACGCCGGCCATCTCGGCCCCCGACACCTGTTGGCGCAATTGGGGAAACCCCGCGCTCACCAGCCACGACGGCCGGGTTCGAGCCGATCATCCAGTCATTATACGGGCGATCGGCCAGGTCCAGTCGGCGACCTCGCTTCGCCTGATGCTGCGCGACCCTTTGGCCTTCGTCTGGCACTACGCTCTTGGCTGGCAGTCGCTTATCGAAGCCGAACAACCGCTCTCGCTCGATCCGCGCGCCTATGGTGAGCTCGTCCACGAGCTGCTGAAACGCGCCGTCGATTTCCTCGAACCCGACCCGGGCTATGGGCGAGCCACACCGCTTGAGATCGATAGCGCGCTCGATACGGCCGTGGCAGCGATTACCACCCAATGGCCGCTTGTGCGTTCGGTACCTCCCTTGCTGTTGTGGCAGCACACGCTCGCAGCGGCGCGCAATCTCGCACTGAGGGCCTTGACGCTCGACGAGGCGTTTCAACCCAGCACGAGCAGCTGGACCGAATTGGCGTTTGGCCGTGAAGAGGACGACGCGGTCGCTGCTCCCGACCTGCTCTGGCCACCCACGGCGCAGGTCACGATACCCGGCACCAATGTGCGCATCCGCGGCAGTATCGATCGTCTCGATTTCAACAGCATCCGAAACGGCGTCCGCCTCTCCGACTATAAGACAGGCGCTGAGCCGCCAAAGGCTGGCGACATCGTCCTCGGGCGCGGCGCCGAACTGCAGCGCGTGCTCTACGCGCTCGCCGCGCGTCAGCTGGTACCCGACAATCCGCGCATCATTGCGCGCCTGGTCTTCCTCGGCGACGATCTGCCGAAACCGTACAGGCTTCCCGACGTCGATCAGGCCATTGCCGATATCGGCGTCCACGTCTTGGCCGCCGACAACCTCCTGCGCCGCGGTGTCACCTTGCCCGGTCCGGATGCGCGTGAGGACTGGAACGACTACCGCCTGGCGCTGCCGGCGGCACCGGCGATTTATTTCCAAATCAAGCATGCTGCGCTCGGCCGTGCCTTCGGCGATTTCTCCCGCGTCTGGAGTGCACGATGACAAAGCTGGCAGACACCGCGGCACGTCTGCGAGCGCTGACGGAGCTCGACTCGACGCTGCTCGTTGAAGCCGCAGCGGGAACAGGCAAGACCGCGCTCATGGCGGGGCGCGTGACGATGCTGCTCGCGCACGGCGCCGAGCCGGGATCGATCGCGGCCATCACCTTCACCGAGCTTGCCGCGAGCGCGCTAGGAGCTCGCGTCCAACGCTACGTTGACGATCTCCTCGCCGGACGTGTGCCGGAGCCGCTGCAATCCGCCTTGCCGGAGGGTCTGACCGAAACCCAACAAGCGGCCTTGTCGGCAGCAGCTGACAAGCTCGATGAACTGACGGCCACCACGATCCACGCCTTCTGCCAGACCATCATCACCAGCTACGCGGTCGAAGCCGACATCGATCCAGGCGCGCGCATTCTCGATGCAGCACAGGCCGAAGCCACCTTCGACGCGGTCTTCGAGCAATGGTTCAGACGACGATTGAACGGGATATCGGCGGCAGACGATCCCGTCACCGCCTTATCGCGATACGATCCGCATCACGTCGTCGAGACCTTGCAGGCGCTCGCGCGCTTCCGGCTGAAGCACCGCGACGCGCGCCCGCCGCCCGCCGATTTGACGGGCCGGCCTGACGTCGATCTTGTCGAGGCCGTCGCGGACTTTCGGCGCTGGCTTTCGGCACAGCCGGCCGAGCCCAAAACCCTCGATCTCGTCGGTCAACTTGAGACGCTCGCGAGTCATTTCGCCGGTAGCTTCGCAACCCCGCCTGCTTTTGACACGCTCTGGCGCCTCGCCCACCCGCCGCGCCTGTCGTGCATGCGTCGGCACACCTTCGATCTCTTGCCGCCCCGAACAAAGACAGCTTGGGACAAGGCCGCTGGCAAAGACCGCGGGTCGGACCTCAACGAAGAAGCCGGCCGCCAGTTTGCCTGCGTGGACCATTGCTACCGTGTGATCCTCGGCCGCGTCGCCACAGCGCTTGTCGTCAAGCTGTCCGACCAGCTCGATGAGGTGCTGGCTGACTACGCCGCGTTCAAACGGGCCGCGGCTGTCCTCGATTTCGACGATCTCCTGGAGCGGGCACGCAAGCTCGTGCGCGGGCACGACGCGGTGCGTCGCGCACTCGGGCGGCGCTATCGCCACATCTTTGTCGATGAGTTTCAGGACACCGATCCGATGCAGGCAGAAATCCTGTTCCGCATTGCCGCTGACGACAGCGCACCGCGATGGCAGGACAGTGTCGTCCGCGCCGGCGGGCTTTTCATGGTTGGCGACCCGAAGCAATCGATCTACCGCTTCCGCGGCGCCGACGTCGGCTCCTACAGCGAGGCGCGCAGCACCGTCGCGCGGCTCTGGCCGGACAACATCATTCAGATCACGGCGAACTTCCGCTCCCGCCCTGCGATCCTGACGCACATCAAT